>Ga0307374_10000439_pt1 | contig 80593 bp, 77 predicted proteins | sample OX3MG_FD_202532 | JGI IMG/M metagenome (GOLD analysis project Ga0307374, IMG submission 202532) | Soil microbial communities from Risofladan, Vaasa, Finland - OX-3 | ecosystem: Environmental > Terrestrial > Soil > Coastal area > Acid sulfate soil | place: Finland: Risofladan, Vaasa | collected... | reverse complement strand
GAAAAATCCTCGAAGGCGTTGCCCTTGGGCAGAAGCTTGAATTGACTGAAGTCGGGATCGGACATGCGCCTGGTTCTCCTGATGAAGCTGCCAGCCGCTGTATGGTGCGCGAAAATGGCGGCGAATTGAAAGGGCGCGAAGTCCGACGATGGCGTGGAGCGGCGGCGGCCGCGAGCTAGTGCGGGAGTTTTGCGCGCCGGGCGACGGTCGCCGCTTCGTCGACCGCGAAGGTGTCAGGATCGACCACCACGCCGTAATCGCGCGCCGCGCTCTGTGCCGATACATAGCCGTTGGCGACATCCGCCGCGACCATCGCGGACGGACGCTCGGCGGGCGGTCCGTAGCCGGCGCCGCCGCTCTGCTCGAGGCGGAAAACCTCGCCCGCCGCGAGCGCGCGCGTGACCAGCGTATCGAGATACTCCGCGCCTGCGCCGTCGGGATTGAGCAGCGCCTGGGAGGTCTGCGGGCCCATCCCGCCCGCGACGCCGATGGCGCCGAAGCGATGGTTGGAATGGCGCACGGTCAGCATGCAGTCGGTCTTCACCTGGTAATCGCGCACAAAGCCGATACCGCCGCGATAGCGTCCGGGGCCGGCCGAGTCGCGCCGGATGTCGAAGCGCTGCACCATCACCGGATACTCGCTCTCGAGCACTTCGATCGGCGTGCTGGGGGTGAAATGATTCATCGCCATCACGATCGAAGCGCCATCGTGAGTTGGCGTGCCGCCGAGCGCCGTGCTCATCAACTCGTATTGAACGTCAGGCCGTCCGCCGCGCGCGTGCGGATAGCCGATAGCGATAGCGCCGCCGCCTAACCCGGACGGCGCGACCGCGCGCTCGGGATTGAACTGGCCGAGCGCGGCCAGCAGGCAATTGTAAACCACGTGCATCGTCGGCACGTAGTTGTTGACCGTGGCCGGACGGCGCGGACTGACGACGGTGCCCTCCGGAATTACGAACTCGAGCGCCTCGAGCAGGCCGGCGTTGACCGGCAGATCGGGGTCGGCGGCGGCGACGAAGGCGACCAGCGAAATGGCGCTCGTGGTGACCGCGTTGAGATTGACCGGACCGGCCGTCTGCGGACCGCATCCCGAGAAATCCAGCGTCAGCCGGTCGCCGCGCTTGGTAACCTGCACGTGAATCCGCACCGGGACCTGCAGGTTGGCGCCGTCATGGTCGAGGCAGCCGTCGGCCGAGGCTTCGCCGTCGCGCCAGCGCGCGATGGTTGCGCGGGCGCGCGCCGCGGTGGTGGTGAGCAGCCCGTCCATCGCGTCGCGAATCATCTCGGCGCCGTATTCTTCCGCGAGCGCATCGAGCCGCGCCGCGCCGAGCCGCGTGCATCCGGCCTGGGCGCGCAGATCGCCGACTACGATCTCCGGAATCCGGCTGTTGCTGCGGATGATATCCTCGACCGCATCATTCACCCCGGCGGCCGTCAGGTAGCGGACCGGCGGGAGCAGCAAACCGTCGTGAAAGATTTCGCGCGCCGCGGCGCCCGAGGAGCCCGGCACGATTCCGCCCACGTCCGCTTTGTGAGCGACGCTGACGGTGAAGGCGATGAGTTGTCCGCGATGGAACACCGGCGTGATCGCGACGATGTCGGGCACGTGCGAATTGCCGCCCTGGTAGGGATCGTTAACGATAAAGGTGTCGCCGGCGTGCAGCCCGTCGCGGCCGAATTTCTCGATCACGCTCTCGACCGCGCGACCGTACACCAGCGAATGGTATTGCAAGCCGCCGCTGATCATCACGATCCGCCCGTCCGCGTTGAGCAGGCCGGCGGTGCCGTCCTGCGATTCGCGCAGCACCGGCGAGTAGCCGCTGTGATAGAGCGCATGCTCCATGGTGGCCGCCACCTCGGCGAGCCGGTTGAGGATCACTTCAGCGGTGATCGGATCGATCTTCATTGCGTCGCTCCGGTTTCGACGATCAGCGTCCCGAAGCGATCGACCCGTGCTCGTTGACCCGGCCAAATCACACTGGTCGAGTCGAACTGCTCGACGATCGCGGGGCCGGCGATTTCGTCGCCGTCGAGCAGCTTGGCGCGCTCATATATGCGGGCGGTCAGAAAGCCGGCCGTGTAGGGCGAGAACAGTTGGCGCTCGCCGGCGAGCGCACGCGCGACCGGGCTGCCGTCGGCGCGGGGCAGCGGCGCCGTCGCGATCGGCGGGCGAGTCATTTCGCTTACCAGGCGAAACGTCACGATCTCGGCCGGCTCCTGTGGGGCCGATTGCCCGTACAGGCGTTGATGAATCGAATCGAAGTCGCGGCGCAGCGCGTCGCGATCGGCGTCGGCCAGCTCGCGACCGGGACAGGTCACCGCGAGCTGGTAGCCCTGATGCTGGTAGCGGAGATCGATCTCACGCCGCAAGGCGAGCGCGCTTTGCGGAATTCCTTCCTCGTGCGCGTCGGCCAGCGCCTGCGCGATGAGCGCCTGGAAAATCTCTTGTATCCGGGCGAGCGGAAAGCTGTCGAGCAGACCGACCGCCGAGCGCAGGTAGATATGCCGGACGCTCGCGTCCAGCAGACCGGCGGCGCTCAAGAGTCCCGGGCGGGCGGGAATCAGCACCTGCGGGATGTGCAGTTCGCGCGCCAGGTAAGTCGCGTGGATCGGCCCGGCGCCGCCGAATGCGACCAGCGCGAAGCGCCGCGGATCCTGACCTTGATCGTAGAGTGCAAGGCGCAGGTTAATCGCCATATTATTGTTGACGATACGGATTATCCCGGCCGCGGTCTCGAGCGGATCGAGCTTGAGCAGCGCGGCCAGTCTTTCGATCGCGGCGCGCGCCGCGGCGTCGTCGAGCACCATCCGTCCGCCCAGCAGGCTGCGGCTGCCAAGCGCCCCCAGCATCAGATTCGCGTCGGTAACGGTCGGCGCAATGCCGCCACGTCCATAGCAGGCCGGTCCCGGGACCGCGCCGGCGCTTTGCGGACCGACCTTGAGCAGGCCGTCGGGGCCGACGTAGGCGATAGTCCCGCCGCCGGCGCCGAGCGTGCGAATCTTGAGCATCGGGATGCCGATATCCTGGCCGGCGAGCTGGCCCTCGCTGCTCTGCTCGGCCCGTCCCGCGGCGACCACGCCGATATCGGTGCTGGTGCCGCCCATGTCGAAGGTCACGATATGCGAAACCCCGCTATTGGCGGCGACCTCGATGCCTCCGACTACGCCCGCCGAAGGACCCGAGAGCAGGGTCTGGGTGGGGTAGCGCGCGCCGACATTCATCCGCATCAGGCCGCCGTTGGATTGCATCAGGTACACTTGCGGCGTCGTGATACCCCGGCGCCTAAGACGTTCGCCGAGTTCGACCAGGTAGCGCTCCATCACCGGGCCGACGTAGGCGTCGACCACGGTGGTCGAAAGCCGCGGGTACTCGCGGATCGCCGGCAACACGCGTGAGGAGAGCGAGACGCGAATCCCGGGCGCCTCCTCGGCGATAATCGCGACGGTGCGCTCCTCGTGCGCGCCGTTGAGAAAGCTGAACAGGTAGCAGACCGCGATCGCGGTCACGCCTTGCTCGCGGAGCCGGCGGACGGCGGCGCGCACCTCGGCCTCGTCGAGCGCGGTGAGCACTGCGCCGGTCGAATCGATCCGCTCGCGAATCTCGCCGGTCAGCTCCTGCGACACCAGCATCGGCGGTTTTTGAAAGAACGGATCGAGCAGGGCGCGGATGCTTTCGGGCCGGATCCATCCGCGCGCTTCGTAGATCGCCCGAAATCCCCGGGTGATCAGCAGCCCGGCGCGCACGCCCTTGCCCTCAAGAATCGCATTGGTCGCGACCGTGGTGCCATGGGCGAGAAATTGCACCTCGCTGGGGTCGACGCCGGCTGCGAACAATTCGTCGAGCGCGGCGATTACCGCCCGCGAGGGGTCATCGGGAGTCGAGGGAACCTTGGTGACGAAGATGCGGCCGCTCGCCGCCTCGACCGCGACCAGGTCGGTGAAGGTGCCGCCGCAATCGATGCCTACCAGGTATTGGTTCACGAACTCAAAGCGCCGCGATCTGCTGCGGACCTCTCAAACTGGCATGGGCCGGGCCGCGCTCGCAACCATCGACTGCGCTTGACCGGGTTTTCGTCGATCGTGCTATGTTGCGCCAGCCTGCCTGGCGGGCGGAAAATCTGCATTAAGGCGGCGAGGAATACGATGGAACAGCTAAGCTTCGGAGTCTTCGATCATATTGAGCGCACCAGCGGCTCGCCCAATCTGCAGGCGCTGTATCATGAGCGGCTCCGGCTGATGGAGGAGTACGACCGCGCCGGAATCTTCGCCTTTCATGTCGCGCAGCATCACGCGACCCCGCTTGGGATGGCGCCGTCGCCCAATGTTTTTCTAGCGGCCGCCGCCGAGCATACCAAGCGACTCCATTTCGGCCCGCTGGTCTACCTGCTGCCGTTTTATCAGCCGCTGCGCCTGATCGAGGAGATTTGCATGCTCGACCATCTGAGCGGCGGCCGGCTCGAGGTCGGCGTCGGGCGCGGCGTCTCGCCCTTCGAGCTGGGGTTCCATCGGATCCCGTTTTACGATTCGCGCAATATCTTCCACGAAGCGCTTGAGGTCCTGCATCGCGGGCTCACCAGCGAGCGGCTGTCGTTCAGCGGCAAGTATTACCATTTCGAGAACGTGCCGATGGAGTTGCGGCCGCTGCAGAACCCCCATCCCGATTTCTGGTACGGCACGCTTAACGAAGAGACCACGATCTACGCGGCCAAGCTTGGCATGCACGTGGTGACGCTGGGGCCGGCGGCGATGGCGGCGAAGGTGGTCGATGCGTATCGGCGGACCTGGAGGCCGGACAATCCCGAGAATCTCAACCCCCACGTCAAAGCGCCGAAGATCGGCGTGCAGCGTCACGTGCTGGTGGCCGATAGCGACAAGGAGGCCGATCGGCTCGGCCGCGAAGCGTTCAAGGTGTTTTTTCATAATATCCAGAAGCTGTGGGCGGATTTCGGCACGCTGACCTCGGTCTTTCCCAACGATTACGACCTGGTGGTGGAAGCCGGCGCATTCGTCGTGGGCTCGCCTTCCAAAGTGCGCGACGAACTGGCGCGCGCGGCCGAGATCACCAAGACCAATTACCTGGTGCAGGTGTTTTCGTGGGGGAACCTGACCGCCGACCAGACGCTCAAGTCGTTCGACCTGTTCGCTTCGAAGGTGATGCCGGATCTGCAGAAGATCTCGCTGGCGGCCTAGCCGTCAGCCGCGGCGATAGCGAACCGGATCGCGCTGGCCGGCCTCGGCGAAGCCCTTGAGCCGCAGGCGGCAGGAGTCGCATCGCCCGCAGCTTTCGCCCGTGGCCGACGGGTCGTAGCAACTGATAGTGAGTGAGTAGTCCACTCCCAGCGCCGCGCCGGCGCGGATGATATCGGCCTTGCTGAGGCTGATAAGCGGCGTATGGATCGTCAGTCGCTGCCCTTCGACGCCGGCCTTGGTGGCGAGGTTCGCCATCCGTTCATAAGCCTGGATATATTCGGGGCGGCAATCCGGATAGCCGCTGTAATCGAGCGCGTTGACGCCGATAAAGATGTCGTTGGCGCCGAGCACTTCCGCATAGGCCAGCGCGAACGAGAGAAAAATCGTGTTGCGCGCGGGTACGTAGGTGACCGGAATCGCGTGCGCGATCTCGTCGAGCGGGCGATCCTTTGGCACCGCGATGTCAGCGGTGAGCGCCGAGCCGCCGAATACCCGCAGATCGATTTCGACGATCACATGGCGCGCCGCACCCATCCGCTCGGCGATCCGGCGGGCGGCCTCGACCTCGAGCTGGTGGCGCTGGCCGTAGCGGAAAGTCAGCGCGCAGGGTTCGAAACCGTCGCGCCGCGCGATCGCGAGCGTGGTGGTCGAATCGATCCCGCCGCTAAGCAGGACGACGGCTGGCGGCGAGACGGACGCCATCGATTGACCTTTGCGCAGGCTTCACCCGGCCCGAGCGCGCCGCGATGCCGCGCTCGACCTGGTCGATAAAACCCAGCACGATTTCGTTGAACTCCAGCGGCTGCTCGACGTAGCTGACGTGGCCGGCCCCGCCGATCGTGACGAGCATGGCGCCGGGTATCAGGGCCGCAGTTTTACGGCCGCCCGCCGGCGGTATCACGCGGTCAAGCTCGCCAACCAGCACCAGGGTCGGGAGACGAATCGCGCCGACCTGCCGGCGCACATCAAAATGCTCAAGCGCCTCCGTGAAGGCCTGCGCGTAAACCTTGCGATCGTTGTCCGCGATCATGTCGCATACCCATTCGTGAACCGCCGGCCGAATATGAGCTACCAGCGCCTGGTTGGCGACCAGATGGGCGTACTGCACCATCGATTTCTTGCGCAGGGTTCTCAGCCGCAGCGCTTTGACCTTGGCCGGGATGCTGGAGACGCTCGCCGTATGGCATAGCACGAGGCTGCGCAGCAGCTCGGGACGCCGGATCGCGATCGCCTGGCCGATATACCCGCCGAGCGACGATCCGACGTAGTGGATCGGCGCGACCCCCAGCTTTTCAATCACTCCAATCAAGTCGTCGGCCAAACGGTCGATGGTGTACGAGCCGGCGGCGGTCGGCTTGGACGATTGGCCGAAGCCGCGTAAATCAACCGCCAGCACCCGATAGTGCACGGCGAAAACCGGGAGCTGATTGATCCACGCGCCGCCGCGCAAGCCGATGCCATGCACCAGCATGATCGCCGAACCGGCCCCAGCCTCCTCGACGTTGATTGCAACCTTGCCGACTTCTACCAGCGCCATCGGTCTCTCTCAGCGCGGCCTAGCGTCCGGGTACGCGCATATCTTCCGGCATGATCGCGCCGTCCTTCACGATCAATTCGTCGTCCAGGTACAGCGTGCAATTGCGCATCGGCAGGTCGAGATGGCAGGCGGTATTGTTGGTGCCGCCCAGTTCCGTGTTCGGCCCGGTCGAGAACAGCACATTGCCATAGAAGGCGCGCCCTTCCATCCCGATTCCGCCGACGCCCTGCGCATGGCAGGTCCAGTTGGCGCGCTCGTTGAGGCCCCAGCCGATATGCGAAATGCCGTAGGCTTGTGGATCGCGGTAGCTCGCCATGTAATCGCGCAGCAGGTCGGCGTCGAGGCCGCCCTTGATCTCGACGATGCGGCCGTCGCGAATCGTGAAATCGATCGGATCGCGGACGTAGCTCGCGAACGGATAGATGATATCGCCGCGATCCATCACCACCCGCCCGTTGACCTCGGTCTCGCCCGCGCCGGTAAATGCGAAGCCGCTCGGCCAATGATCCCATCGTCCCGGCGTGTCGGTATAGCCGTATTCACACAGTGCCGGAAACTTGCCGAGCTTGTAGGTGACGTCGGTGCCGGCGTGATTCTTGAAGCGCAGTTCGTGGCCGTTGGCCAGGCGTCGCTCGGCCGCTTCGACGCGCTCGCGCAGATCGGCGGCCGGGAACAGCCGCGCCAGCACCTCGGGCGGTTCGACGCACAACAGGATGCGGGTGCCGGATTGCTGGATTTCGAGCTGTTCCTTCGAGAACAGCAGGAACATCAGATCGACCAACAGGTCGGCGCTCTTGAGCGCCTCGATAGCGGGCCGGTTTCCGGTCAGCGCCGCCGCGCCGCTGAAGCCCAATACTCCGGCGCCGCTGCCCGGCAGCAGGTTGACGTTGAAGACCTGCGCGCCGAGGTCGCGGGCGGCCAGCATGAAGGCGCTCGCGTACTCACTCTGCCGCTCGGCCTCCGTCAGCACCGCCACCGTCTCATCCGGCTTGACCTGGCAAAGTTCCAGCTCCCGGCGAAACAGCGCTACCAGTTCGCTCGACCTGAGTGACATGATGACCTCCCGGGACGGGCCACGCCGTCGGCCATCGAGCCCGCCGCCGCCCGACTATAGTTCCACTTTCGTCCCGATGGTACCGCTTTTCGCGCCGCACACCCAAGGCAACTGGATATCGCGCTTCGAACGGTGGTAGCTTGGCTGGTAACTGATGGGAGGCCGCTGCGATGGCCGAGAAACCGCCGCGCCTGCGCGCGCGATTGGATCATATAGCGCTGAATTCGCCCGACCCCGGCGCGCTCGCCGAGTTCTACCGGCTGGCGCTCGACATGGAGCCCAAAAAGCTCGGCGACGATCTGTGGTTATGCCACGCGCCGCGCCGTCGTATCCTGATCGCGAAGGGCGGCGTGAAAACCCTGGCGTTCGGCGCCTATGCCGTCGAAACCACGGATCTGCTGGCGGCGCTCCGCCATCAGGCAATGCACGCTGGAGTCCCGCTTGAGGCGCTGCCGACGCCGCTGTTCGGCGGCGACGGATTCGCGGTGAAAGATCCGGACGGCAATCGGATTGCCTTCGGCATCCCCACTGCAGGTGGCGAGCCGGAGCCAGCCGACGTCTTGCCCGCGCGCCTGCAACATCTGGTGTTCGGCAGCGACCAGGTCCAGCAGGTCGCGGACTTTTACGAGCAGGTGCTGGGCTTCACGGTCAGCGATCGGGTGTTCGACAAGAGCGGCCGGCTGACCAACTGTTTCTTTCGCGCCGACCGCGGCGACCATCACATCCTGGCGATCTTTCCGTCGAGCCAGAAAAAGCTCGACCATCATTGCTACGAATCGATCGATTGGGGGCTGATTCGCGATTGGTCCGATCAGCTTTCCAGCCGCAACATCCCGATCGCATGGGGCCCCGGCCGTCACGGTCCGGGCGCCAACCTGTTCGTGATGGTGCGCGACCCCGACGGAAACTGGGTAGAGATTTCCGCGGAACTCGAGCAGGTCGATGCCGAGCGTCCGGCCGGCGTGTGGCAGCATGGTCCGGAAGTCGCGAATCGATGGGGTCAGCCGCGGCTCACCGTCTAAGGGTCTGTGATGCGCAAGGAATTCAGAATCCCGGAGCTGGGCGAGCCGATCAGCCATTACACGCATGCCGTGCAGTTCGGCGACGTGGTTTTCGTCTCGGGAATCGTCGCCCGCGGCGAACATGGCGAGCTGGTCGGGGGCGACGACGCGGCCGCGCAGGCGCGGCAGATTTTCAAAAACGTGGAGCGCGTGCTGAAGGCGATCGGCGCCGGCTTCGCTGATGTCCTTAAGGTGACGGTTTTTTTGACCGACATGAATGACCGCGTCCGGATCAATCCGATACGCCAGGAATATTTCGGCTCGGCACGGCCGGCCAGCACGCTGGTCGAGATCAGTCGGCTGGCGCTGCCCGGCGCGCGGGTCGAGATCGAATTCGTGGTCGGTCTGCCCGGCAAATAGACTTCCGATTTCGAGTCGAGGGGCAAGGATCGCAACTGTCCTCCGCCCCCCGAATCTGCTCCCAAAGCCAACGGCGAACGACCATCAGGAATTGAAGCGTTATGAACCCTCTCGACCAGGTACGCACCGACGTGATCGGCAGCCTGCTGCGGCCGCAGTCGCTCAAAGACGCCCGCGCGCAATTCGATGAACAACGAATCAGTCGCGTGGAGTTGCAGAAACTCGAGGACGACGCGGTGCGCGATGCGATCCGGCTCCAGGAGGAGATCGGCTTCGAGGTAGTCAGCGACGGCGAATTCCGACGGCTGAATTTCCAGGACAGCTTCGGTGAGTCGGTCGGCGGTTACGACTCGGCGCCCGCCAGCCTCAAGCTCTACGATGCGCGTGCGGCGGGTGCCCAGCCGCTCTCACGCTTCGATCTTCCGTTCGATCACGAGCCGCAGAAGGGCACGCCGGTGGTACAGCGCCAGCGCGTAATCGAGCGGCTGTTTCTCAAGCGCAATCTGCCGCTCGAGGAGTATCAGGCTGCGGCGCGATTCGCGCATCGACCGCTCAAGGTTTCGCTGATCGGTCCGGACCGGATTTCGCAACGCTTCGATCATCTGAACTCGACCGCGATCTATGCGACCGTTGACGCTTTCATCGCCGACGTGGTGCGCGTCGAGCGTGAGATCGTCCAAAGCGTGGTCGACGCCGGATGCCGTTACGTGCATATCGACGCGCCCGGCTATACCGCGTACGTCGATGGTCCGTCGCTCGAAGCGATGCGCCAGCGCGGCGAGAACCCGGCCGAAAATTTCACCCGCTCGCTGCGTGCCGACAACGAACTTATCCGAGGGTTCGACGGCGTCACCTTCGGTCTCCACCTGTGCCGCGGCAATCAGCGCAGCATGTGGCATCGCGAGGGCGCCTACGACGCGATCGCCGAGCGGCTGTTCAACGAACTGAACCATCAGCGCTTCCTGCTCGAATACGATTCGCCGCGCGCCGGATCGTTCGAACCGTTGCGCTTCGTGCCGAAAGGCAAAATCGTCGTACTCGGGCTGGTCAGCACCAAGGTGCCGGAGCTGGAAACCGTCGACGCGCTCAAACGTCGAATCGAGGAGGCCAGCCGCTACCTGCCGCTGGAGCAACTGGCGCTCAGTCCGCAATGCGGTTTCGCCTCCGAGTTCGTCGGTAATCTGATCAGCGAGGACGACCAGCGGCGCAAGCTCGAGGTGGTGGTCGAAACCGCCCGCCAGCTCTGGGGATAGCCGCTCCGGCTCGGTCTCGGCGACGGGTCGCAAGCCGACGGCTTCACCGAGGCCGCGCAAACGTGGTAGCTAAGGAAATACGAGGATCGGCGGCCTTAAGCGCTGCCGTTCAGACACCGGGAAGGGTCGTGATGAGCTCCAAGCCGCTGTGGATTACGGAAGCCGATGTGGTTGCCATGATGGACATGGGCGAGGCGATCGAGGCGCTGGGGGCCGGATTGGAGCGCGAATTCCGGGGCCAGGCGCGCAACATGGTCAAGACTCACGTGACCTTCGGCGGCCATGACACGCTCCATGCGGTAGGCGCGGTGTTTCCCGAAGATGGCTTCGTCGGCACCAAGACCTGGGCTCATACCGAAGGCGGCGCGACCCCGCTGCTCATCCTGCTCGATTCCCACAACGGCTCGCTCAAGGCGGTGATCGAGGCTTTTGCGATGGGCCAGCTTCGCACCGCGGCGATAAGCGGCGTCGCGACCCGCTACCTGGCCAGGCCGGACGCGTCGCGGATGGCGATAATCGGGACCGGCAAGCAGGCGATGCCGCAACTGGCGGCGGTAGCAGCCGTGCGCCGGCTGGAACAGGTGAAAGTCTTCAGCCCGAACCCGAAGCATCGCGAGGATTTCGCGCGGCGTGCACACGACGAACTCGGACTCGATGCGATCGCGGTCGACTCGGTCGCGGCGGCGGTCGACGGCGCCGACCTGATCACGCTGGTGACGCGCGCGCGCGAACCGTTCCTGGACGCCGCGATGGTGACGCGGGGCGCGCATCTCAACGCGGTCGGCGCGATCGTTCCGGAGCGAATCGAGTTTGCACCGAGCCTGCTCAAACGCTGCGCGATGGTAGCGATCGACAACCTGAGCCAGGTCCAGGAGCTGTCAGCCGAATTCCGCGAATTTTACGGGCCGCCGGCGAGCGAGGCATGGGCCTCCGTGATGCCGCTGTCGCGGGTCGTGGGTGAGGACCGGCGCCGGCCGGAGGCCGCCGATCTGACGCTGTTCAAGGCGATGGGGATGGGAATCTCGGACCTGTCGCTCGCCATCGAACTTTACCGGCGCGCGATCGATCGGGGCCTCGGTCGCCCTTTCCCGCATCCTGAAAAAGTCAAACCACGGCTCGGAAAAACGAGCGCAAGGAGCTGACGATGAGCGATTCTCAGGTCAAATTCGTCGATGTTACCGGCCAGCCCGCGCCGGGTCTGAATCTGTGGCCGTCGGTCGTGATCGCGAAGGAAGAGATCGATGCCGAAGTCGAGCGGCTGGCTAATCTGCCGCCGCCGATCAACGGCCGGCGCCGCTCGCTGGTCGTCCATCCGATGGCCGACACCGGCCGCGGACTCGCGCCGGGTATCCAGGTTTCGATCGACGTCCTCAAGCCCGGCGAGAAAACCCGCCCGATTCGACATAACTCCTCACAGGTCAACTTCTGCATCCGCGGCGCAGGCCGCTCGACCGTCGCCGGCAAGGACGTCGTCTTCTCGCAGTATGACGTGTGGAATACGCCGTCGATGGCGGTCTATCAGCATTTCAATGATAGCGGCGAGCTGCAGGTGCGGCTCACTTACAGCAACGCCGCCCTGCTCGAGAAGATGAACGCGCACTTCGTCGAGGACGATCCCCCGGCGAACGCCGCGGAGCATCTCGAAGCCGAGGATCGCGACGATCCGTCGCGCATCAGCCCGTTCGGCACCTTCCCGATCAGCGAGGACGGCGCCTACCTGATGCCGTACGAGAAGCTGATCAATCCGGACGTGCTCGAATCCAAGTCGCTGCACTGGCCGTGGCGCGTGGTGAAGGAGCATCTCGACAAACTCGCCGCGCTCGGCTCGTCATACGTCGGGCGGCGTCTCTACCTGCTCTACAATCCGGTCTCCGGGCGGACCAACGGCACCACCCACAGCTTTTTCGCCACCATGACGATCCGGCCGCCGAATATCGTCGACCGGCCGCATCGCCACGCCGCGGCGGCGATCAACTATTATTTCGCCGGCAGCGGTCGCAGCACCGTCGAGGGCAAGATTTATCGATGGAAGGCGGGCGACCTGATGCTCTCGGCGCCCGGTCTCGCGGTTCATAACCATGCCTCGAACGATCAGCCGGTTTATGAACTGACCATCCAGGACAGTCCGCTGAATATCGCGATGGATTCGCTGCTGTGGCAGGAGAGCCTGAAAGGCCCGATGACGCTGCTCGGATCGCATCAGGGGTTCGAGACCAACCGCGTCAAGGCGGCGTAATCGATCAGCCGGCGCGCATACGCAAAGGAAGGATAAAGGGTCAATGGGCAAGATTCAGCTCAGTTTGGGGATCGGCGACTACTACCACGTCCGGCCGTTGTTTGACGGTTCGGTGCAGGTCGAAGGTGTCGACCTGATCCACGTCGCCACCGGCACCGAGGAAATCTTCTGGCGCTTCGGCAAGTATCGCGAATGGGACGTCTCCGAGATGTCGTTTGCCAACTACAGCGCGCAGCGCTCGCGCGACGACAGCGTGATGGTCGCGATACCGGTGTTTCCGTCGCGTGTCTTCCGCCACTCGGGGATCTACGTCCGCAAGTCGAGCAAGATTACCAAGCCCAAGGACCTCGCCGGCAAGAAGGTCGGCGTTCCGGAATGGGCGCAGACCGCGGGCGTTTACGTGCGCGGCCAGCTCGCACATCAAGAGGGGTTGAATCTCGCCGATGTCGAATGGATTCAGTCGGGCGTCAACGAGCCGGGGCGCGAGGAGAAGTTCACCTATAATTTTCCGCCCGGGCTGCACGTCACGGCGCGCCGCGAACGCTCGCTTAACGATATGCTGATCGACGGCGAGATCGACGCGATTATCACCGCGCGCGCGCCCATCGGCTTCGACCAGGGTCATCCCGAGGTGCTGCGCCTGTGGCCCGACTACGACAAGGTCGAAGAAGAGTATGGACTCAGCACCGGCATCTTTCCGATCATGCATCTGATCGCGATTCGCGGCGAAATCTATCGCCAGTATCCGTGGGTCGCGATGAACCTTTTTCGGGCCTTCGACGCCGCCAAGAAGCTCGCCGTCGAACGCTTCTCGCAGTTCACCATCTCATGGCTGCCGCTGGCGTGGCTGCCGCGCGCCGCGGAACGGACCGCGCGCCTGTTCAAAGGCCATGAATACTGGCCGTACGGGATCGAGCCGAACCGGGTCACGATCGAGGCCTTCCAGCAATATCTTCATGAGCAGGCGATCACGACGCGGCGTCTGGCGCCCGAAGATCTGTTCGCGAAGGAAACCCAATCCTTCGCCCGCGTCTAACGGGAAATTGGGGGAATCGAACATGAGGCTCAAAGGCAAGACGGCGCTGGTCACCGGCGCCGCGTCCGGTATCGGACGCGCAACGGCCAAATTATTCGCAGAAAACGGCGCGGCGGTAGCGCTCGCCGATCTCAGCGCCGAAGGCGGGCGTGAGACCGAGCGGATGATCACTGCGGCCGGCGGCGCCGCCCATTTCATCCAGACCGACGTCACCAAGGTCGCCGAGGCGCGCCGGCTGGTCGAGGCCGCGGTCGCGAAGTTCGGCGGGCTCGACGTGCTGCTCAACGCGGCCGGGGTGATGCTGTTCAAGCCGATCGCCGACAGCACTGAGGAGGATTGGGATCGGGTCTTGTCGGTCGATCTGAAAGCGGTGTTCTTCACCTCCAAGTACGCGATTGCCGCGATGGAGAAGCGGGGCGGCGGCGCGATCGTCAACATCTCGTCGGGATGCGGCCTGATCGGCGTGCCGCAGAACACGATTTACGCGGCGGCCAAGGGCGGCGTAATCGGGATGACGCGCGCGTTCGCGGTCGATTGCGCAGCGAAGAAAATCCGCGTCAACTGCATCTGTCCCGGCGTGGTCGACACGCCGATGAGCCGCGGCGCCTTCAACTCGCTACCCGACCCCGAAGGCGGCATCGCGGCCAACCTGGCGCATACGCCGCTCGGCCGCTTTGCCGAGCCCATCGAGATGGCGAACACCATCCTGTTTCTGGCCAGCGACGAATCGTCGTACTTCACCGGCGGGATCCTGGCCCCCGACGGCGGTCTGACCGCGAGCTGACGAGCGCGCGCGAAATCCTTGAACGCAACGCGGCCCGAACCTGTAACCAGGTCCGGGCCGCTGGTTTTTCGATCTTGATGCCGTCGCGCCTCAGTTCAAGTTGTAGAAGCGGCGCGAGTTGTCGGCCAGGATGCCCTGCTTATCGGTTTCGGTCAGCTCGTGCGATTCCATCACCTCGCCGATCTCATGCCGGCAAATCTCGGCATCGACCTCGTGCGGAAAATCCGAGGAGAACAGGAACGGCTCGCTGCCGAGCGTCTTGACCGCGTGCGCCAGGTCGGGCTCGTCACCCTCGACGCCGACGAAGATGCGGCCGTCGTGAATCAGCTTGCGGACGTAGGCGCGAAAGTCGCCGTTCTTCGGCACGTTGATCAATCGATGCTCGGGGTCGAACGGCGTATGGACCTTGAAAGAACCCTCGCCGCGCTCGAGCGCGGTCAGAAACCACGCCACGCCGGCTTCCAGGTAGGCGACCTTCAGTCCCGGAAAGCGATCGAAGATACCGTTGTAGACCATGCTGACCAGCGCGCGCATCATGCCCAGCGGATGGCCGAGCGCGTGATAGGCGGCGAATACGTTGAGGTCGTCGATACCCATGTGATCGTGGCATCCGCCATGGAACGCGACGCAGCCGCCGAGCTTTTCCGCCTCTGCGTAGATCGGCCAGAAGTCCGCCGATCCCGGATGCGCTTTGAGCCCGTTGCTGGGCAGCATCACGCCGCACATCCCGAGATCCTTCACCACGCGCCGGTACTCCTTGACCGCGCCGTCGATGTCACACATCGGCAACAGCCCCATCCCCTTGAGGCGCTTGCTCTTGCGCAGGTAGGCATCGTGCAGCCAGTCGTTGTAGCCGCGCACGGCGGCGTTGGCGAAATAGGCGTCGGTGATCTTGCCGCAGGCGAGCCCGGCGGTCGGGTAGAGGACGGCGAACTCGATGCCGGTGTCCTCGAGAAAGGTGATCCATTCGTCGGGACCGATCCGGCGCACGCTCGCCCGCATCATCATCTCTTCGATAAAGCCATTGTCGATGAACGCGGTATGGAAATGATCGAGCGGCGGAAAGACCCCGGTCAGGCGCGCATAGCGATTGTAGGGTTCCGGCATACAGCCCGCGATCGCCGCGCCGTCTTCGTAAACGTGACCGTCACCGTCGATGACCCTCATCATTGCGCCCATAGCTTGCTCCCCAAGTCGATATTTACCATCGGATATCACATGCGCGGCGGTGCTGCACAAGGCCCGCTAGCGCTGCGCGAGTAGCTGACTATCGCTGGCCGGCGCCCGCCCGTGCGACGCACGCGCCAGCTCATGCCAGGTCGGCGCGCCCTTGTCGAACACGATGAAGTATTGGCGCGGGATAAAATCGTAGGTGCGATCGAGCTTGAAGCCGGCGTCCTCGGCCTCGCGGATAATCTCCCACGACGGGATCAGCTCGTCGGCCGGATGCGGGCACCATCCCTTGGCGTGGGCCTCCGGCGGAAAATCGATAATCGCCATGCGGCCGTTGGGTTTCAGGTCGGCGTAGATTTTCCTGAAGAAATCGGTGCGATGCGAGATGTGATGGGTGACAGCGGCGAAGAATGCCAGGTCCAGCGAATTCTCCGGCAGCATCGGATTGCCGGGCTTGTCGACCACCACCTCGATATTGTCCAGGCCCTCTTTATGCGCGCGTTGCTTGAGGTAATCGAGAATGTCGCGGCTGATATCGACGGCATAGACTTTACCGGTCGGTCCGGTCGCCCGGGCGAAGCGCCGCGTGAAATAGCCGCTTCCCGCGCCGATATCCGCGATCGTCATGCCCGCCTTGATATCGAGAACTTTCACCACCTGATCGGGCTTCTGCCATTTCGCGCGGTCGGGCGCTTCGAAGATCTTGATCCGCTGGCTCAGCGGACGTTCGCCGGTCGCCATCGGCAGCGACTGCTGCTGCGCGAAGCTGGCGCCGGTGGTGATCAGCGAAAGTGCCAGCCCCAGCGCGGTGGCGGATACGATCGATCGGATGGCGACGGTCCGAAGCGCGGCGCGAAGTTTCATCAAGTTCTCCTCCCGGCTTTCAAGCTGATCGCTAGGGCTCCGGACGCTCAGGTGCGGGACGACCGGAAGATTTGCTGAGAAAATACCATGGCAGTCCGAACCCTACCACGGCGAGACTCACCAGGGCTTCCGCGGGCCGGCCGACCAGCGTGTAGACGGCGATCCAGCAGAGGATCAGAACGTACGCCGCCGGCAGCCACGGATAACCCGGCATGCGGAACGGCCGCGCCATCGCCGGCCGCCGAATCCGCAGCACGCTCAGCGAAGCGACGCTCAGCGCCGAAAAAATCGTCACCGCGAACCCGGTATAGAGCACCACCTTTTCGAAAGCGCCGAAGAACAGGATCAGGATGCTCGACCAGATGGCCTGCGCGATCATCGCTCGCGCCGGAGTTCCGAACAGCGGATTAACCAGCGCGAGGCCGGACGGAAAGACCCGATCGCGCGCCATCGCGTAATAAACGCGCGGCCCCGCGATCACCATCGCACTCGCAGAGTTGAGAATCGCCAGCGCCAGCAGCGCGGCGATCAGCTCGGCCGCGTTTGGGCCAAACAGCTTCAGCGACGACTTCTCGGCAATCGCCAGCACGCCGCTCATCGCGGGAATCGGCAGCGCGTAGATATACACCAGGTTCATCCCGACGTAGAGCACGCTGACGACGCCGATACCCAGCAGCAGCGCGCGCGGAAGATTGCGGCCGGGGTCGCGCACCTCGCCCGCAATATACGCGGCGGCGTTCCATCCGCTGTATGCGTAGAGCACGAAGATCAGCGAGACCGCGGCATAGCCGTGCGCGGGAGCGTGAGAGGCGAAATTCCCGAGATCGCCATGGCCCGAGGCGAGCCCGAACACGATCAGCGCGACTATCGCGCCCACCGTGCCGCCAGTCAGCAGCCGTTGCATCAGACCGCCGAAACGCAGCCCGACCACGTGCGCCGTGGTCAGCACCGCCAGCACCGCGATCGCCGCGAGCTTGCCGCTCAAAGCGGCGGAATCGGGCACCGGAGCGAGCTGATGCAGATAGCCGATGAACGCCAGCGCAGCGGCGGCGATAGCGCCGCTGAAGCCGACGAAGAACGAGGTCCAGCCGCTCAGGTACGCGACCAGCGGTCCGAAGGCTTCGCGCAGATAGACGTACTCGCCGCCCGCCTCGGGCATCGCGGCGGACAGTTCGCTGTAGGCGAGCGCGCCGACGAACGAGATAATCCCGCCCGCCACCCACAGCCCGAGCAGCCACCAGGGCGAACCGAGGTCGCGCGCCATGAATCCGGAAGTGGTGAAGATGCCGCTGCCGACGGTGTTCGCGATCACCAGCGCCGCGGCGGTATCCCACCCCAGCGTGCGCCGCAGGACGGGGCGATGCGCCGGCTCCCGCAGCGGGCCCGCTTCATGCGCGCCGGCCAAATTCGTCACGCCCGAGCGCTAGAAGAAGCTCGGCACCAGGAACGAATAAATGCCGTTGCGGACACTGTCGGTGGTGAAGATCTCGCCGCGGGCGGGATCGATCGCGATGCCGCTCGGATGGATCAGATCGGTGCCGGCGCCGCGAATGATGGCGCGCGGCGCGAGGTCGCCATGGTCATGGATATTCCAGACGCCGATGAATCCGAGCGGCCCGACCCACGGCAGCGGCGGTCCCTTGCAATCCTTGACCGGTGCGTAGCCGCCGGCATCGTAGGGCGGCAGGTATTTGATATTGGTCGCCACCGCGTAAATCTTTCCGTCGTAGGTCTGCACGTGCCAGATGCCGACGATGCCGGTGGTCGGGCCGGCGATCACGCTCTTGGGCGCGACGTTGCCATGGTCGGTGCGGCCGAAGACGAACAATCCGCCGTTGTGATGCCAGGTGTTGCGGCCGAGCAGGCTGCCGGCCACCACCAGGTTGCGCTCCGGATCGACCGCCACGCCCGCCACATACCATAGCCCGGTCTTGGGCCCGGCGATCACCCGTTTGGGCGGGATGTTGCCGTTGCCGTCGAGCGGGAAGACCAGCAACGAGTCGGTGCGCGAGTCGGCGATCCAGAGTTCGTTGTGCTTGACGTCGATGGCCGGCTGATAGGGGCCGTGCAGCTGGGTCCGCGGTCCCTGGATTATCCGGACCGGGGCCTGCTCGCCAACCGCGTCGCCGCGAAAGAAGGTGATCGAGCTCGCCAGCGGCTCAGTCGAGATTATCTCGTCGTGGACCGGATCGTAGACGATGCCGTGGGCGACGCGCGTCAACTTGGTCTTCTGTCCTTCGATTACTCTGACCGGCTCACTGTTGCCACTTGCCATCCTGGCAAATGCCGCGATACGCGGATCGCTTACTCAGTTGGGCACCAGCAGGACGTCGCGCTTGCTGTCGTAGGCGAGCGCCATCGGATTGCCGAAGCCGGCAGCGAGCGTGCCGGGCGGCGCGTTGCGCAGGATACGCTTGGGCGCGACGTTGCCCGAGGCGTTGAGATCGAAGACCTCGGCCTCGTGGCCGAAGTTGGCGACCCATAGCTCGTTGCGAATCGGATCGAACGCGACCCCCATCGGATGCAGGATATGGGTGAGGGGTCCGGCCAACACGCGCGCTGGCGCCACGTCGCCGTTGGCGGTCCGGTCGAAGATCAGAACTTCGTTGGTGGGCTCCTGAGCGACCGCAATCTGATGATGAACGTTGTCGACCGCAATCCCGGTCGGCCAGTCAAGCTGGGTCTTGGGGCCTTGAATCATCCGCACCGGCGCGATGTCGCCCTTGGCGTCGCCGCGGAAGACCGTGATCGAGGGCGGATAGTAATGGCCGCCGTCGTTGTAATCCGCGTCCCAGTAGCCGCGCGACCAGTTGCCGTAGTTGGTAACGAAAATTTCGTCGTTCTTATCGTCCCAGGCGACGCCGTGCGGATCGGCGAGCTTGGTCTTCATCCCGCGGATCGAACGCGCCGGCGGCGCCACGCCCTCGGCCCGGAGCGGGTAGAAGATAATCTCGGCGTCATGCTGGATCGCAACCGCCATCTGGTGATGCTTCTGGCTGAGCGCGATGCCGTAGGCGCCGTGCGGCACCGCCAGCGCGCGCGATTTGTAGTTGCCGTTGGCGCCGTAGGGAAACGCCGCGACGTCGTCGCCGATATCGTTCTCGGTGGTGTAGAGCTCGTGCCGGACCGGGTCGAGCGCGACTCCGGCGGCGAACGACAGGTAGGTTGCGGGACCCTTGATCCAGGCCTTGAACGGCGTGATAGCGTTCGACGACGACGGGCTCGCGCCGGCCTTGATGTCGTAGACCAGCGCGCTCTTCAGATTGGTATCGCTCAGCACCGCGATGCCGTTTTGCGGATCGACCGCGATGCCGTTGAACTCGGGATAGGGATCCTCAAGCGTGCGGCAGGGCGCAATCTCGCCGCCCGGGATGCTGGCGAAAACGTGCTCGAACTTTGCCGACAATCCCAGGTCGTTGACGTCCGCATTAACCGGCGATTCAGCAAGGTCGTTGAGGTCTCCGCTGTCGCCGGTGGCGGCCGCGATCGCCGGCGTTGCGGTGAGCCGAACGCCGAGGCTGGCCGCGATCAGGATCAGCAGCGCGGTGACCGCGGTGGTAGCGCCAATCCTAAGCTTCGCAGCCTGTTTCATTTCGTTCCGATTAGTAAATCGTGGCCACGCTGTCAATCTAAATGAGCGTAACTTGACTTGGAAGCGGGCGCTATGCTCCGCTGAGAGAATTGGCGCTGACCAAACCGGCGCCAGGCAGGAGAACAAAACTTCCCGTCCACTACGGTCGCGGGAAGGACGGATCCCGATGCATCACAATCGCTACGATTATACGCCGGTCGCGAAGCGGCCGATTATCAAGTGGCCGAATAACGCGCGCTTGGCGTTGTGGGTCATCCCCAACATCGAGTGGCATGAGTTCGACGGTCCCGGCGTCGGCACCAACCCGCCGCCCGGCTTTCTGCCCGACGTGTTGAACTTCGGATGGCGCGACTACGGACTGCGCGCCGGCATCTGGCGCATGATGGAGACGTTCGATCGCTTCGGGATACGCGGCACCGTGGCGCTCAACGCGCTGGTGTGCGAGAACGTCCCGAACATCATCGAGGAAGCCAAGAAGCGCAACTGGGAGTTCATGGGCCATGGCATGACGAATTCCCAGATGCTGGCCGGGCTCAGCCTCGAGGATGAGCGGCGGCTTATCAACCAGGTCTGCGACACCATCAAAAAGCATGTCGGAGTCGCGCCCAAGGGATGGCTCGGGCCGGGACTGGCCGAGACCGTCAACACGCCCGACCTGCTGGCCGAGGCCGGCGTCAAGTACGTCTGCGACTGGTGCAACGACGACCAGCCCTATCCGTTCAAGGTCAAGAGCGGCAGCCTGATCTCGGTGCCGTACTCGATCGAGATCAATGACATCCCGTTCTTCGTCGGCAAAGGCTCGACCGGCAAGGACTTCGCCGACGCCATCCAGGACCAGTTCGACGTTTTGTACGAAGAGGGCGCCAAGAGCGGACGGGTGATGGCGATTGCGCTGCATCCGTTCCTGGTCGCCGTGCCCCATCGCAACAAGCATTTCGTGCGTGCGCTGGAGTATATTACCCGCCATCGCGACGTCTGGTTGACGACCGGCGGCGAGATCGCGGATTGGTACTACAAGAACTATCTGTAGACCGGGATGCCGCAGCGGCGGCCCAAGGAGCAATACGATGAGAATATGGGATCCCTTTATCACTGAGCGCGACCGCAAGATTTTTACCGCCGCCGGGATGGGCCAGAAGGCCGGCTTCGGCGACAACATGGCGCTGATCATCATCGATGTCACCTACGCCTTTACCGGCGAGGGCGATGCGATCGAGGAGTCGGTCAAGCAGTACCCGATGAGCTGCGGCAAGGAGGCCTGGGTCGGCGTCAAGCATAACCAGCTCTTGCTGGAAGCCTCGCGCCGGGCCGGAATACCAATCTTCTATACGCTCACCGAGTACCGCACCGACAAGGCCGACGTCGGCGGATGGGCCGGCAAACAGTCCAAGGCGGACCATCCCTCGATGATCGAGGGCCACAAGGGCGCAGCGATCGTCAAGGAGCTGGAGCCCGCGCCGGGCGAGATCGTGATTTCGAAGAAGAAGCCGAGCGCCTTCTTCGGCACTCCGACCGTGGCCTATCTGATCGAGAAGAAAATCGACACCGTGATTATCACCGGCTGCACCACCAGCGGATGCGTGCGCAGCTCGGTGGTCGACGCCTTCTCACTCAACTACAAGATCATCGTGCCCGAGGAATGTTCGTTCGATCGCGGCCAGGCGTCCCATGCGATCAATCTGTTCGACATGCATCAGAAGTACGCCGACGTGATTCCGACTGCCGAGGTTATCGCGCATCTCGAGAAGCTCACCCCGGCGCAGCGTACCGCGGCGGCGGGCTGAGCGACCGCCCGAGGCGTCATCGCGGAGGAACTAAAGCGCCGCCGGAGAAATCCGGCGGCGCTGTGCTGTGCGGGGACTCCGGAGCGGCGCGATTACCAGGGCCGGACGGTGCGCACGTCGATTACCGCAACGCCACCCTTCTCGACTTCGGCAATCGCCTCGCGCAATGCCGGCGCAAGTTCCTTCGCGCTCTCGATCGGACCCTTCGCCCAGGCGCCGAAGCCGCGGCTGACGGTGGCGAAGTCGACCTCGGGGTCGAACATCGCGGTGCCGATCCACGCGTTCTCGAGCGGCCGCTCGCGATGGCGCGCCATCTTGCGCTGATGCTCCTCGTCATTCATGAACGAACGGTTGTTGTCGATAATCGCCAGCATCGGGATTTTGTAATGCACCGCGGTCCATAGCGCCCCCGCCGCCATCACCATGTCGCCGTCACCCAGGATCACGACCGGAAATTTGCCCTGCTCGTGAGTGGCGAGCGCGGCGCCGACCGCCGCTCCCGGTCCATAGCCGATACCGCCGCCGATGTTGGCGCCCAGGTAATCGCCGACCCCTTTGAAATCCCATACCCCTTCGGGCCAGCCCTTGATTGAGCGGCCTGAGAGCACACAATCGCGATCGCGAACCGCTTCCCACACCATATCGACCAGCCGCGGCCGCGAGACGCTCGGTTCCTTCGCCCGTACCGCCGCTTCCTCCTGCTGGCGGGCGCGCAGCGCGCGATGACGGGTCTCGATTTGCGCGAGCCGTGAATTGATCCGCGCTGCGATGGCGCGATCCTGCGCGCGTGCCTTGACGGCCTCGAGCAACTGGCCCATCCCGGCCAGCGGATCGGCGAGTAATCGAATGTCGGCGGGCGAGATATCGCCACCGACGTGCGACCACGAGCGAAAGGCGAAATCATTTAGTGAAAGATCGATTACCGCCACCTCGGGCGCTTTCGTTGGCCGCCGTCCTTCCTCGTCCCCATACACCCCGACCAGGTCAGGAACGTCGAGCACGTCGACCGCCAGCACTACATCCGCTTCCTTGAGGATCTGCGGATCGCCGTTGAGATTCTGCGGATGGGCGGTCGGGAACGAGACGTGATTCATGTGATCGATGTAGGCGCCGCCGATCGCTTCCACCAGCGCTACCAGTATCGGCGTGGCTCGCGGATCGTAGGAAAGGCTGCCCGCCACGATCACCGGCATCCGCGCGCCGAGCAGGGTTTCGGCCGCCTTAGCTACGGCCTGCGTATCGGCGCAGATCGGCGCGGGCGCTGCATAGCGCGGCAGCTTTACATCGGGAATCGGCAAGGGATCGCCGAGCGCGCTCTCCTGCAGGATTTTGTCCAGCGCGATATAGACCGGGCCGCACGGCGGCGTGATCGCGATGCGATGGCCGCGGATGATCGAGCTGATAGCGGCGGCCGGCGTGGCCGGTTCGTCCTCCCACTTGACGAAGGCCCGCACCAGTTCGCCCTGGGTGTTGGCGGAGTGGGTGAAGTCGATCCAGCGGCGCCAGTGCGGATCGGCCGGGCCGGCGCCGCCCAGAATCAGCAGCGGCGTGCGATCGCACCAGGCGTCGTACACCGCCATCGAGGCGTGCATCAGACCCACCAGGTTATGGCAGATCGCGAGCCCCGGCCGCTGCGCGGTTTTCGCATAACCGTGCGCGAAGGCAACTCCGATCTCCTCATGGCTGCAAAGCAGCACCTTGGGGGTCTGGTTGCGATGGTAGTTTACGATCGAGTCATGCAGTCCGCGGAAGCTCGATCCCGGGTTAAGCGTGACATAGTCGTAGCCCAGTGCGCCGAGCAGATCGGCGATTACGTCCGAGACGAACTGCGGCTCGGGCCGCGCGCCGCCCATCCCACCCGGCTGTTCGATTTCCATGGTTTTGATGGTCTTCTTTTTCACCGCTCGCACCTGCATTTCCTGCTGTGTTGTGAAACAAACGTGCCGTCGCCGCAAAGCCTGGTGACGGACGTGCGTTACTATACAACAGGCCTGCGCGAACGCGAGCGGCGGCCACGGCGCCTGCCTTACAGAGCCGGATTCGCCGGTTGACCGCAGTGGTGGCTGGTCGGCCGGAGTGCTGAAAGGATCAGTCCTTAATCCCGGTCTTCAAGCAGATCTTCACCCGCATCGGGACAGGGCGAAAACCGGCGCTTGCGCCGGATGCGGCGTGCATCCCGCGTTCGCGCTAGGATTGGCGTGTCAGTCCATCGAGGAGGAGCCTGGTGTCCGCCACCGGCGCGAGCCGCCCCGACTGGTCCGGGTCCGCGACCTGTGCCCGCGGTAGCCGCTGGTCGGCGCTGCGTTATCACGATGCCTCAGCAGGAGCGAAAATGGGGTGAGTCGCCGTGGCGGCCGCAGCGCTTCGCGGTTCAGCCGCTCACAGCGTCGCCGGTCGACGTGATCGTCGTGGGCGGCGGCCTGACCGGCGTGGCCGCGGCGCTCCGCCTCGCGCGCGCCGGGCTCCGCACGGTGGTCCTCGAGGCCGGCCGCTTCGGCGACGGCGCCAGCGGACGCACCGGTGGAATCGTGCTCGAAGGGACCGCATGGGGCCCCGGCGAGGGCGTCACCCGCTGCGTGCCCGAACTCGACCAATTGGTGCGCGATGAAGCTCTCGACTGCGACCTGGAGATCCCCGGATGCTGGGAGATCGACCATCGCGACGGTGCCGCCGCCGAACAGTTGCCATGGCGCGACGGCGCCACGACCATCCGAATCGTCCGCACCGTCGCCGGCGGCGTGGTCGATCCGCTGGCACTGCTGGCCGGACTCGCGCAGCGGGCGGCCGCGGCGGGTGCGATACTTCACGAGTATGCCCGCGTGACGCGTATCGTGGCTGATAAGTCGGTGGCGGTCGAAGCGGCGGGAATCACACTGCGCGCACGCTACCTGGTGATCGCGACCAACGCCTGGACCGGCGCGCTGCTGCCCGCGATCCGCCCGACGCGCGCAGCCCTGACCTTTGCCTGCGCAACCAGTGCGCTCGACGCGTCGACGCTGGCGGCGATTGGTCTTAATCCCGGACTGCCCTTTTACACGGTCGATCTTCCTTATCTTTGGGGCCGCCTCACCCGCGAGCGGCGGCTGATCATGGGTGCGGGCCTGATATGGGGGAGCGCCGACGAGCTTGAAACGCTCGACGTAAGCAGCGGCGAGGCCGCCGCGGTGCTCGAGCATCTCGAAGCGCGGGTGCGCCGGCTCAACCCGGCTTTGCACGACGTACAAATCGACCGTCGATGGGCGGGACCGATCGCGATTCCCGACGGCCAGGCGCCGCAAATCGGCCGGCTGGCGCAAGCGTCGAACATTTTCGTCGCCAGCGGCTATGCTGGTCATGGAGTCGCGTTGAGCGTCGCTGCGGGTACACTGGTTGCATGTGCCATAATAGAAGGTGCATCGCTGCCGCGATGGACGGATCCCGCTAAACAGATCGGAAAGGCTAAGGACTGATGGAGTATTTGGTTGGCATCGATATCGGTGGCACCTGCACCGATTGCGTGGTGATCGAACAAAGCGGCCGGATTACGGTCGGCAAGGCGTTTTCAACCCCGCCGGACTTTTCCAAAGGAATTCTCGACGCGCTCGAAGTCGCTGCCCGTTCGATCGGCGTCGGCTCGGGCGATATCCTCGCCGCTACACGGCTCTTCCTGCACGGCACGACGGTCGCCGAGAACGCGATGGTCGACGGCAACCTGGCGCGCGCCGGCCTGATTACGACCCGCGGCTTCGAGCAGACGCTGTTCGCCACCCGCGGCGGCTACGGTCGCTGGTCGGGCCTTACCGAGGACGAAAAACGCGATCCGATCCGGACCGACAAACCCGCGCCGATAATCCCACTCTCGCGTATCCGCGGGGTTCGCGAGCGCACCGATCACAACGGCCGGGTGCTGGCCCGCGCCGACGAGGAGGAGGTACGCCGCGCGGTGCGGAGCCTCGACGGCGAACAGCTCGAGGCGCTGGGAATCAGCCTGCTATGGTCGTTCGTGAATCCGGGCAACGAGCGGATCGTCGCCAGTATCGTGCGCGAGATGCGCCCGGATCTGTTCGTCACGCTGTCATCGGACATCGCGCCGGTGCTGGGCGAGTACGAGCGCAGCTCGACCGTCGCGTTGAACGTCTCACTCGGACCGGTCGTCGCCCGCTACCTGAACAATTTGCTGGACGGGCTCCGCAAGCTCGGCTTTGCGGGGAATCTGCTGGTGATGCAGGCGCACGGCGGCCTGCTGCCGTTCGAGCAGGCCGCGGCCCGGCCGATCGGGATGGTCGAGTCGGGACCGGTCGGAGGGCTGGTCGGATGCAAACGGCTGGGCGACCTGATCGGACTGCGCAACGTGATCTCGGCCGACATGGGCGGCACTACCTTCAAGGTCGGCACGGTGCGCGAGGGCTTGATCGAGTACCAGCGTGAATCGATGGTGCTGCGCTACCATTACGCCCTTCCCAAGATGGACGTGGTCAGCCTGGGGCTGGCCGGCGGCAGCGTCATCTCGATCGAGCCGCGCACGCGCCTGCCGCGGGTCGGCCCGCGCAGCGCCGGGTCGTTTCCCGGTCCGATCTGTTATGACCACGGTGGCAAGGAGCCGACGCTTACCGACGTCGACGCGATCCTCGGCTACCTCAATCCGAACTATTTTCTCGGTGGCCGGGCCGGTCTGAATCTCGACCTGGCGCGACGCGGTTTCGAGGAGCTGGTGGCGAAGCCGCTTGGGCTGCCACCCATCGAAGCGGCGGCTGCGATTCACAAGCTCGCCAACGCAATGATCTATGATCTGCTGCACAAGACCACGGTGCAGCGCGGCCTCGATCCCCGCGAGTTCGCGCTGTTCTCGACCGGCGGCACGGCCGGGATGCATCTGGCGGCGGTCGGCGAGGAACTGGGCGTGCGTCACATCGTGGTGCCGCACTCGGCGTCGGTGCACGGCGCTTTCGGCCTGGTCACCTCGGATATCGTTCACGAGGAGCTGACCACCCGTCCGCAGCGCCATCCGGCCGACCCGCGCGTCATCAACGAGATGTTCAACGAGCTGCTGGAGCGGGTGCGCGGACAACTGGCCGCCGAGGGTTTCAGCCCGGAGCGGATCGATCTCTACCGCTCGATCGATATGCGTTATCGCCGCCAGGTCCATATCCTGACCGTCCCGCTCGACCTCGAGACGGCGGGCGCGGTGCGTAATCACCCGGCGCCGGCCACGGTCGAGAGCCTGGCCGCGAGCGTCGAACGGTTCGAGTTGCTCTACAAGCAGAAGTATGGCGCCGATTCGACCTTCAGCGAGGCCGGAGTCGAGCTGGTGACCTTTCGGGTGCGCGGCACCGGCCTGGTGGCCAAGCCCGAACTGCGCTTCGCGCCGCTGGGCGACAGCGACGCCAGCCACGCGATCGTCGAGCGGCGCCAGGCCTGGGTGACCGACCTCGGACGAGTGGTTGAAACCCCGGGCTACGATTTCGAGCTGCTCCAGCCCGGCAATGTTATCCCCGGCCCGGCGATTATCTGGACCCCAATCACCACGGTCGTTACCAATAGCCGCCAGACCACGACCTGCGACGGGCTGAAGAACCTGATTATTACTGCCACTGACGCCGCCGCGCGGCCGGGGCAAGAGGAGACCCGATGAGTACCGCAGTCGATCCCGTGACCTTCGAAATAATTCGCCATCGCCTCAACCAGGTGATCGAAGAGGCGATCGTCGCGCTCGAGAACGTCTCGGGCTCGCCGATTACCAATGAAGGCCACGACATGATGGTGTCGCTGTATCGCGCCGACGGCAGCCTGATGGTCGGCGGGGTCGGCTTCCTGCACCATCTGACCAGCGCCGCGCAGGCCGTCAAGCATATCGTGGCAACCTTCACGGACGATCCGGGAATCGACGAGGACGATGTCTTCATGCTCAACGATTCCTACACCGCCGCGCTCCATCCGCCCGACGTCTACCTGATTTCGCCGGTGCATCATCATGGCCGCCTGACCGGCTTCGTCGGCAACTTCGTGCATGTGACCGATATCGGTGCGATCGATCCGGGCGGCTTCTCACCCAATGCGCGCGAGACCTTCCAGGAGGGCTTCGTCACGCAGGGACTCAAGATCGTCGAGCGCGGGCGGCGCCGGCGCGACGTGATCGAAACTTTTCTGCGCAACGTGCGCGATCCCGGCATGACCGGCCTCGATCTGAAATCGCAGCTCGCCGCCAACCATGTCGCCAAGGAGCGGCTGCAGAAGCTCTACGCCGACTATGGCGTCGAAGTGGTCGATCATGTTTCCGAAGAGCTGATACAGCAGTCCGAGCGGCTGACGCGCGAACGGCTGAGCGAGTTGCCCGACGGCGTATGGCGCGCGCGCCAGTACGTCGACATGCCCGAGGGGCTGTATCGCGTCGAGCTCGCGGCCATCAAGGAAGGCGATACCCTGACCTACGATTTCACCGGCACCGATCCGCAGATCGACAAGGGTATCAACTGCTGCTACTGGGCGAGCTGGGGCGGAATCTTCGCGCCGATCTTTCCGCTGCTGGCCTGGGATATCAGCTGGAACGAAGGCGTGACCCGGCCGATCCGGATTGTCGCGCCCGAGGGCTCGCTGGTGAATTGCATCCGGCCGGCGCCGATCTCGGTCGCCACCACCGGCGTGATCCAGGTGGTCAACAATCTGTCGGTCAACGTGCTGTCGCGGATGCTTGGCGCGAGCGAGCGTTACCGCGATCGCGCGACCGCGGTATGGCACGGCAGCCATCTGGCGCTGATGGTCAGCGGACTCGACGAGCATAAGGATTATTTCGTGACGCTGCTGACCGATACCTTCGCCGGCGCCGGCGGCGCGCGCGCCTTCGCCGACGGGGTCGACAACGGCGGTGAAATTCCCAACGTGGTGTCGCGATGGGCGAACGTCGAGACCGAAGAGCTGCATCGCTCGATGGCCTATCTCTACCGCCGCCCGGTCCCCGACTCGGGCGGGCCCGGTAAGTATCGCGGCGGCGTCAACCATGAATTCGCCTTCACTCCGCACGATACCGGCACGGGACAAATCCACATCGGCCTGACTTCCAAGGGCCTGCGGGTGCCGATGAGCCTCGGGATCTTCGGCGGCATGCCGGGCTGCACGGTCGGGCAGGCGATCTTCCGCTCGGCCAACCTCAAGGATTTGCCGGCGAGCCTCGCCGAGACCCGCGGTGAGCACGTCGAACCGGTCCACTGGGGCGACTATTCAGTGCGCGAGGGCGATGCCGTCTACATCCGCTTCCAGGGCGGCGGCGGCTACGGCGACCCGATCGAGCGCGAGCCCGAGCGCACCCTGCACGACATCCAGATCGGCACGGTGACGGTGGCCGCGGCGCGTGAAATTTTCGGCGTGGTGCTGGACGCGGATTGCCGGCGGGTCGACGAGCCGGCGACGCGGGCGCGTCGGACCGCGATTCGCGCCGAGCGAATCGGCCGTCCGGTGGCCGCCGAATTCTGCGAGTGCCGCGCGATCCCCGCAAGCCATCGCCCGCTCGGCGAGTATCTCCAGCAAGCCGGCGATCCGAAGAGCGGCTTCGTCCAGTGCACCTGGTGCGGCCATGAAATCGCCAAGGCGGGCGAGCGCTGGAAAGATCGTGCGGTGCGGCGTGCGCTTCCGCTCGCCGCGGCCGGTGATTTTCGCGACGCCGCTCCCGGTCTCATCCTGCGGCAGTTCTGCTGCCCGCGCTGCGCCACGGCGCTCGACCTCGAAGTGGTGCTGGAATCGGATCCGCCGCTGTATGACGATGTCCGTAGCTGGCCGAGCGCCGACCATGCGCCCGGGCGGCGTAACCTGAATTGATGAGGAGCGTTGGAAAGATGCCTAGGCTGGGGGTTGCCCAATTCACCGGAAGTATCAACTGGGAAGAGAATATCGCCGCGGTCAGCCGGCTCGCTGCCGGCGCCGCCGAAGCGGGCGTGCAGATGCTCGGCTTTCACGAGCTGGCGAGCACCATCTATCCCCCCTACGTCGAGAACCCCGATCTGATGAAGCTGGCCGAGCCCGACGACGGTCCCTCGGTCAGCGCGGCCTCGAGTATCGCGCGCCAGAATGAACTGGTGATGGTCTACCCGTTTTACGAACGCGACGGCGATCGGCTCTACAACAGCGCGATCATCTTCGGACCGCGCGGCGAGCGGCTGGGCAAGTATCGCAAGACCAGCGTGCCCGCCTCGCGCCTGCTGCCGGGCGCCAGCGAGCGCTATTATTTCAGCGCCGGCGATCTCGGCTTTCCGGTGGTGGAGACGCCGTGGGGAGTCCGCATCGGCGTGATCATCTGTTATGACCGCAACCTGCCGGAGCCGGCGCGATGCGTCGCGATGAACGGGGCCGACGTGCTGTTCGTGCCCGTCACCACCGTCCACTTGGTCAGGCCGTGGTGGGAGTTGTTGCTGCGCGCGCGGGCGGTCGAGAATGTGATGTACGTCGCGGCGCCCAGCCGTATCGGCGAGGATCGCGGCGGCGCGCCGGGGGTCTTTTACTTCGGCGAAAGTCTGATCATCGATCCGACCGGCGAAGTTGTCGGCCATGCCAGCGAGCAGCGCGAGGACCTGGTTTCGGTCGAGCTCGACCTCGACCTGCTGCGCCGCCAGCGCAAGACCTGGCAGTTCTTCGAGGATCGTCGGCCCGAGCTCTACGGCTGCCTGACCGATTCAGACCGCTTGCCGAGATTCGGCCGCGCCGCCACCTCGAAGGGTTGACTAGCGCGCCCGACCTGCGCGATACGGGGAACGACCTAACTTCGTCCGGAGAGAAACCGATGGAAAAGAGCCTGGAAGCAAAGGTCCAAGAGCTATGGGATCGTGAGCAGATCAAATCGCTGACCTACGCCTACGGTCAGTGCCTTGAAAAGATGGACTCGGAGGCGCTGTCGCGGCTCTTTGCCGAAGACGGTGCGATGGACTTCAGCGCGGTCGGTTGGGGAGTCAAGAAGGGACGCCAGGCGATCAAGGACTTCTACCCGACCACCTGGGAGCAGCGCGTCAAGCCGTTCTTCACCAATCATTACATCGAGTTCGACGACGCCAATCACGCCCATGGATGGTGCTGGCTCGACAACCGGCTTAAGAAGGGCGATCAGAGCATGATGGGATGCGGGCGGCTGCACGACAATTACGAGAAGGTCGACGGCCAGTGGCTGTTCAAGTCGCGCCGGGTCGAGATGTTCTTCATGGTGCCGATCAGCGAGGGCTGGGCCAAGACCATGAAGTAGAACGGCCGCGAGCCGGGTCTCCGAGGGTCGTTAGAGTCTCAGGTAGCTGAAGACAATCTCGGCCATGATCAGCACCACGATCGCCACCTCGAGCACCACCAGCCGGCGATCGCGTCCGACTTCGAGCAAAAGTTGCAGCGCTTCCTGCACGCTGCGCAGCTTCGATTCCAGCGCGGCGTAGCGATCGACCAGGTCGAACTCGCCGCGCAGATCGTCGTAAATCCGATCGATCGCGGGGTCTTCCCAGGCCGCATCGGGCTTGTCCAGCAGATGCAGCACCAGCAGCACCTCGCTGCGCGTCGCGATGGCTTCGCCGATGAAACGGTTGACCGGTCGAATCATAAACGGCACCGTGCCGCGCCGCTCCAGCCGCTCGACCATCGAGAGCGTGCGGGCGAAAAGCTGCTCGACCAGCCGCTCGTAGTATTCCATCGCGGCGCTTTGTGCGATCGTCAGCGCGACGATTCCGGCCCGCTCCGGAGTAAAACGGTCGACCCTGAGCGCGCCGTCGAAAATCCCGATCGGCTGCCCGGGAGCCTCGACCACCGTGTAATCCTCGCGGATTACCTGGGTGGTGAGCTGTGCCGGCCCGTAACGGCGCAGCCGCGCCAGCGCCTCCTCGCGTTTCTCTGCCGGCATATCGTAGGTCGCCAGCGCGCCGAACGGGAAGATATGCAGGGCGCCGGAATCGATCGGCAGATAGAGCTCGTGCGATGTGATCCGCGCCGCGGGGAAGGCCGGGGCGAGCTGCTTCAGGACCAGATTTTCCTCGAACGCGACGGCGTAAAATTGATGGACCCTGGGCGCCGCTCCGCCGTCTGCCTGCTGTTGCGCAACCTCCATCGCTTCAGATGCGCATCGCTTCAGATGCGGCGCAGGAGCTTGGGCGTCGCGAACCATTCGAGCACACCGCGCGCCGGGTGGTCCGAAAAATCAGCGTCCAGGCAGGCGACCCCGCCCTTCTTGAACTCGAAATCGCAGCGCCGATCCGATCCGGTCAGCAGCAGGGAGGTCAACTGTCCAAGCCCGGGCTGATGGCCGACCAGCACCACGCTCTTGTGCCGGGCGTGGGAACGTAGCGCTTCGAGAACGATTTGCGCGTCGACTCCGGGCGCCAGCTCCGCCATCACTTCGACCCTGACGCCGACCAGGCCATTGGCCAGGATTTCGGCCGTCTCCTGAGCACGTTTCAGCGGGCTGGTGAGGATCAGCAGCGGACGGATCTTCATTTTGCGCAGCCCTTCGGCCGCGCGCATCATCTTGGTCTTGCCGCTATCGGTCAACGTCCGATCCTTATCGTCCGTTGCGGGATTGGCGTCTTCGGCGGTCGCGTGGCGCACCAGGTAAAGCTTCATAACTTGCGATCTCTCCGTGCTGAGCGGGGTTCAACTGCCAGCCAGCCAGCGATGTCCGGCGGTCGCTGTCTCACGCACACCCGTCCACCGCCGGGTAAGAATAGTCGAAATCGGCGGCACAGTGGACCGCCGGACATCGCCCGGCAGCGTCGTCCCGGAGCAAGCGCAGGCCATCGCTCAGGCCGGATGCAGCGTCGAATATCCGCTGCGGGCGGTGGACGTGCGGCGGCGACGGCGATGGCTGCGGGATTTCATCAGGCGGAATTCGAGCGGGCGCCCGAAGAACTTTTCCCACAGATCGCTCTTGCGCTCCGCCGCCCATAGCTCAAGTTCCGCGTCGCGTCCCTCGGCGTCGAGCCGCACCACGATGCGCGAGCCGCTGCGGCCGACGCGGATCGCTCGCACGATTGAGTTATGGCTCCGGTCAAGTGCGTCGGCGACCCGCAGAATCGCGGCCAGTCCGATTACCCACTCGCGCGCCGCGCTCGAGAGCTCGCTCAGTTCCGGGCTCGAGAGCTTGGGCAGCGCACCCTTGTGGAACCTCGCCAGGGCCGCGATGGCCTGGATTTCATCGGGCGTAAAGCCGCGCAGGATTTCGCCGTAACTGATCAGATATTGCGAGTGATAATGATGGCGCCGATGGCTCACGTGGAGGCCGACGTCATGCAGCAAGGCCGCGAACTCGAGCGCCTCGCGTTCACTCGGCCCGTAGCCGTGAATCGACCGGGTCGCATCGAACAACCGCAACGCCAGCCGGGCCACCTGCGGCCCGTGCTCACCGTCGGCCTCGAAGCGCCGGGTCATCTCGATCACGCTGCGCCGGCGGATATCGGGCAGCCGCTCGATAGTCTCGGCATAGCCGGGAAAGCGGGCGAGAAAATCCAAGATCACGCCCTCGCGCAGGCCCCACTCGCAGGCCCGCATCTGTTCCATCTCGAAGCCTTCGAACATCACCTCGGTCAGCACGGCGCCGGCTGCGATCAGGTCGACACGGCGCCGATCGAGTCCCACCAGGTCGGCGCGCTCGTCGGCGTTCTGTTCCAGGATGCGCGCGGTCAACTGCTTGAGGTCGTCGCGCCGCAGCACATGATTGTGCAGGGTCTCAGGCACCCGCCCGTCGCGCATCGCCGCCGCCATCGCGGTGAGATTGAGCAAGGTTCCCGAGGTCCCCACCATCATGGTCGGCGCGGTACGCTGAGATTTTTTGAACGCCGCGCCGAGCTTGCGCAGCAGATGCGCCCGCAGCTTTGAGATTTCGCTCTTGCGCGGCGGATCGGACGAGATGAACTTGTCGGTCAGCCGCGCCACGCCGAGCTTGAGGCTCTCCTGCCACTCGACGCGCGGTCCGACGCCCTGGATGATTTCGACGCTGCCGCCGCCAACGTCGACCACGATTGGACGTTGACCGCGAAAATCGATCGAATGACGGGCGCCCTCGAACACCAGCCGCGCCTCCTCCAGGCCCGTGATCACGTCGACGCGCAGGCCCAGCTCCTCCCACGCCCTGAGCACGAAATCACCGCCGTTGGAGGCCTCGCGAATCGAGCTGGTGGCGACCGCCAGAATCGGCTCGGCGCCCTCGCGCCGGGCGAGCTGCGTGAAAGTCGCCAGCGCCTTGAAGCCGGCCTCGAAGGTTTCCTCCGACAGATGGCCGTTAACCAGAGTGCCGCGGCCGAGCCCGACCATCTCCTTGGCCCGGTCGACGATTTCGAAATGGCCACCGCTGACCACTCGCGCGATGACCATGTGGATTGAATTGGATCCGATATCGATCGCGGCGAGCCTGGTCGGGGCGCTGATCCGGCGATGGGGGCGGCCGTTGTGGCCGTTGAGGGCGGCACGCCGATGAGAGTTGCCGTTGACTAACGCTCGCTCACGCTGGCTCATGGCTTAGGTCGGGGCCGCTTCAGCCGCAACCCATCATCCACCTCCGCTTGGGCTCGACACGCTTGGTGGCCGATGAGCTATACTGCGGGCCTATCGATCGGCTTGGGGTTGTAACTTGGTGACTCTGTCGGCCAACGTCGCCATTATGCCCGAGTCATCCCGACTTTAGAAGTACCGTGGCGAGCAGCACAGCCAGAAAAGATTCCGAAGCCGCAGCGGCGGCGCCTGAAAACGGCGCGATGCGATCCGGGCCGCTGCCCGCGAGCAGCGATTCCGCGACCGAGCGGCATGCGCGTCTGGTCAGGCTGCTGCGCAAGGGACTGCAGCGTTTCGTGAACGACGTCGCCCGGGTGCTGACCAGCCAGGATCAGAAGGCAATTCACGACTTGCGGGTCTGGAGCCGGCGTCTGCAACAGGTGCTGGTCGGGCTGTACGGCGAGACCCCGCCGCGCCGGGCGCGCGCGATGCGCCGGGTGCTGCGCCGCACGCGCCGTGCGATCGGCCAGTGGCGCAACTATGATGTCGTGATCGACGCGGTCGAGCGGCGCATCCGGCGCGCCCGCAACCAGGAACGGCAGCGCGCCTGGTCGATCGTGCTGAAGTCGGCCGTCGAAGCGCGGCGGCGCGAGATTCGCGGTGCGCGCAAGCGGCTGATGAAGCTCGATGTGTTCGGACTGCGCGAGGCGGGTGAGGTCGTGATCGAGGGTGGCGGCCCGGCGCATGACACGCTCGACGCCTCCTTCTGGGCGGCGGTCGCCCAGGCCTACGATCGCTGGCGCGAAACGTACGATAACACGGTCAAGTCGAAGCAACCCCAAGATATCCACGCTTTTCGAATCCGCACCAAGCGGCTGCGCTATCGGATCGAGCTGGCGCGCGAACTGGGAATCGACGGCACCAAACCGCTGCTCGACTGGTTCAAGAAGCTGCAGGACGGGCTGGGGCGATGGCGCGACCGGGCCGAGCTCGGGCGGGTAATCGCCGCGTCGATCGCCGACCCGGAGCATCTGCTCAAGGAATCGCGCGCCTCGATCATGCTGCTCACCGAGCTTGAGGGGCTGCGCCGGCGGGCCGACCGCGACGTCGACGAGTTGCTCGACGGGATCGGCCGCAGCGCCGGGCTCGCTTGCTGCGAACAGTGGGTGGGAACCCATGCCCGACCCGCCGCCGAGTCTGAGAGCACGGCCGCTTCGCCGCCGATCACTCCGCCGATCGCGCAGTAGACCTGATGACCGCAGCGGAGCGTCGGAGCTGGGTGATCGTCGCGAGTTTGTTCTCCGCGCTGTTCTTCATCGTCGGTTCGAACGATACCTTCGGCATCTTTGTTACGCCGCTGGCCAGGGAATTCGGCTGGAGCCGGGCCCAGGTCTCGCTGCTGTTTACCGGAGAATCGCTGGCGCTGGGCGTCAGCGCGCCGCTGGTCGGCTGGTTGCTCGACCGGATTGACGCGCGCTGGGTGATTAGCGGCGGAGCGCTGCTTTCCGGCTGCTGTTACCTGGCGGCGGCCTCGGTGCACTCGTTCATCCCGATGCTGGCGATCTTCCTGCTGATCGGCGTCGGCCTGGCGGCGGCGGCCTTCCTGCCGGTTTCAGTAGTGATCTCGAACTGGTTCGAGAACGACCGCGGGATGGCGATGGGGTTGGCGATGGCGGGTGAGCCGATCGGCGCCAGCATCCTGGCGATCCTGGTGAACTACGCGATCGGCTACGGCGGCTGGCGCTTCGGCTTCAAGGCGATCGCAGTGCCGATGTTCTTGATCGTCGCCCCGCTGGTGTTCGTGCTGGTTCGCGGCCATCCGCCGCGCGACGGGCAGACCCCCGCCGAGCATCGCGAGACGCTCTCCGGCTGCGAGGTCCGCGAGGCAATAAGAACGCGCTCGTTCTGGATGCTGATGATCGCGTGGCTGTGCTGGGGCTACTCGTTCGGCGGCCCTTTCACCCACCTGGTCGCCTATCTGACCGGCCTCGGCTACAGCCCCGACCGGGCGGCGCTCGCCTTCAGCGTCATGATGGGCTTTCTGGCGATCGGTTATTTCACGATCGGCCGGGCAGCGGACCGGGCCGGAGCAAAAATCACCGTGGCGATCGTATTCGTGGTGACGGCGTTGATGCAGCTAATCCTGCTCGGTGCGACCCATGTCGTGCTCCTGATAATCTTCGTCGTCGGCAACGGGCTGGTGATCGAAGTTGCGCAGGTGATTCTGCCGATGGTGCTGGCCGACTCGCTGGGACTCAAGCGCTTCGGTTCACTGGCCGGCCTGATGTGGTTCCCACTGTGCGTCGGAGTCGCGATCGGTCCGTGGGTGACTGGCAAGATCTTCGATCTGACCGGCAGCTACACGCTCGCCTTCGAGCTGTCGGCCGCGGCGGCGCTGCTCGGCGCGGTCGCCACCTTGGCCACGCTGCCGCGCGAATACGAACAGCAACCAGAGTTGAGTAAGAGCGCGTAGGCCTGAACTCGTCGGCTTGACAGTTCCCGAAGAGCCGGATATTTCCGCATGGCAATTTGAGCGTGAACAGATTCAGCGGCATGCCCGTAGGAATCGAAAAATCACCAGGAGAGCAGCTATGGCCAACGAACTGGGCAAACTCATCCAGAGTTACACGGCGCCCGCTCATACCTATGCCACCGGCAAACTGAAGAAGGGGCAGATTCTCCGGATCGTCGACGTCGAGGGGCAGCAGGTCGCCGACTTCGTAACCCTCAAGCTCGACGATCCCGGCGAGTATCTGGATTGCATCTACACCAACTGGATGCTGGGCCGCTACAAGTGGCACAAGGGCGACTCGATCTACAGCAATCATCTGAACCCGCTGTGGACGATTATCGACGATACCGTCGACGACCATTACACCGGCGGCGGATTCTGCTCGCGCGACGCGCGGATCAAATTCAAGGTCGACGATCAGAAGGGCTGCCGCGACACGGTCGAGGATGCGTTCGCAGCCAACGGTATCTCGCCGCAGCATGTGCGCTCGGTCTCCTGCTTCAACATCTTCATGAATGTGGCCTACACGGCGGACGGCCGCTGGGAGATCGGCCTGCCGAAATCGAAGGCCGGCGACCATATCGATTTGCGGGCAGAGATGGATGTTTTTTGGGCATCGTCGGTTTGCTTCTGGCCCGAAGTCGTTAACGGCACGAAACCGACGCCGCTCAGGTTCGAGAGCTACGAGGGCGATAAAACAGTATCCTCAAGTACTCAAACGAATCCGGTTGAGGGCCGTAAGGCCTGATTTGTTGACGAAGTATCGCGGATAAATCAGAGTCCATCTTAAGCAGGCCGTTATGCAGAACGCTGATGGCGTCGGCGATCGCCGCACGCGCAGTCCGAGCGAGGCGAGCGACCATACTATGAGGCGGCTCAAATATTGCAGGTTGTCGGCAGTTTGAAGGAGCACCAACTATGCAGGCGCGCGTATCGACGGCTAATCCGCGGCATAGAATCGATCGCCTGATCTATGTGGACGACGAAATTTATCATCAGGAGATGGAAAAGATCTTCGCGCGCACATGGCAATACGTGGGCCATGCAAACGAGCTCAAGAGGCCGGGCGACTTCCTTTGCGCCGCGGTCGGCGGGCAACCGATCGTTATCTGCCGGGATGACGACTTGGCACTGCGGGCATTTTTCAACACCTGCGCGCATCGCGGCGCGGAACTCACGAGCAAGCGCCGGGGCAACGTCGGCAAGGTCTTTCGTTGCATGTTTCATGGCTGGTCCTACGACCTCCGTGGAAGGCTTATCGGGGTGCCTTATCGCGATGCCTACGGCGCCAGCTTCGAAACCCAGGCGCACGGCTTGGCGCCGGCAAGTGTGCAGACCTTTAGCGGGATGATGTTCGTTAGCCTGGACCCGCAGGTTGAATCGGTCGAAGCGTACCTGGGCGAGGCGGCTCCATACCTGAAGAAGTATTGCGAGAATACCGAAGTGATCGGCCGCATCCGCTGGATATACGACGGCAATTGGAAACTGTGGCAGGAGAACTTCGCCGACAATTACCATCCGGAGTTTACCCATCGATGGGTTCGAGATGCGCAGTGGGGATACGCGGACGAAGGCGAAAATCGTCAGCTTGACAGTGGACATGGATTACTCACGTGGCCGCAAAAACCGCTGTTCCTGGACCGTTTGGCCGCGGGACTGAAGGAGGCCTCCGGGCTCGAGGTGGACCCGTCGAAGAATCCTGAATATGCGTTCCCCCCTTTTCCGATCAAGGAGGAGGAGCCGGACGTTGTCTTGAGCGTTTTTCCGAACCTCGACCTGCAATACTTCGCCGGCGGCGCCGCGATTATCATCCAGATCAAAATACCGCTGGCGGTTGATCGGACGTTGGTCGAATTACTTTCGCTCGCCCCCGTGGACGAAGCCCGCGAAGCGCGTCAATGGCGCCTGGAGCGGAGTGCCGGCATCCAGGCGACCTCGGGGAAGATCACAGCGGACGACGCCGAGGCGCTCGGCCGTTGTCAACGAGGGATGGCGGCCCGGGCGGTTCGCTGGTCAAACATGGAACGGGGACAGGAGCCCGGAAAGGCAGGCAAGACCCGGGACGAATATTCGTTGCGCAGCTTTTACGCCGGTTGGGAGCAATACATGAGCCGCAGCGCTGCGGCCATCCTCTGACGGTGCGCTGACACCTCGAGCGAGAGAGCGAAAATGAGTCGGAGCGCTGAAGACGATCGTGCCGCAATCGAGAAGCTGATGCGGACCTATGCCCGATTGCTCGACGAGCGACGCTTCGCAGAGTGGATAGACCTCTTCGCCGAGGACGGCGCTTACGTTGTAGTCACTTACGAGAACCTTCAGGATCAGGGGCTGCTGCTCTTCAAGGACGATGGCCGCGAGGCCTTGAAGGAGCGGGCAGCATTCGTTATGGGTTATTACCAATTTGAGCGTTGCAAGACACTGCACGTTGTATCGAACGTCGACGTTGCCACTCCGTCTAGCGACGAAACGAGCTCGACCAGCTACTTCGTTATTTATCGAACGCCTGCGGACGGTCTGCCGCGGCTGTACAGCTGCGGTGAGTACCGCGATCGCCTGGTGAGAAGGAACGGGCGCTGGATGTTTCAAGAGCGCCTCGCGATCGTGGACAACAATACGCTACCGGAGAACTTCACGGAGTTAATATGAGCAATATTGCGAATCTCGCGGGGAGCCCGAGACCCTGGTATCGGAGACGGGAATCGACCCGATGATCCCGTCGCTTACCTGATCGAGATCGGCCGCCCGCCATCTGCGACCCTGAACCTGAAACCCAGTTCGTCGTTGGTATGTAACGGATTCGAGGAGGAGAGCTGAAGTGAAACTGAGCCGAAGGCTGATTACGCTACTGATTATTCTGCTGCCCAGCGTGGCATTTTCGCAGAACCATGTCCCGGCGTCGGCGGGTCGTTCGCAGGCTTCCGCACCAGGGGAGGCCGCGGGCACCGAGGTTACGCTGCATAATTTTATCGCACCCGGACGGACCGAGCGCCTGGTGAGTCCCGTTCCCCCCGGTACGATCGTCACCCTTCAAAACTGGCAGCAATACAAAGACTACCTTTCTGACGGGATGCAGGCTTTTTTGAGCGGCAAGCTTCACTGGAAGCTTCCGGCCGATTTTCAGATCGTAATCGGACCGACACATGACTACTCAGCCGCCCGCGAGTATTACTCAGACACTCTGAAATACAGCAAGGGCGTACGTGTCGTTAATCGTTCGGACGGCGGCCACACACTAGATGGCTACGTCGCCGGATTGCCGTTTCCGAACCCGACCGCGCCGCTCAAGGGATGGAAGCTACTGGTAGATATGTGGTATTCCTATATACCCCATCTGGAGTGCGGGTACGACACGTTCTACCTGGTTGACCGGTTTGGCAACCTCGCCCCGGAAACCGCGCTTCAAATCTATCGGAAGCTGGGTCACGCCAGTGACTATGGAATTCCGCCCATCGATCCGAACCACCCGGGACTCTATTATACTGAGTATCTCGAAATTCTTGCGCCTGAAGAGTCAAGATACCTGGCCAATCTGACCGTGTACTACATGGATCAGAGCAAGCCGATAGATACGTTCCTGTTCATCCCCTCGCTGCGCCGTTCGCTGCGGCTGTCTGCGGCGGCGCGCTGTTCCCCGGTCGTCGGCACCGACTTCACCGAGGACGACGCCAGCGATTTCAACTTCAACGGCGACTGGCAGATTTTCAACTCTCACGTGGTTCGCGAGGGCTGGGGAATGTCCCTTGACGAGGTAACGGATTACAAGGCGGTCGGAAATCTGGCCAACTACTACCGGCCGGCTTTCTTTCCGAAGCCCGTCATAGGGAAGTGGGAGATGCGTCCGGTCTGGCTGCTGGACGTGAGACGCATCCCATCGAGGGCTTCCGGTTATTGTTACGGCAAGAAGATCTTATGGCTCGATAAACAAACGTACAGCCCCTTTTGGATTGATGGCTACGACAGCAACCAAAAGTTGTGGAAAGTATTTCTGTCGCTGGTCTTTCCGCGCGAAGTTCCGCACGAGGGAATCGTTCAGCCCACCGGCCAGTGGCTCAACCCGGTATGGGACGTTCAGAGCGACCATCTTACGCTGGGCATGGCGACCAACCCGGAGGGGACGAAGTTCAAATACAACGAGGATTGCAGGAATTTCGAGGGTCAGAACCTCGATGATGTCGGCCGCTACAGCGTTAGTTCGGGTCTTGAGGAAATCATGCGCTAGTTGCCGCAGGTCCGGCAGGCCGAATGCGGTTCGGAGTCCTTCGCGGCAGTCGGCGCAGGTACTGTTGCTTGTGCTGTGCTATGTCGCCGGTAACAGGGCCGGTTGACACTAGCTGATCGATTGTCCTACAAGGAAACCGAACCTGCATTCGTCTGCGACTGATGGAATCGTCATAAGTACATAATTACCCGGCCCGGCTAAGCCGATAAGCGAGGAAGAGCATGAGTATCCATACCGACCTGCTCGAAGCAGAGGTCACTTACTTCGATACCGGTAAGTACCGGACCCGTGCGCTCCATATCAACAACGACAAGCTGCCGATTATTCTGACCCACGGCGGCGGTGGACATGCGGAGGCCTACTCGCGCAACCTGCGACGCCTGAGCGAGGTCGCGCGGCCGATCGCGATCGATTTCATCTGGCACGGGCTGTCCTCGAAACCGGCCTACTGGTCGAACGATCCCAAAGCCAAGCAGCACTGGCTCAACCAGTTCACCGACCAGGTGCTCGAGCTGATGGACCATCTGAAGATCGACAAGGCGGTTATCGAGGGCGAGTCGCTGGGCGGATGGATCGCTTTCGACATGGGCATCAACCATCCCGATCGCACCGCCGCGCTGGTGCTCAACACCGCCTGGGGCATGAAGTTCAACCCCGGTACCGTCAAGGAGAGCGACTTCGATCTGAAGGCCCTGCACGATACTTCGGTGGCGGCGCTCAAGAACCCGGCGCGCGAGACGATTCGCAAGCGGATGGAGTGGCTGATGCCGCTGGGCGGCGTGACCGAGGAGATTATCGACGTCCGCATCGCGCTGTGGTCGCGGCCCGACACACGCGATGCGCTGCTAGAGTACTACGATCGGCTGTTCGGCCCGCGCAACCAGGAGTTCCTCTTCACCGAGGACGACCTGCGCAAAATCCGCTCGCCCAAGACCCTTATCCTGTGGACCGATCACAATCCGGTTCACGGTACCGACGCGGCCGAGCGCCTGCGCTCGCTGATCCCCAACTCGCAGGTTGCGATGATCCGCAAGGCCGGCCATTGGCCGCAATGGGAGCAGCCCGAGGAGCACGACCGGTTCGTCAGCGAGTTTATCAAATCCCTCTAGTTATGATGTAATTACAGGGAGAATTCAGGAATTTTACGAGCGCCGACGGTCGCGCAGCGCGCCGGCTGACGGGCAGGCCACGATCCCCGGGGCTCGTGAGGAGAAGCAGAGAAATGGGAGTAGCCGCCAGGAAAGTCAGCGCCAAGGCCGTATCACCGCATCGCGAATACGAGCCCTATCTCGAAGCGAAATGGGGCCTCAAGAATCACTGGTATCCGGCCGCCTTCAGCCACGAAGTGCCCGATAAGCTGGTCAAGGGCATCATGATCGCCGGCCACGAGATCGCGCTGCGGCGCGGCAAGGGCGGCAAGGTCTACGCGCTGGCCGATCGCTGCGCCCATCGTGGCGTCCTGATGTCGAAGAAGTCGATGCCGCTGACCGATGAGCATCTGACCTGCTGGTATCACGGCTACACCTACGGGCTCGAAGACGGCATCCTGAAGACCATCCTGGCCTCGCCCGACGACGCACAGATCGGCAAAGTGCGGATCCGCACCTACCCGACTCACGAGAAGAACGGGATGGTCTGGGTATTCGTCGGCGATGAGGACTACAAGCCGGTGCCGCCGCTCACCAGCGACCTGCCGATGCGGATACCGAAGGACTACGATCCGAACCCGGTCGCCTACATTCTGGACGACAACACCTTCGTGCGCGGTATCCATCGCACGGGCGATTCGAACTGGCGGCTGGCGGTCGAGAACGGCTTCGACCCGGGCCATATCCTGATCCATTACGACAACCAGCTGATCGCCGCGACCGACCGCAAGCTGGCGCTGGGATGGCAGCCGAACGCTCCCGAAGCGGTCGAGCTCATGGACCTGCCCGAGGGGCCCAAGGGGATCATGAATCGCTATGACCCCCATCTGAAACTTTACAACTACATCAACGAGAACGCCGTCACCGGCATGAAGGTTTACGGCAAGCAGGAGTATTACACGCGCACCTCGATGTGGGTGCCGGGCGTGCTGCTGGTCGAACACTGGCCGGTCACCAACTGGGCGCAATACGAGTTTTACGTTCCGGTCGACGACACGCATCACGAGTATTGGGAGATCATCGTCGGCCACTGCAACAGCGAAGAGGAGCGCAAGGAGGCCGAGTTCAAGTACACCAACTTCTTCGAGCCGCTGTGCCTCTACCAGTTCAACAACTGCGACTTGTTCGCGCGCGAGGCGATGCAGGACTTTTACGAGAAGATGGACGGCTGGAACCAGGAGCAGTTGTGCAAGCTCGACGCGGTAGTGGTCGGATGGCGCAAGCTGGCGGCGCGCTTCAACCGTGGTATCCAGGAGCCGCCGCCGCGCTTTTCCCATAACGGCTGAGCGGCGGGCAAGGGGTCTGGCTTGACCGCAGGAAGCAGCCTGGCAGAGAGCGCTGACCAGCGCGAAATCGTGCTGCGCTTCGAGGACGGCGTCGAGAAGCGGATTACCGTCAACGGCGGTGAATACGTGCTCGACGCTGCCCTGCGCCAGGACATCCCGCTCGTCCATCAGTGCCGCTCCGGAAGCTGCTCGACCTGCGTCGCGCAGCTGGTCGAGGGCGAGCTGCGGATGGATCCGGCGCGCGCCTACTCGCTCATCCCGGCCGAAGTGGCGCAGGGCAAGCGGCTTTTGTGCAGCGCCTACGCGCTCGCCGACAGCGTCATCCACTTCGATTACCCTAGCGACCTGCTCGACGAGCCCGGCCCGGAACTGTTCGTCGCCAAGGTCGAAGAAGCCGAGATGATTTCGGATACGGTCGTGCGGCTGGTGCTGCGCACGCCGCGCGGGATCGATTTCTCTTTCCAGAGCGGCCAGTACATCCGGGTCAACGTGCCCGGCATCGATCAGTGGCGTTCGTACTCGATGGCTTCGCTGCCGCGCGATCTCCCGAAACTTGAATTCCTGGTGCGCATCATCCCGGGCGGTGCGATGTCCGAGTACCTGACCGGGCGCTGCGAAGCGGGCGACGAACTCGAGGTCGAAGGGCCGCTGGGCGCCTTCATCCTGCGCGACAGCGCGGCGCCCCATATCTTTGTCGCCGGCGGCACCGGCCTCGCGCCGATGATCTCGATGCTCGATACGATTCGCCGCCGTCCAGGCGTGAACCCACCGATGCTGTTGAGCTTCGGATGCGCCAGCGACAGCCAGTTCTTCTATCGCGACGAAGTTGAGCTCAGGGCGGCGTGGATGCCGCAGCTCAGGCTGCGGCTCAGCGCCGACCGGGTCGAGGATCCCGAATCGGGCCTGCTGCAGGCCAATCCGGTCGCGGTGCTGGAGCCCGGCGACGTAACCGACCCGGAGACGGTTGCCTATCTATGTGGACCGCCGCGGATGATCGAGGCGGCGCGTGAGCGGCTGGCCGCTTTGGGCGTCCGGCCGGAGCATATCTATGCCGAACAATTCGTCGCGAGCTGAAAGCCCGCGGCCTGGGACGCGCGCAACCTGGGCGCGATAAGCAGGAGTCTACTATGGGAGTCACACAACTGGGTTATATCGGCGTCAACGTCAGCGATCCCGATGCTTGGCTCGACCTGTTGACCAACGTCTTCGGACTCGAAGTCCGCGAGCACAAGGGCAAGAACGCGCCGCTGCAGTTCCGCGTCGACGACCATCACCATCGCATCGCGCTCCATCCGGCGAAGTCCGACGGACTGCAGTATGTCGGATGGGAAGTCGCGAGCATGGACGAGCTGCGGCGCCTGGCGGACCATCTGAACTCGATCGGCGTCAGCGTGACCGAGGGCACCGGCGAAGAGGCCGAGGAGCGCAAGGTGCTGGCGCTGTACAAGTTCCGCGACCCCGACGGCATCCCGGTGGAGATCTATTACGGGCCGATTATCGATCACGTTCCGCTGCGTTTCGGACGCCCGGTGAGCGGCTTCAACGCCGGACGGCTGGGGCTGGGGCATTGCGTGTTCGCCTGTGCGGACCATCACAAGAGCGCCGAGTTCTACGGCAAGGAGCTCGGCTTCCGGGTCAGCGATTACATCGCGTGGGACGACGCCGACGCGATCTTCATGCACTGCAACCCGCGTCATCACAGCCTGGCGCTGATGAACCCGGTGTTCGGGATGAGGCCCGGAGACTTGAACCATTTCATGATCGAGACCACCTCGATGGATGACGTCGGGCGCGCCTATGACATGGTGTTGGCGCGCAAGATTCCGCTGATTCTGACGCTCGGGCGGCATACCAACGACCTGATGACCTCGTTCTACATCAAGAATCCCTCGGGCTTCGCGATCGAGTACGGTTACGGCGGCCGTCTGATCGAGGACGACGCGAAGTGGGACGTCCGTAAGTATTCGGCGCCCCAGCTCTGGGGCCATCTGTTGGCGGCGGAGGAGCAATTGATCTGATGGACGCGAAGGGTGCGAACAGCGAGCTGGTCCGGCTCTCGGCGACCGAGGCGCGCCGGCTGATCGGCGAACGCAAGCTCACCGCCACCGCGCTGGCCGAGGCCTATCTCGCACGCATCGCGGAGCGCGAACCCGCGGTCAGCGCCTGGCAGTTCATCGATCGCGACCTGGTGATGCTGCAGGCGAGCGATCGCGACAGCCGTCCGGCCAGCGGCGCGCTGCACGGCGTGCCGGTGGCGATGAAGGACATCATCGATACCGAGGACATGCCGACCGAGTACGGCTCGCCGATCTATCGGGGTCACGTCAGCAGCCGCGACGCGGTCTGCGTCGCGATGCTACGCGCGGCGGGTGCGATTATTCTCGGCAAGACCGTGACTACCGAGTTCGCGACCTTCTCGCCCGGCAAGACCCGCCATCCGCATGCCTGGGCGCATTCGCCCGGCGGCTCCTCCAGTGGTTCGGCGGCGGCGGTTGCCGATTGGCATGTGCCGGTCGCCTTCGGCACGCAGACCGCGGGCTCGATTCTGCGCCCGGCCGCCTACAACGGCGTGGTCGGCTACAAGCCGACCTACGGCCGCTTCAACTACGACGGCATCAAGCTCACCTCCTTCTCGCTCGACACGTTGGGCTTCATGACCAACTACTTCGAGGATTTGCACCTGATCTCGGGCGTGCTGACGGGGCTTGGCCGCGCCACCAGTTCGGCGGTTGCGGGCAAGGCGCCGCGAATCGGCATCTGCCGCACGCCGTGGTGGGATCAGGGCAGCGAGGAGATGCATCGGGTTTTCGAAGAGACCGTTACGAAGCTTGGCCGCAGCGGCGCCAAGGTCAGCGAAGTCGCGCTGCCGTCGTTCTTCGATCAGGCGGCGGACGCGCAGCACATCATCATGACCTTCGAGAACGCCATCTGCCTGCGCCACGAATACGAACATCATCGCGCGCTGCTGACGCCCAAGCTGCGCGGGCTGATCGAGGAAGGGCGCTCCCGCACCGCCTCGCAGGTCCAGAACGCGCGGGTGCTGGCGCGAAATTGCCGTGCGTATATCGAGGGACTGTTCGCCGGCCTCGACGTCCTGATCGCACCGAGCGCGCCGACCACCGCGCCGCTCGGCATCGACGCGACCGGCGATCCGATCTACGAGCGGATGTGGACCTGCCTCGGCAATCCCTGCGTCGGCTGGCGCACCGGCTCCGGGAGCAACGGACTCGCGCTCGGCGTACAGGCGATTGCCGCGATCGGCGCCGACGATTCGTTGATTGATTTTTCGGCCTGGATGGCGTCGCATACGAGGCAGCCAAACCCATAATTGTCAGATTGCTTTTTGCGCTTCGATGAGATCGGCGGCACCGTAGCGGCGCCCGTTGGAGCGAATAGGGGATTCATAGCGATGGCGACCAAGACCAAGCAGGTTCCGTTCTCGAAGGATCAGGAGCGCTGGTACCGCGAGGCGTGTGAGCATCTTGACGGCTCGCGCCTGCGGCGGCTGCTGATGGATCTGATCAATGTCCACAGTCCGACCGGACTGGAGCGCCAGGCCAGCGAATTCATGGCCGCCTACCAGCGCGAGCATCTCGGCGGCAACGGCCATTACCAGCCGATCGACGAGCAGACCGGCAACTGCTATGGCGAGGTCAAGGGCAGCGGCGGCGGCGCAACCCTGATGCTCTACGCGCCGATCGATACCCATATCGATAACGATGCCGAACGCGAAATTCCGTGGGTCGGCCCCGAGTTTCGGCCCGACATGATGCCCAAGGCCTTCGCCGAGGGCGACATGGTGTTCGGGCTGGGCGCGGCGAATCCGAAGGGGATGGTCGCGACGCTCCACGAAATCGCCACCGCGCTCTACGAAGCCCGGGTGCCGATCATCGGCGACCTGATCGTCGCCTCGGCGGGCGGCGGGATGCCGGTCAGTCTGCCGTATCGCCGCAACTACGGGCTGAGCGACGGCGTCTACCATCTGCTGACCCGCGGCGTCGCGCCCGACTTCGCCGTCATCATGAAGCCGTGGTGGGTGGTGTTCCACGAGGAGCCCGGCTGCTGCTGGTTCAAGGTGCGGGTCTTCGGCACGATGGGCTACGCGGGTATCACACGCGGCACGCCCGGCTATCGCAGCGCGATAATCCCGGCCACCACGATTATCAACGAGATCGAGAAGTGGCTGCCCGAGTACACCAAGCGCAACACCTCGGGCAACATCCTGCCGGAAGGCCATATCTCGGCGTTGCGCGCGGGATGGCCGGAGCGTCCGGCGTTCCCGTCGGCCACCACCGAAATTTGCCTCGACGTGCGATGCAGTCCGCGCACCCTGCCGGGCGAAGTCAAGTCACAGTTCGCCGAGTTCATGAGAGAGCTGCATCGGCGCCATCCGACTATCGAGTTCGACTGGGAGATGTACGGATCGGGCTTCGGCGGCGCGACCGATCAACAGAACTGGATTATCCAGTCGAGCTATCGCGGCTGGGAGCTGGTCGAGGGACGCCCGCACGGCGATCCGCCGCTGATGGGCGGTCAGACCGACGGCGCGATGATCCGCCGCCTCGGCATCCCGTGCGCGCGTATCGGCTATCCGTGGCCGCCCGACAACTGCCCCAAGGAGTACACCGAGGGGCTGGGCGGAATGGGCGTCGCGAATATCGCGGACTTCATCAAGTCGGCCAAGGCGATCATGTACGTCGTGATCGACACGCTGACCCGCACCCGCGCCGACGTGGGGCTGTAGGATTCTCTAACGCGCCTTATCGGGCGTCGAGGTGGTCGTCGCGCCGGTGGATTCGGCGATGATCTCGGACAAATCGCGCACCCGCATCGAGTCTTCGAGCGCGCGCGATTTCACCGCGTCCTCCATCTGCGTCATGCAGAACGGGCAGCCGACCGCCAGCGTCTCGGGGCTCGCTTCGACCAGTTGATCGAGCCGCTTCTGGTTGATGCGGGTGCCCTCGTGCTCCTCCTTCCAGAAACATCCTCCCCCCGCGCCGCAGCAGAAGGTCCGCTCTTTGCAATTGTGCACGTCTTCGACTTGCGCGCCGGGGACGCTGCCGAGCGCGGCGCGCGCGCCGTCCCATTTGCGGTTATGGCGCGCCATGTAGCAGGGGTCGTGATAGGTCACGCGCTGGCGCAGTTCGCGGGTCGGCGTCAGTCGCCCGTCGCGAATCAGCTCCGCGATAAACTCGGCTTCGTGAACTACTTCGTAGTTTCCGCCGAAGTCCGGATACTCATTCTTCAAATTATGAAAACAATGCGGGCATTGAGTGACTATTCGCTTCGGCTGGTAATGGTTAAGCCGCTCGATATTCTGGCCGGCCATGATCGAATACAGATATTCGTTGCCGAGCCGGCGCGCCGGGTCGCCGGTGCATACCTCCTCGACGCCGAGGATCGCGAAGCGCACCCCGGCCTGCTTCATCAGACCTGAGAACGCGCGGCTGACCTTCTGATTGCGCTCGTCGTACGAACCGGCGCATCCGACCCAGTACAGCACGTCGATTTGCGAGGCGTCCTCGACCTCGGCCATGATCGGGATGTCGCGGTCCCTGGCCCAGTCGGCGCGCTTCTCCTGCGCCATCCCCCACGGATTGCCCTGCACCTCGATGCCGCGAAAGGCGCTCTGCGCCTGCGACGGGAACTTGCTTTCCATCAGCACCAGATGGCGGCGCATGTCGACGATGCGCTGGATGTGCTCGATGCCGACCGGGCATCCTTCCTCGCACCAGCCGCAACTCGTACATCCCCAGATCGCCGCTTCGGTCGCGACCTCGGTAATCATGTCTGGCCCATCCCAGGGCGGGGCACCTTCGTTCGCCGGCCCATCGGCGGGCGCCGCCGCGGTCGGCGCCTCGAGCAGCGTCGGTGCCTTGTCGAGCAGATGGTCGCGCTGGACCATGACCAGGTGCTTGGGGTTGAGCGTCTTGCCGGTCTGAACGGTGGGACAATTGATCGTGCAGCGCCCGCATTCAAGACACGACGCCATGTCGAGCAGCTGCTTCCAGTTATATTGCTCGACCTGCGACACGCCGAAGCTCTCGGCGTTCTCGAAATCCTTGATTGGCGTCAGCCGCCCGCGCGGTCCGAGGTTGCGGAAAAAGAGATTGACCGGGGCGATAAAGATATGACGCAGCTTGGTCAGCGCGAAGCATGAGAGCAGCACGTAGACCAGCAGCACGTGCGTCAGCCACAGCCATCGATGGAACATCACGCCGGCTCCCAGAGCCCCTTCGAGCCGGCCGACCTCGCGCCCGACGTAGGCCCATTCGGTGAACCCGGGCGGATTGGCGTTGATGCGCGCACCCTCGAGCATCAGGCCGGTAATCGCCACCACCACCAGCATCGCGAGCGGGAATTGATAGCCGAGCCGGTTCTCGAGGCTGGTGCGCAGCTTTTCCGGCGCGGGATTGTCGAGCGGCGCCGGGCGCACAATCATGCGGCGAACGGCGGCCGCCAGCACGCCGACTATCACCAGCAGGAAGAAGGTGTCCATCGCCGCCTTGAAGACGTGATAGAAAGCGCCGTAATAGAAATAGAAGCCGAGTCCGAAGCGGCCGAAGAAGTCGCTGACGTCGCTGTTGAGCAGCACGATGTTGGTGCCGATGAAGAGGCCGATGAAGCCGGTGTAGAGCGCGTAATGTATCCATCCCCACGGCTCGCGCACCACCGTGCCCTGGCCCAGCGCGTCGCGAATCATCAGCCCCGCGCGACGCCATGGGTGGTCGAAGCGGTTTTCGCCCGGCTGGCCGAGCCGCACGATCCGGTACCATCGCCAGGCCGCCCACAGGTACAGGATGCCTAGGCCGACCAACAGGCCATAGAGGATGACCTGGAAAGCGATGGGGACGTTCCAGAGAATTTGCCGCGTTATATTTCGATCCATCGGTAATGCAGTTAAAGCAGTAATGGGGAAAATTTCAATCGCACCGGAGCCGGGAGGATCGACGATGGCGAGCGCGAACGAAATCTGCCGGATGGATGCGGTAGGCCTGGCCGCGAGGATTCGCCGCCGCGAGCTCTCGCCGGTCGAGGTGATCGAAGCGGCGCTGGCGCGGATGGAGCGGCTCGAGCCGGCGCTGCATGCCTTCTGTACGCCGACCCCGGAGCTGGCGCGCGCCGAAGCGCGGCGGATCGAGGCCGAAATTGGGGCAGGGCGGCCGCTCGGACCGCTGGCCGGCGTGCCAGTCAGCATCAAGGATCTGATCCTGACCAAGGGCATCCGCACGGTCTTCGGTTCGGCTGCCTACGAGCATTTCGTTCCCGAAGAAGACGATGTTGCGGTTGAGCGGCTGCGCGCGGCGGGCGCGATAATCCTGGGCAAAACCAACGTCCCCGAATTCGGCTACAGCGGCACCGGCCACAACCCGGTCTTCGAGACCACGCGCAATCCCTGGAATCTCGCGATGACCCCGGGCGGTTCGAGCGCCGGCGCGGCTGCCGCCGTCGCGACCGGCGTCGGTCCGCTGGCGATCGGCAGCGACGGTGGCGGCTCGGTGCGGATCCCGGCCTCGTTCTGCGGCCTGTTCGGCTTCAAGCCATCGTTCGGGCGGATTCCGCTCTATCCCGGCGCGCGCGACGAGCGCTACCCGGGCGTCTCAGGCTGGGAGTCGGTCGAATGTTATGGACCGATCACGCGCACGGTGGCCGATGGCGCTTTGATGGCGTCGGTGATAGCGGGGCCCGATATGCGCGATCGTCACAGCCTGCCGGCGGCGGATTTCGACTGGATGGAGGCGATCAAGGGTGACCTCACGGGCAAGCGCGTCGCCTACAGCCGCGATTGGGGCTACGCGGCCGTCGATGCCGAGGTCTTGCGCGTCGTCGATCAGGCGGTCGCGGTCTTCGAGCGCGAGTTGGGATGTATCGTCGAGCCGGCCGATCCGGGCTGGCAGGATCCGGCGGCGGCCTTCGCGGCGCTGATAATGGCGGATAGCGATTTGGTGGGGATGCGCCGGATGGCCGAGCAATACCGGGGCCGGATGTCCCCTCATCTGGCCGATTGGCTGCGCGTGCCGTGGAGCGCCGAAGACTTCACCAACGCGAACCTCGCGCGCAAGGCAGTGGTCAACCGGATGTGGCGTCTGATGACGCGTTACGATCTGCTGGTGACGCCGACTTTGTGCGCGCCGCCTTTCCCGATCCTGATGCAGGGGCCGGAAAAGATCGCCGGTCGGAGCGTGCCACCGACCGCCTGGATCGCGATGACCTTTCCAATCAACCTGACCGGGCAACCGGCCGCCAGCGTGCCGGCCGGCTTCACCCGCGACGGACTGCCGGTCGGATTGCAGATCATCGGCCGCCATCTGGACGATCCGATGGTGCTGCGCGCCAGCGGATGCTTCGAGGCGGCGCGGCCGTGGCGCGATCACTGGCCGGCGATCGTCACAGAGCTGGGACTCTGATGGACGCCGGTCAGTGCTTTTCGGGGGCGAAGAACAGCAGCGCGCGGACCTCGATACTTTCGCGCGGCGGCGCGCCCGGCGGAGTGGTCGGATCGGCGAATGAGGTATGGCCGGTGAAGCGCGCGCGGCCGTCGCTCAGCGAGTCGTAACCCTTGAGCAGCACCACCTCGTTGCGCTCCATCTGCGGGAAGTAGTACCAGCGATGATTCGGGCTGTAGGTGATAGTGTAGATTTCGCCGGTGCGGTCCGGATAGAGCCGGTAGGTCGCGACGAAGTCCTTCTGCGTCATGGTGCGCGCGTCGCATACTGCCAGCGGCCATTCCATCACCGGTCCGCTGATCGGACGCCAGACGTTGACCTCGGTATAACGATGCGTGAGGCGCTCGGCGGCCTCGTCAGCCGGCAGTAGCTCCTGCACGCGCTGCGGACCCGAGGTCAGCGTGTAGTCGTTGTGGGCCGATTGGACCGGCTCCTTGACCCCTTCGATCTGCTGCTTCGATGAGCCCGCGCGGCGCAGCGTATGATCGAAGATCACGACCTTTTCGGCGCCGGTCGCCTGTTTCAGCAGCTCGATAACTTCCGGATAGTAGACGCTCCGCACTTGCTCGGGATCGTAAAAGTCCTTGACCGCAGTCTCGTGCCGAAGGAGCTCGAAGCCCTGCTCGTCGAGCGAGAGCTTATTGGCGATCGGGCGGCCGTCGCTAATCGGCATGCGATGCGCTTCGGAGCGCAGGTTGTTCTCCGGCGTCCCCGGCGGCGGCGGATAGGCGTAAGTGACCGGCCGCTCGTCCATCGCGCCCAGGTAATTGAGCGATCCCTCGATACTCGGGAGGGACCCGGTTCTGTCGATCGCTGTCGCGCTGCTCGCCATTGGATAAGACTCCCCTGGTCCGCTTCGATTAGTCCGCTTCGATGCCTGCCTACGAATGCTTGAGCTTCTTCAGCTCGTCAACCATTTCGGGCACGGCCTTGAAAAGATCGGCCACCAGGCCGTAGTCGGCGACGGTAAAAATCGGCGCGTCCGGATCCTTGTTAACCGCGACGATGGTCTTGGAATCCTTCATACCGGCCAGATGCTGGATCGCGCCGGAAATCCCGACCGCGACGTAGAGTTCGGGCGCAACCACCTTGCCGGTCTGCCCGACCTGCAGATCGTTGGGCACGAAGCCGGCATCGACCGCCGCCCGGCTCGCGCCCATCGCGGCCCCCAGCTCGTCGACCAGCGGCTCGAGCACGGTCTTGAAATTCTCGCCCGAGCGCAGTCCGCGACCGCCCGAGACGACGATCCGCGCCTCGGTAAGCTGCGGGCGATCGCTTTTGGTCTGATTGAATGCAACGAATTGCATCCTGGACGCGTCCGGCGCGATCTCGGCCGCAACTTTTTCGACCGGCGCGGCGTTGCCCGCCGGCGGCGCGGCGTCGAACGCGGTGGCGCGCACGGTTACCACCTTGACCGGCCCCTCCATCTCGACGGTGGCGAGCACGTTGCCCGCGTACATCGGCCGTATCAGCGTATCGTCGTCGCCGATCTCGACGATCTCCGAGGCCATCGGCGCTTCCAGCCGCGCGGCGATCCGCGGCATCAGGTCCTTGCCCGTCGCGGTCGCGGTCGCCAGCACGTACTCGACCCCGAGTTTCTTGATCAGCGCCGCCAGCGCGTCGGTCCAGGCGTCGGCGAGATAGTTCTTCAGCGCGGGATTTTCGAGCGCGATTACCTTGGCGACGCCATACTTCGCCAGCTCCGCAGCCGGTGCGTCGACCGCTTCGCCCGCGATCACGGCGAGGCAGCTTCCACCGCGCTTTTTGGCCAGTTCTAGTCCGGCGTTCACGGCCACCAGCGTGGTCTTGGGAAATCGATCGCCCTGATATTCGGCGATCACCAGTACGTCACCCATCGGATGCTCCAAACTCTGTAGTCGCGGCTCAGATGACCTTGGCGTCGCTGTGCAGCAACGCGATCAGGTCGGCGGGCGATTCGACCTTGCGCCCGGCCTCGCGCTTGGGCGGCGCGGTGAGGCGCTTGACCTTGAGCCGCGGCGCCAGATCGAGGCCGAGGCTCTCGGCGGCGATCTCTTTGAGCTCTTTTTTGCGCGCCTTCATGATTCCGGGCAGCGACGCATAGCGTGGCTCGTTGAGGCGCAGGTCGGTGGTAACCACCGCCGGAAGCGGAAAGGCGATGGTTTCGAGGCCGCCGTCGACCTCGCGCGTGACGGTGCATTTGCCGTCGGCCAGTTCGATCTTCGAGGCGAAGGTCGCCTGCGGCCAGCCCAGCATCTCGGCCATCATCTGACCGACCTGGTTGGAATCGTCGTCGATCGCCTGCTTGCCGATAATCACCAGCTCCGGCTGATCGTCCTTGACGATTTTGACCAGAATCCGCGCGATGGCGAGGGTATCGAGCGGCTGCTCGGACTTGACCAAGATCGCCCGGTCGGCGCCCATCGCCAGCCCGGTGCGCAACTGCTCCTGCCAGCTCGCCTGTCCGATCGAGCACAGCACCACCTCGCCGGAGCCCTGCTTCTCCTTGATCCGCAAGGCTTCCTCGATGGCGATTTCATCGAACGGATTGATCACCCACTTGATATTGTCGGTGGCGATCCCGGAACCGTCGGGCAGCACCCGGATGGTGGTGGCCGGGTCAGGAACGCGCTTGACCGGGACAAGAATCTTCACGACCGTCGCTCCAATCTTTCGTGATAGCCGCCGATCTGCCGGGACGAGGTCCGGTCCAGGAACGCAGCCGTTCGCGCCGGTAAGATAGCCGGGCGAAACCTGATCATAGCATGCCGAACGACGCGGTCAGCATCCCTGGTGAGCCGCGCGGCGTTTACTCGTTATAGCCCAGGCGATGGGAGAGTTCGCGGCCGGCTTCGAGTATCAACGGGGCAATTTCGGTACTGATGCGTTCGTGCGTCACCCGGTAGGCGGGACCGGCGACTCCCAGCGAGCCGACCACCGAGCGCGTGTAGTCGCGAATCGGGACCGCGATCGAGGCGACATCCTCGAAAAATTCCCCCGCATCGACCGAGTATCCGTCGCGAGCCACGTTGCGAAGCTGTTCAAGCAGCACCGCGCGATCGATAATCGTGCGGTCGGTGTAGCGAGGCAGTTGCTCGGGCAGAGTCGCCTTGAGCTGCTCCTCGGGATCGAACGCGAGATGGGCCTTGCCGAGCGCGGTGCAATGAAGCGGCAGCGCTTCGCCGATGGGCGTGGTGATTCTGACCGCGCGCCCCTCGGGCTCGGCGGATTCCAGCGGCACGACGCCCTCGCGGCGCAGGATCGCGACGAAGGCGCTCTCGCTGCATCGCCGCGCGACGTCATTGAGAATCGGGCGGGCCTGGCGCACCAGTCCCATATGGTAGATATAGCGGCGGCCAAGATGGAGGCATTTCACCCCCAGCCGATAATTTTCGGAGGAGCGGTTCTGTTCGATATAGCCGCGCGCTTCGAGCGTCGCGAGCAGACGGAAGACGTTGTTCTTGTGGAGCTTCAGCCGTTTGGACAACTCGGTGACGCCGAGCTCGTCGACCTCGCCGAAGTACTGTTCGAGGACATCCAGCGCATGGGCGACAGATTGGATAATGTAGTTGGCCTTATCCCGCCTGACCATGCCAATTTTCCTCCGCAATCCGGGCCTGTAGGGCGTTCGGAGTTACCCGCCGAAAAGGCGTTTTAATGTAGGCGTCGGGCTGACACGGTGTCAACGTCGGATTTCAACCAATCCCATCCATTGTTCTAACCCCCTGTTTTAATTGGATTTATTGTCTATGCCAGAGCGAAAAGAACGGCCGATCCCGGGGCCCGAACTGTTCCATCGGGTCGACGAAGCCGACGACGAAGCCTTCTACGACTTTCCGCGCCTGACGGTCCATATCGATGACTCGGCGGTCGCCGCGGTCAGTGAAATCTATGGCAGCCGGCTGCCGACGGGCGGCGCGCTCCTCGATCTCATGAGCAGTTGGCGCTCCCATCTTCCCGCGAGCCTTAATCCGGCGCGCGTGGTCGGCCTGGGACTTAGCCGACCCGAGATGGCGGATAATCCGGCGCTGACCGAAATCGTGGTGCACAACGTGAATCGCGAGCCGCGGCTGCCGTTCGACGATCGCAGCTTCGACGGCGCGGTGATGACGGTCTCGGTCCAGTATCTGATCCATCCGATCGAAACCTTCGCCGAGGTCGGCCGGGTGCTGAAGCCGGCGGCGCCGTTTATCGTCGCTTTTTCCAACCGGATGTTTCCGACCAAGGCGGTTGCGGTTTGGGTCAACGCGACCGAGCCCGAGCGCGTGGCGTTGGTCGAGCGCTATTTCGCCGCGAGCGGGATATTCCGCGACGTTGAGTTCATCGATCGCAGCCGGCGCCCCGGCCCGTCCTCCGATCCGATCTACGCGGTAATGGGAATCCGGGCTTAGGCCGACTCGATATCGAGGGAAGCTGCGGGAACTGTTCGCGCGTCGAAGAAATTGTCATTTTGAAGGCGCAGGATCGCCCGATGTCTGACGTCGTAACCGAAACCGAGGACGGCAACCTCGCGCCGGATGAGGCCGAGCCGGTAGCGCCGCGCTTGCGGCGCGAGCAGCCGCTCGTGATCCGATGGGCGCATTGGCTCAACGTCCCGCTACTCATCCTGATGGCCGCGAGCGGCCTGCAAATTTTCTACGCCTATCCCAGCCTCGGCGCGCGCGGTGCGCTCTACGGCTGGTATCCGTTGCAGGGCGCGTCACCGCCGTCGTGGATGCGGTTGGGCGGATGGCTGGCGGGGGCGCGCCACTGGCATTTCGCGCTGGCTTGGTTCCTGGTTTTGAACGGCGCGATCTACCTGGCCTACTTTTTTGCCAGCGGCGAATGGCGCCGGCGGATGTTCCTGCCGCGCCGTGACGCGACCAACGCGCTCAAGATGTTCGCCTACTACACGCGTATCAGCCGCACGCCGCCGCCCGAGGATTTCTACAACGGGCTGCAGCGGCTCGCCTACACCAGCGCGATTCTGATCGGAATCGTGATGGTGGCGTCGGGGCTCGCTATCTACAAGCCCGTCCAGCTCCATTGGCTGGTCGCGATCTTCGGCGGTTACGACGGCGCGCGCGCGGTCCATTTCGGCGGCCTGTGCCTGTTAGGCGCCTTCGTCGCGAGCCATCTGGTGCTGGTTGCGGCCCATCCCCGCGAGATCGTCAAGATGATCAACGGAGGCGCGCGTGCCGCGATCGATAAACCGTCGTGAGCTGATACTCGGCGCCGCCGCCGCGTCGATGCTGGCCGGATGCGACAATCGGGCGAGCGCGTGGTTTCTGAAGGCGATGGAGCGCTGGAACGAGCGCTTCCAGGAGGCGATGTTCTCGCCGCATCGCCTCGCGCCCGAGCTGCCGCCCGGAACCGAAACCCCGCTGGCCGACTTCCCGAGGTATTTCATCTCCGACGACCTGCCGCTCGCTCCGCCCGACTGGAAGCTCACGATCGGCGGCCTGGTCGCGCGGCCGCAGACGCTGACGATCGATCAGCTGAGAAAACTGCCGCGCACGGCGATGCGCGTCCAGCATCATTGCGTCGAGGGATGGTCGGCCGTCGCGTCGTGGGATGGGGTGCGGGTCAGCGAGATTGCGAAGCTGGCGGGAATCCACGAGCGCGTGCGCTACGTCGAGTTCCGCTCCTTCGATTCCGGCTACTGGTCATCGTGGGATTTGCCGAGCGCGTTCCATCCGCAGACTATCCTGGCCTACCAGATGGACGGGCAGCCGCTGCCGCCCGGCCATGGCGCGCCGCTGCGGCTCTACTCGGCGGTCAAGCTCGGCTACAAGATGGTCAAGTATCTGAGCGCGGTGAATTTCCTGGCTGAGCGGACCGGCGGCTACTGGGAAAACCAGGGCTACGAATGGTTCGCCGGCGTGTGAGCGTCATACCGGCTTGCCAGCAAACACTCGGGATTCTTCGCTTCGGCAGCCTGCGCTCAGAATGACAAGCCAGCGCTCGTTCCATTCCCCCCGCATGGACAGGCGGGGCAGCCGCGAATACAAGTGAGATGAAGGAGTTCGCGCCGGCCGGCGGACGATTTTCGATTCGCCCGGCTGCGAACGTCAGCTCATCAAGCCGTGATTCCCAATCGTGGACTGCGACATCTTGCCATCCGGGTCAGCGACGTCGAGCGGGCCAAGGAGTTTTACGCGCGCGTGTTCGGGATGAAGCTGGTATGGCAGCCCGACCCCGATAACGCCTATCTGAGCGGCGGATGCGATAACCTGGCGCTCCATCGCGGGCCGTCCGGCGATCCGCAGGCCCAGCGGCTCGACCATCTCGGGTTCATCGTCGCGACCATCGCCGAGGTCGAAACGGCCTGGGCATGGGCGAATGGTGAGCATCTGCCGATCGTCCATCCGCTGCGCCACCATCGCGACGGCGCAGTGTCGTTCTATATCAGCGATCCGGACGGTAACGTGATCCAGGTCCTCTACGAGCCCGCCATCAGCCCGCTCAGATTCGACCGCTGACGGCCATCCGCCCGAGGTAACGATGCTAAAGAATCTCGCCACCGCCGAAGCGACCGCCGCTTACGCGCGCCGCTTTCCGAAGCTCGACGGCAACTATCGTCCGATGCTCGGGAGGTCGGTCTCGTCGATCGGAATCGGCACCTATCTCGGCGAGCACGACGACCAGACCGACGCCGATTACCAGGCCGCGCTCAAGGTCGCGCTGCTCGGCGGGATCAATCTGATCGATACCGCGGTCAATTATCGCTTCCAGCGCAGCGAGCGATGCATCGGGCGGGTGCTCGCCGAGCTGGTCGGCAGCGGCGAGCTGCGGCGCGAGGAGATCGTGGTCGCCACCAAGGGCGGCTACATCACCTTCGACGGCGCGCTGCCGCCCAATCCGCGCGAGTGGTTCAACGACACCTACCTCAAGTCGGGAATCATCGGACCCGGCGAACTGGTCGAGGGATCGCACTGCATGACGCCGCGCTACCTCGAGCGGATGCTGGCGATGAGCCTCGAGAACCTCGGGCTCGAGAGCGTCGATATCTATTACCTGCATAATCCCGAGACCCAGCTCGGCGCCGTCGACCGCAAGGAATTCCTCGCGCGCATCCGGCTGGCCTTCGAGATGCTCGAGGGCAAGGCGGCGGAGGGCAAGATTGGGGTCTATGGCGCCGCGACCTGGAACGGCTTCCGGGTCGCTCCGCAGGACGACGGCTACCTGTCGATTGCTGAATTGGTGGGCATCGCCGGCGAGGTCGGCGGCGCGGACCATCATTTCAGGGTTCTCCAGATGCCGTACAATCTGGCGATGCCGGAGGCGTTCACGGTCATCAACCAGGCCATCGCGGGCGGTGACGGCTCGCCGCTGGCGGCGGCGGAGGCGATGAATCTGGCGGTATGTGCGAGCGCCTCGCTGCTCCAGGGACGGCTGGCGAAGGGGCTGCCGCCGGTGGTGGCGGAGGCGCTGACCGGGCTCGACAACGACGGTCAACGCGCGATCCAGTTCGTCCGCTCGACGCCGGGGGTCAACGTGGCGCTGGTCGGGATGAAAACTGTCGGCCACGTGCGCGAGAGCCTCGCGATCGCAAGCCATCCGCCGGCGCCGCGCGAATCATTGTTGAAGCTTTTCAGGCCCGCGCCGGAACGCTGAGCGGAGTTCAGCGCCACCGGCCGGGAACAATGGCGCACCGCTCGCAGGGGTGTTGTCTTCCGGCGCAGGGCTCGCGAGAATCCCTAACAACGCTATCGGCTGGTATGGCTTCAAGGGCGAGCGCGGACCGCGGTTGCGTAAGGACTGTAGAAGATGCTGGATTGTTGGGCGAACACGGGGCGTCTCGGTCCTTGGGCGATGGCGGTGGCGTTCGCCGTGATGGTCGGATTATCGGGCCGGGCAGTGGCCGCGGAGTGGGCCGATTTCCCGCCTACCAGTTTCAAGATCTACAGCCAGGAGGGCGGCGGACTGCTCGGCACCAGCCGCTACTTCGTCGAACACCTGGGTCCCGGCGAATATCGATTACACGGCAATAATCACTATCTCAACGGCCAGTACGACATTGAGCTCGATACGCTGGTAATCGACCCCGGCGAGCGAGTTCCGCGGCTCAAGAGTTTCAGCCACGTCTTCTATAAGCCCGACGGCACGATCCTCGTCGCCGGTCACGCGGAGATCAAGAGCGGGGGGGAGGCGGTGTGCGTAGCAAATGAGCAGGGCAAAGAGGTCCGCTATGCCCAGCAGTTCGATTTTCCGCCCGACACCTACGCCGGCGCCGCGGTGCTGATCCCGATCATCCACGCACTACGCAAGGGCGTCACGGCCCCGTTCGAGATGCACTTTTTTGATTGTACGCCGAAGCCCAGGATCGTCACCATCCAGGCGACTCCCACCAGCGCAGGTACCGGATGGCTGCACTACCCGGAGGGACAAGGACACCTGATCGAGGTCCAGATCAAACCCGATCTCGGCTGGCTCGATCTGCTGGCCGCGCCGTTCCTGCCCGTCACGCATTCGTGGTTCAACCCGGCCGAGGGCTTCACCTACGTCGGCGGCGGCATCAATCGCTACTTTTACAGTCCGCAGCACGTGACGATGGTGAAGGTGAAACCCGGCCAGGAGCTCGCTGCTCCGGGAGGCCCCCGCGTCGCCTCGGCGGCCCCTTCGCCGGGCGTCGGCAGCGACGATGCCGGGCGCGCGCCGACTCCGTCGGCCACGCCGCAGCAGCCTCAGGCCGCGCTGCCCGGCGGGCGCTGACAGCGGCGGAGCGTATCGAAGCTGACTCCCCGTGCGGAGTCAGGATAGTGATTTAAAAGTGGGTGACGCCTTCGCCGTCGTGATGACGAACCCGGGAAGGCTTGGGCTTGCGGTATTGGAACGCCATCTGGCAGCTCGGGCAGGTGCCCTCGATTTCGGAACTGCCGTGACGGCGCACCAGCTTGACGTAGCGTACGCTTCCGTCGCTGCACAGATGACTGGCGACGGGAAAATCGTACACGGTGCGTACGGTGGGTGAATCTGCCATCGTTCCCCTAAAGCTCCCTCATGCAGAAATCCTTACAAGCGTTATGAGTTTCCTCTTCCTCGCGCCCCACACATCTGTGCCCGGTCTCAACCGGGATCCACTACTTTATTGAAATGCGCAGGTCGATCAATAATTTTCCGACGTCGCGCGAAAATTTATTCTAAAAGTTCCGTGTCCGACGCCGGCCGCCCGATTGGCAGCGCGCTTTGGATGGTCGCGGTTCCGGCGCGGCGGCCGCTCAGCCTGCGCCGCCCGCCGCGGGTCGGCGTGAATGCATAATGCGCCGCCGCAGCACCATCACCTGCTCGCCGCGCTGGTTGAGCCCGCGCGTCTCGACGTAGATCACGCCGCGGTCGGACTTGCTTTTCGAGGCCGTCACCTCGAGCACCGTGGTCTCGGCGTAGAGCGTGTCGCCGGCGAAGGTCGGGCCGCTATGGCGCACGGATTCGTATTCGAGATTCGCGATACAGACCTCGCTCACGTCCTTCACGCTCATCCCGACTACGGTGGCGAGCACCAGCAGGCCGTTGACCAGCCGCTGGCCGTGCTGCGAGTGCTCGGCGTAGGCCGCGTCGAAATGCAGCGGATTGGTGTTCATCGTCATCAGCGTGAACCAGGTGTTGTCGAACTCGGTAAGCGTGCGGCCGGGCCAATGCTTGAAGACCTGACCGGGCTCGAAATCCTCGAAATGTCGAATCATTTCGCCTGACGTCCTTTTTGGTTGATGGGTTGGCGGCGCTCCTAGATGACGCCTTCGTCGCGCAGCCGGTGCGCGCTCCCCGGGCCGAGCAGACGATCGTAGACAGTGTCGTTATGCTCGCCGATGGCGGGTGCCGGCCGCTCGATCTCCGGCGTGCTGCCGTCGAAGCGCAGGGCGCTGGCGGCGACCGGAATTTCGCCGATTCCCGGTTGATCGATAGACGTAAGCATCCCGCTCGCGACCACCTGCGGATGCTTGAGCGCGTGGTCGACGCTCTCGACCTCGCCGGCCGGCACCCCGGCCGCGGCCAGGACGCGCCGCGCCTCGACCATCGTGCGCCCGCCGATCCAGGCCTGCACCGCCTGGTTAATCCGGTCCCGATGCTCGTAGCGGGCGATATCGCTCTTGAGCGCGGGATCTTCCAACAGCTCCGGCCGCCCGATTACCCGGCATAGCCGCGCGAACAGGGCGTCGCCGAAAGTGCAGACCATCAGCGCGCCGTCGGCGCATCGGAACATCCCGCCGACGCCATAGATCATGTTGTTGCCGACCGCGCGCCGCACGATACCGTTGATCGCCGCCTCGGCGAAGACCCCGTAGGCGCCGACAAACGACAGCCCGGTGTTGAGCAGAGCGAGCTCGACCTCGCGCCCGCGGCCGCTGCGCTCGCGACCGAACAGCGCCAGCATCACCCCCAGCGCGCCGTACAGCGCGGTACCGAAATCGACCCACGGCACGTGCGACAGCGTCGGCGCGTCGCCGAAGCCGGTCATCACGGCGGCGCCGCTGAGCGCCTGCACGATCGAATCGAAGGCCGGATCGCTGGCGTATGGTCCGGTCGCGCCGAAGCCCGAGATGGCGAGGTAGACCAGCCGCGGATTGAGCGCCGCGAGCCGTTCGTATTCGAGTCCCAGCTCGCGCAGCCGCTCGCGCGGCTGATTATGAACCAGCACGTCGCAATGCTTTACCAGTTCGCCCAGCACCTCGCGGCCGCGCGCCGTGTTCTGCTTGAGCGTGATGGCCTGCTTGTTGCGGTTGAGGGTCGCGAAATAAAGGCTCTGGCCGTCGCCGGCGAACGGGCCGCGCTGGCGGTCGGGCTCGCCGCCGGGACGTTCGACCCGGATCACCTCGGCGCCCATGTCGGCGAGAATCTGGCAGCAGAACGGGGCCGCGATATAGCGGCCGAAATCGAGCACCCGGATGCCGTCGAGAATCTTTTCCAATGCTGCTCCCGTCACGCTCGTGGCAAATTCGAAAACTCCGATCGATAGTTCTCGCGATCGAATCCCGCCGTCAAGGCCCGCGCCAGTGACGGCGAGCTATGCTAGAGATTCGCAGGTGGACCGCATCCGGAAACTGCTGGTCGCCAACCGCGGTGAAATAGCGCTGCGTATCTTCCGCACTGCGCGCGCGCTCGGGATCGCAACCGTCGGGGTTTACTCCGATGCCGACGCGGGCGCGCCGTACCTGGCGTTGGCCGATGAGGTCCGGCGCATCGGGCCGCCGGAAGCGGCTGCCAGCTATCTCAATGGCGAGGCGATTCTCGGCGCCGCCCGCGCCGTCGGCGCCGACGCGATCCATCCCGGCTACGGCTTTCTCTCCGAGCGCCCCGGGTTCGCCCGCGCAGTGGTCGAGAGCGGCTTGATCTTCGTCGGACCGCCGGCGGCCGCGATGGTGGCGCTGGGCGACAAGGTCGCGGCGCGCCGGCTGGCGGTGCAGGCCGGGGTGCCGGTCGTACCCGGCCTCGACGTCGCCGACCCGGCCGCGGTCCGCGCCTTCGCCGCGCAAGTCGGCTTCCCGATCCTGGTCAAGGCGGCGGCCGGTGGCGGCGGGCGCGGGATGCGGGTAGTTGCATCGGAACGCGAGCTTGACGACGCGTTGCAGGCCGCGACGCGCGAGGCGCAGGCGGCCTTCGGCGACGGGCGGCTGTTCGTCGAGAAGTATCTAGCCCGTCCCCGTCACGTCGAGGTGCAGGTGCTGGGCGATCGGCACGGGAAGATAGTTACGCTCGGCGAGCGCGATTGTTCGATTCAGCGGCGCCATCAGAAGGTCATCGAGGAATCGCCCGCGCCGGGACTCGACGGTGCCATTCGCGCGCGGATGGCGCAGGCGGCGGTGAGCCTGTTCCGCGCCGCCGGGTACGTCAACGCCGGCACCGCGGAGTTTTTGGTCGAGGGCGCGAATTTCTATTTTCTCGAAGCCAATACCCGCCTCCAGGTCGAGCATCCGGTGACCGAGATGCGCTTCGGATGCGACCTGGTGGCCGAGCAGTTGCGAATCGCGGCGGGCGAAGCGGTCTCCGATCCCCCCACGCCCGCCGGTCACGCGATCGAATGCCGTATCTATGCTGAAGACGCCGAGCGCGCCTTCCAGCCGGTCACGGGCCGCGTCCGCTACCTCAACCTGCCGGCCGGCCCCGGCGTCCGCGTCGACACCCATCTGGCGGCCGGCCTCGAAATTTCAACCTGGTACGACGGGATGCTGGCGAAGCTCGTATGCTGGGGGACCGACCGCGCTCAGGCGCGCGAGCGTATGGTCGCGGCGCTCGGCGAGTTTTCGCTACTTGGAGTGCGTCACACCGCGGCCTTCCTGCGCGACGTGATCGCCAGCGAGGCTTTTAGCGAAGCTGCGCTGTCGACGCGATTCGTGGAAGAGTTTTTTGCCGCATGGCGTCCCGGCCCGGCCGATATCGACGCAGCCTTGATCGCCGGTGCGATGGCCGCCGAGGGCGGGATGGCGAGCGCGCCTCAGCTCGCGGCTCGTCAATCGAATGCGCCGGCCGTTTCTCATTCACCCTGGGAGCGGCTGCCGCGCTTCGAGCTGTGGGGTCGCCGATGAGACTCAAGCGACCCGGTGAGGCGCGCGAGTTCGAAGTCGAAGTGACTGCGGGTGAGGGCGCGGACGTACGTGCAACAATCGACGGACGCGAAATCGAGGCTCAGCTCGAGCCGCTGGCCGACGGCAGCACGATCCTCACGATCGACGGGCGGCGGATTCGGGTTATCGCCAGCCGCCGCCGCGACACGATCATCGTGGCGGCCGGCCCCGCCAGCTTCGAGTTCTCGCTGATAGCCGAGCGCGGCGCGCGCGCCGCCCATGGCCTGGTCACGCCCGAGGTCAGCGCGCCGATGCCGGGCAAGGTGCTCAAGGTGCTGGTGCACGAGGGGCAGCGCGTCGAGGCGGGCGCGCCGCTGCTGATCATGGAAGCGATGAAGATGGAGACCACGCTCTATGCCGAGGGCGCAGCGGTGGTGAAGCGTATCGCCGCCGGCCCGGGCGATGCGGTCGAGCATGGCGCGCTGCTGATCGAGCTTAGTCCGGTTGCGGACCCATCAGCTCCCGCACCTGACGGGCAAGATTCGTAAGCCAGGCCTCGAACTCGGCGTCGTCGCGCTCGACGATAATCTCGAGCTTGCCGTTTGGCAGCCGGCGGATGCGGCCCGGATGCTCGGGGCGGAGCGGGATAATCACCGCTTCGCGCGAAACTCCGAGCGGCTCCAGCACGGCGAAAATCTTTTCAATCTCTTTGAGCGTCACTGCGTGCGGCATCCGCTGGTTCTCCGGGGACTTAAGGGGCTGTCGATTAACCCGCGCCGCCACCGGGGCGGGCGCGCCGCCGATATGATACCCTGCCCGAGAGTTAGCTCAACGCCAGAGGGGGGCTTTGGCGGAGGCGAATGTGTACGGCACCATTAAGAAAGTGATCAAGGACAAGGGCTTCGGCTTCATCACCCCGGACGACGGCGGCGAAGAGGTCTTCTTCCATCGCTCGCGGCTCGGGCCGAAGATCTATTTCGAGGATCTGCGCGAAGGCGCCGAGGTTCAGTTCGAGGTGCGCCCGGGCGAGAAGGGACGCCAGGCGTTCAACGTGCGGCTGCGCTGAAGCGTTAGGGCCCGTCCGCTAGTCCGGCAGCTGGTAGAAGCGGCGCGCGTTGTCCGCGATGATATTGCGGCGCGTCGGCTCCGGAAGCCCTTCACAGGCGTGCTCGATCTCCCGCACGATACCCGGATAGGCGCAGTCGAAGTGCGGATAGTCGGAGCCCCACAGGATGTTGCGCCCGGCGCCCAGGCCGACCATCGCCTGGAGCGTGCGCTCGTCCGGATCCATCGAAATCCAGCAATTGTTCAGGAAATACTCGGTCGGGGTCTTTTTGAGCCACGGCACGAACGAGCGCATCTTGTCGTAATGGCCGTCGAGGCGGTCGAGCCAGTAGCCGAGCCATCCGACGCCTGATTCGAGAAATCCGACCCGGAGCTTCGGGAACTTCTCCAGCACACCGCCGCAGATCACGTCCATGCAGGCGCCCTGCTGTTCAAACGGATGGCAGACGATGTGATACGAGAATACGTCGCGATAGCGCTCCTCGCCGAGCGTCGGCATATGCGTGAAGTAGCTGCTGTGCACCGCGACCGCGACGTCGAGCGCCTCGGCCTCGCGCCAGAAAGGATCGTAGGCCGGGTCATGCAGGCGTCGGCCGCCGTAGGGATTGGGGCGGATGAAGATCGCCTTGAAGCCGAGTTCCTTGACCGCGCGGCGCATCTCCTGGACCGTTAAATCGACATCCCGCAGCGGCATCGGCGCGACCCCGTAGAGCCGCTTGGGATTCGCCTTGCAGAAGTCGGCCATCCAGTTGCTGTAGGCGCGGCAGATGGCGGCGGAGGCTTGCGGGTCGATGATATCGCCGTAGATCAGCCACAGGGTGGGGTAGAGCACCGCGATGTCGATGCGCTCGTCGTCCATCACCTTGAGCCGTGCCCCGGGATCGTACGCTGCGGCCGGGAAGTCGTCGGCGTTGATCTTTGCGGCGCGCGCCGGATCGTCGAGACCGCGCGGAATCAGCGAGGCGGCGAAGTTAATCGTCGGGTCGTCGCGATTCTCACCGTTGACCCATAGCTCATCGCGCCCCGCCGGCGTGCGCCGAAATTGCATCGCCAGATCGCGATAGGCGGGTTCGACATATTCGGTCCACAGCAGCTTGGGCTCGACGATATGTCCGTCGGCGTCGATTACCTGGGCCATCGCAGATCCTCCGTAATCAATACTCGTTCTTGAGCCAGTACGACGGCGGGTTGGGATGCGGGAAGAAGGCGAGCTGACGCAGCGGCCCGGTGCCGGTATTGCGCATGCTGTGAATCGCGCCGGCCGGAATATGCGCCACGCATCCGGCATAATAATCGAAAGGCTGGCCGTCCATGGTCCACTCGCCGCGCCCTTCCAGGCATACGATCAGCTCTTCGACGTCGTGCCGATGCGGTGGGACGATGCCGCCCGCCGGGATGACATTCTCGTGGACCGACGCGCTGCTCGTGCCTTTTTCGCGGTCGGCGAGCCAATGGCGCACGCGCCCGTCGGGGAGCGTCGTACGGCTGGGGTCAGGATAGATTACCGGCATCGGCGCAACCTCCACGCGCGGCTTCTGATTACGGATGTATGAAGACGACTAACAAAGCGATGGTCGTGGTTACAAGCGGAATCATCGGCCGAGCCGCGCTTAAACCGCCGTTGCGGATGATATAATTTCAAGCTGCGTGGCCGCCCGCGAACATCATCATCGCCATGACCGGTCCGAGCTCCGGATCGGGATTATCACGCTGAGCGACAGCCGCACTGCCGAAACCGACGACAGCGGCAAGCTGATTCGTGAACTGGCCGAGCGCGCCGGCCATCGGGTGGTGCACTATGAGATCGCTCCCGATACGCCGGAGCTGATCGAGCAGGCAGTGGCGGGCAGTCTGGCGCGGGTCGATGCGTTGATCCTGAACGGCGGCACCGGCATCGCACCGCGCGATTCGACCATCGAAGTCGTGCGCCGGATGATGGGCAAGGAATTGGACGGTTTCGGCGAATTGTTCCGGATGCTTTCCTATCAGGAAATCGGCCCGGCGGCGTTCCTGAGCCGGGCGCTGGCCGGCGTCGTGCAGGGCAAAATCGTGGTAGCATTGCCGGGATCGCCGGCCGCCTGCCGGTTGGCGATGGAAAAGCTGCTGTTGCCGGAACTCGGTCATATGGCGCATCTTCTCGGTCTATGAAGCGCGTGACGATCAAGCTGTTTGCGACCCTGCGCGAGCGCGCCCGCACCGGCGAACTGGAGCGCGAGTTTCCGGAGGGCGTCACGGTCGGCGAAATCTGGCGCGGCCTGGTGGCTGAATTCCCGGCGCTCGGCGGCCATCACGACAGCGTCGCGTTCGCGGTCAATCAAGAGTACGTCGAGGACGATTACCGGCCGCGGGCCGGCGACGAAGTGGCGTTCATCCCGCCGGTCAGCGGCGGCAGCGAGCCGGCCTGGGTCGGGCCGGTCAAGATCGTCAGGGACAAGATCGATCTCGAGGAGTTGCAGCGGGCGGTTGCCGATCCGCGCTCGGGCGCGACCGCGACCTTCGCCGGCACCACGCGCAACGAAAATGCCGGCCGGCGCGTGACGCGGCTGGAGTACGAGGCCTACGAGCCGATGGCGCTCAGCGAGATGCGCAAGATCGCTGTCGCGGCGGGCGAGCGCTTCGGGATCGTGCGGATCGCGATCACTCATCGCATCGGCCGGGTCGATATCGGCGAGACTTCGGTCGCGATCGCGGTCGCGGCGGCCCATCGCGGCGAGGCTTTCGACGCCTGCCGCTTCGCCATCGATCGTATCAAGGAGATCGTTCCGATCTGGAAGAAGGAATATTTCGAGGGCGGCGAGCTGTGGGTGGGATGCCAGACCTCGCATCCCCCGCATCCGCATGCACATACTGATTAGGGCCACGTTGACCCATTGGCAGCTATCGGATAATCAACCCATCGATGTCCACCGCTCCTGAACATAGTGTCGAACGCATCATTCTGGCCGAGCCGCGCGGCTTTTGCGCCGGAGTCGACCGCGCCGTCGAGGCGGTGCGCGAAGCGCTGCGCAGCTTCGGCCGCCCGCTCTACGTGCGCCATCAGATCGTGCATAACCGCTTCGTGCTCGAACGGCTGGAGACCGAGGGCGCGATCTTCGTCGAAAGCCTCGACGAAGTGCCCGAGGGTCAGCGTGTGATCTTCAGCGCTCACGGCGTCGCGCCCAGCGAATGGGAGCGTGCGGCGCAGCGCGAGTTGAGAGTCATCGACGCCACCTGTCCGCTGGTCACCAAGGTGCATCTCGAAGTCGCGCGTTACGCCGAGGAGGGCCGCACCGTCATCCTGGTCGGTCACGCCGGCCATGAGGAGGTCAAGGGCACGCTGGGGGTGGCGCCCGGGCGGGTGCTGCTGGTCGCCAGCGTGGCCGAGGCCGAGCGCGCGGCGGTGCCGGATTGCGAACGGGTCGCGGCGGTGACGCAGACCACGCTCAGCGTCGATGACACGCGCGAAATCATGGAGACGCTCAAGCGCCGCTTCCCGGCGCTGCGGGTGCCCAAGACCGACGATATCTGTTACGCGACCCAGAATCGGCAGAACGCGGTCAAGGAACTGGTCAAGGCGAGCGACGCGATCCTGGTGGTCGGCTCCAAGCAAAGTTCCAACGCCAACCGGCTGGTCGAGGTGGCGCGCACGCGCGGTGGCCGCGCCTACCTGGTCGATTCGATCGCCGACGTCGAGCCCGCGATGGTCGCCGGGGTGCGCGCCTTGGGCGTCACCGCCAGCGCTTCATCGCCGGAATGGCTGGTCGAGGAGATTATCGGCACCTTCGCGCGCGATGGCGCGGTCGTCGAGCTGCTGAGCGTGGCCAAAGAGCGCGTCCATTTTCCACTTCCCGCCCCCGCCAATTAGCCCCCTCGGACGGCCGAGGTTGAAAGCCGTCTAAGCGGGTGGCCGATCAAACAGCGACGGGCCCGAGCGGGCGTCAGCACGGCTATATCGCGGTCGAGGGGCCGATCGGCGTCGGCAAGACCTCGCTGGCGCGGATGCTCGCGGAAAAGCTTGGCGCCCGCCTGGTGCTCGATGAATCCGGCGCCAATCCGTTCGTGGCGCGCTTTTACGAAGATCCCGACAAGTACGCTTTCCCCGCCCAGCTTTACTTCATGCTCATCCGCTATCGGCAGCAACGCGAACTGGTGCAGCAGGAGCTGTTCAAGCAATCGACGGTCTCCGACTATCTGTTCAGCAAGGATCGAATTTTCGCCACCCTCAACCTGTCGCCCGACGAGCTGGTGCTCTACGACCAGGTCTATCGGCTGCTGGACTCGCAGATGGCGAAGCCGGACCTGGTGGTCTACATGTGGGCGCGCGCCGAAGTTCTGATCGACCGGCTGCGCAAGCGCAATCGCGATTTCGAGCGCCATATCAGTATCGAATACCTGGAACGGGTCTCGGCCGCCTATCGCGATTTCTTCTTCTATTATGAAGAGACGCCGCTGCTGATGGTCGATACTTCCGCGATGGATTTCGTCGCGCATCCCGAAGACCTCGAGGAGTTGATGCGCGAGATCGGCCGCACCCGTACCGGCGTCCAGCATTACGTGCCGCGCTTGCGCCCCGGACGGTGACGGCCCGCATATCTGTGGTATGGCCGCGGCGGAGACATCGGCCCAGTTCATCGAGCGTTACGGCGCGGCGCTGGCCCAGGTCTACGGTCGCAGTCGCGCCGATTCCTATCGGGTCGATCCGGAGACGCTGGCCGAGGCGCTCTATCGCGGGGCCTGCTCGCTGCCCGACGCCGGCATCGACGCGGTCGGGCGCTATCTCGCGAGCGTGTACGCCGAAGAGCTGGCGCTGGCCTGCGCACTGATCGCCGGCGATGGCGCGGCATGGGACGAGTTCATCACCCGTTATCGGCCGATTCTGTACGGCGCGGCGCGTGCGATCGCGCACGATGAGCCGCGCGCCCGTGAGCTGGCCGATTCGCTATGGGCCGAACTCTACGGGATTCGCACCGACGCGGGCGCTCGCCGCCCGCTGCTTGCTTACTTTCACGGCCGCAGCTCGATCCGGACCTGGCTCCATGCCGTGCTCGCCCGTCGCTATATCGATATGCTGCGCGGTCAGCGGCGTGAGGAGCCGTTGGAGAACGTCGATCCGCGCGAGCTCGCGGTCGAGCCCGATCCGCCGAATCCGGAACAATCGCGCTATCTCAGCTTGATCGGCCGCGCACTGAACGACGCGCTGGGCGCGCTCAAGCCGCGCGACCGGCTGCGGCTCGCCTATCATTACGGCGACGGACTGACGCTCAAGGAGATCGGCGCGCTGATGGACGAGCGCGAATGGACGGTCTCGCGCCGCCTCAAGCGCAGCCGCGAGTCGATGCGCAAGCAGGTCGAGCGGACGCTGCGCGCGGCCGGTCTGGGTTCCGAACAGATCCGCCAGTGCTACGATTATGCGCTGGAGGGATGGTCGTTCGAGCTCAAGAGCGGCGCACCCGTCGCGCCGGCGGCGATGCAACAAAAGCCGGGCAGTGCGTTCAAAAGGATGAGGGAGTAAACGGATTTGGCGCCCATCGACGGCATCGATGACCGTTTCGCAGCGTTGCTCGCCGAGCGTCTGCGCGCGCGCGCTGGCGAGCCGCGCGAACAGTGCCCCGAGGTGGCGCTAATCGCGGCCTACTGCGAGCGCTCGCTGCCACGCGACGAGCGCGACGCCGTCGAGCGCCATCTCGCCGGATGCGCTCCGTGTCGGGCCGAACTGAGCGCGATCGCACGCGCTGCAGGCGAGCTTGAAGCGGCGCGCGCCACGGAGCCGCGGCTCAGGCGATGGTGGTCGAGCACGCCGGTGGGATTGGCGGTGGCGGGCAGTATCGCCGTCATCGTGGCGATTGGGCTGGGGCGCGATTACTACCATCAGGAAGCGTCGGAACCAGCGCGTCCCCCGATGATGCGCATGGCCGCCAACAGCCCACCTGCGGTTGCTGATCAAGCCGCGCAGCTCGCCGCCAAGCGCATCGCGCCCGCTAACGAACTGAACATGAGCAAGCGAGCGGAAGCGCCCGTCATCTCCGGCGGCGCAGCTACGGGGATGATGGCCCACGAGGCAGCCCGTCCGGCGCCGGCCGCGCCATCGCCACCAGCGAACGTGCTGCAGGCGCCGCAGCGGTCGCAGGAAATCGCCGGCGCGCCCGCGGGACCATCGGCGCAGGCGATGTCAGGTGCTGCTGCCGGCAGCGCGACCAGCAGCGCGAGCGTCCCGACCTTCGCCAAGCCCTGGCGGCATAGCACCGTGACCTCGGCCGACGGTTCAGTACGCTGGGAGTTTGGCACCGGAGGGATTATCGAGCGGCTTCTTAACGGCGGTTTGAAAACGACGCACGTGCCGGGTATCACGGTCGAGTTGCTGGCCGGCTCCGCGCCGTCATCCTCGGTATGCTGGATCGTCGGCCGCGCCGGCACGGTGCTGCGTACCATCGACGGCCTGCACTGGGAAAAAGTCAACTCGCCGACTTCCGCCGACCTGGTCTCGGTCAGCGCGCAGAGCGCCGCCGCCGCCGTGGTTGCCGATCGTGATTCGCATCGTTATGCCACGCTCGATGGCGGCCAGAGCTGGCAAGCGCAGTAATTCGTCTCCATAGCCGCCCCTCAAAAAAATCTGCAAGTAACCGTCCCCGCCGCGTTCAAAGAGACGAGGCCGGGTGACGATGACTCCAGGTGCGGCGCGATCGACATCCTATCGGCGTAAGCTCTGGCCGCTCCAGGTGCCCGGCGACCCGCGGCTCGCGCAGTTGGTCGTACTCGGGACGATTCTCGCGTTAGGGGCGGGGCTGTATGATTTCGCACTCGATCCGCGCCAGATTCTGCTGACCTTTGCATCCGCCCTGATCGTTCAGGCGGCGACCGATCGGCTCGCCGGCCGCGAACACATCAACTACAAGAGCGCGCTTATCACCGCGCTCGGCATCGCGCTGCTGCTCCGCGCCGACACGCTGTGGGCCCATCCGCTCGCCGCCGCCGCCGCGATCGCTTCGAAGTCGCTGTTCCGCGCGCGCGGCAAGCATCTGTTCAACCCGTCCTGCTTTGGCGTGATCTTCGCGCTGGTCGCGCTGCCGGGCGTGTGGGCCTCGCCGGGGCAGTGGGGCGACGGCCCGCTGCTGGCCGGATGGATCGCGGTGGCGGGCACGATAATCGTGTCGCGCGCCTCGTGCAGCGATACCAGCGTCGGCTTCGTGCTGTGCTATGGCGGGGCGACGCTGGCGCGCGTGCTGTGGCTCGGTCAGCGCTTGGCCGTCCTGATCCATCGGATGGCGAGCGGGTCGCTGCTGCTGTTCGCCTTTTTCATGATTTCCGATCCGCGCACCTCGCCCGACGATTGGCGCGGCCGCCTGGCCCATTGCGCGACCGTCGCCGCGCTCGCATTCGTGCTCGGCTCTCATTTTTACGTCACCAACTCGCTGGTATGGGCGCTGTTCATTGCGGCTCCGGCCGTTGCGGTCTGGGACGCGATTTTTCCCGCGCCGCGATTCCAGTGGGAAGCGAAAGGAGAAAGCGATGATCTCGGAATTGAAACGTATCCTGATGGCGGCGCTGGCGATGACCCTGCTTGGCGCGCTCGCCTCGCCCCTCCCGGCGCGCGCGTTCTGCGGATTTTACGTGGGCAAGGCGAACGGCACGCTGCACAACCGCACGTCGAAGGTGGTGCTTGTCCATCATGAGGACAAGACCGTCATCAGCATCATGAGCGATTACCAGGGCGACCTCGCGCAGTTCGCGATGGTGGTGCCGGTGCCGGTGGTCCTGCAACGCGGCCAGATCCATATCGGCGATGCCGCCGTAATCAGGCATCTCGAGGATTACAGCGCGCCGCGCCTGGTCGAATACGACGACCCGAATCCGTGCCAGATGTACTATCCGCGCGCGATGACTGGTCCTGCCGCGGGCGCCCTAACAGCACAAAATGCCGCCAAGGCGACCGACTCGGCCAGGGCGCTGGGAGTGAAGATCGAAGCGCAGTACACGGTCGGCGAGTATGACATCGTGATTCTTTCGGCGCTGCAATCCGACGGGCTCCAGACCTGGCTGACCGAAAACGGCTACCGGATTCCGCCCGGCGCCGGCGCCGCGCTGGCGCCCTATATCCGCGACGGCATGAAATTCTTCGTCGCCAGGGTGAACCTGAAAGAGCAGGCAAAGACCGGACTCGATTACCTGCGCCCGATCCAGTTCGCCTTCGAATCGCCGAAATTCATGCTGCCGATCAGGCTCGGAATGGTAAACGCGGCGGGGCCGCAGGATTTAGTCATCTACCTGTTGACCGAGAACGGCCGGGTCGAGACCACCGACTACCGGACGATCGAGATGCCGACCGGCACCGACGTGCCGCAGTTCGTGCGCGACGACTTTGCAAAAACCTACCAGGCGATTTTCGACCGCCAGGTGAAGCTCAACCAGATGCGCGGGGTCTTCACGGAATACGTCTGGAACATGAACTGGTGCGATCCCTGCGCCGCGCCGCCGCTCAGCCACGATGAACTGCGCGAGCTCGGGGTGTTCTGGCTCGACAATCGAAATTCTCCCATCAGTGGCGGGCCGCAGCCGATGTACCGGCGGCAGATGTTTATCGCGGCGCCCGCGGGGGTAATACTCACGCGGCTCCACGTCCGCTACTCCGCCGCGACCTTTCCAGAGGATCTCTCGTTCCAGGAGACCGGCGATAGCAACAACTTCCAGGTTCGCTACGTGCTCCATCGGCCGTGGGAGGGATCGCCGCAGCTCTGTCCAGCGGCGGCCAGCTACTTCCGCGAGCTCGACGGTCGGCGCGCCACCGAAGCGCGCAACCTGGCCGATCTCACCGGCTGGGAGCTGGCGGATATAAGCCGTCGGATGGGTATCAGCTCGGTTACCCCGCCATCGCCATGGTGGCAGAATCTCTGGCATTGATGGGCGCTAACGCGCTATGTATGGACTTCGGTGCACGCCTTTCGTACTTGGCGGCAGCAATGCGTGAGGGGGTGGAAGCGGCGTTCATGGCTGTTGATGGCCATGATGGGCCTGCCGTTGATGGCTGGCTGTGCGGCGCGCGCCGTTCCCCCGCCAGTTGCGCGCCCGGCCTGTGGGGTCGCGAATCTCGGTCAGCTCGGTACCAGCTCGATTCCGGTTGCGGTCAGCGATCGCAAGTCGCTGCTGAGCGTCGCCCAGGCGCTGGATTCGGCGGCGTCGCAGGTCAACCCCGATTCGCAACCGTTCGCCTTCGCAGTTCGCTTCGAGCATCCCTTGCTGGCGCGGAACGGAAAGGTTCCGGGCTTCGTGATGAAGGGATCGTTCGACGGGCCGTGCGCGGCCAGCGCTTATCTGGCGCTCGGATGGGGCTACGCTCGGGGCGAGAGCGATCGGGCGTACGCCGCGAACCTGCCGTTCGATCCGCCACGCGATTGTTCCGCCAAGGCAACCGCCGTCCCATCGATCGAAGCGGTTTATACTCCGCCCAGCCCCGAGCCCGCCGCCGACCATCCTGCGCTGCGCGGCTGGTCGATCGATTTCCCGCAGATCGGTGAGGTGCTGAAGAAGAATCGGGCCTGGTTCCGCGACGGCGTGGAGGCGCTCGAGGTGACCACCGCGCACCGGCTCCGGCTCGATCGCAGCCGCTCGGTGGGCTGCGTGCGCACGCTTTACGATCGCAGCCGCGGCCATCGGCGGCTCGACGCGATCGATGACTCACGCCCGGTGATCGAACTTATCGAGGCCGGCCGGCCGTCGAAGCGGGCTAATCTTGCGGGCTACTGCACGGCGGGCCATTACCTGGTCCTCGATGCCGCCACGGGCGCGACCGTCGAGCGCGGCCGCTATCGACGTTGCGAATCCTTCGCTGCTGAGCGGATCTAGCCGTTCTCCGTGGCGAACTCGCGCTCGATTTGAGTGGCCAGCGCGAAATCCTTCTCGGTCACGCCGCCCGCGCTGTGCGTCGAGCACGAAAAGGTCAGGCGCGAATAGTTGAACAGGATGTCCGGGTGATGGTCGGCCGCCTCGGCGATCGGCGCGATGCGGTTGATGAATCCAATCGCCGCCATGAAGTCCTTGAAGCGGAACTGTTTGCTGATGGCACGGTCGCCGTAGGTCCATCCGGCCAGCGCGCCGAGCCGCGCCGAAATTTCCGCTGCGCTGAGCTTCGCCATCGTGACCGCCCTCCCGGGAATCGCGCTTTCCGCTTCCATACTAAGACCCAGGCGGACGATCTTAAAGCGCTGCGATTACGCGTCGCCGGCGCGCTGTGCTATGTCAGAGAGCCAGAGGCAGCGGCGATGGCGAACAAGGTAGTCACCGACGAAGTCCGGGCTCAGATCGGAATCCAGGGCGAGGCCCGCACTTACGAAGTCGAGCGCGGCGCGATTCGCCGCTTTGCCGAGGCGGTAGGCGATCCCAATCCGCTTTTCAACGACGAGGTCGCGGCCCGCGACAGCCGCTTCGGCGGGATGATCGCGCCGCCGACCTTCTGCCGTTCGCTGGGCAGCGCGATACCGCAGGTCAAGCTCGACTTGCCGGGCTTCCGCGTGCTCGACGGCGGATCGGACTGGGAATATCGCGCGCCGATCCGGCCGGGCGACCGGATTACCGTGCAGTCCCGTATCGCCGATATCCGTGAGACCGCCGGGCGGCTCGGCCCGATGGTGTTCCTGGTCGTCGAGACCAGCTACACCAACCACTTCGGCCAGCTCTGCACGCGGCAGCGTTCGACGATAATCCGTTACTGAAGAGGTGCGAGCGACGATGGCCAGGCAGCGCTATTTCGAAGACCTCGAGGTCGGTTCCGAAGTGCCGGCGCTCGAGAAGGATCCGACCACCCAGCAGCTCGTCAAGTACGCCGGCGCATCGGGCGACTTCTACCAGATTCATTACGACAAGGATTTTGCGATCGCCAACAACCTCCCCGGCGTCATCCTCCACGGCGCGCTCAAAAACGGCTTCCTCGGCCAGCTGATGACCGATTTCGCCGGCGACGGCGGATGGCTCCGCAAACTTTCCGTCCAGTACCGCGGCATGGACGTGCCGGGGGTGAAGCTTGTCGCGCGCGGCAAGGTGGTCAAGAAATACGTCGAGGGCGGCGAGCATCTGGTCGATTGCGAAATCTGGATCGAGAACGCCAAGGGCGAGAAAACCACGCCCGGCTCGGCGACCGTCGTCCTGCCTTCGCGCAGCGCGTCCTGAGGTTCTCACGATGCCCGTACGGCGGCAGTACGCGCCGGCTTCCGTGGAGTCCGAGGATATTCGCCTGGGACGGGTCGAGCTGCATTACACCAAGGTGCTGACGCGCCTGATGGCGGCGCACGCGCTGGCCGAGAAGCTGACCGCGGCCGGCTATGAACGGATGCTGGCGACGGTCGACGATCCGGAGCTGCGCCCGACGATCGAGAAGAACTTGGCCGAAGAGCGCCGCCACGCCCGACTGATCTACGACGCGCTGGCCGAAATCGGCGTCAGCGAAGCGCAGGCCGATCGGCTGATGGTCACGGTCGCAAAAAGTCCCTCGTTCGCCGCCCCGCGCTGGTTCGCCGAGCAGGCCCAGGGCGAACTCGACCTGGTGATGGGCAGTATCAGCCTCGATGCGACCGGGATGCTGATGATCGGGGTCAACTATCGCGAGTCCAGCTACGCGCCGCATGCCCGTGCGTCCGAGGTGATTCTCGAAGAGGAGGCCGAGCACGAAAGCTTCGGCCTGGGCCAACTCGGCCGCGCCATCGAGCGCTTCGGCGCCGCGCGCGTGGCCGGGGCGCTGCGCGAATGGCTGCCGCGGGCGGTCAATTTCTTCGGTCCGCCGGGCAGCGGCTTCACTTTCGATTGTCTGACCTATGGACTGAAGGCGCGCGATAACCAGGAACTCGCTGAGCTTTTTCAGGCCCTGCTCGAGCGCCGCCTCGAACAGTTGGGGATGAAATTACCGGTCCTGACCGGTCGTTATCCGTACCAGATTGCCTGAGCCGCGGACTCGCCGCCGCCCCGATCTATCGCCATACCAGGCGTCGCGCCATACCGGGCGTCGCTATGTGTGGCTACGTGCACCATGCGAGCCAGTGGCCGCGATCTCGCGGCCCTTGGCGGCGGCCTCGCGCGCAGTCTAAACTAGGGGATCGGCTTGCCGGGGGGATTCGCAAGCCTGTTTTTTGTTCAATGCCCGCCTGGCCGTATGAATTTTGATGCGCCGGGCCTCGTCATTATTTTTTGAGGATCGAGGCGCGGACAGTTGAGGTCCGGCTCGGCTTCCGGAGGGAATTGGGTGAGTAAGCGAACCAGGAACTTTATCGTTGCGGCGTTGGCCGCCGGCATCCTGTTGATCGTCGCCGCGGTCGTGATCGGCCGTGTGACGACGGTCCAGACCGGGATGCCCGCGGTCAACAAGCTGGTCGCCGAGGGCAAGCTGCCCGGCGCTGTCCGCTCCCTCCAGGCCACCTACCACTTCGACAATCCCCGGGGTCTGTCCGCGCTCCATCAATTCTCCTTGCTGGTGTTGCGGCAGGCGCTCAATCAGAAGGATCCGTTCGAGCGATGCTACGTGGCGACCGCGCTGGCCGGCTATAACGATTGGAGCGGACGCGCGGCGATCGACAAGGCCCTCAACTCATCCAACTTCCTGGTGCAGAAGGCGGCCGTCGAGGGCTTGGCCGCCGCCGACAGTCCCCAGGCGATCGATATTCTTACCCGCTTCTACCATGGCAGCGGACAGGACGGACGCCTGATGGCGGTGCAGGGACTGTCCGAGGTCACCACCCCGGCGGTGCTGCCGATCCTGCTGGAAGCGGCGCAGAACAAGGACACCAATCTCACCGTGTGGAGCGTCAACGGCCTGGGCCATCTCGGCGACCGCGCGGCCCTGCCGTACCTGCATTCCCTGCTCGAGAAGGCGACCGATCCGATGGTGCGCATCGAGACCGCCCACTCGATAATCCTGCTCGGCGAAAAATCCCCGGAACTGGTGGCGATTATCGAGCAGGGCCTCAAAACCAATAACGTGCAGCAGGGCGCCGAGGCAGCGCTCGATCTCGGCGACGTGCACGACCCCTCGGTCATTCCGATTCTCAGGCAGACCGCCTTGAGCGACAAGGTCAATCCGCGCGTGCGAATGGCCGCCGCCGTCGCGCTGACCAACTACGGCAACAGCGACGGGTTGCCGCTGCTGAAGACCGCGCTGGTCGATGACAGCTACGGCCGCTATTTGCCGCCGCTGCTCGACCATCTCGACTTCAAGCTCGGCCGGCCGGTGCTGGTCGGCGCGCTCAGGTCGAGCAACCAGGTGCTGCGGCTGGCGGCGATTGAGGCGATCGGCCGCGACGGCGGCGACCCCGAGATCGTGCTGCTCAAGGAAGCCAGCACCCGGACCGACGATCCGATGGAGATCGCGCAGGTCGCCTGGTCGCTCGGCCATATCGGTCGTCGGAGCTCCATCCCGGTGCTGCTCACCATGATCCAGAATCCGCAGCCCCAGGTGCGCGACACTGCCGCCGACTCGCTGGGCCATGCGGTCGAGCACATAACCGCGCATTCGGCCAAAGCGCACTAAGCGACGATTCGGCCGGACTCGAACCACCCGATGGGTTCCCAGCATCCCGGCGGCGAAGCGGCTGACCGCGGGACGCGTCGGATCGTCTCGCTGCTGCCGAGCGCAACCGAAATTGTCTGTGCGCTCGGCCTCGAGCGCGAACTGGTCGGACGCTCGCACGAATGCGATTACCCGCCGCCGGTCGAGCGGCTTCCGGCGCTGACCGCGCCGCGCTTTGATCCCGCCGGCACCAGCCTCGAAATCGACCGGCGCGTGCGCGCGATCGTCAGCGAAGCGCTCTCGGTCTACCGGGTCGACGCCGAGCGTCTGCGGGCGCTCGCGCCCGGCTATATCGTCACGCAATCGCAATGCGAAGTCTGTGCGGTCAGCGAAAGCGACGTCGAGCGGGCGGTTGCCGAGTGGACCGGGACGCAACCCAAAGTGGTATCGCTCAAGGCCACCGATCTCGACGGAGTCTGGATCGATATCGAACGCGTAGGCGCGGCGCTGGGCCTTGCTTCCCGCGGCGCCGACGTTGCGCAGGCGCTTCGGGAGCGGGTCGGCGCGATTCGCGAACGCGCGGCAGGCGCCGGCTATCGGCCCGGCGTCGCCTGTATCGAATGGATCGAGCCGCTGATGGCGGCGGGAAACTGGATGCCCGAGATGGTTGCGATCGCGGGCGGGCACGACCTGTTCGGAACCAGCGGCGCACACTCGCCCGCCATCACGTTCGACGCGCTGCACGCGATGAATCCCGAGATCATCCTGATTGCGCCGTGCGGCTTCCCGATCGATCGCTCGCTCGCCGAGCTACCGCTCCTGAGAAGCGATCCGCGCTGGAACGAGCTCGAAGCGGTGGCCAGCGGGCGGGTCTTCGTCGCCGACGGCAATCAGTACTTCAATCGCCCCGGCCCGCGCATCGCGGAGTCGATCGAGATCCTGGCCGAGATAATCCATCCGACCATCTTCCATTTCGGCCACGAAGAGCGCGGCTGGCAGCGCCTGTGAGCTAGCGCGCTGTTTCGCAAGTAACCTGCCTCAACGCTCCGCAAGGATCGGGCTTCTTCGGCGGCGCCTCAGAATGACAGAAACGCCGCCGCTGTTTGTCATTCTGAGCGGAGGCTGCCGGAGCCAAGCATGCCCTGAGTCCGCTCGAAGGGAATCCCCCGCGCGATGACTTGATAAACTTGTCTGTGGGACCTGACGCTAGCTGCCGGCGGCAAGGTAGCTCATCCCGGTGCGCGGCGGAGTGAGCGCGATCTTGAACGCGTCGAGCAGCGGGCGGTTGTCGCACAGGTAGTCGGTCATCAGGAAGGCGGCCGCGTCGCGCGAAAAGATTTGCGCCGGGATGGCCTCGGCGAGCGCGCCGATCGCTCTGACCAGGGCGCCCGGCGCGTGGACGATAACCCGCCGATGGCCGGTTATCTCCATCAGCAGCTTTGCGAGATCGTCCAGGCTCATGGTCTCGGGGCCGGCGATCTCGAAGACCCCGTTGTGGCGCTCCTCCAGCGCCCGCACCACGCACTCCGCCAGGTCGTCGACCATCAGCGGTTGCACGCGCTGGCGTCCGTCGCCGGGAATCACGCACAGCGGCGACAGGCGCAGCATCTGCGCGAACATCGCGATCACCCGATCGCCCGGCCCGTAGGCCAGCG
>Ga0307374_10000438_pt1 | contig 80703 bp, 63 predicted proteins | sample OX3MG_FD_202532 | JGI IMG/M metagenome (GOLD analysis project Ga0307374, IMG submission 202532) | Soil microbial communities from Risofladan, Vaasa, Finland - OX-3 | ecosystem: Environmental > Terrestrial > Soil > Coastal area > Acid sulfate soil | place: Finland: Risofladan, Vaasa | collected... | reverse complement strand
AATCCCAAACTGAATGATAGGACCAACCAATTCGGATGGTTGCAGGCCCCCCAACCCACCCTTCCCGATCCACCCGCTTCTTCCTCAAGCCCGGTCCTGTGAATTGCTGTTAAGTCGCGCATCGCCTTTGCCCATCGAAACGGGGCACGGCAGGGGGTGGCGATTGGCACGGATTAATCTGTCTGAGTTCGCCGGTCCACGCGTTACCGGGAGGGCGGGATGGGAACTTTACTGGAAATCGGTTTGGCAGCAGGAGGCGCTTTGCCGGCAGATTTTCCGGGGGGAGAAGTCTTGGCCGCTATGCGGCCGCGATAGGTAAGGTCACCGGCGGCGCGCATCTCAACCATTGCATTCGTAGGCATCGGATAGATATTGGCGGCATTCCAGAAGAGAAATCCGATGCCCCCCTGCTCCGCCGCAACCCGGATTTCAGTCAAGACGTAATCCACGGAATAGGTCTTCGTCCTCCAGTGGAATCCCTGCAGCCACGGGCGCAGCACCACGCCGCTGCCCGCAGTGGCTGCCGCAAAGCGGCGCATGGACTCAGCAATAAAGTGTTCCGGGGCGTCGCCGGGATCGGCATAACCATCGAAGTGAAAGAAGTGCGATGGGTAAATCATCGGCGAAATCACGTCGCAGTGGCGGGCAAGCTGCGCAATATTCTGGCCGGTATGGTTCAGATCCACGGGCCTGGCCCATGCCATCACACCGAAAACATCCAGAGAAACCAGGACGCCCACGGGGTGCAACTCCTGGTAAGCCCGGGCCACAAAATCCGTGATGATTTTGGTGCGCGGCCAGTCCGGGTGATCCTTCTGGAAGGCAAATACCGCGTCGGGCTGATCGCCCTCAGCAGGAAAGCGAACGTAATCGAACTGGATTTCGTCGGCTCCGTCATCGGCCACCATCTTTGCAAGGTCCAATTCATAATCCTGCACTGCCGGCAAGGACGGGTCCACCCAAGCCAGCTTTCCATTTTCAAGCCACGGCTTGCCGGTCTTGCGGGAGCGAACATCCATCTGCGCGTAGGTTTGCGCCAAGTGGGCGTCGCGGAAGAGCGCGATCCGGGCGATGACGTGCATGTTCTGGGAGTGCAGCCAATGGATATACTTCGGCAGGTTGTGAATGGTAACACCCTGGTGGGACGCATGCGGGTGGTCGAAAGGAACACGCACAACGCCGTCGTAGTCTTTGATATCAAAGACCACGGCGTTCCCGCCCACATCCCTCCATTTGCGAATCAGGTCGAGACCGCGCGCGCTTCCCGCCGTCCAGCCGGTAAGGTAGATCGCCCGCGCCTGGAAAGTCTTGGGAACGGTTACGGGCTTGTCCAACACAGGGTGGAGGGGGATGCCGGGTATCTGAATATTTTGCCCGGGTTTGAGCCCGCCGCTCTTCAAGCCGTTCGCCTGGCGAATGGCAGTCTCCAGCTCGGTCCGCCGCATGTAATCGGTCTGTGAAAGAAAATGCCAGGCGATGGAGGTAACGCTTTCGCCGCTTTTGACAATGTATGGAATAGTCTTGGTGCCGGGTGGCGCCGAAAATAGCGCCGGCGCGATAGAACTCGAGGGCGCAGAAGTTGTTTGTTTGGAATTAGGCTGAGAGGTTGACGATGCCGGTGAAGCGCTGCGAGAAGTTGGCCGCAACCGGTCCCTCACAGGACGCGAGTTGATCGAGAATGGTTGCGGAAATCCGCTCGCCGGAATTGCGGGTTGGCCGGCGTTCAAGAAAAGTCCAGCGGCAAAGAAACAATAAAGGAAAAGACCAAAGAGAGGAAGGAATTGTGCAACGCGGCCCGCGTGATCGTGAGTCATCGAAGATTGTATCGGTATATCCCCAACAAAGTTTAGCACACCTTCCAGCCCCCATGCTGTTCACTTAGCCCCCTATCCCACTGGAGCCTGATTTCCACGCGCTGTAGGGGGCGACCACCAGGGTCGCCCCTTCGAGATCTCCCCTTATGTGAACAGCATTGCTTTTAGCCCAGATAATTCACGAAAGTCTTGCTCGGTGACCGTCAGGGCGCGAATAAACCGGGCCAAGTGCTTTGCACGGATTCTGATCCCGCCCCGCAAATGGAGGACCGGTGGCGAACGCTGTGAGGCAGAAGGGTGGGAGTGGAGGAGGAAAAAGTTCAGAAGTGCCGGTGGCCAGCGGCGTGGAGCCGGTGGCCATCCGGTAATGTGGATGATTAGGCTTCAATCCGGCTAGGGGTCCGGTCGTAGCGGCGGAACAGGAAAGCCGCGAGGATGAGTCCGGTTCCAAACAAAGCGAGGGTGGTAGGTTCCGGCGTTTGGTTCACGCTTAAGGAGCCCAGCAGGACGTTGCCCGAACTTCCCGCACTGATGCCAAGGTAAGGCGAGCCCTTCACCAGGCTCACCGGAAACTGAATTTGATCCAGCGTTCCGTTGGTAACGATCTCCGTACCCAGCGTGCCCAAGCCGCTCGAAAGCCAGACGTCATAGTTCTCACCTTTCTGCACGCTGCCGAGCGTGAGGAATCCGGTGTTGTACTGCGCGAGGAGTTGTGACAGGTTGAGTTGAATGAAACTTGTCCCTCCAATTTCGTCGTTGGAAAGACCATTGATTCCCAGCCCTTTCTCATCGCCGCCACTATTTTTCCCGTAAAGATCCGTAGGGTTCCCGGGGGAGGAGAAGCCGTAAGCAGTCAACGTAATTCCATCGACCGTATAAGTCTGCGATGTGCCCAGAATGCCCGCTGGTGAGTTGAAGTTCCAAGTAATCTGAGTGGGGTTGTTGCCGGCCCAAACAGTGGTGGCCATAAACATCACAGCGCCCACAATTGCTGCCATTGATTTGAAACGCATGAGTTGATCCTTTCTCAAAATCCGTCCGCTTGATCTGGCGGTTGCCGCGCCAGCTTGTCCGGCCTCGGAGGCCCGATTGCTTGCGCCTTAGTGCCTTCAACCGGCGTCGGCTATGTCTACAGCACGAAGAGGGCCAATCAAACTTCCAGACGCGCTAAGGCCGTGAAATGAGAGGGTTGTCACGTTTAGTTGTTAATCAAGGCGTACATAATTTAAATGGAAAAACGATGGACAAACAGAGTAAACATTTTCACTATTGGTCATTATTCATTCATCTGTTAATAATCCCCGTTGGGATCATTGCAGCCGGCCAGGGGGCAGCATCCAACCTGCGGAATTTGGCGGCAGGGATGCCGACGCTACGCCGGCCGTTCTCTCCAGTTGTCTCGTGGATGCCCCGTGAGATGTTGCCCCGCCCGTGGCCGGACTACTCTCGAACGATCTCCCGCTCTGCGTCTCCGAATCTCAAGATGGCTAATATTGCCAGAAAAGCCGTGACCACAAGGGGGCCGAGCACTAATCCCAAGAGTCCGAAATATCGCACGCCACCGACCACTCCCAGGAAAATCCAGAAGGGGTGAATCTCTGATTGTCTTCGCATGAGCAAAGGCTTCACCAAGTTATCGACCAGGGCGATCAAGACCACAAACACCGTTAGCAAGCCGGCGCCCTTCCCGGCGTGCGCCGTCACCACGTAGTAAATGACCACTGGGAACCAAACCAATGCCGTGCCGATGACCGGAATCAGGGAAAGAAACGCCATGACCGCCCCCCACAAGAGCGAGGCGGGAATTCCGAAGAGGAGAAAAACCAGGCCGCCGAGAGTTCCGAGCAGGAGGGCAGAAGCCAAGTTGGATTCCAGGCTCGCCAGGATGGTTTCTTTGAACCGGGTCAGAATTTGGTCATCGTGGCCACGAGTGAGGCCACATAGCCAGCGAACTTCATCCATAACTTGCGGTCCGTGCAGGAAAAGAAAATAGAGGGTAATAAGAACGGCAAAAAAGCTGAAGATTGAACTGGTGAACTCGGCGAACAGACCGGTGCTCTTCGCCACCAGAAAGGCGCTCATCAGCTTCACGGCTCGCAACACCAAGTCCGCAGGATTGAGGGGTGGCAGACCCAACGCGCTCAGCTTGGATTGAGCCCAGACGAAGATTAAATTGTTCCGCAAAGTCTCCAGCTCCCCGCGTGGCGCGGCGGTGATTTTAACGGCCAGCGTGTGGTACGCGATCACCGATTCACCCGCCAGCATTACCAGCAGGACCACAACGGGAACCACCAGCAGCAAGGTGGTCAGCAGGCAGGTCAGGGCGCTTGCCAGCCTGGGGCGCCGCATTCTACGCTCCATGCCCTGGAAAACCGGAAATAGTGCCGTGGCGAGGATCGATGCCCAAATCAGAGCGGCCAGGAAAGGCCGCAGGATGTTCAGCAGATAATAAACGACGAGCAGGACAAAAACGCCGAGAATCACGCGGCTGACCACGCGCTGAGTCACGGACAAGGGCTTCAAGTCGAACCCGCCGGTGGGAGGTCCGGCGGCGGACGGTTTCAAATTGGGGTCAGCGGAAGACATAAAAAGCTAGTCACAACTGACGAGTGAAGGGCGACAAGCAAAAGAATTGCCCACAATCAGCTTTCAGCCGCCAGCTATCAGCCAAATCTGAAAGCTGATCGCTGACAGCCGCCGGCTAATTCAGCCCAGCCGTTTATGAGCCAGCACCGCGGCTCCAAGCGCCCCGGATTTGTCGCCGAGCGCGCCGGGCAAAACCTTAATTCGCTTCGCGTCCCGTCCGTGCAGGAAATACTCGTAAGCTGTCTGGCGGATGGGCGCCACAAAATCTTCGCCGAACCGCTCGGCGAGGCCGCCGCCAATTACCACGCGCTCCGGATCCAGCAGATTCACCATGTTGGCTACGAGAATGCCGAGGTAGTGTTGGGCGCGCTTGAAGACTTCCGTCATCACAGCATCCTTCTGCTCGATGGCTGCCTGGATCACGCTGCTGGTAATACGGTCCTTTTCTTTCTCCTTGAGAATCTTGGGAACCACGCTCTTCTGCCCGCCCTTGATGGCATCAAGCACATCGCGCTCCATGGCCGTGCGGCTGGCCAACGCTTCCGCGCAACCGCGGTGGCCGCAACTGCACGCCGGACCATCGGCCAGGATCACCGTATGCCCGATTTCACCGGCGCCCCCACGCCCGCCTCCATAAAGTTCGCCATGGATGATGATGCCTCCGCCAATTCCCGTCCCCACAAAAATGCCCACCAGCTCGCTCACTTTCTCGCCCGCGCCCAGCGCGTGCTCACCCACCACGCCCACGTTCACGTCATTGTCCACCAGGATGGGAACGCTCAGTAGCTTCTTTAATTCATCGGCCAGCTTCACGTCTTTCCAGCCCAGGTTGGGCGCTTCCAGCACGATGCCGCGCTTGGTGTCAATGGTGCCGGGAGCGCCAATGCTGACCGCAAAGAGGTCCTTCACCTTAAGGCCTGCCTGTTTCGAGGCTTCTTCCACCACGGAAGCGATCTCATCGATCAGAGGGTCCGCCTTGGCCGTGGCCTTGGTTTTCCTCTTTACGGCAGCAAGAATTTTGTACTTCCCGTCAACGATCAGGGCCTTGATGCTGGTTCCACCCAAATCGATTCCGGCGATTGCCTCCGGCTTTTGAACCATGAACATGCTCCTCTGCGTGAAGATGCCCGGACAGTTTACCCCACATGTTGATAGGGGGAAAGCACGAACCACAGACTGTCGCAGCAAAGTGAGAAGATCCTATTCGAACCAAGTAGAAAGTTCCTGTTGGTATCCGACACCCTGATTGGATGAGACCACCGGAGATGGTGGTGTTGAGCAGGCAAGATCGAGATCGTTTGAAGGTTTTACATGAAGCCGAACGAGGCCATCTGACGCAGCGCGAAGCGGGGGAGCAACTGGGGCTGGGTGAGCGTTGGGTGCGGCGGAGTTGTTGGGGGGGTGGGTGCCATGGGACACCTCCGAACACGACTGGCGGGAAGGCCGGGGGGAGGCGGTCCAGACGCTCCCTCAGCGGCTGATCTGCCGCACGCCTTCGATCAGCCGCTCGACTTCGTCCGGCGTCGTATAACATGCGCAGCCGACGCGCACCAACCCCTCTTCACCCAGGCCAAGCCGCTCGACCACAGTCGCAGCGTAGAAATTGCCATGGGAAACAAAGACACCACGATCCGCCAGCTTCCGAGTGACATCGCTCGAAGCCACGCCCTCAACCGTGAAGGAAATGGTGGGGGTGCGGGACGAAGACGGAGGGGGGCCGTAGACTCGCACGCCTTGAATCCCGGACAAACCCTCCCACAGCCGCTCGATCAGCGCCTGGCCGTTCGCGTGGAAAGAATCGAATGCCGATTGCAACCGGGCGCGGCGGGTCTGGCCGTGGCCAAAAGAAGCCAGGAAATCAACAGCCGCGGCTGCTCCAGCCATACCCTCATGGTTCTGGGTTCCGGTCTCGGCTCGCTCCGGAGAAGTCTCCGGGGCAGGAGCCAGCTTGGGGAATTCAGCGGCTTCCATCCGGTCCTTCTTGCCAAAGAGGACGCCGGCGTGTGGGCCGTAAAATTTATAAGCCGAGCAAGCCAGAAAATCGCACTCGATCTTCTGCACATCCACTAAAACGTGGGGCGCATAGTGAACCGCGTCCACAAACAGCAGCGCCCCAACGCTCCGCGCCAATTCCGCCGCCTTGCGAACGTCGTTGACGGTCCCGAGGGCATTCGAGGCAGCTCCCAGCGCCACCACCTTGCAATGCCGCGTCAATTGACGCTCAAAATCCTTCCAATCAATCTGGCCTGTCTCCGGGATCATGCGCGCAACCTTCACCGTTAATCCGCGCTCGCGTTCCAGCGCCCTCCACGGCGCAACGTTGGCATGATGATCGAGTTCCGTCAGCAGGATTTCATCCCCTTGGCCCAAGCCGCGCCCAAGTGCCCGCGCCAGATGAAAAGTCAAAGTGGTCATATTGGCGCCGAAGGCAACTTCCGCAGGGCTGGCATTCAAGAAGTCAGCCAAGGCTTTCCGTGCTTCTTCGATCGTTCGATCGGTCTCCGCGCTGGTGGGATAACCCCAATGAGTGTTGGCGTTGTGGTGGTAAAGATAGTCCGACATGGCTTCAACCACCGCGCGCGGAACCTGCGTTCCGCCCGGGCCGTCGAAATAGGCCACAGGGTTGCCTCCATGACGGCGATTGAGCGCGGGAAAATGCTCGCGAATATCTTCCAGGGTCACTGCGGTGGTGCGCGGCGTGGGAGCGTTGCTCATGGTTTCAGATCCTCTTCCTGGTTAGGTGTGCTCATAGGGCAGCCCAGTCGAGTGTTAGTGCAGGGTTTCGTAAGTTCGATCACGCATTCTCGCACCCCCTCACCCGGCGCTGCGCGCCACCCTCTCCCCGCAAGCGGTGAGAGGGTGAAGGGTTGTTACAGAACATAGCTAAAGATACGTCACTTGAATTGCGAATGGTGGTACCTAGCCGCGAATTGGCAATTATAGTCCCAGGCGTCCTTATGGCCCTCATTCATTCCACCCGAATTCGTATTTGCGGATTTGGAAGGATTCCAAGCACAGAAATTATCCGTGAATCAAGGCGGTGCGCCAAATCGTTGAGACCCTCGAAGCATAAACCTCAAAAGAACTAATAAAGCTGCTTGCCTATTCCGCAAAGACCATTTACCTTAGCCGCTCTGCGATTTTCTAGCCATCGCGCTAAAATGAAGAACACCGTCTCCAAACCAAGCCGGATTCGCTGGGCGCTCGTGGTCTGGGTGGCGTTGATGGGCGCAGTCAGCTATCTCGACCGCGTCAACATTTCCATCGCGGGCAGGTCCATCGCTCAACAATTTCACCTCACCAATCCCCAACTGGGGTTGGTCTTTGGCGCCTTCGCGCTGGGATATGCCCTGTTCCAGACCGCCGGCGGTTGGGTCGCGGACCGTTGGGGTCCGCGCCGCATTCTAACCCTCGGCGCCATCTGGTGGGCGATCTTCACGGCTCTCACCGCGGCCGTGCCGTCGGGGGTGGCAGGGGCCTTTGCGATCCTCTTGCTGGTGCGATTCCTGCTGGGCGCCGGCGAATCCGTCATGTACCCCGGCTCAAACCGCTGGGTCGCTTCCTGGATACCCACGGCCGAGCGCGGGCTCGCCAACGGGATCATCTTTGCCGGGGTTGGAGCCGGCGCCGCACTCGCTCCGCCCCTGATTGCGGCCATCATGATCCGCTATGGATGGCGCGCTTCCTTCACGATCTGCGCGGCGGCCGGTTTGGCAGCCGGAGCCGCATGGTATGGCCTCGCCCGGGACAATCCAGAGGGCCATCCCTGGGTGAAGGAAGCCGAGCTGCGCTCGATCCGTGATGGGATCGAAATCGGGATCGGGCAGGATGGCCGCCGCATCCCGTGGCGAGCACTGTTTTCAAGCCGCGACGTGTGGGCGCTCACCTTCAGTTACGGATGCTATGGCTACACCGCCTACATCTTCTTCGCCTGGTTCTTCATCTACCTCACCGCCGTTCGCGGCCTGACCCTGAAATCCGGATCGTATTACACCATGCTACCTTTCATCGCCATGTCGATTTGCTCGGCGCTCGGTGGATTGGCAAGCGACGCCATCCGCCGGAGGTTTGGAGCCCGCTGGGGGCGCTGCGGCATGGGGTTCATCGGGCTTCTGGGAGCAGCAATCTTCGTGGCCGTGGGTTCTTCCGCAGCGAGCCCGGCAGCGGCCAGCTTTATTTTGGCCGGAGGCGCCGGCTCGCTTTATCTGGCGCAAAGCTCCTATTGGGCCTTGTCGGCTGACCTGGGCGGCCCTTCTTCGGGTTTTCTTTCCGGTTTCATAAACATGGGCGCTCAATCGGCCAGCGCCGTCAGCGCATCTCTCACCCCGTTGATTGCCGCTCGCTTCGGCTGGCAGGCATCTTTCAATGTGGCGGCGCTGTTTTGCGCTCTCGGAGCCCTGGCTTGGCTGGCGGTGAATCCACGCCGCGCCCTGCGCGGACCTTGAATCACCGGTAGTGGTGCATTCTCGCGGCTGTAGCGGCGGTCTCTGACCGCCGAATCTTATTTTCCAACAGCTTCCGGCGGTCAGAGACCGCCGCTACAGCAAACTGGCCCACTACCCAATCGCTCATTCCATTCACGCGCGAGGCAAGTCCGGTTTACACTGGAGCAGAGAGCCTTCAGCGATCGGCTTGCAGCAGTCAAATTGCATCCGTGCATCGCTCTTGTTGACCGCTGAAGGCTGGATGCTGGCTACCGTGAGGAGATCAAGATGCCAATGCTGCATGAAATTGACCCCGGTCCCAAATGTCCGGATATTGTCAGGATGGTGGTGGAGATTCCCAAGAACTCTCGCAACAAGTATGAATTTGACACCAAGCTGGGTGTGTTCCGGTTAGACCGAACCCTCTACTCGCCCATGCACTACCCCGGCGACTATGGATTTATTCCCGGCACCGTGGCCAGCGACGGCGACCCCATGGACGTCCTGGTGATCAGCGGCGAGGGAACGTTCACCGGGTGCTTGATGGAGGTGAGGCCCGTGGGCATGTTGGAGATGGCAGACGAAAAAGGCCATGACGAAAAAATCCTGGGTGTGCCGGAGATGAACCCGCGCTACGATCAGATTCATACCGTCGATCAAATTTTTCCTCATGTTCGCCGGGAAATTGAGCACTTCTTTGACATCTACAAGGAGCTCGAAGGAAAACACACGGAGATCAAAGGCTGGCTCGGTCCCATCGAAGCGCGGCGCAACATTGCCGCTTGTCGCCAGCGATTTGTAGACCTCCATGCCAAGGGAAAAGCTCCGGACAGCAAGTGAAGGTGTCGAACCAGTGCGTGGACAATGCGGCGCCGCCCTCTGAACGCCCTGCACCGGAAAAACTTTGCGCCACGGCAGAATGCGCTGCACCGGGGCTGTGAGCCGTGCGCCTAACCCTCCAGGAGCAATCCCGCTGGGTCTTCCACCAACTCCTTAATGCGCACCAGGAACTGAACAGCTTCTGAACCATCCACAATGCGGTGGTCATAACTGAGCGCCACGTACATCATGGGGCGAATGACGATCTGGCCGCCCACGGACACCGGCCGCTCCTGCACTTTGTGCAAACCCAGGATTCCCACCTGGGGCGGATTCAAAATCGGAGTGGAAAGCAATGAGCCAAACACTCCCCCGTTCGAAATCGTGAAGGTTCCGCCGCGAATGTCGGCAAGGGAAAGCGTCCCATCCTGTGCCTTGCGCGCAAAATTCTTGATACCAATTTCAATTTCAGCAAAGGACATGCGGTCCGTGTCGCGCAGCACCGGCACCACCAGGCCTTCAGGGGCGCCCACTGCCACGCCGATGTCATAATAGTGCTTCAAGACGATTTCATCACCCTGTACTTCGGCGTTGAGGCGCGGGAACTTCCGCAGCGCGGCAACCGCCGCCTTCACAAAGAAAGAGGAGATGCCGAGCCCCACGCCGTAGCGCTCCTTGAACTGATCCTTGTGGCGCTTGCGAAGCTCCATGACGGCGGCCATGTCAACTTCGTTGAAGGTGGTGAGCATGGCGGCGGTATGTTGCGCCTCCACCAACCGGTGGGCAATGGTCATGCGGCGGCGCGACATGCGCATCCGTTCTTCACGCCGTTCCCCGCCCATCGGCTTCTCAGCCGGGACTCCGGCTGCTGAAGCCGGCGTTTGCAAGATAGACGGGGCGGGTTGCACGCCCACTGTGGAAGCGACCGCAAGGCTCTCCACATCCTCGCGCGTGACGCGATGGCCGTTTTCTTTCACAGGAACCTGGCCCAGGTCTACACCGCGTTCACGAGCCAGACGCCGCGCGGACGGAGTGGCAACGGCTTCCGCCGAAGCCTGCGAGACCTCAACTTTGCCCGGACCGTGCGCAGAATCAACCGCCGCGGTCCTTGACGCAGGATCTTCCACTGTCGTTGGCGAAGGTGGCGGGGCACCGGAACCGGCCGCCTTGGCCGGCCCGGAGGCACGCGCAGGGGAGGCCCCCTTAACGTTCGATGCGACTTCTTCGATCAGACCCAGCACATCGCCGATCTTGACGTCCTCACCTTCCTTGCGTTCGATGCGAGCAAGGATTCCGCCACGCTCCGCGCCCACTTCAAGGTCCACCTTGTCCGTTTCCAATTCCACCAGCACCTCGCCCGCCGTCACGGGTTCGCCTTCACTCTTGTGCCAATGGCCCACCGTGGCTTCAATCACCGATTCTCCCAGCTCGGGGACCAGAATTCTTGTTGCCATAGGTGAACCTCTCCTCAAAAAACGGCTCGTGAGCGTGAAACGCGGCGGTCCCTATCCCTTAACAGGGGCTCTTCACGAGCTTTTCCTGGACGGCCGTCGCATAAACCTTTGTGGGTTATCCAGTCTAATGCCAATACTGTTCACTTATGGTGGAGGCGGCGCTCGTCCCCTGCGATCTTCTGTTGCGGCGTTGTCCTCAGCGCCGGAATCCGCCGGTGAGGACACCGGCGCTACAGCAAGGTTCGCTAAGTGAACAGCATTGACCCTAATGCGTTTCCATCGTTTGCAGCAGAAGGCTTTCCTCCGCCTCAATATGAGTGAGGTTGAAAGCCTGGCTGATGATAATCTCCTGATTGATGGCATGGCGGCTGGATGAACCCTCCGCCGGGCTCGAATTGCGGGGACGGCCCAAGTAGTGCAAAGGCCAGCGCCCCGCAATCAGCCGCGCAAGTTGCAGTCGCAGAAACTCCCACGCGCCCATGTTGCGCGGCTCCTCCTGTACCCAAACCACTTCAGCCAGCGACGGATAAGAGTCCAACAACAACTTTAAGTCGGATTCCGGAAAAGGATACGGTTCCTCGATGCGGGCAATGGCCACCGCCGGCTCCTCCGCGCGCCGCTTGCTGGACACCAGGTCGATGTAAATCTTCCCACTGCACAAAATCAGCCGGCGAATCTCACCCGCGCGCGCCCCCCCCGCTTCGTCCTCGATGACGCGCTGGAAAGAACCCTCGGCAAGCTCGCGGGGAGTTGAGGCCGTCAAGGGATGGCGAAGGAGACTCTTGGGAGTCAGGATCACGAGCGGCAGTGGGTCCGTCTTGAGCAGTAGCGCCTGCAAACGCATCAGATGAAAATATTGGGCGGCAGTCGTGCAATTGGCGATGCGAAGGTTGGTGGCGGCGGCAAGCTGCAAAAACCGTTCCAGGCGAGCGCCCGAATGGTCCGGCCCCTGCCCTTCATAGCCGTGCGGCAGCAACATGACCAGCGACGGCGTCAAGCCCCACTTGGCGCGCGCCGACGAGATGAATTCATCAATCACGGTTTGCGCGCCATTAATGAAGTCTCCATACTGCGCCTCCCACACCACCAGGCGCTGCGGCGACTGCACGTTGTATCCGTACTCGAAGCCCAGAGCCGCATTTTCGCTGAGCGGACTGTTGCAAATTTCAAAGGACGCGCGCGCCTGTGGCAACGACTGCAAAGGCGTATGCGTATTGCCGTTGTTAACGTCATGGAAGACCGCGTGTCGCTGACTGAAGGTGCCGCGCTCCACATCCTGTCCGGTGACCCGGATGGGGATTCCTTCCTCCAGAATTGTGGCCCAGGCCAACTCTTCGGCCGCGGCCCAGTCGATGGTCCGCGCGTCCGGTTCCTCAAACACCCTGAGCCTCTTTTCCCTAACCCTTTCGATCTTGCGATGCAGCACAAAGCCCGGCGGGATTCGCAAGAGTTCAGAATTGAGCTGCAGCAACCGCTCCAGCGGCACCTCGGTGCGAGTATCTCTGGCGGCTCCCGGAGGCGGCGGCGCGGGGCGGGGTTCCACCAGTTGCCGCTCCGCCTCAAGGGAATCATAAATTTGGCGCAGCCGCCCCGAATGCTTGTCCACCAGTTGTTCAGCGATCCCATCCTGGATCACGCCCCGGTCAAGCAACACTTTGGCCCAAATTTGCCGCACCGTCGGGTGCTCTTGAATCTTTTTGTACATGAGGGGTTGAGTAAACGAGGGCTCGTCACCTTCATTGTGTCCGTGGCGCCGATAGCCGATGAGGTCAATCACAAAATCCTTCTTGAAATGCTCTCGATAAGTAAAGGCCAGACGCGCCGCTTCGATACACGCCTCGGGATTGTCAGCATTCACATGCACGATCGGCACGCGAAAGCCCCGCGCCAGGTCGCTGGCGTAAAGCGTGCTGCGGCCTTCCTCCGGACAGGTGGTAAAGCCGATCTCATTGTTAGCGATGATGTGAACGGTGCCGCCCGTCTCATAGCCCTTCAGGTGAAACATATTGAGCGTCTCGGCCACCACGCCCTGTCCCATAAAGGCCGCGTCCCCGTGAATCAGAATGGGCAGGGTGCGCGTTGGCTCGAAGTGCGGGGCGCCGCCGTGATCCGTGCGCGTGCCCGCCGCCCTCGCCATCCCTTCCACGACGGGATTCACCGCTTCGAGGTGGCTGGGATTGGGCGCCAGAGAGATCATCAGCTCATGGGAGCCGTGGTTGCGAATGGCGTGATGAGCTCCGGAATGGTATTTCACGTCACCCGTCCAGCCCAAATCCTCGCGAAATTTGCCTCCCTTTACCGGGTCCTTGAATTCCGCCAGAATCTGCTCGTAGGGTTTGTCGAGGACGTGGGCGAGGACGTTCAGCCGCGCGCGGTGAGCCATGCCGATCAGAATATTGCTGAAGCGCCCATCGGAAGCAGCGTGGATGATCTCATCGAGCATCGGGATCAGGATGCCGATTCCCTGAATCGAGAAGCGTGTCTTGCCGGGAAACGTGCGGTCCAGAAATTGCTCAAAACAGCCCTCTTGGGTGATGCGGTCGAGCAGTGCAATCTCATCAATGGGAGCAGTGGGAGGACGAAATGTGCCGGACTCCGCAGCGGACTTCAGCCATTCACGCTCCTCGGGATCGCGAAGATGGGCATAATCGTAGCCCGTCGCAGCACAATAGACTCTGCGAAGGGATTGGATAACCTCCAACGCATTGCGGGCTCCGTTGGCAATAGGGCCGGTGATAATACCGGCCGGCAGGTGGCGAAGGTCGTCCTCGGTGACGCCGTGATTCTCAGGAATCAAGGATGGATCCCCGTGGGGTGCCGAACCGAGCGGATCAAGATACGCGTCCAAGTTCCCGAACTTGCGGATGGACTCTGCCAGATTCACCGCGCCTACAATCTTTTCAACCGGCAAGGCGCTTCCCGAGGCAGCGTAGGCTTCACCGTTTTTTGAGGATCCAGTTCCAGAAAACGTTGCAGCAGGCCTGGTGATTCCTTCCGGCGGCCCCCAACGCTCAAACGCAGCCCGGGTCACGGCATCGACGGACGCTGGGTTCCTGTGGAATTTTTCATAAAGCTCCACAACGTATCCGGTGTTGATTCCTTGGAACTCGCTCCACTCGTTCATAAGCTTATCCTACACGATGCGAAGCCCGCGATGAAGCCCCACGACGGTTAGCCTGGATTTCTCACCAGATTTTCCGTTGCGGCAGCGAACCGGGTGAGAAATAGGTTCTTAGGGTTCGTTCCAAACCTCGATCCTTTGTTTTCATACACTCTTAGGGTTCGTTCCGAAAATTTCGGTGGCGCTCGCCACTCCCGCCACCTCTGGGAAGCCTTCTGCCGGGCGCAAGCCGTTATGGAGTCTATACCATTTTAACCAATGGCAGGGTGCATGGATGGAAAAAGAGCTTTGTATCGATGCGATACATTGTATATAGGGGACAGGCGGCCCCTGCCTGGCATGGCAAGGCGTGTGCCGCTTGGTTGGGGTGGAAATGTGCCACCGCCATTTCCCCCTCACCCCATCCCTCTCCCCGCTTGCGGGGAGAGGGAGGACCGCGCAGCGGTGGGTGAGGGGCTGACATTCAAGAGGTTCTCCGCCATACTCGGTACTCATAAGGCTGGCTCCGCTCTCTGGCGCAAGTTCTTATCAACAAAAGGCTTATGCCAGAAAAGACAGCCTTTTTCAATTTGTTAATGAGAAATGCGGGCTAGTGGCGCCGTTTGGTTGCTAAAGCAGCGGTGTCCCCAGTGCCACCATTGACTCTATTGAGTTTCGGCGGTGGGGACATCCCGGATGCGGGAGGAACGGTTCGCTGGGGAACTGCGGTTTCGAAAAGCTCAGGCTCGCGAGGATTTGAGCCGCCCGCCGGCCGTCGAGAAATACTTCATCAAGCCACATTAAATCATTAACTTGCAGCGAGAAGCACCTTGGCATTGCAACCAAACATCAAGGTATCGCTTTAGGTCTGTTAAGCTGCTTCTGGTCTTCATCTCCCGCCCCGGGCTTGGAATGCCCGCAATTTCAAATCTGGCGTCGGGGCGTTTTGCAAGCATTTCCCGGTCCCTCGAACTCTGCACGAGCGTTGTCATGCTGAGTGATGAAGTCCTCTCCGCGTTGGAGGCCGACGATTGTGAATTCGCTACGGGCATCATGTGATATTCTGGTTGTTTAAGGAGCCATCAAGGAGAAAATGAGTCAAACGAATCATACCCAAGAAGTGGAAACGATTGAGCGAAGAGAATGGCTGGAGTCATTGGACTATGTGATGCAGGAGGGAGGCCCGCAGCGGGTTGAGAATCTGCTTCAAACTCTGCGGTTCCACGCTCTGCGCGACGGAGTCAAGCTTCCCTACACCGCCAATACTCCTTACGTCAATACGATCCCGGTGTCTGAGCAACCCCCGTTTCCGGGCAGCCAGGAAATCGAAAGACGAATCAAGAGCATCATCCGATGGAATGCGATGGCGATGGTGGTCCGGGCGAACCATGCCGAGGAGGGAATCGGCGGGCACATTTCCACTTACGCCTCTGCCGCGACCCTTTACGAAGTGGGCTTCAACCATTTCTTCCGCGCCCGGGGCAAGGACCGCATCGGCGACATTGTTTACTTTCAGGGGCATGCCTCGCCGGGCATGTATTCCCGTGCCTTCCTGGAAGGCCGCTTGACCGCGAGCCAGCTTGAGAATTTCCGGCGCGAACTGAAGGAAGGCGGGGGGCTCTCTTCCTATCCCCATCCGTGGCTCATGCCCGAATTCTGGGAGTTCCCCACCGTTTCCATGGGACTTGGTCCCATTATGTCGATTTACCAGGCTCATTTCTGCCACTATTTGCAGGATCGCGGCCTGAAGGAGTTAGGCGACAGTAAGGTCTGGGCGTTCCTGGGCGACGGTGAGACCGACGAACCGGAGACCCTGGGCGCGATTTCCCTGGCGGCTCGCGAAAAGCTGGACAACCTGATCTTCGTGGTGAACTGCAACTTGCAGCGGCTGGATGGCCCGGTGCGCGGCAACGGCAGCATCATCCAGGAATTGGAAGCCGGATTTCGAGGCGCCGGATGGAACGCGATTAAGGTGATTTGGGGCAGTGATTGGGATCCCCTGTTTGAAAAAGACAATGATGGACTGCTGATCAAGCGGATGGGTGAGATTGTGGACGGGCAATGGCAGAAGTATTCCGTGGAATCCGGCAAATACTTCCGGGAGCACTTCTTCGGAACCGACCCCCGGCTGCTGGCCATGGTGAAGAACTATTCGGACGACCAGTTGGGCCGCATGAGGCTGGGAGGACACGATCCCAAGAAGATCTACGCGGCATATAAGGCTGCGGTTGAGCACAAGGGATCACCCACCGTGATTCTGGCCCGGACTATCAAGGGTTACGGCCTGGGTGAAAGCGGCGAAGGCAGAAACATTACCCACCAGCAGAAGAAGCTGAATGACGAGGAAGTCAACAACTTCCGCGCGCGGTTCGGCATTCCCATTTCGGACCACGAAGTAGCGGAGGCCGCCTTTTACAAGCCGGCTGAAAACAGCACAGAGATGCAATATCTGCATCAGCGCCGCCAGGAACTGGGCGGCTACATTCCCTCACGAGCGGTGCTGGCTCCGGCAATCAAGCCGCCCGCCGAAAGCCTTTTTGAGGAATTCTACGAAGGCACCAGTGGCCGTGGCGTCTCCACCACGATGGGTTTTGTCCGTATTCTGGCAAAGCTGCTGAAGGACAAAGAGTTGGGCAAGCTGATTGTGCCCATTGTTCCGGATGAGGCGCGAACTTTCGGCATGGAGGCGCTATTCCGCCAAGTGGGAATCTACTCCCATGCCGGACAACTTTACGAGCCGGTGGACCGGGACACGCTGCTCTATTACAAAGAGGCTCAGAACGGCCAGATTATGGAGGAAGGCATCACCGAGGCCGGATCGATTTCCTCCTTCATCGCTGCAGGCAGCGCCTACGCCATTCACGGAATCAACACCATCCCATTTTTTATTTACTACTCGATGTTTGGACTGCAAAGGGTGGGAGACCTGGTTTGGGCCGCTGGAGATTCCCGCTGCCGGGGATTCATGGTGGGTGGAACGGCGGGCCGTACCACGCTTGCCGGTGAAGGATTGCAACACCAGGATGGCAACAGCCACCTTCTGGCTTATCCCGTCCCCAATCTAGTGGCTTATGATCCGGCCTTCGCTTTCGAACTCGCCGTGATCATCCGCGATGGCATTCGCCGCATGTACGAGGAAAGGGAAAGCGTTTTCTACTACTTGACGGTGATGAATGAGCAATATCCCATGCCGGCCATGCCCCAAGGTGCCAAGGAAGGAATTCTGAAGGGGATGTACTTGTTCAGAGCCTCCGCCAAGAAGGGCGCCAAGCTGCGTGCCCAACTGTTGGGCAGCGGCGCTATCCTGAACGAAGCTCTGAAGGCGCAACTGCTCCTTGAAGAGAAGTACGGCGTGGCGGCGGATGTATGGAGCGTAACGAGCTATAAAGAACTTTATCGCGATGGCCATGCGGTGGATCGCTGGAATATGCTGCATCCCGGCGAGAAACCGCGTATTCCTTATGTAACCGAATGTCTGGCCAACACCGAAGGCGTGGTGGTGGCAGCCTCGGATTACGTCAAGGCTCTTCCCGATTCAATCAGCCGCTGGGCGCCGCGGCCCATTGCTGCGCTAGGGACCGATGGTTTCGGACGAAGTGAAGGGCGCAAGTCCCTGCGTGATTTCTTCGAGGTCGATTCCAGATTTATTACCGTGGCGGCGCTTTCCTCGCTGGCGCGCGAAGAGAAGGTGAAGGTTGAATTGGTGGAAAGAGCCATCAAGGACCTCGAAATCAATCCCGAAAAATCTAATCCCATGAACTCGTAAAGGGCAGACAAGCTGATGGCAACTGAATTCAGAATTCCGGAGCTCGGTGAAAATATCAAGTCGGGCGACTTGGTGAAGATTCTGGTTAAAGTCGGGGACTCCATTGAAGTCGATCAACCGGTAATCGAGCTGGAGACGGACAAGGCCACCGTGGAAGTTCCCTCGCCGGTGAGCGGCGTCATTCAGCAAATCAACGTCAAAGAGGGCGAAAGGGTCAACGTTGGCCAATTGGTCTTGACCGTGAATGGCGCGGGGGAAACTGCCAAACCGGCTGAAAAGGCGTCCGCGGAACAGGGGCCGGGGAAAGATGCATCCTTCGCCAAGAAAGAGACAGCAAAACAGGAAGCCGCTGGTTCTGAAGACACTCGGCCCCTTGAAGCAAAACAGGGTGAAGCCCCTAGAATGACTTCTATTCAGGCTCAGGCCCACCCCGTTGCGGCCGGTGCAACAGAGACTTCGCCAGCACGGCCTTCCCGCGCCCCCGTCGAGCCTGAGGCCGATTCCGAGACTGAAGGCGGCGTTCCCGTGCCGGCTGCGCCCTCGGTGCGGAGGATGGCGAGGGAATTGGGCGTGGATGTGCGGCAGGTGCACGGATCGGGTCCGGGAGGCAGGATCAGTGCCGAGGATGTAGCTCTCTTCGCAAAGAGCATTATCACGGGAGTGTCGGGTAGGCTCGGCATGGCCTCTCCTCCGCTCCCGGATTTCTCCCGTTGGGGCGCCGTCGAGCGGCACAAGATGTCGAATATCCGCCGCAGCACCGCGGAGCATCTGAGCCGGGCATGGAACTCGATTCCTCACGTTACCCAACATGACGAGACGGATGTCACCCACCTGAAAGAATTGCGCAAACAGTTTGGGTCCCTGGCAGAGGCCTGCGGTGGCAAGCTGACCGTGACCTCGGTGGCGCTGAAGGTGGTGGCATCGGCGTTGCGCGTGTTCCCGCAGTTTGCAGCGAGCGTCGATCCCGCAGCAAACGAAGTGGTTTACAAGAAGTATTGCCACATCGGGGTGGCAGTGGACACGGACCGGGGTTTGCTCGTTCCGGTGGTCCGGGACGTGGACCGCAAGAACATCCTTCAGCTTTCCTCAGAGCTTTCCAAGCTGGCCGCCAAGGCAAGGGACAAGAAATTGGCCTTGGAAGAGATGGAAGGCGGCGTCTTCACCATTACCAACCTCGGCGGAATCGGCGGCACGGCGTTCACGCCCATCGTCAATCTTCCTGAAGTGGCGATCCTCGGAATGTCACGCGCCTCGATCAAACCAAGCTACCGGGACGGCAAGTTTGAGCCGCGGCTGATGCTGCCGCTCTCACTATCCTACGATCACCGGTTGATTGATGGGGCGGATGCCGCGAGGTTCCTGCGCTGGGTGGCTGAGGCGCTGGAGCAACCGTTTCTTCTGCCCCTGCAGGGTTGACCCATCTATTCCGTCTCTCATTTCATTGCAAAAGACGGTAGTGGTGCAGTTTGCTGTAGCGGCGGTCTCTGACCGCCGGAAGCTGTTGAAAAATGAAATTCGGCGGTCAGAGACCGCCGCTACAGCAGCGAAAATGCACCACTACCCAAAAGACCGAAGGAGCGAGGCGAAGAGCAGAAACATGAGTGAAACTTCAAATTCCACTGAACTCGTCGTGATTGGGGCGGGACCCGGTGGTTACGCGGCAGCGTTCCTGGGAGCGGACCTGGGCATGAAGGTTACGCTGATCGGAACGGACAAGAACCCCGGCGGCGTGTGTCTTTACTGCGGATGCATTCCTTCCAAGGCTTTACTGCACGTGGCCAAATTGCTCCATGAGACCAAGCAGGCGGCCGATTGGGGCATTCGCTTCGCCGAGCCTAAGATTGAGTTGGACAAGCTTCGCGGCTGGAAACAGTCCGTGGTGAATAAACTCACCGGCGGCTTGGGCACCTTGAGCAAACAGCGCTCGGTCCGCTACGTTCAGGGCAAGGCCGCATTCCTGGATTCGCAGACCCTCAACCTCCAGCGCAGCGAAGGCGGCGAGGAGAAACTTGCATTCGGCCACGCCATCATCGCGACCGGATCGAGGCCCGCCAAGGTCCCGGGGCTTTCGCTCGAGAGCAGCCGGATTCTGGACTCCACCTCCGGGCTCGATTTGCCCGACATCCCAAAGACTCTCCTGGTGATTGGCGGCGGCTACATTGGCCTGGAGCTGGGGACGGTTTATGCATCATTGGGCACGAAGGTCACTGTGGTCGAGATGACCGGAGGCCTGCTGCCCGGCGCCGATCGCGACCTGGTCCTGCCTCTCTCGAAACGCCTGGAGAAGATTTTCGACTCCATTTTGCTGAACACTAAAGTTACGGCCATGACCGAAGAGGCCAAAGGCATTCGCATCAAGCTGGAGGGCGAGGGCGCGAAAAATCCGGAAATGGTGTTTGAGAAAGTACTCGTTTCCGTTGGCCGGAAACCCAATTCCGATATTCCCGGACTGGACAAGACCGGCATAAGAGTGAATGCCAAGGGCTTCATCCAGGTTAACCCGCAGCGGCAGACGGATGACTCAAAGATTTATGCCATCGGTGACGTGGCCGGTGAGCCGATGCTGGCGCACAAAGCCACCCATGAGGGGAGAACCGCGGTCGAGGCGATTGCCGGACATAAGGTAGCTTTTGAACCGCGCGCTATCCCGGCCGTGGTCTTCACTGACCCGGAAATCGCCTGGTGTGGCTTGACGGAGACCCAGGCCCAGGCCGAGAACCGCAAAGTGGCAATCGCGCGTTTTCCCTGGGCGGCGTCGGGCCGCGCGGCCACGCTGGACCGCAATGATGGCGTGACGAAGCTGGTGATCGATCCTGCGACGGAACGGATTCTGGGGGTTGGGATCGCCGGACCAGGAGCGGGCGAACTGATTGCCGAAGGTGTACTGGCCGTGGAGATGGCCGCGCTCGCCACCGACTTGGCCTTGACCATTCACCCGCACCCGACGCTCTCTGAAACCGTGATGAACGCCGCCGAGATCTTTTTTGGCACGGCCACCGATTTCTACCGGCCCAAAAAAGTCTGACCCGGCGCCCCATCTATTCATTCCACCGGATGCACCGGCAATCCGAAGGGTTTGAGCTGCTGCTGAATCACGCTCTGTTCGCCCACCGCCACGATCGTCTGCCGCGAAGCCGGAAAGTATTTGCGCCCGGCCTGGTCCACTTCCGCAAAGGTCACCGTTTGAATTTTTGAACTCTCTTCGCCCAATTCCTGCGGCGGCAACCCGACCACCCAAAGCGATGCGAGCCTCTCCGCAACGGCTTCCTGCAATTGATATTCGATGGCCCGAATGCCCGTCAAGTAACGTTTGGCTCGGGTCAGTTCTTCGGGCGTGGGGCTGGTGGTGGCCATGCGGTTCATCTGATACAGAATCTCATTCAGGCTCGCGCCCGTCACCGCATTGCGCACGCTGGCACGGGTTTCCAGCACCCCTGCTTCGCTGCGTTCCTGGATGTCCGCACCGGGCGAATAGGTGTAGCCTTTGTCCTCGCGAATGTCGTTCACCAGGCGTGAACCGAACATCCCGCCATAAATGGCGTCGGCTACTTCGGCCGCTTCAAAGTCCGCGGAAGATTCCAGAGGGCCGAATGCGCCCAACCGGAATGCGGTCTGGACGGATCCCTTGCGAGGGACCAGGAAGACGCCGTGAGGATTGTTCTGCACGGGTTGCGGGACGGAAGCAGCGGGCGACCCCGCGGGCGTCGTCCAGCCGCCCAGCGCCTTTTGAACTGCGTTGGCCATCGGACCCGGATCGAAATCGCCCACCGCGACCAGGATTGTCCGGTCCGGCCTGAAGCGCATTGCGTAGGCGCGGCGCAATTGGTCCGGCGTCGTAGCGGCAAGCGAAGCTTGCGTTAACGAAGTAACGCTGTAGGGATGGTTGTCGAACATCTCCCTGGCCAGAGCGCGGTTGGCAAGAAAAGAGGGCTCCGCTTCCGACGCGCGCAGGGAATCCGCCTCATTACGCTTGGCAAGCGCAACTTCACTATTCGGAAACGTGGCGTTCTCCAGAACGTCACTGAGAGTTTCGAGAGTGGACGAGGCCCACGACGCAAGAACGCTGATCATCGACTCAGTAAAATCAGCGTGGGCGTCGCCGGTCAAATCACCACCGTCCGCTTGAAATGCCTCCGCAATCTGGCGGGCGTTTTTGCTTTGAGTGCCTTGGTCGATGGTATCCATCAAAAGCTTTGACAACCCCGGGCGGTCCTTTGGATCGGAGGCCATGCCGCCTCTCACGGCAACCGCAAACGAGACCTTGGGAAATCCAGCCCGCGAAACCATCCATAAGGTCAGCCCGTTTGCCAGACGCTTCTGGACAACTTGTGGCCCGCGAAACGGAACCAACGGGCCGTAAGCCGGCAGGTTTTTTGGCAGAGGCTGCGTCTTTTCCTGCGTCCATGCGGCTGGAAGAATCATCAGCCCGGCAAGGACGAACACCGTGGCGCGTATCAGCTTCATGGCCGGCCTCCCTTCGCATCATTCACCGTCTTTCCCATCAGCGTCTCGGGGACGCGGCTGATGATGGTGCGGTTGGTATCCACCAAGTATTTTCGACAGAAGGTCATGATCTGGTCCGAAGTGACCTGAGCGATTTCGTCCGGAATTTTGTTGACCCGGCCGGGATCGCCGTCGAGAAGGGTGAAGTGCGATATCACTGAAGCCCGCTCCACGGGAATCTCAAGCTCAGCATACCAGTCGGATCGCATCTTGGCGCGAATGCGTTGAAGCTCAGCTTGTGAGGCGCCGTGGGCGGCCAGGTTCTGAATCACTCCGTCGTAAGCGGTCAGCACATCGCGCTCAGAAACTTTGGGGGGATAAACAATGAATGAAGTCATCAGGGTGGGACCACCGTATTCGAATGGCGTGCCCAGCGGCCAGTTAACACCGCCATCCACCTCCAGCGCCACCTTCTTCCGCTTCACCAATGCCTGATAGAGCAACGAGGCCTGCCCGTTTTGAAGCATCTCCCCCACCACGGCGCCCACGATGGCGTCCGGAGAAGTGCGTGGGGGCATGCGATAACCGACGGCGAGGGCAGGAACCCGCGCCAGCTTGTCCTCCTCCACAGAACACCTTTCCGCCTTCTGCGGGGCTTCTTCCACATCCGGCTTCGCCGGGACGGCCCTCCTGGGAATCGAGTCAAAATACTGCTGCGCTTTCTGGAACACTTCCTCCGGCGTCACATCACCCACCACGGCCAGCACGGCATTATTGGGGGCATGATAGGTTTCAAAGAATTTCCTCACGTCACCGATGTTGGCCGCGTCGAGATCCTTGAAATCACCGTAGAAGTTATGGGCGTTTGGATACCGGTTGAACGCTTTCTGTGGAAGATCGAGCCAGTAAAAGCTGCCGTAAGGCTGGTTCAAGACGTTATCGCGGACTTCTTCCTCCACCACGTTGCGCTGATTATTCAAATTCGCTACCGAAAAATCCAATCCTTTCAGCCGGTCCGCTTCGAGCCACAGCGCAGGGTTGAGAGCGGAGACGGGAGCGCTCTCAATATATTCAGTGAAGTCGAACCGCGTATCGCCATTGGTAAAACCTCCGCCGCCCTCAACCACCCGGTCAAAAATACCTTTGCGCGCCTCCGGCGTGCCCTCAAACATCATGTGCTCGAAGAGGTGGGCGAAACCGGTGCGGCCCTTCGGTTCAAGCCGAAAACCAATGCCGTAAGCGATGCACAAGCCAAATGTCGGGGCGGAATCGTCCCGCGACACCACCACCGTCAAGCCGTTGTCGAGCGTCTTCACGGCCAGAGGGACCTTCCACTCCGGAGCCGGAGGCGTGGCAGGCGCTGCGACCAGCAACGAGCTAAAAACCAATGGTAGAAGCAATGCGTTGAGTTTCTTCATTCATGCTCCTGGCGGAAAATGATCGCCAATCCCTTTGAGACACGTCTCAAACATAAATTCGACGCCAAAAGTTGTCAAGAAATCACGCCGGCCGGTAGTGACTCAATTTGCTCCTTCATCGTCATTCCCGCGAAAGCGGGAATCCACTCCGAATATCGTAGTAGCGTTCCGAACTCGTGCAAAAAAAGGATTGTACGGAGCATGGATCCCCGCCTTCGCGGGGATGACGGTGGCGAACAATGTCACAAAACATCAAACTGAGTCACCACCCGCCGGCCTGAGGGGTTTGCGTCGCGGATCGCGGCTCCCATTCCCGTTACACGGCCAATAAGTATTTTGACCTGCGCGTATAATTCCACTAAAATAATCGATTTATACGGCTTGCCAGTAGACCCCGTGGCGGGAGACGAATTCCGGGACTTCAGCAGCTAAGGCAATGTCTCGCAATTCAGGGGCTCGACCGGCTTGGCCCAAGCCAAAAACCGCAAGGTTCTGAAATGCTGCACGCTGAGTTATGCCTTACGGCTCAGACCTGCAGATCGTTCTCGTTAGCCCGGCTTGCAAGATTGGGAACAAACCTCGAACCGGCCGGGAGCGCGTCAAAGAGTGGAATATGCTGAAATTTCAAACCGCTGGCGAGTCGCACGGCCAGGGTCTGATCGCCATTGTCTCCGGCCTGCCGGCAGGTTTGCGCGTGGATTCTGCCTTCGTCAACCGCGAATTGAAGCGCCGCATGGGTGGCTATGGCCGCGGAGGCCGGATGAAAATCGAGTCGGACACGGCGCAATTCATTTCCGGCGTCCGGCACGGAGAAACCATTGGATCTCCCATTGCCTTGGTCATCGAAAATCGCGACTGGGCAAATTGGAAGGATGCGATGGCGGTGGAGGACCAGCCCGAATCGCGCGCCAAGTATAAGCCACTCTCGCCGCCCCGGCCTGGCCACGCCGACCTGGCCGGCTGCTTGAAGTACAACTTCAAGGACGCGCGCTACGTGCTGGAGCGCGCGAGCGCCCGGGAAACGGCGGCGAGGGTGGGCGCAGGGTCGCTGGCCAAACTGTTTTTGGGAGCGATGGGAGTGCAAGTGGCCAGCCACGTGGTGGCGGTGGGAAGTGTGACGCTGGGTCCGGCGCCGGTGCCCTTTCAGGCCATCCTCGCACTGCAAAGCAAGGAAGAAATCGTCATGAGCTGTGTGGATGAGGAAGTTGAAGCGAAGATGAAAGAGGAAGTTGACCGGGCCACCGAGAACCGCGATACGGTGGGCGGCATCTTTGAAGTTCGCGCTGCGGGCGTTCCGCCCGGCCTCGGCTCCTGCGCGCAATGGGATGAGAGGCTGGACGGGCAGCTTGCCCAGGCGATCATGTCCATTCAAGCGGTAAAAGGCGTGGAGATCGGCGAGGCTTATATGAACGCCCTGCGCCCCGGCTCCGCCGTGCAGGATGAGATCGGTTACGACCGCAACACCTCCCATTTCACGCGCAAATCGAACCGCGCGGGTGGCCTGGAAGGCGGCATGACCAACGGCGAAGAAATTGTGGTTCGCGGCTATTTGAAGCCCATCTCCACGCTGCGGCGGCCGCTCGAATCCGTAGATTTCGGGACGCGTGAACCCGTGAAAGCGGCATACGAGCGCTCGGATGTGTGCGTGGTCCCGGCCGCCGGCGTGGTGGGCGAAGCCATGATAGCATTGACGCTCGCTCGCGCCATGCTTGAGAAGTTTGGCGGCGATTCCATGATGGAGACGCGGCGCAATCTTGCAGGCTACCGTGAACAAGTGAGGCAATTTTAGCGAGGCTCCGCCTCAGACCGGCTGGTCGTGACCCCCTCACCCGTCCCGCTACGCGGGCCACCCTCTCCCCCAATTCGAGGGAGAGGGATTGGAGGTAAGGGGCTCGGGCGGCGGCTGCAACGCTCAAGCCCGCCGGTATAAATTAAGACTATGATCTATCCCATTGTGAAATACGGTGAACCCGTTCTCGAAACATCCTCCGCAGACATCACGGCATTCGATGCAGAACTCGAAAAGCTGGTTAGTGACATGTTTGAAACCATGTATGCGGCCCGAGGCGTGGGCTTGGCGGCGCCGCAAATCGGAATCGGCAAGCGGCTGTGCGTCATCGACGTCACCACCGGCGAGGACCCAAGGTCGCGGCTGGTGCTGGCGAATCCTGTCATTCTCTCCAACGAAGGGAACCAGACCGACGAGGAGGGTTGCCTGAGTCTGCCCAACCTCCGGGCGTCCACCCCGCGCCCTATGAAAGCCAAAGTGCGCGCCCAGGACGTTCATGGCACGGAATTCGAAATGTCCGGCGAGGGGTTGCTGGCGCGTGCTTTCTGCCACGAAATCGATCACTTGAAAGGCACACTTTTCATTCAACATCTCAGCAAACTGAAACGGGATTCAATTCGGCGCAAGGTGCGGAAAATGGTGAAGGCCGGAGAATGGTGAGCGGGCTTTGAAGGCGCGGCTCACCTCCCATTGGAATGCGGACTGGTTTCCGGCGACGGCAGGCGCCTGCGACGCTATCACCTCAAACTATCTTTGCTAATACTGATCATGCGGATCATTTTTTGCGGCACTCCTCAGTTCGCGGTTCCCACCCTCGAGCAGTTGATCGAAGAGAAATTTGAAATTGGCCTGGTGGTAACGAACCCCGACGAACCCCAGGGCCGGGGCTACCAGATGAAAGCATCTCCAGTAAAGGAGGCCGCAGCCAGAGCTGGACTGAAAGTCTTCCAGCCCGCCAAACTCAAGGATCCGTCCGTTCAGGAAGTCATCACCAGCGTCCACCCTGAAGCCATTATCGTGGTGGCTTACGGCCATATTATTCCCGGCTGGATGATTGATCTCCCACCCTTCGGCGCTATCAACCTTCACGCTTCATTGCTGCCCAAGTATCGCGGCGCCGCCCCCATTCCGTGGTCGATTGTCCGGGGCGAGAGCGTTACTGGAGTGACGACCATGAAGATCGGGCGTGGCCTGGACACCGGTCCCATCCTGCTCCAAGAGGAAATAGCCATCGGCCCTGGCGACACTTCGGAAACGCTGGTCGAGCAGCTCAGCGTCATCGGCGCCAGCTTGATGATGAAAACGCTCCGGCGGATTGAATCGGCAAATATCGAACCCAGGCCGCAGGATGAGAGCGTGGCGACTTATGCCCCCATCCTCAGAAAGGAAGATGGGCGAATCGAGTGGAAAAAGTCAGCGGATGAAATCTGGAAGCTGGTGCGTGGCATGCGGCCCTGGCCTACCGCCTTCACCACGTTCCGGGGTCGCGGGTTACAAATCTGGGCAGTGGCTCCGGCAGCGGAGGTGGTCGATTCTTCTGTGCCATCGGGCACCTTGCGCACCGAACCCAAGCGGCTACTGGTGGCCTGCGGCGATTCTTCGTGGCTCGAAATTCAGGAACTTCAGCTTGAGGGGCGCAGGCGCATGGGAGCAACTGAATTCCTGAACGGGGTGCGGCTCCGCCCGGATGACAAACTGGGAGGACCGTGAGCCTGGAATGTGCAATTTCTTTACGGGGCGAGCGGCGGCGCTCCGTGGCATAGGACCCATGCTGTTCACTTAGGGCCCATTGGAGAATAAACGCACACGGTTGAACCAGAGACCCTCACCCACCGCTGCGCGGTCCCCCCTCTCCCCGCAAGCGGGGAGAGGGCAGTTCATCCGCATTCGTCATGGGGCTTAGGGCAGATTAGACGGTGTTAGGCTGTTCCTGATATCGTTGATGGAGATTGGCTGGTTTCGGGCCAAAGCTTGGGCGAAGAGAGAGAGGTGATTTATGAAACTCATGAATCTTGATATCCGTCGCTTCGCGCATGACACGTTCCGCATTGCCGGGACCAAGGTGATTTACATCGATCCGTTTCAGGTAAAGGACCGCGACCGGGCAGAAATCCTGCTTCTGACTCACGACCATTTCGACCATTGCAGCCCCGAGGATTGTGAGAAGGTCCTTACTCCGCAGACCACCATTGTGGCCAGCGTGCGCTGCAAGGACGGGTTGAAGAACATCAAGGCCAAAACGATCCACCTTGTCGAACCCGGTCAAAAGACGACTGTAGATGAAGTGCAAATCGAAGCGGTCGCAGCCTACAACATCAACAAATTCCGCGAACCGGGCCAGCCGTTTCACCCTCAAGGCGGCGGCGGTTGCGGCTTCGTGATTCAGATAGACGGCACCAAGGTCTACCACGCGGGCGATACCGACTGCATCCCGGAGATGAGCTCCATCCGTTGCGATATTGCGCTGCTCCCGGTATCCGGAACTTACGTGATGACAGCGGAGGAAGCGGCAGACGCGGCTCGCGCTGTCAATCCAAAGACCGCCATCCCCATGCATTACGGCGCAATCGTCGGCACACAGGCGGATGCGGAGAAATTCAAATCTCTGGTGAAAAATTGCCAGGTTGAGATCCTCGGATGAAACGACGCTCTTCCGGCCGGTTCTCGATTGCGCGCCTGGCCATTGCCGCTGGATGTACGTGGCTCATTACGCTGGTTATGTTGCCCGGTCAGACGGCGAAATTCCCTCCGGCAGAGCCTGTCCTCAGCGCCTCACCGCTTGGCATCGACCGCGGCGCGGCGGGAGTATGGCAGAGCCTGCTGAAATTGCACACGAGCGCCAGCCTTATCCTGATCACCGCGCACCCGGACGACGAAGACGGCGGGATGCTTGCATACGAATCCCGCGGCCAGGGCGCGCGGGTGATGCAGTTGACGTTGAACCGGGGCGAGGGCGGAATGAACATGATGTCCTCCGACTACTGGGATGCGCTGGGGATTCTGCGCACCGAAGAACTGCTCGCCGAAGACCGCTACACCGGAGTGAGCCAGTATTGGACGCGGGCGGCTGATTTCGGGTTTTCGAAATCGAAGGAAGAGTCGCTGGCCAAGTGGGGATATGACCGCGTGTTCTACGATGTGGTCCGGGTTATTCGCATGACCCGCCCGCTGGTGGTAACTTCCGTTTGGGTTGGCGGGCCGACGGACGGCCATGGCCATCACGAGCTAGCGGGCCAATTTGCCCAGCAGGTGTTCAATGCGGCGGGCGATCCAAAAGTTTTCCCGGACCAAATCCAACAGGGCCTCAAGCCGTGGAAACCGCTGAAGATGTACGCGCGAGTCCCGCGCTTTGCCATCACTTCCAAGGGCATCTACGACTACGCCACACGCCGCTTGGAACCGGTGCGGTTCGAGGATTACATCCACAAAACCTGGATCAACGGCCTTCTTTCGACGAACGTTCAGATTCCCGAAGGACAATACGATCCGGTGTTGGGTGATTCTTTCATCCAGATCGCCGCGCAGGGACTGGCCTTGCAAAAAACCCAGAATGGGGGGGTGGGGATTCCGCCCGCCGGCCCATTCTTAAGCCCGTACCATCGATTCGGTTCGCGCGTTGCTTCGAAGGAGCACGAGCAGTCCTTCTTTGATGGAATTGATACGTCTCTGTCGGGAATCGCCAGCCTCGCGCCGCAGGACCAAGCTGAACCACTGCGCCAAAGCTTGAGCGCCATCAACCAATCAGTGGAAGCGGCGATGGACGGCTTTTCCGCATTGCATCCCGGACGCATCGCTCCTCAGTTGGCATTGGGTCTGAAGGCGCTGAATGAGTTGATCGCTCAGGTCAACGCCGGAAATCTGCCTGCGGATGCGAAAGACGAAATCCTTTACGAGTTGCAGATTAAGCGCGTGCAATTCAACACGGCGATCACTCGAGCCTTGGGGCTTTCTTTGCTTGCTACGGTAGCTCCTGAGCACGAATCGAAAAGCTTCTTCGCGGCTCTGATGCCTCAACCGGCCGCATTCAATGTGGCCACGCCGGGCCAGCAATTTGCAGTGAATGTCCATGTGGCCGATCAAGGAACGACGCCGGTTGCCATCAAGGATATTCACTTGACATGGCCAAGCGGTGAAACCTGGCAAGTGAATCCGCAGTGCAGCCCCGGCGTGAGTCTCGCGGGCAGCACGGTGGCGGATCAGCGCTTCGCCGTCACGGTGGCGCCAAATGCGGCTTCGACGCGCCCTTATTTCAGCCGTCCCAATATCGAGCAGGCTTACTACGATATCAACGATCCCACATATCTAAATCACTCATTTGCGCCCTACCCGCTGACAGGGTGGGTAGATTACATCTATCACGGGGTTACGATCCATCAAGGCCAGGTGGTGCAGACGGTGCATCGTGTGGAACGGCTTGGGCCGGTCCTGAATCCGCTTGCTGTTGGACCGGCCATCTCCATCGCGATCTCTCCCCGCGCGGGGATTCTGCCGCTTGGAACCAAGACCTTCGGCATTACTGCCACCGTCCGCAGCGAAATCACCGCCAAAGCCAGCGGTACACTGCGCCTGAAATTGCCGCCGGGTTGGAGCGCTTCTCCACAGCAAGCCGCATTCTCCATTCCGGCATCCGGTCAGGAGCAGAGCGTCACGTTCCGGGTCACGTGCCCGAATCTTCAGGAAAAGTCTTATAAGGTCACGGCGCTCGCGGGGTTCGATGGGCGCACCTATTCAGAAGGCTTTCGGGCCGTGGGTTACCCGGGTCTCCGGCCCTACAATGAATACAAGGCTGCGGTTTATCGCACGACTGGCGTGAACGTGAAAGTGGCGCCGAACCTGAAAATCGGCTATGTCATGGGAAGCGGCGACGAAGTACCTGAATCGCTCGGCAGCCTGAATTTGAAAGCTCAATTGCTAACAGCGCAGGACTTGGCGGCTGGAGCTCTGAGCCAATATGATGTAATTCTGCTTGGAATCCGCGCCTATGCCGTCCGTGACGATTTGAGACTCCACAATGACCGGCTGCTTGAATACGTGAAGAATGGCGGGGTGGTGGTCGTCGAGTTCAACACTCCGGAGTACAACCACAACTATGGTCCTTATCCTTATGACCTATCCAACAACCCTGAAGTGGTGGTGGATGAGACCTCGATAGTGAAGATTCTGGAGCCGTCAAATCCGTTGATGACGTGGCCGAACAAAATCACACCGGCGGACTTTAATGGGTGGTATGAAGAGCGGGGACATGGGTTCATGAAGTCGTGGGATTCCCACTATCAAGCCCTGCTTGAAACCCACGATCCGGGCCAGGACCCGCAAAAAGGGGGATTGCTGGTGGCAAGGTATGGTCAAGGGGCCTATGTCTACTGCGCCTACGCGCTCTACCGGCAATTGCCGGAAGGCGTGCCCGGGGCATTTCGCCTTCTTGCGAATCTAGTCAGCTTGCCGAAGAATCCCGGGATCAGCGCCCTGCCGTAACGCTTGCATCCTTGCCGGCAAATGCCGCCGGGACGCCAACGCACCTAACACTTGAAGTCAACCACCGCCAGCCGCGCTATTCCAACGGCGCCCAAGCCATGCCGTCCACTCCATGACCTGTTTCGATCAATTTTTCAACCTTCCAGTTTCCCAGATCAATCACGGCCACTTCGTGGCTCGAGTCACAAGAAACAAATGCGACTTTGCCATCGGGCCGGAGGAGAATTTCCTGCGGCGCTTTGGGAACGGGAATCGTCCTTTCGAACTTCATCGATTTCAGGTCAATCACAGCAATCTGATCGCGTGAAGGCAGCGTGGCCAGCAGCCATTTTCCGTCCAGCGTGACTCGCGTCCCAAAGGCGATATCCGGTATCGCAATCCAGGAATGGACTTGGTTCGTCTGCGTGTCAATCACAGCGATGCGTGGAGAAGTTTGATCCGCCGTGAAGACGAAATGATCATCCGGAGTGATCGAGATTCGCTGGACGTGGCCCGAGACCTTAATCACCTTGATCGGCTTCCGCGCTTTCAGATCGAGCGCCGTGACCGTGCCGGGGCCGACGTTGGCGGTGTAGCCTCTGCGGCCGTCGTTCGAGATGATGAACATGTGGGATTCCGGCTGCTCCGTTGAAATCGAGCCCACCACCTTGCGGGTGGCAGGGTTAATGATATAGATGGCGTGCGCAAGCTCGGCGGTGACATAAAGCATTCCGTCAGGACCTATCACCGGACAATGTGGCCGGACCGCCTTGCCGAGGTCCATTTCCCCCACGCGCTCGTGCTGGGTCACATCCATAATGGCGATCGAATGGCCGCTTGAACCCGGCTGGCCCACGCCGGAATTGCCGTAAATCGGGACGAAAGCGAGACGGCCGTCGGGCGAAGCTGCGACTTCATGTCCGGTGACTCCGCCGTCGGGAATGACGGCCACTTGCTTGTCCTCTTTCAGGTCCACAATGCCGAGCGAGTGGTCCGCCTTGTTGCAGACCAGGAGATAACCATTGGCCGGCGCCGAGGGCGCGGATGGAACGCCAACCGGGACGACCGGCACGATCAAGCCTAAAGCCCAAAGCCAAGCGAAATGACCATTGAACGAAATCATGAGAGGAGCCTCCGATGAGATCATAGAAATCGTCTTGCATCCGCACGATCACTGGACAACGCGCCCGCCCATAGCGCCGGCATCTTGCCGCTGTGACGATGGCGCACCATCTTCAACTCAATTGCCAAACCCTACAGTCGCCTGACCGCCTCAGGCTGGCTTACACCTCGCTTCGCGCCGCCTCACACTCCTCGCACGGGCACAAATCGCGAAGGTAGGAAAACGCATAAATGCCGGTAGAATGGCCGTCATTCCAGAAAATCTGCAAAGCATAGCGCCCCAGAACCTCCGCCCGTTCCGGGCGCAGCGCCGTGGTGAACAGGGGCAAACCCGCGGGGGCGGTTTTCTTGGACGCGGGATGGGCATCCGTGCAAGTGGCGCAAGGGCATTGGTCCCGCAAATCCCGGTAACGGTACGAGCTGCTGTGGCCGTCGGACCATTCAATCCGCAGCGTATCATCACCGGCATCGAGCTTAATCTTGCGAGGAATGATTGCCACTTTTTTGAGTCCTCAAACCCAGGACGGCGTTGACCCCACCGGAGCCACCGGCTTTCTGCGATCCGCCGTCAGAAAGAAGACCAAGCCGATACAGGCTGACCGCTGAAAGGTGATCGCTTACTCGATCGTGATCTCTTCTTCCGCCGCGGCCAGCAATTTTTTAACCTCGCCTGCCACGGCTTTGGCCACTTCGCCAAATACCTTCCCTTGCGGCGTTGTGGCGTCCAGCGCCACCGGCCTGCCGCTGTCGCTTTTGGCTCGGATGGCCGTATCCAAAGGAATTTCACCCAGAAACGGGAAGCCCAATTTTTGTGCCGCCGCGCGGGCGCCACCGTGCCCGAAGATATCCTCGCGCTTTCCACAGTGCGGGCAGATGAAGTAACTCATATTTTCGACAATGCCGAGCACCGGGACGTTCAACTTTTGGAACATGCTGATGGCTTTCGAAGCGACGTGAAGAGCCAGATCCTGAGGCGTGGAAACAATCACTGCGCCCGTCAGCGGAATCGTCTGGCACAGGCTCAACTGAATGTCTCCGGTGCCGGGTGGCATGTCGATGACAAGATAATCCAGCTCGCCCCAGCGCACGTCTCCCAAAAACTGCTGAACCGTCTTGTGAAGCATCGGTCCGCGCCAGATCACGGCATCATCTTTGGGCAAAAAATAACCCATGGAAATCAGCTTGATTCCATATTCCACGGGGGGAGCGATTTTGCCCTCGACCACTGCGGGCTCCTGTCGCCCGCCCATCAGGATCGGAACGCTCGGCCCGTAGACATCCGTATCCATCAAGCCCACCTTCGCCCCCTGCAGGTGAAGGGCGATGGCAAGATTTGCGGCCACGGTGGATTTGCCCACCCCTCCCTTGCCGCTGCCCACGGCCACCGTGCTTTTGACGTTGGGAATCAAGTTGGATTTGGGGCTGCGCGCCGGGGCTTGTGCGGGAGCAACGCGCACTTGAACGTCGGCCACACCCAGCGCTGCCACAGCCTCTTTTGCGCTTCGCACGATCTGGCCATTTGCCGGATCGTGGGGATTTTGCAATTGCAACGTAAATGTAACGCGCTGATCGCCGACTTCAACGTCCTTGACCAAACCCAGGGCAACAATGTCCTTCGAGTGGGCTGAGTCCCGCACGGCGCTCAATGCCTTCATAACATCTTGTGGATGAATCCTGGTACTCATAAATGGAGCTTGACCTTTCACGGGCCAAACACCCGAGGTGTGGCCTCATTCAAATTGTGCTGCGAAGTGCGAACGGCTTCGCCCAAAGCCTTGATACGCTTCTGAACTCCAATCCGGCGTCAGAGACCGCCTCAACAGCGGCGCAACGCGGTTTTACTTGGGCTGTTCCGTGAGTCTCGCAATGGAGTGCAGCAGATCGTACTTGGTAAGAATTTCAAATCGCCCCTCGCCGAAATCCACGAAAACCGCCGGGCAGTCCCGGGTAATGCAGGATGTAATCTGCTCGATGGTCGAGCCGGGCGTAAGCACTGGGAAGCTTTCGCTCATGACCTCCGCCACCAGCATTTTTTTCAGGTCACTGCCTTCCAGGGCGAGGTTCAAAATCTCGTCCTCGTAAAGCGCACCTACCGGCATCCCACTATCAAAGACCGGCAGTTGCGAAAAGTCCTCGGCTTGCATCCTCGCCAGCGCCGCGGCGACCGAATCCGTAGGCGCTACGATCACCAGATCCCGCCGCTGCCCGGCGTCGATTTTAGCTTGAACAATCTCCTCCGCCATCAATGGAACGGGAGATTCCAGATAACGGTTATCCTTCATCCATTCGTTGTTGTAGACCTTGCTCAGGTAGCGCATCCCTGTATCTGGAATGAAAATGACCATGACTTCACTTTCGGTGAGTGTGGGGAACACTTTGGCGGCTGCGCCCAGCGCCGTTCCGGCCGATCCCCCGCCGAAGATGCCTTCCATGCGGGCGAGTTTCCGCGCCCATTGGAAGGACTCCTTGTCCGTCACACGAATGACATCGTCCAGAAGGCTGAAATCGAGCGTGCTCGGGAAAAAATCTTCACCGATGCCTTCCACTTTGTAGGTTTCTCCCTTGACGACCTTGCCGGTGTGAAAGAAATCATAAAGGATCGATCCGGCAGGATCGGCGCCGATGATTTTCACCTTCTGATTCTTCTCCTTGAGGAAGCGCGCGATACCGCTGAGGGTTCCACCCGTCCCCATGCCCGCCACGAAGTGGGTGATGCGGCCTTCCGTATCCTCCCAAATTTCAGGACCCGTGGTGCGGTAATGAACCTCGGGATTTGTCGGATTGTGATACTGGTCTGGATGGTAGGCGTTCGGCGTATCGCGGGTGATCTTATCGGCCATGGAAACATAACTGCGAGGGTCTTCCGGTGGCACCGCCGTGGGACATACCACCACTTCCGCGCCGAGCGCTTTCAGCAAATCGATCTTCTCTTTGGACTGTTTGTCCGTAATCGTAAAGATCGTTTTGTAACCTCGTACTACCGAGACCAGCGCCAATCCCATTCCGGTGTTGCCGGAGGTCGCCTCAACAATGGTTCCACCCGGCTTCAGCAGACCTTTGCGCTCGGCGTCATCCACCATGGCGATGCCGACGCGGTCCTTCACGCTGCCGCCAGGATTCAGGAAGTCACATTTCACGTAGACTTCGCCCTTGGCGCGCTTGGGAATGCGGTTCAGGCGGATCAGGGGGGTACGGCCGACGGCTTCCAGGATGTTGTTATAGCGCATGATTTAACCAGGCTAAGGATGTCGTGCTCAATGATTATACTCGAATGGCCCCCATCGCGCTGGGAGCAATTCACATTGATTTCTTATATCGCAGCCTAATGGGCTACTGTTCCATTTCGGACCCAATACATCGCCTCACCCCTGCCCTCTCCCTGCAAGCGGGGAGAGGGTGACGCGAAGCGGCGGGTGAGGGGTGCCGGTTGGAAGATGGAACAGTTATTTCTGAACGGGCCCTGACCGGAATTCCCAGCCCTCGGCGTGAACCCGGGGTTCCCGGCCAACTTCCCGCCACCGGTGAAAGCAGTTGTAGTAAGATGGCCTTGACAACACAAGCTGGCGCACGAGCGGGGATAAATGGGCGCGCATGGGGAGGAGCATGATGGATCTTCGAGGAAAAAAAGTGGCGGTCCTGGTGGCCGAGCAATACCAGGACCTTGAGGTCTGGTATCCGCTGCTGCGCTTCCGGGAAGACGGGGCGAAAACCGAGGCGGTGGGCGCCGAAGCCGGGAAGACCTACTGCAGCAAGAAAGGATATCCGGTGATTGCCGATGAATCGCTTGCCGATGTCAACGCCTCAAGCTATGATGCCGTGGTCATTCCGGGTGGCTGGGCGCCGGATTCCTTGCGGCAGGACGAGCGGGTGCTGAAACTGATCCGCGACATGGACGCTGCCGGCAAAGTGGTGGCTTCCATCTGCCACGGTGGCTGGGTGCTGGCTTCGGCCGGGATCATCCAGGGAAGAAGGGCCACTGGATTCAAAGCCATTAAGGATGACTTGATCAACGCCGGCGCCAAGTATGCAGACGAAGAAGTGATTGTGGATGGGAACCTGATCACATCCCGCGTTCCAACGGACCTTCCCGCGTTCTGCCGGGAAATTGCCAAGGCCCTGGGTGCGCAACCCATGGCTCGGAAGGCCGGGAAATGGTGAACGGCGGGTTGGTTTCGCCTGAATCTCTGGGGGAAAACTCTTAACCGCACATTCTCGTTTGACAAGGAGACATTATGCCGTTCCGGGTGTATCGCCGCATTCCGCTGGTTGTAACCTTGATTTTGGCAATAGGGCTTGCCGTATCGCCTTTGCCAGCACAATCATCCAAGAAGCAATTGCTTTACTTTACCCTGTCCGCCGGCTTCAAGCATGAGAGCATTCCGCTCTCCGAGCAAATCGTGAAGCAGATCGGCGACAAGTCCGGGGCGTTTGAGACCACGGTGAGCCAGGACGTCTCCGTTTTTACTCCTGAAAACCTGAAGAAGTATTCCGCCGTGATGTTTTATACCACGGGTGAACTGCCCATGAGCGATGCCCAAAAAAAAGCATTCATCCATTTCGTCAAATCCGGCCACGGGTTCATCGGCGTTCACAGCGCCACGGACACGTTCTATATGTGGCCTGATTATTTGCAACTGATTGGCGGATATTTCAACGATCACCCGTGGCACCAGCAAGTGACGGTGGACGTGGCCGACACCTCCAGTCCTCTGGTGAAGTTCCTCGGCAAGTCTTTCCAGCTTACCGACGAGATTTACCAGATCAGTGATTTCCAATACCAGACTTCGCACGTGCTGCTTCGATTGGATCCATCTTCCGTCGATCTAAATAAGAATGGCGTTCGCCGGCGTTTCTATGGCTGGCCGCTGGCCTGGACCCGCCGCGACGGCAAAGGCCGCGTCTTTTACTGCGGCCTGGGCCACGAAGATTCCACGTGGAATGATCCCAGATTCCAAGAGCTGGTGCTGAACGGCATTCGTTGGGCGATGGGTGGTTCCAAGTAGCCTGGCGCCAGCGTTCCCTGGAAGCCAATACCGGGCAATGGCCCGGCAAGGCGGTAGTGGTACATTTTCGCTGTTGTAGCGGCGGTCTCTGACCGCCGCTACAGCAAACTGGCCCAATACCCACAAACCGGTCAGCTTGAAATCTTCCCGCCGCGTTGAGCATCATATGTGTAAAACACAACTGAGGAAATGAACGTATGGGTTTGCTGAACCTCTTAAAGCCAATCAATCGAGATCAGTGGTTCTTGTGCCATGAGTGTTTGATGCAAAGTGGCAACGATTCCACGAAGTCTATATTTCATTCGAGAGCGCCGAAGGTCTTAATCCTAAACCGGCCACTGCAAAAGTGTCCACGCTGCGGAAGCGTCAATACCAAGTCGTTCCAGGAGCTTAAAGACGAGCACAAGGACTCCACGCTTTTCGGGCTTGAGCGCATCGTTAAGAAACATCCAAGAGCCCAGTTTGAGTTTGAGAAGGCAAGCTGAGGCAAGGGTGTGAACCTTTCCGTTTGGGGGAGGCTGCGGCAGTGAATTTCCCCCGGCGTCTCTCAATCCCCGCGAGGGTTAAGGTGAGGGATCCAGCCCGGTGGGTGTAGATTTCACCTGTTCCAGCCTGTTGAGAATGGCTTCGCGCAGGGCTTGCCCAGCCTCGGAAGAAAGCTTCTTGCCTTGTGAGGTCAGATAGAAAGCGTCGATGGCTTTCTGCCCTTCGGTGTCTATCAAAGCGATGTGAATGTCATGGCCCTGGTCGGCAATCAATGAGCTGACGTGATAGAGCAATCCGGGAAAATCCTGGGTAACCAGCTCCAGCAAGGTGCTGTGTGAGGAGCTCGCCGGGTCAAAGGTGATTCGGGTCGGAATCCTTACTTTGGGGTGGAGAGCCGCGTGGCTTCCCAACCTTGAACTCAGCAGAGTATCGAGCTCCAAGTTCCCCGTTAAGACTTCAAGCAACTGATTTTCCAGTTTCGCTTTTTCCGCCGGATTCAACTCCAGCGTCCTGAAAAGATCGGAAAAACGAAACGTATCCACAATAATTCCGTCGCAATTTGCGAAAGCTTCTACCTTCAGGATATTCATTCCCCAAGCCATCAGAAACCCTGCCAGAGTTGAGAAAATGCCGGGTTGGTCAGCCGCGATGAGGGTCAATTCATACCAGGATTCCCGTCTGCGAACCGAGACGTGAAGTGGCTTTTCCTTCTTTGGGCTGACTGCCCTGGAAAAGTGCGCGGCAATCTCCTCCGAAGTGTGCGTTTGCAGGTAGCGCCTGGGAAATCCATTCAGAAAATGTGAAATATCTTGCGGATTGGCGGAAGGGCCAAGGTGGGCGGCGATTTTCTGGACTTCGGCGCTTGCCGGTCCAGCCACTTCGAGCCGTTCCTCGTCAACACTGCGCGCCAGATAATTCGTGCAGTGGACGTGGAATTGCCACAACGCCTCCGCCTTCCAGGGGGTCATGGCTTCAGGATTCACGGCTTGAATGTCCGCGTAAGTGACCAGGCAAAGCATCTTCAACCGTTCCACCGTTCCCATTTTTTCCGAGAACCAACGAACGGTTTGAGGATCGAAGGTATCGAGGCGGCGGATGGCCGACGACATTTCGAGATGATGGGCCACCAGGAACTCAACCGTTTCCCGTTCCTCCTCGTTCAATCCCAGCCGCCGGGCGGTCTGTTCGGCCGCCACGATGCTGCCCGGCAAATGCTCTTCCGCCTCCATGCCCTTGCCAATATCATGGACCAGCAACGCCAGGGTCACGAGGTCCGGCCTTTCAATCTCAAAAAGCAATTCCGCAAACTTCTTTCGCCAGCTCCCCATCGAGCCGGGCAAAGGCTCCTGCTGGCTTGATCGGGCCACGGCGCGAAGATCCGCCAGGCACTGGATGGTCCTCAGCGTGTGTTCATCCACTGTATAGCGATGGTAGTAGTCACGGATCACCAGCGCATCAATCAGGCGGAAGTGGAGAATTAATTTTGCGATCACGCCTTGCTGGTGCATGGCCCGCAGGGCGCGGTCAGAGTGGGGCAGGCTCAGGACCGGCCTCAAGTGGGACCAGCACCCCAGCGGGAACTTATCTTTGGAATCGGAGGGCTTGGCCCTCTGGTTTTCATCCAAAGAGCGGAGATTTTCCTCCACCCATCGTCCCGCTTCGGGACTCAACTCCAGGTCGTGCCGGGCCACCATTTCAAAGAGCTGGAAGAGCAAAGCGGGATCGCCGCCGGTGAGGGGGGACCGGCGGGGAAAGATGCGGCCGCGAACCACCGAAAAGTCGGTGTTTGAAACACGCGACTTCCAGTCCTGATAAAGGCCATAGAGGGAAGTTCGCGCCGATTGTGATCCCTCCATCATCCGGGTGGCAAGGGCGTCAACGCTCCGAGCCTTCCGGAAATAGTGCCGCATCCAATCCGCGGCATCGGCGCAGAGTTCGCCTCGCATCCCCATGGCTTTTGCCGCGGCCAATTCCTGCAGCTCATAGGTCAGAAGGTTGTCGTCGCGGCTGCGAAAGCCATGCAGGAAGCAGCGCACATCACACAGAAACCGGAAACCGTCCCTGGCCGCTTCCCGCATGGCCGCTGGCCAGCCCAATTCCGGATCATCCCAAGCGCCTTTTTCTTCCAAGTTAGCAATCTGCGAGAGCCAGCGCGCCACTTGAACGTCGCGGAGACCGCCGGGAGCGTCTTTAACATTGGGCTCAAGATGGAAGATGGTTCCACCGTGCTTTTGATGTCGCCGGACAGTGAAATCTTCGAGCCTTGCCACAATCGCTTGCCGTTCTCGCGCGACCAGATGTGGGATGGCCCGCTGCCGCAGATTCTCGAACACCTCCCATCCTCCGGCTAGATAGCGTGCATCGAGCAAGGAGATGGTGAATTCAAATTGGTCTGGCTGAAACTGGTAGCAATCCGCCAGCGTCCGGTTGCTGTGCCCGATGCGAAGACGCAAGTCCCAAAGCGCCTGCAGCATGGCGCTGACAGTGTCCCGCTTCAAAGAGGGAGAGCGGTTATCCGAGGAAAGGAAGAGCAGATCGACATCTGAATGAGGGAAGAGCTCCTGTCGCCCATAGCCTCCTACCGCCACCAGGCAGAAATTTCTCGGGGCGAGCAAGTCCCGGGAAAGAAATTCACGGAAGGTTTGCTGGACCAGGACATCCACCAGCGCCGTCCGTGCCAGGACATATTGTCCGCCGTCCTTACTCGATTCAAATTCCGCCCAGATCCGAGCCCGCTCCGCAGCGTAAAACCGGGGCAGGTCCGCGTAGGAGAGATATGAAAGTTCTGTCGCCGAGTATCCCGGAATAGAACTTGCCGGTTGCATGAATGAATTCGGCATCTGGTCCTTCGAAGTGCAGGACTAGAGCGCAAGGTCGCCCCTTTCTTCGTTGCGGATTCGTATGGCTTCCTCAACGTTATAGACGAAAATCTTGCCGTCCCCAATCTTTCCGGTTTTCGCGGCTTGCAGCAGAGTGTCCAGTACTTGCTCCAAGCGGTCATCGGGCAAAACGATTTCGATTTTGATCTTCGGCAGCAGGTCAACGGTGTATTCGTTACCACGATAGATTTCCGTGTGGCCCTTTTGCCGGCCGTGCCCGCGCACTTCGGAAACTGTCATGCCATCGATGCCAATCTCCTGAAGCGCGTCCTTCACGGGCGTCAACCGGGAGGTCTGGATGATCGCTTCGACTTTTTTCATGAAGTTAACCTCACGGCCTTCCCCCTTCGACCCTTTCGGAGGCGGCCAGCGATGGATGTGTGGACTTACCTGCCAACTATGCCTCCAAATTGTAAGCTTCCTCACCATGCAACGACAAATCCAGCCCCTGAACCTCCTGCTCGGGGCTGACGCGAAGCCCGATAACCGAGTCCACAATCTTCAGGATAATGAGCGTCCCAACAATCGCCAACCCCCAAGCAATCCCAACCCCTACCATTTGGTTCAGGAGCTGGTGGGCGTTGCCATCGACCATCCCCACCGCCAAGGCGTGGCCTTTGTTGTCCTGGAAAATCGGATTGATGACGCTCGTCGCAAAAACGCCGGTGAGGAGCGCTCCAACGGTTCCGCCGATGCCGTGAACGCCGAAGGCATCCAGCGAATCATCGTAGCCGAATAGGGGTTTCACTTTCACCACCATGAAGTAACAAACGGCCCCGGCAATCAGTCCAATTACCAGCGCCGGCATGGGCGCTACAAAACCCGAAGCGGGAGTGATCGCGACCAACCCGGCGACGGCTCCGGAGACGGCTCCCAGGACGCTGGGCTTCCCGGTCCGCAGCCACTCCGCCACCAACCAGCCGATGGTGGCGCCGGCCGCGCCCAAATGGGTGGCCACGAAGGCGCTGGTCGCCAAAGTCCCTGCATTTAAGGCACTTCCGGCATTGAAGCCGAACCAACCTACCCATAGCAGGCACGCTCCAATCACGCTTAGCACCACATTATGGGGAGGCATCGGTTCGTGGGGATATCCGACGCGCTTTCCCAAGTACAATGCGCAGACCAGCGCCGAAACCCCGGAAGTGATGTGGACCACGGTGCCGCCGGCAAAATCCAAGGTGGGTACGGCGCCGCCGAGAGAGGCATTCAGAAATCCTCCTTTTCCCCACACCATATGAGCCATGGGATCATAAACCAGGATGGTCCACAGCGTCATAAACAGAACCATGGCGCTGAACTTCATTCTTTCTGCAAAGGCGCCGGTAATCAAGGCCGGAGTGATGATGGCGAACATCATCTGGAAGATCATAAAAGTCTGCTGCGGAATGGTGGCGGCGTAATCCGGATCAGGCGTCAAGCCCACGTGCCGCAAAAAGCTATATCCCATTCCGCCGATGAAATGGTTTCCCGAATGGAAGCACAGACTATAGCCAAATAGGGCCCAAAGCACCGTCACCAGAGCCATCAACGCAAAGCTCTGCATCATGGTGCTGAGAACGTTTTTCTTTCTCACCAAGCCGCCGTAAAACAGCGCCAGACCGGGTCCGATCATCAGCAATACGAGCGCGGACGAAACCAGCATCCAGGCGTTGTCTCCGGCGCTTTTGGCGTTCGCAACTGCCTTCTCAAGCTCTTGCGTTTTTTCCTGAAGCGCCGCGAGCGCGGCTCCCGCGCTGTTTGGGGCTGGAGCGGGCACAACGGACTGCGCCCATGCGGTTCCCGCCAGTGATAAGACCAGGATCATATAGAGGGCGGTTCGCCGCACTGTCCGGCAACTCATCGGCTGCATTCTCCCTTCGATCGCAAATCACGTTCATCCGATTCGTAGAGCCTAGTCTGGATTATAGAAAGGCTCTTGGAAAACAGCCAATCAAATGACTTTATCGCCCGCATAACCAAATGTTTCCGTGCAGACCATGGCCCTGCCGACAAGCCCCGGCTATCCATTTTCAAAAAGGGCGCCGCACAATCGTCCCGGTCACCGTTCGGAAAGGCCTTCATAGAATTCTGCCGGGCGTGAATGTCGCGGCCAGCCAGGCGGTCACAGACCGCCGCACCAGCCACGAGCCCGCCCGTTTACAGCGGGCACCCTCTCCCCGCAAGCGGGAAGAGGGCCAAATAGCGACGTAGCGAGTCGGGCGGCATCTCCCCCTCTCCCCGCCTGCGGGGAGAGGGCTGGGGTGAGGGGAAAGGCGACAGCGCCGCCACAAACAGCAGGAGAAACACCCTAACTGAACAGTATTGGGGCTAACTCTAATGAAATAGTTTGTAATGCCGATGACACAAGATGTTAGAATTTGGGCCACGGGAGCGCCCACACCGCGGGTGAAGAGGGTGGCGCATGGCTGGGAAGTGCTCGCCAGGTTTCGAAGAGGTTGGATTGGTGCAAGGTCCCGATCTTTTCAATTTGCTGGAGGCAGGATGAGAGCCTACGTACTCATTAACGTCAGACCCGGAAAAGTCCGGGACGTTGTCAGCTCAGTGGCCAGCCTTCAAGGGGTGATGCACGCTGACGCATGTTGGGGATTGCCCGACGTCTTTGCTTACGTCGAGACTCCGGACGAGAATAGCCTGCACGCTCTGGTCATGGAAAAGATTCAAAGGCTGGAGGGAGTGGACCGCACGGAAACCCACATTGCGGTGGGCTGAGGCGCCGGGTCATGCGCGTTGGGCGCAACGCGCCGCTGGCGGGTTCGGGGTTTCGAAGCCTGCGGCAAGAAACGGGGCGGGCATTCAAGGCTCACCCACGGTTACTGGGAAATGCAACCTTCTGCGGGTCTGGGTAGTGGGTCAGGTTGCTGTAGCGGCGGTCTCTGACCGCCGGGCTTTATTCTTCAACAGTTTCCGGCGGTCAGAGACCGCCGCTACAGCAGTGAAAATGCACCACTACCAGGGTCTGCATTCTATGCATCAAGAGGCGGCGTTACTGCCAGGTGCGCCGGCGGGTCTCGCGACTTCCACCCGGTTCCGTCCCATGCCTTTGGCACGGTAGAGAGCTTCGTCTGCCATGCGGAGCAGAGAGGCGGCATCCATCAGGCCTAATTCCGCCGTGGTGGCCACGCCAAGACTTAACGTGACGGCGATCCGAAGATCATCGGAGATCGCCACCGGATTCCCGGATACCGCCACCCGGAGGCTTTCCGCCCGGCGGCTGGCCACAGCCGCATCGCAGCCAGGAAGCACCGTCAAGAATTCCTCTCCGCCATAACGGCCCACCGCATCGTAGGAACGGACCTCGGCCCGTAACTGGGAGCCGACTTTCCGCAACACTTCGTCGCCCGCAAGGTGCCCGTAATTGTCATTGACGCTCTTGAAATGGTCCAGGTCAGTCAGGATGATCGCCAAGGGCATTGCAACACGCCGGGAACGGTCCAGTTCCTTGTCCAGGAACTCTAGGATGCCGGCACGGTTCAAAACCCGGGTGAGGGCATCATGCGTGGCCTGCTCGCGAAGCGCTTCGCGAGCCCGGACCAGTTCCGCCTGCAATTCCAGAATCCGCCTGCCGGCCCTCACCCTCGCTTTCAGTTCGTGCAAGTCAAAGGGCTTCACCAAATAGTCGTCAGCCCCCATGTCGAGGCCCCGGACGATATCTTCTTTGCGGTCTTTGGCAGTCAAAAGAATGGCGTAAATATAAGCGCCTTGTTCTTCTTTCCTGAGCTCCCGGATCACATCGGGCCCGTCCATTCCGGGCATCATCCAATCCAGGATCACCAAGCGCGGAGAGTCCGCGCAGCGGAGCATTTCGAGGGCTTCCAACCCGTCCCCGGTTTTGGCAACCTCATATCCCCACTTCACCAAGGAGGCTTCGAGCAGCCGAGCCGAGACCGGATCATCTTCTGCAATGAGAACTCTCATACTTCGATTCATTCACCCCAGGGCTGGACGACTCCGAAGCATCACCCCAAGCACGACGGACTGGTCCTCGAATAAAACTTAGTGAATCATCCCACCGCGCAACAACCGCTTTTTAGTTTCAACCGTATTGTACACCCCTAGGGTACACCAGCAGTATGGGAATACAGTTTCCAGCTTCCAAAGCCCGCTGGTGGATGAACTCTGCAATTTCATTTACGGTCTCAGGCGGCCTCGTTAGAAGTTAGTTGACCAGCCCGCGGGTTTATTGTTACAGTTCAAAATCTGCCTTCAGGTCAGGCATCTTCATTGAGCCGCACGGCCGGTTCGTTCCGTAATTCTTACGAATCATACTTTCCGATTCGATCCTTAATTCACAGGGAGAAACAGAAATGGCCAAGAAATCAGGCGGTACCATTGGAATTCTAACGGGAGGCGGCGATTGCCCGGGATTGAACGCCGTGATCCGCGCCGTCGTACGCCGGGCGAATATGCTGGATTACCAGATAGTGGGCATCAAGAACGGCTGGTTGGGGTTGGTGAAGGGCATGACCGAGTCACTCGACTTGATGGCCGTTTCCGGCATCTTGCCGAGGGGCGGCACCATCCTCGGCACATCGCGCACCAATCCTTACAAGGACGATTCCGACCGGAAAAAGGTTTTTGAAAACTTGAAGAAATTCAAGATTGATTTCTTGATCGCCGTGGGCGGCGAGGACACGCTGGGTGTCGCCAAGAGACTTGATGCGGATGGAATCAAAGTGGTCGGCATTCCGAAAACGATTGACAATGACATTGAAGGGACCGACCAGACCTTCGGATTTGACACGGCGGTTTCGATCGTTACCGAGGCCATTGACCGTCTCCATTCGACCGCTGAATCACACCAGCGCGTGATGGTGGTGGAAGTGATGGGCCGGCACACCGGATGGATTGCCACGGCGGGTGGACTGGCGGGCGGGGCGGATTGCATTCTGATCCCGGAAAAGCCCATGACCATCGAGGAGATTTGTGAGGTCGTACAAAAACGGCATTCGCGGGGCCGGTTGTTCTCCATTGTGGTGGTGGCCGAAGGATTTAAGCTCCAAGGGTTTGAGCACGCGGTGACCAAAGATCAAAAACTGGACGCTTTCGGCCATGCCCACCTGGGCGGCATCGGAGAGGTGATTGCCCAGCAGATTGAAGAACGGACCGGATTCGAAACGCGCGTCACCGTCCTCGGCCACGTGCAACGGGGCGGCTCGCCGACGGCATTTGACAGGATACTCGGCACGCGTTACGGAGTTCATGCGGTGGATCTGATTCATCAGGGAAAATTCGGCAACATGGTTTCCTTGAAGGGAAACAAGATCACCGAGATCCCCCTTGCGAAGGCCATGAAGAAGCTCAAGCTGGTGGACAAGGACCTGATCGCAACCGCGGAAATCTTCTATGGGTAGCGCGTCCGCCACCTGAAGGCAAACCATCATTCCTGCGCCAGCAGGAACCCTACCTCTGCTTGGGGGTAGAGGTATCTGAGCTTTCTAGCGCGAAGAAAAGAATATCGTTCAATCAATCAGGCCAATACTTGGATTGGGACGTGGTAGGCCGGGAGAAACCAGGTGAATCCCAGGTTGCGGCGGGGGCGGAAACTCAATCGCCCGCGATTGCAGATCTTGATCGGACGCCTTTGTGAATAATGGCTTGGATCTCCACCGCAAAAGGTCCAATTGAGTTATCCGGCAGGCAAACGAGGAAGGCACGAAGGGCCAGCAGGCTTTCTTTGGTGATTACATCAAAATCATGATAATAGACGTCCAATCGCTGCCAGCAATCGCCGGAAGGGGAATTCCCGCCACGCTCTCCCTGGTAGCACTCTCTGTTGAACTCTGCGGTCAACGTCTCAACGGCACGGCGCAAAACCCTGAGTTGGAGTTGAAACCTCAAACGGGGACGGAACACGAATTGGCTGAGCAATTCGTGCATCCGAACGTAATCCGCCATGGTGCGGGACATAAAATGGGATGAGGACATTCTCCGGATCGGGAATACCATTTGAATGTCTGGGAGATGGTCGTTCAATAAGTTGAGCAGGACCATCATCACCCCCGCCAATCGCTCCCATTCGCTGCAAGCGAGCCGGGCAAGTCTCCACGCCACCTCCTGGTTTCCGATATTCTTTTCGTCCATCGCGTCATTTAAGGAAACGCCAAGAATTCCAGTGCGGGCTTCAATCTCCCGGGCTAAAGGATCGAAGGTCAACTCCCGGTTCCGGTCAAGGGGAATCATGCCACAATATTGGGAGAGTGCGGGGTCACCGAGGCGCAGAATTCTACGCAAGACCGTCCCCACAACGATCAGTGTGAAGGATCCTAAGACCCAATGCATGGTGTCGATAATAATGCAATGAGTAAATTGAAGCAAGAATAAAAAAGTTTCCGTCTGTGCGCCTTTGTGGGTTGCTCCAACCGGAAGCGCAGCGCCTGACGGGGAGAAGTTTCGGAGCCGGGACGCAAATGCCGGGACGGCCCCGCCCTTTGCCTGTTCCGTTGTAAAGAAAACGGATGGTCAACCGAGGTAGTGGCACATTTTCGCTGGTGCGGCGGTCAGAGACCGCCGCACCAGCAAACTGACCCGCCACCTCAACCCGCGTCTTCTATTCAACAACGGGCAAGTTGTGGTAACCTGAAAAACTGAAAGGCCGGGGCAAAACCCTGATTCATCCCCAACGATGATGCTGATTTTCCCTTCGCTGATGGCATTGAACTTTGCGAGGCTCGGTGAAGACCTGGACCAAGTTCAAAAAGCTGGAGCGTCTACGCTTCACGTGGACGTGATGGATGGCCACTACGGGAAGGAAGTCACCGTGGGCTTGCCGGTGGTAGAAAGCCTGGCCAAATCCTGCCCCTTGGGGATCGACGTGCGGCTTGCCGTGGAACGGCCGGAACGATACGCGGGAGAGTTTGTGAAAGCGGGCGCGCGGCGGGTGGCGGTCCACCCGGATTCGACAAACCACCTTTTCCGGACACTGCGCAGCATCCGCGAGCATGGAGCGGAAGCGGGAGCGGCGTTGTCACCCGGGATTCCGCTGGCCGTGCTGGACGATGTGAGGAGCGAACTCGACTTTGTCTCGCTCGTTTGTGCGGAGTGGAACCGGCGGCAAGAAAGGTTTCTTCCCCAGTCCATCCAAAAAATCAGGTTTGCATCTAACCTTAAATCCGAGTCTGGCGGTAGAATCAAGATTCAGGTTGAAGGCGGGATCGAGATCGCGCACATTGGGGAACTGGCTGCTAACGGTGTGGACGTCATTGTGGCGGGGCCAGCCGCTCTCGCCGGCGCTCCAACGGGGGAGCGGGTTATGGCGCTGATCCACGAGGCTGAGAACGTCCATAAGATAATTGTTGATCTTCAGGCTCCACAGGATTCATGAGAACGTCAATCGACCATCGCACTCACTGTCGTCTACAGCTTTCAAAAGTGTGGCAGATACTCCTTTTAACATTGGGGTGTGGCCTGCTGCCGGGGTGTCTTTTCCACCGCCACCGGAATACCGGCATGGCCGGTCCGGTAAATCCCGGGGATCAACCCGATAAGATCCTTTTTGAGAAAGCCGCCAATGAAATTAACCACGGACGTTTCGACGTGGGCCGTCTGACCCTGCAAACCCTCATCAACACCTACCCGGACAGCGAATTCCTTTCCAAGGCCAAATTGGAGATCGCGGATTCCTACTACCGGCAGGGCGGTGTTTCCGGACTGACCCAGGCGGAAGCCGAATACAAGGACTTCATCACTTTCTTCCCCACCGCGCCGGAAGCTCCCATGGCGGAGTACCGGGCCGGCATGGCGCACTTCCGGCTGATGGGAAAAGAGGACCGCGACACGCTCGAAGCGGACCAGGCAGAGGCTGAGTTCAAGGTTTTCCTGCAGAAGTATCCGGACAGCGCCCTGATGCCCACGGTCAAGGCGAGGCTGCGCGAGGTGCAAGAAATTCTGGCGGAGAGCGATTACGAAGTCGCCAAGTTTTACTACATGAGAGGAGCAAGTAAGGCGTCCGAATCCCGATTCGAAGAGATTCTGAATAAATATCCCAACTTTAGCGAGGGCGACCATGCGTTGTGGTACCTGGCCCAGTCTCTGGAACGATTAAAGAGAGGGAACGAGGCCATGCCTTATTATGCGCGGATTCTTACCGATTTTCCGCTCAGTTCCCATGCGGATGATGCGAAGGAAAAGCTCGCTGCTGCCCATGTGCCAATTCCAAGGGCCAGCCAAGCCATCTTGGCCCGGGCCCAGGCAGACGAAGACCGCCACATCAATCACGGCATCGCCCATCGTATGGGTGGCGCCTTCACCAGCACGCCCGATTTTTCCGCCACGCTGCGCGGGCCTGTTTATATTGGCGGCGTTAAGCCTCCGGCGGTGGAAATGGCCAAAGAGCGGCCTGCCAGCACGGTAGGAAATTTGAGCGCCCAGACCGTGGGTGAAGGAAGCCTGAACTCCGGCAGCGCAGCCGACCCAAAATCCAAGGGCTCTAACCCAACCGGGCCCGCGCTGGCCAAGGCGTCGTCTCCCACCGCTGTCGCTCGGGCCAATGGGTCTGCGAGCAAGTCCCCCGGCGCGGCGCCGTCGAGCGAAGGCAAGACCGCGACCGGCGCAGACCCGGCAAAAGCTGGAAATCAGAATACCCAGAATGCTTCTGATACCTCATCAACTCAGAAGAAGAAAAAGAAAAAAGGCCACCTGCACTTTCTGAAAAAACTATTTCCCTTCTGATAAGTCACGCCGGGTTAGGGTTATGGCATCCGGCATGTGCATGTAAAAGACATCAATCAATTTTCTACTCGCCCTACTCGCCAGCTCCATCCAAAAGCTCTCGAAAATCAGTTACTATGTCGCATGAGGAAGCAACCGGCTTTGTTTCCGCTGCTGGAATTCCTGTGAAGGAAGACCTTCCGCAATTTTGGCCGCCGGTGGGTGCCGTTGAAGAAAGCTGCAATTTCGAGCTTCCCCAATCGTACTGAATGATTGGAACGGCCGAAGATACCGCATGGGTGTGCAACTCGAATCCATTCTCCGGCGGGCTCGGGCCGGCGACCCGGAGGCTTTTGCAAGCCTCTACCGGCTGTTTTCCCGCAAGGTGCTGGGCTTGTGCCGGCACCTGCTGGGGAATCAGGATGAAGCGGAGGATGCCACGAGTGAGGTATTTTTGAAGGCCCAGAAAGCCATGGACAGTTATCGCAGCGAAATGCCCTTCCCCACCTGGCTCTATAGCATTGCAAGCCACTACTGCGTGGATTTGCTGCGGCGGCGGGGGCTGGAGAGCCGAATTTTCTCAACGGCCGAGCCGGTGGAGTGGGAACATCCCTCCCAAGGGCCGTCGCCGCTCGGAGAAGTGCTGAGCGCGGAGCGGCGCGAAACGGTCAAGCGAGCGGTTGCGGCGCTTCCGCAGCGTTACCGCATTCCACTGGCTCTCCGCTATTACAGCGACCTGACCTATGACCAGATTGCGGAGACAATCGACATACCACGAAGCAACGTTGCGACACTCATTTTCAGAGGCAAGAAAGAGCTGCGCCGCATTCTGGCGCGGGCCGGCGAGGAGGGCCAGTCATGAACTGCTTTACGGACCTCACCTATTCCATTTACCTTGATCATGAACTCTCCGCCGAGGAGTGCCGCACGATTGACGCTCATCTGGCCATCTGCCCTTCATGCCGCGCTCAAGTGGAGCGCTTGCGCCTGGAAAACCAGGTGATCGCTGAAGCCCTGGAGGTGGGCGCCGAAGGATTGGCAACCGTTCCTGGCAATGGTTACTCGGGTTTTCCGCTCGCCTGGGTCTTGCCGGTGATGATGGGAGGAGTTATCGCATTGAGCTGGACGGTTCAATGGATTTCCGGTAATTTTCCCGCATCCGCAGACTGGTTCAACCCCTTCAACCGCACCGCAATCCTCAATTTCTTTCTCAGCTTTGCGTTTTTCCTTTCTGTGGAAAGCCAGGCTATTCTCCATTGGTTCGGACTCGCCGTGACCAGCCTTGCAGTGGGACTCCTCGTGGCCGGCGGCATTTACTTGCTGCTCCGGCGATGGCCGCTTCACTTTGCGCTGCTAGGAGCGGTGATGATGTTTGTGGGTCCGGGTAAACCGGCCTATGCCATTGAGACTCGCAACAGCGGGCAAACCGTGACGGTTCCGCCTAGTGAAACCGTGGCTGACAGCCTGGAGGCGGGTGCGCAATACGTGGAGATCGCCGGCAGGGTCAATGGCAACCTGATCGCTCACGGCCAAAAAATCACCATCAGCGGCACCGTCACCGGAGACGTCATTACGTCGTCGCAGACGCTCGACATTGAAGGGACAGTCCAGGGCAACGTTTTCGCATGGGCGCAATTTGTGACAGTGCATGGAAAGGTCGGCCAGTCAGTACACGTCTTCGCTGAGTCGTTGGAGATAGCCGACGGCGGGCAAGTGGGCGGGGATGTAATCGCTTTTTGTCAAACCCTGAACGTCAACGGCGATGTGAAGGGAGGCGTCGCAGTAGGCGCCGCAAATGTCATGTTGCGGGGCAATGTGGACCATGGTGTTTACGCCTCCGCCGGACAGGTGAGGGTTGCGAGCTCTGCCCACATTGGTCAGAACCTGGTGGCCAGGGTGCATCGAACCCGCGATTTCAGTCTGGACCCGGGGGCCGTGGTCGGGGGCAAAACGGAAGTCAAATTGAGCGGCAACCGGGTCAGCCGGTTCCTGACCCTTCGCTACTACCTCTGGCGCGCCGTTGAACTTTGCGCTGTGTGGCTGACGGGACTTGTGCTTTTTTGGCTCTTCCCTTCCCTGTTCACAGGGAAAATGGAAAACTCATCCGATCTGCTCAAAGCCATGGGCTGGGGCTTCGTGTTGCTGGTGGTCACCCCGGTTGCTGCGGTGATGGCGGCGCTCACTGTGGTCGGATTGCCCCTCGCCATCATGGCTCTTATATTATGGATTCTTGGCTTGTTTCTGGTGAAGATCTTCCTGGCCCCTGTCATCGGCAATCGGTTGATGGGGACGATTCCTGGCGCCAAGGTGCCATTTGCGGTTCCCCTTCTGCTCGGTCTGGTGGTTATCTTCGTCGCCGTGGCATTGCCCTACATTGGCAAGTGGGACAGCCTCCTGGTTGCACTGACCGGCTTCGGACTGGTTTTGAGCGCCGCCCGGGACACGTGGCGCCGCAGGCGGCAATTGTCCGCGTAGGGGGCTCCGTTCGGCCGTTGATAAGCTCGCCAGGCCGGCCTCGTTGTGTTGTGTCTTCCATCCATTGTCCGGACTTTGAAAAAAGTCTATGATGGCCAAGACGTGATGATCCATCAATCCGGGCCGGCGAATAAGAAACAGGCAATTGACTGTGAACAGGAACGCCAACTGGTCATGGCCGCGCAACGCGGCGACCCTGAGGCATTCCGTGAACTCCACGACGCATATCGCCCGCGAATATACAACCTGGTGGCTTACTCCATCGGCGATCCGCTACAAACCCAGGACCTACTGCAGACGATTTTCCTGAAGGTTTTCCGGGGGCTCCACGGCTTTCGCTTCCAGTCCAGCCTTTCAACCTGGATTTACCGAATTGCCCACAACGAATGTCAGAATGTCCACCGGTCGCGGCGCGCTTCGCACGTACCTTTGGAAGCGATCCTCGGGAGCAGCGACGAAATTGATACGAAGCCCATTTCGCACGACCAGCACGCGCGCCAGGAGCGGGAGATCATCCTGCAGCAGGCCGTGATGCAGTTGTCTTTCAAGTTGAGCGAAGTAGTTGTGCTCAAGTATGTGGAGGGCCTTTCCTACGAAGAGATCGGCCGGGTACTCCGCTGCGCGCCTGGCACGGTGGCATCCCGGTTGAGCCGGGCCTTGACAGAGCTCGAAGAGCGCCTGCGGCCATTCAGAAGTTTTTTGTAGATGTCAGGAGGTGTCCGCCATGAGTTGCTGGCATTTTAGTCTGCGCAGAAAGCTCTTGCCTTATATCGAGGGAGAGCTTCGGGAAAAGGACGTGAGGCAGTTGGAACGGCACCTGCTCGACTGCGGCTGGTGCCGGGAGCTACTGTTGCACCTTCGCGACGGGCACCACATGGCGCAGAGACTGCCGCGCCAGGCGATGGGCAACGATCACCCTTCGGAGTTTCGAGCGATGATGGCTGACGCTGGGGAGGAAGCTCGAAGCCCTTGGCGGCGGGTTCCGGCGTGGCATGACTGGCTTGAACGGTTTGCGACCCCGCCCGTGTTGGGATTGCTTGCCGTGGTTCTGGTGGCACAGTGTGCCCTCCTGGTGGTCTCAAACCGGGACGTCCTGTTCGGGCAACGGTCTGGCGCCGCAGCCACCACCGGCGCTCTGGACTTGCATGACTTCCACCGGCTCGATATCGCCAACCTCAAATTCAATACGGAACCCCGCATCGCGACCCAAGGATACGTTACGGACGTCCACACCGACGCGGAAGAAGGGACCGTCGCTTTCAAGCTGGTTGAGAGTTCGAACGCGGCGGGGCCGTTTGTGGTCTGCGAAATCATGAGCCCCATCAAGATGGCTGCTCCGCGCGACGGAAGTTATGTTCGGGTCTACGGCGTATCGCGCTTCGACGCCCAAGCCGGCCGCAAGTGGTACGAAGTCAACCCTGTGCTGGATATCGCCGTCCTGAAGCGCTGACAGTGGAGGCGATGAGTCACCGTTCAGCGCCTGCGCTCATCCGTTCCCCCCGCAACCGCCAACTTATGGCAGCACGATCGCGCTGGATGAAGACTTCGAAAACTGCTTCAGGTCAAACTGGCCGCGGATAAAATCCAGAAAGGCGCGGCCCTTGGGCCGTCCGTTGGAGCGGATCACGGAAGTTTGAGCGAGGAAGACCAAGCAATCACGAAGCTCGAAGTCCCGCGTTCTGGAAATCACTCCATCTCTCGTCTCTTCTTTCTTAAACTCTGCGATTGCACCCTTCATCCGGTCATAAAGCTCCCGCTGGATTCGGTATTGCGGAGCCCTCTCAAAATAGATCCCGGAGGCCAACGTCCGGTAAGTTTCGGCAAGCGCCTGGAGCGAACCTTGAGCGTCCGAGTCCACAAGCGCCGGATTTTCAGTGGCAAAACGTCCGATCGCAAAGAAGAGGTCAAGGATAAAGCTCTGATGACTCCCGATAAGAGTCTGCGAGGGCCGCTCTTCCGGGAATGGCACTTCGCTCCAGTTGATTTCCTTCTTGTCCTCGCCGAACTGCCGGCTCGCCATCAAATGAACGCAATCCGAAGGGCAATCGATGGTCACCTCCCGCTCGCGGCCGCAGCAGGTTGTGCAAATGGTCTCAGCCTTTGCCGGGCACAGCCGCTTGGCCTTGTGCTTATTGCAGATCGGACAAATCACTTCTTTCTTACTCCCCGTTTCGGCGTGTCCCCAGCGAAAGTATTCAGCCGGCCTTCACTTTCTTCAACTCCTCAATCAGCGGTGGAACAATTTCGAACAAATCACCGACAATGCCATAGGTGGCGACCTCAAAGATTGGCGCTTCCTTGTCCTTGTTCACCGCCACCACCGTGCGGGCGCCTTTCATGCCCACCTGATGCTGAATGGCGCCGGAGATGCCAAGCGCCAAATAAAGCTTCGGCGCCACCGTCTGGCCGGAGCTTCCCACCTGGCGGTCCATCGGCAGCCAGCCGCTATCGCAGATGGGGCGTGACGCGCCCATCTCCGCGCCCAGGGCCTCCGCCAGCCGCTTGGCCAGATCAAGATTCTCCGGCGCCTTGATGCCCCGGCCCACCGCCACAATCAGTTCCGCCTGCGTCAAGTCCACGGCTTGCTTCGCTTCGCGGAAACGCTCGCCGGGCTGGGTTCGAATGGCGGCAGGGTCCGGCGCGGCGGCTAGGGGTGAAATGGGCGCCGGACTGGCGCCGCGTTTCACCGCATCCTCGCGGAAGGAACCTGCCTGGAACGTGACCAGCCGTGGCGCTTCGTCCGCCAGCGCCACGTCGGCGTTGAATTTTCCCTGGAACACTTGCCGGACAAAAATCATCCGGCCATCTTCGCGGCGGTAACCCAGGCAATCGCTCGCCAGCCCTCGATTCAGCATCGCCGCAAGTTTCGGCGCGAAATCGCGCACCTGATATGTGTGGCTGAAGATGACCCAATCCGGCTTGCGATCCTCGATCACTCTCCGCAAAGCCAGGGCGTAACCTTCCGGCGTGTATTCGGCCAGGCCCGGGCCATCCACCGCCAACACTTCTTGCACGGCGGCCGCCGATAGCTCCGCCGCGAGCGCCGCGACATTTTCTCCCAAGATCACCACGGACACCGCGGCTTCCGTCTCACCCCACATCTGCTGTGCCGCGGCAATCGCTTCCCACGTGGGGCGGACAATCTTCCCGCCCTGATGCTCCGCGAAAACCAATATCGATCCAGCCATTTTTAGCCGCGATCATCCGCGGACTCAACCTTGAAATGAAGATTTTCAATAATGCCTTGCACGTTTCCGAACGGTCATCGAGTAAAACTTCGTGAATAATCCGGGTTAGCCCCAATACTGCTCAGTTAAGGCGAGTCTCATGATGTTGATGTCAGAGGCGTCGCCTGGCCCCTCACCCCGGCCCTCTCCCCGCAGGCGGGGAGAGGGGGAACCGCGCAGCGGTGGGTGAGGGGATATGGTTCACCAGTGTGCATCATTCTCGAACGGACCTTAAGTGAACAGTATTGGGGTCAACCCCCACGGGGTTTCGAACTTCACAGCACTCGCGCCTCATTCTTCAGCTTGTCCACCAGCTTCACTGCAATTTCCCTGGCGCTGCCTTCCAGATATTCTGTCTTCGACTGTTTGATGGGCGGGTAGATTTTCAGGATGCTCAAGCCGGGCTTGATCTCCTGCGGGCTGATGCCAAGACCGGCAAGCGAAACCTTGCGAATCGGCTTGTTCTTCGCCGCCATAATCCCTTTCAGAGTCGCGTAACGCGGTTTGTTGATGCCGGATTGGATGGTCAACACGGCAGGCAGCGGCATCTCAATCCATTGGAACCATCCCGCTTCCAGTTCGCGTTTCACTCGCATCCGGCCGCCGTTCACCTCGATCTGCATGATGATGGTCGAGTGCGGCAAGCCCAAGAATTCGGCCAGCATCACGCCCGTCTGGGCAAATCCCAGATCGTCCGATTGCAAGCCGGTCACGATCAGGTCCGGATTCTCCGGCTGCAAAGCTGCCGCAAAGACCTTGGCGATCCCGTTGGCGTCCAAACCCTCGAACGCGGCGTCCTCCAGGTGCAAAGCGCGGTCCGCGCCCTTGGCCAATGCTTCCTTGATCGCCTGCGTGGCGCGCGCCGGCCCCAACGAGCAAATCACCACTTCACCACCTTGCGCTTCCTTCAGCCGCAGCGCTTCCTCCAGGGCATAAATGTCCGGCTCATTCACTTCATAATTGATGTCGGTTTCCTGGATCCAGGTCCCCGCGGCGTTGATCCGCAACACCGAGTCACGCGAGGGAACCTGCTTCAGGCATACGGCAATTTTCATGGGTGTCATTGCATCGCGGGAAATCCCGGTACCATCAGGGCACGGTTTTAACCGTGCCGGCTTAGCGCCGGAACTTTTCTCTTTTGTCTCGCATCCCGAACGGTCCGTTACAACGGACCGTTCGGGATGCGAGACAAAAGACGATCGAAACACGGTTCGTCGGCACGGTTAAAACCGTGCCCTGACGGTCCCCGGTCGAAAGTCCACGAATAACCCGGTTTCCATGGCGGCAAGCGGAAAAAGACGAGCACCGCAGCCGCTCACGGCTCAAAGGCTTTTAACAAAAGGGCCGCGTTGGTCCCTCCGAACCCGAAGGAATTGGAGAGCGCGTACCGGATTGCGGCGGGTCTCGCCACGTTCGGAACGTAATCCAAATCGCAATCCGGATCAGGATTTTGGTAATTAATTGTGGGCGGAAGAATCTGATCGCGAAGGGCCAGCGTGGTAAGTCCTGCTTCCAGGCCTCCGGCGCCACCCAGCAGATGACCGGTCATCGATTTCGTCGAGCTGACCGCCAGCTTTTGGGCGTGATCGCCAAACACCTTCTTGATGGCCAGGGTTTCCAGGCGGTCGTTATACTGCGTGGAAGTGCCATGGGCGTTGATATAATCCACCTGCTCCGGCAGAACCTTGGCGTCAGTCAGGGTGTTTTGCATCACCCGGGCGCCGCCGCTGGCGTCTTCTGAGGGCGCCGTAATGTGATAGGCGTCGCCGGACATGCCGTAGCCCACAATCTCCGCCAGGATATTGGCGTTGCGGCGCTGAGCAAAGCCCAGTTCCTCAAGAATGATGATTCCAGCGCCCTCACCGATTACGAATCCGTCGCGGTCGCGGTCAAAAGGCCGGCTGGCTTCTTCCGGCGCGTCATTGCGCGTGGAAAGGGCGCGCATCGCCCCGAATCCGCCCACCCCCATCGGCGTAATGGCGGCTTCGGTTCCGCCGCAGATCATCACGTCCGCGTCGCAGCGGCTGATGATGCGAAATGAATCGCCCACAGCGTGGGCGCTGGACGAGCACGCCGTGCACGTGGCGGAATTCGGTCCTCGCGCCCCCCAACGGATCGAAATGAAACCCGAGGCCATATTGACAATGGTGGCGGGAATGAAAAAAGGGGAAATTCTTCGCGGCCCGCCCTGCATCAGGGCCGTGTGCTCGCGCTCAATGACGTCAAAGCCCCCAATGCCGGACCCGATGTAAACGCCAACCCGGTCCGCCACCTCCGCCGTCACCTTGAGCCCCGACTGCTCCATCGCGAATTGCGAAGCGGCCAGGGCAAACTGAATAAACAGACCCATCTTCTTCAGTTCTTTCTTGGCGATGAACTGAAGCGGGTCGAACCCCTTAACTTCCGCCGCAATCGTCGTAGAAAAGCCGGTCGTACCAAAATGGGTGATGGGCGCCACACCACTCTTGCCCGCCAGGATGTTCTTCCAGCTTTCCTCCGTCCCCACGCCCAATGCGGTCACCAATCCCACGCCCGTAACCACAACCCTTCGTGCCAAGCCTCGTTCCTCCTTCGCAAGCTGCGTCCGGGGTCTCAGTTCGTGGCCGGCTTGACGTGGGCCTGAATGTAATCCACGGAGTCTTTGACCGTTTGGATTTTCTCCGCGTCCTCGTCCGGAATCTCAATTCCAAAAGACTCCTCGAAGGTCATCACCAATTCCACAATGTCCAGGGAATCGGCCCCCAGATCATCGATGATGTGGGCGCTTGGAGTCACCTCCTGCTCATCCACACCCAGTTGTTCCACAATGAGTTGCTTCACTTTTTCTTCGATGGAAGCCATCCGTCCATCCTCCTCGGATTTTAGGGTCTGCCATTCCAGCAATAACCAGCCAACGATAACAAGAAAAAACTTCGTCCGGTCCGCTTCTTCCAAAGTGTTTGTCGCGGCCCGGCGAAACCATTAAGATAGCATGATTTTGGCGCGAAGGACTTGACCTTCAGCGAAAGGTAGTGGGTTAGTTTGCTGTAGCGGCGGTCTCTGACCGCCGGAAACGGTTCAAGAATAAAGTTCAGCGGTCAGAGACCGCCGCTACAGCCGCAAAAATAGTCCACTACCCAGCGAACTGAATCCCGCGTGGCGCCGTTCGGCCTATGCCATAAACATGCCGCCGTTGACGTTCAGGCAATGCCCCGTGATGTAACTCGCTTCATCCGTCACCAGGAAGCGCACCGCCAGCGCCACATCGCGGTCCGTCCCCATGCGGTTCAGCGGCACCATGCTCAAGATCCGGTTCTTTATGGCATCGGGCAGATGGGCCGTCATGGCCGTGTCAATGAATCCCGGCGCCACTGCATTCACCGTAATATTGCGGCTGCCCACTTCCGCCGCCACCGCCTTCGTCAGGCCGATCAGGCCGGCTTTGGAGGCAATATAATTGGACTGCCCGGCGTTCCCCGCTTGGGCTACCACCGAGGTAATATTCACAATTCGTCCCGACCGTTGCCGCACCATGCCGGGAAGAACGGCGCGGATACAATGGAACGCTCCATCCAGGTTGGTGCGCAGGACGGTATCCCAGTCTTCCACCTTCATGCGCATCAGCAGGTTATCCTTGGTAATCCCGGCGTTGTTCACTAATACTTCGATTCTTTCCCAGGCTTCGAGGATACGGGCGAAGCCTTCCTTTACAGATTCGGGTTGGGCCACGTCCAGGCTCATCACCAGGGACTTCACTCCAAACTGTTCCACTTCCTGAGCGACGGCGGCCAATTTATCAGCATTGCGGCTGGCCAGAGCCACGTCGGCGCCGGCTTCAGCCAGAGCCAGCGCGCAGGCCCGCCCGATGCCTTGGGACGCGCCGGTGATCACCGCCTTTTTCCCTCGCAGGCTTCTCGAATCAGTTGCCAACGGTTTCGAGCCCTCCCAACGTTTCCTCCAGCGAAGCCGGACTGTCAACCCGCCAGCACAGAGCTCCGCGGTCAATCTGGCGCATCAGACCGGAGAGAACTTTTCCGGGGCCCACTTCGACGAAACGATCAGCGCCCTCAGCGCGCAACCGGCGCATCGACTCTTCCCAGCGCACCGGCGATGATACTTGCCGCTTCAACCCGTCGCGGACTTCGTGGGCAAAACGCACGGGACGGGCGTCTACGTTGTTCACCAAGGGGCAGGCCGGGTCGCAAAGGGAGACGGCGTCCAATTCCGGCGTCAGGCGGTCCGCCGCGGGCTTCATCAGAGAACTATGGAACGGCGCGCTCACATTCAGTATCAAGGCCCGCTTGGCGCCCCGCTGCTTGGCGATTTCAACAGCCCTTGCCACAGCACCGGCATGACCCGCAATCACCACCTGGCCGGGAGCGTTGAGATTGGCAGCGGAGACCACTTCCCCTTGCGCGGCTTCGGCGCACACCTCATCCACCACCGAACGGTCCAGCCCCAACAATGCTGCCATCGATCCCTCACCCACCGGCACCGCTTCCTGCATGGTCTGGCCGCGCTTGCGTACCAACCGCACCGCATCCTCAAGCTGGATCGAGCCGGCCGCCACCAACGCCGAATATTCGCCCAGGCTGTGTCCGGCAACAAAGTCCGGCCGCACTCCCTTTCCTGCCAGAACTTCCGCCGCCGCCACCGAAACCACAAGGATCGCAGGTTGCGTATTGGCCGTGAGCTGTAACTCCTCCGCCGGTCCTTCAAAGCAGAGCCGGGAAATTGAAAATCCCAGAGCCTGGTCCGCCCGCTCAAACACTCTCTGTGCAACGGGAAAGGCTTCCGCCAATTCGCGGCCCATGCCGGCGTATTGCGATCCCTGACCGGGAAACAGGAATGCTATGCCGCTCAAATTCCGAATTCCACCTTTGTCTCTCCAGATAAGCCTGGCGTGGTGTTCACGGAAGAAATGGCCAACACGGATGGTTCATCATCTTGCTGGCGAGTCCATTACCAGCGCATTAAAATCGATCCCCAGGTTACACCCGCGCCAAACGCCGACATCAGAATCACATCACCTTTCTTGATACGGCCGCTGCGCGCGCACTCGTCCAGGCAAATGGGGATTGAAGCCGAGGAAGTGTTGCCCACGTGGCTGATGTTGGAATAAACCTTTTCCGCCGGCAAGCCCAGCCGCTCCCGCACGGCATCTGTGATTCGCTGGTTGGCCTGATGAGGAATGAACAGGTCAAGTTGTTCCGGACACATGTTGCCTTGTTCAAGAACCCGCCTTGAAACTTCCTCCAGGCTGCGCACGGCCACCTTGAAGAGCTCATTTCCCCGCATCTTGATGTAATGGCCGCGCTCGGTCACAGTCTCGCAGGAAGCCGGACTGATCGTCCCGCCCGCCGGGATAAAAAGCTGATCGGCAAATTGTCCGTCCGTGTGCATTTCCGAAGCCAGAATGCCCGAAGGTGGTTCGACCGCTCCCAGCACTCCCGCCGCCACTCCATCGCCAAAGATGACGCAAGTGGCGCGGTCCTTATAATCCAAATAGCGCGAGAGCAGCTCCGCGCCCACAACCAGGGCATATTTCGCCCGGCCGGTGATGATGAATTGCTCCACCACCGTCATGCCGAAGAGGAAACCCGAGCAGGCCGCCGCCAGGTCAAACGAGCAAACCGGCCTTGCTCTCAGACCCCGCTGGATGAAAGCGGCGGTTGAAGGCAAGGGCATATCCGGGGAGATGGTGGAGCAGATGATCAAGTCAAGATCCGTGGGTTTAATTCCGGCCATATCCAGGGCCTTTTGCGCTGCTAGGATGGATAAAGTGGAGGTGGTTTCGTCTGGAGCGGCCTGGCGTCTCTCTTTGATCCCGGTCCGTTCGGTGATCCACTTGTCGCTGGTCTCCACCATCTTTTCAAGGTCTGCATTGGTGATCACCTTGTCCGGCAATGCCACGCCCGTTCCGATGATTCCCGCGTGAGCCATACTGCTCCTTCATTTGAATCTGGTTGGAATCGGGCGCAAAAGCCCGTTCCCTTCCGGGGCTACGATCTTCTTAATCCGGATTACTCGCAAACCTCTATGGAAAACCGCCAGGGCGGGGCCTTAACCGCAATACTGTTCAGTTAAGGCGACTCTCATGATGTTGATGTCAGAGGCGTCGCCTGGCCTCTCACCCCGGCCCTCTCCCCGCAAGCGGGGAGAGGGGGAACCGCGCAGCGGTGGGTGAGGGGCTCTGGCTCACCCGTGTGCATCATTCTCGAACGGACCTTAAGTGAACAGTATTGGGGTTAACCGTCGCCTGACAGTCCCCAAGTAACACTTCATGAACAATCCGGCTTATTCAGAGGTCACGGCCCGTGCCGTCCTGCCAAGCTCCTGCTGAATCTTTTCGTTCACGCAGCCTTCCGCAAATTCGGCGGCGACGCGAATGGCGTTTTTGATGGCGTTGGCATTCGATCCCCCATGAGCGATCAGGCAAACGCCGCGTACGCCCAGCAAGGGCGCGCCCCCATATTCGGAATAGTCCACTCTCTTCTTGAATTCCTTAAAAGCCTTGCGGGAAAGGACATATCCTACCTTGGAACTGAGGGTCTTTGAAAGGGATTCCTTCAATAACGAGGTGATAGCCTCCACCAACCCTTCGCTGATCTTCAGCCCCACGTTGCCAATGAATCCGTCGCAGACGATCACATCCACTCGGCCGTTATAAAGGTCACAGCCTTCCACATTGCCCACGAAATTCAAGGGTAGACGCTTGAGGAGGGGGAACGCTTCGCGTGTCAGCTCATTGCCTTTGTGATCTTCGCTGCCGATGGACAGCAAGCCAACGCGGGGACGGGCTTGACCGAAAATGACCCGGTAGTAGATTTCCCCCATCACCGCGAACTGCTCCAGGTGGACGGGTTTCGAATCGACGTTGGCGCCCACGTCCAGCATGACCGCGGCGCGCCCCTTGGAAGTTGGGAAAACCTGCGCCAGCGCCGGACGGTCCACCCCTTCCAGAGCGCCCAGCACGATTTTCGCCGTGGTCATTACCGCGCCGGTGTTGCCGGCGCTCACCATACCGTCCGCTTTTCCTTCGCGCACCAACCGGGCCACAACCCGAATCGAGGAATCCCGCTTGCGCCGGAACGACTTCGCGGCGTCGTCTTCCATGGTCACCGATTCACTGGCGTGCACCAGCTCAATGGGCAGGCCTCTGGTGTTGCGCCGCTCCAGTTCCCGCTTTAGCACCTCAACCGGGCCCACCAACAGAATCTGGGCCAGCCGCTCGCGGGCTGCTTGAATAGCCCCCTCCACCTCCGGCAAAGGAGCAAGATCCGTCCCCATCGCGTCAACGGCGATTCGTTGCATGGCGTCTTCGCAAAAGCCGCTCGATGCTTATCGAGGCTGGAAATCCTTTCCCCGCAAGCGGGGAGAGGGTGGCGCACAGCGCCGGGTGAGGGGTGCGAGAACACGTGAGCGAACTTACAAAACGCTGCACTCAGCCCCTTATACTGCAATCCCGCTCAGGTGGCAACCCTGGAGCTAAGTCTTCTCTTCAGCCAGGATCACTTCCCGCCCGCGATAATAGCCGCAATGCGGACAAGCCTGGTGTGGCAGCTTGGACTCGTGGCAGTGAGGGCACTCGGCAATGGCAGGATTGGCCAGCCGGTCGTGTGAACGGCGCCGATTGCGCCTTGCCTTGGAATGTCTTCGTTTTGGGTTTGGCATCGCACTCTCTCTCTTTGAATTACCGGAAGCCGTTCGGCGCCGTCAAACTCGCCCTTGCAGACTGGGCTGTTACCACAGCCCAGGGTGGAAGAAAAATTTTGTCCGAATGCCGGTTTTCCCTTTCTCAGAACATGGGTTGCGAACCGCTTGCCGCAATAGAGACCGTGGCTTGAATTCTTCACCCCTTCGCGCTCGACTTGGGCATTAGCCCAGCAAACGGCGAATCGTGCTGCGATACCTCACATTGGCACGTCGCCAGGTTTTTATTCACCCCGCACGCCGGACAGAGGCCCTGGCATTCGGCCCCGCAAAGCATCTTCATGGGCAACGACAGAAGAACCTGCTCCCGGATCAAATCCTCCAAATCGACTCCATCGCCCTGGTAAAACCCTACGTCCAACTCATCGCCCGAGACTTCAATCTCCTCGTTCCGGGCAATCGTGGAAACGGGCCGGTAATAAAGGTCAAAATCGCTTTCGACCGGAAAATCAAACTGCACCGCGCAGCGGTCACATTCCGATTCCAAGCGGGTACGGAGTTGACCGCGCACATGAATATCCTCGCCCACGAGATCAGCAAGTGCTTTAATATCAAGTGCTTCGATTTGCCGGAAATCGCTGCTCTGATAGTCCTGTTCCCCTGCTTCAAAGGTCTTGTCGACCCGGAGGGGATGGAACGCCAGTTCTTCTCGGGTAATGAGCACGGCGGAGAACCAGACCTGAATAGTTAGCTTAAAGTGACGCTGTCATTCTTGTCAAGGAAACCCCAACGTTGGTAGTGGTACATTTTCGCTGCTGTAACGGCGGTCTCTGACCGCCGAACTTTATTCTTCAACAGTTTCCGGCGGTCAGAGACCGCCGCTACATCAAATGCCCGTCGCCACTTATGCCCTCTTGTATAACTGCCTCAGAAATGTGACCTTCCAATACCTTTCAGTTATCAACCGTTATCAGGTCACGCCAGCTTCAAATAGCTGGTGTAGGTTTCGCCCTGAACCTTGTAGAAAGGCTCAAAGCGCGCCTCTTGGGGTGGCTTTTGAACCTCAAAGGTCATGGCCTGATGTGGAACCGGCTTGATTCCTCCTTCCGAATCAAGACTTTGGCGCGGAAGCGTTACTTCCGGATTCATGACCACCATCATCAGCGGACCATGCATCAGGGCCACCATTTTGGGATGCTGTTCATCCACGGGCTCGAGGCGGAAGCTGAAAGGAAATGTAACTTGAATTGTATCATTGTTTTGCCAGCGGCGATGGATGGCGGCAAAAGTTCCGTGACCGGCCGGGACTGAGACTGCCTTGCCATTCACGGCAAGCTGGGCGGGCTTCTGCAACCAGCCGGGAATTCGCACAAACACTGTAAACTCCATCGGCTGAGCAACTTCCATCCTGATTTCGCTCGAATCAGCTTCCGGATAGTGGGTGGTTTGGGTCAACCGCACCGGCGCTCCTTGGAATTTCCAAGCGACTTGCGAAGGAGTGAATAGGTTTACGTAAATGCCTTCGGGTGATCCGAAGTAGGCGCTGACCGCGTAATCCGCAACCACTTGCGGCAGCGTTCCGGAACAACAAGGCCACAAGTCCGGGAAGTATCCCTTTTGGGTGGTGGGATGATAATCCGAGTAGTAGAAGTAGTGTCCGTCACCCTTCGGGTCCTTGGCGCCGAGCACGGTGTTGTAGAGCACCCGCTCCAGACTATCACCGTAACGGGCATCTCCCGTAAAACTCATCAGATAGCGGGCGAGCTTGAAGTGCGCGTAAGAGCCGCAAGGGGTTTCGAAGTGAGCATGGGTGGAGTCGATGCTCGCTCCAAGCAACCCCTGGTTGGGCTTCACGAACGCTTCGTTCGGACCCCATCCGCCCGAAGCGAATTGCTGAGTTTTTTCAATCATTTCCCAAGCATTCTGGATGGCTTCAAGGTACTTGGGCTCGCCCAGGACCTGATATGCTTTCGCCGCCGAGCTTAAACAGTTCATATGGCTATAAGCGTGAAGGCCGGGCAGGACGTTGACGCCCCGGGAAAGCGGATCAAAATAACTGCCATCCATCAGATACTGTTGAGCAAGTTTCCGGAAGTATGGATCGCCCGTCACTTCGTGGGTGAGAAAGAGATTTTCCGGCAAGGTGTACGACTCGTCGTAGGGCGACTGGATGGGATCTTCATTCCGTTCCAGGGCACGGGGTGGCAGGTAGCGGACGGCGCCGCGCACCACCCGAAGCAGTAGATCCCGCGCGGAACTCACTCCCGCGTAGCGATAGGCATCCAGCAGGCCAATTTCATGTTTATCAATGATATACGCCGGAAACATGGTGGAGGCCTTTAAGTTCGCGTAAGAATATCCATCCGGCGACACGGTGGCTGCAAAGCCGTCCACCAGTTCCCTCACTTTGGTCCGCGTGGCGGCGTCTCCGGTGGCAGCCGCAAATCGCGACAGCCCGGAGACGTACTGGCCAAAGCAATGCCCCGGAGCAAAGCCATCCGCCCCATACCAGCCACGCATCGGCTCGCCCGGATCGGAGAGATTGGCCCGGTGCCGGTAAATCTTCAGAAGGTGATCATTGTCCAGTGCCAAGTATGCTTGGTGAACGCGATCAAATTGTTCCTTGAGCGGGCCGCCCGTGAGCTTCACGTCCGAATAATTGAGCTGCACCAGCTTTTGCCGTGCTGGTAGAGAATCAGCCCGGCTGGTGAAAGTCCGCCCAACAGACATCGCGGCGGCTCCCACTGCAACAGTTTCCAGGAATGACCTTCGATTCACACTCATGTGATTGCTCATGGCATTTTACCCTCAGGGGATGGCGCGCATCATTATTGCCGCTTCTCCTTGCTCAACAGTGACTGCGCCAGCGCCAGGTTGCGCGGTGCGGCGGCATTGTCGGGATCAATTTGTAGCGCTCGCCGGGAATAAGTTTCAGCCTCCGCCAACTTCCCCGCGCGCGCCAGCACCGTCCCCAGATTATTGCACGAATCAATGTCCTTGGGATTCAATTGCAACACCTCGCGCAGATCTTGAATGGCATCGGGCAAACTTCCCTTTGCATATTCTTCGCCAGCGCGGCCACGGAGCGCGTCCGCCAGGTGGCGGCGAGCCAGGGCGTCATCCGGCTGCAAGCGGAAAACCTCCCGAAATTGGTCCATCGCTCCGTCGTCATCGCCACTAGCCAAAAGACAAACGCCCAGATTGTAATGCGGATCAGAATAGCTGGGCCAGAGGCTAATGGCGTGGCGAAAATGACGAATCGCTTCCACCAGCTTTCATTGAGCCTCAAGCGCCGTGGCGCTAGTCGGCTCGGCACGGAGCGACCATCTGGCGGGCGTGGCGGCGGGCGTCTTCGTATGTGAGCAAACTAAAGGGGCCTGATTCGCCAGGACTGTGACAGACGGCACAATATTTGAAGAGAATCGGGGCAATGTCACGATTGAAGGTGACGTGATTCCGGTTCGACGCGGCACCCGATTGCTGGCTCGCGCCACGGCACTGCACGCTCAGAAGTAACAGGGAGATACACAAGAGGGGAACGGCGCAGGGAAATGTGCGGCTCAGGCAATCGCTCTTCTGCCTTTGTTTCATGTCACGTTCGATTTTCTTCGGGCGGCGTCCGCCACCCGCCCGTGCCAATCTTGTCTCAAAGCTGCCAATCAGGGATGATACCGCCAAAAAGCTCTCCCCCAAAAATATAAGGGGTAGAGCGAAGCGGCAACTTAGCCCGGATTATTCACGATGTTTTACTCGGTTTTACTCGAGCCCCTCACCCACCGCTGCGCGGTTCCCCCTCTCCCCGCGAGTGGGGAGAGGGCTGTTGAATGGGCTTACGTTTAGGACGGATCGTCCCCCTCTCCCCGCGAGTGGGGAGAGGGCTGTTGAATGGGCTTACGTTTAGGACGGATCGTCCCCCTCTCCCCGCGAGTGGGGAGAGGGCTGTTGAATGGGCTTACGCTTAGGACGGATCGTCCCCCTCTCCCCGCGAGTGGGGAGAGGGCTGTTAAATGGGCTTACGTTTAGGACGGATCGTCCCCCTCTCCCCGCAAGCGGGGAGAGGGCTGGGGTGAGGGGGAAGGCGACAACCCTGCCATAAACATCAGGAGGCACGCCCTAACCGAACAGTATTGGGGTTAGCATGCTTTGGAGTAGAATGGTAAAAGTCCGGGAGGCAAGTGACGGTCCCTTCAAGGGAAGTTCGCAAATCATCAGGGCGTGCCGACCGGCAGGAGAAGTATGGCAATTCGGCGCCGCGTTCCATTGCCCGGAAATCCACAAAGCCCACGTGAGATTGCGGAGGCCATTTCCTGGAGCCGCCGCGACTTTCTGAGCTTGGCCACAGGCGCAAGCGTGGGCAGCGCGCTGCTGAGCTTTGCGCCCCTCAAAGCTCTGGCGTTGCCACGCAGCCGCAAGGTGGTGGTGGTCACTTTCGGTGGGGGCGCGCGAGACGAAGAGACCTTCATGCCGGACGGTCAGGAAAATATACCTCACCTGCTGACCGAGCTGATCCCTCAATCTACCTTTTTTACCCAGGTCGTGAACCACGGCATCCTAGGCCATTACGTGGCCACCGCCAGCCTTGCCACCGGCGTTTACGAGACCTTCAACAATTTTGCTGAAGTGCCGCCCGATCATCCCACGGTCTTTGAATATTTCCGCAAGGACTTGAACCGCCCGGCGACCGACGCCTGGGTGGTGGCCCCCAGCAACGGCTTCAATCGCATTGGCGAGAGCGGGGCGCGTTCCTATGGCCGCGGATTGGGGGCGGGAGTGATTCTGCCCAAGCGGCTGTTGTCGGCGGCCTTGTCTTCGGGCGGCAGAGTCCAATACGCCCACCTTCTGCGCGATAACTACGAAACGCCTCTCTACACTCCGCAAGTCAAGGGCAGCGAAGTCGATCTGCGCCAATTGTCAGAGATTCTGAAGGTGTCGGTCGATGATTTCACGGCTCATGCCCGCACGCTCTCCAGCCCGGACGAACTCTCCGTCTATGTAGCGCGACAACTGATGCGGCAGCTTGCGCCCAGCCTGCTTTGGATCACACTGCACGATATGGACGTGGCGCACGCCGGAGCGTACTCACTTTACATCGAAGCGATCCAACGCACGGACCGCCTCTGCGCGGAAATCTGGAAGGGCATCCAGAGCGAACCCGAATACGCCGGAAAAACCACGATGTTTATCCTGCCGGATTTTGGCCGCGACTCGGATAGTGACTCCGGCGGAAATGGGTTCCAACACCATCGCACCGGCGATCCGCTGTCGCGCACGACCTGGATGATGGTGATGGGCCCCGGCATCCGGGAAAATGCCGTGGTGGGCCGCCGCGTCCAGTCCCTGGACCTGGTACCGACGCTCGGTTCGCTGCTCGGGTTTTCGCCGCAACAGGCACAAGGCAAACCGCTGCCGGAGGTTTTGTAACTGCCATGCTTCCCAGCCAGCTCAAAGCGCGACAGTTCAAGAAGTATCCTGCTGAGGCGCGCCAACTGGCCATTCGCCACTTGGACTTGTTGCGGGAACTTCCGGCCAGCTTTGTGCCGCTGTTATTGCGGGAATTGATCGAGTATGACTGGAAATTCCCGGCGGAACGGAAGCAGATGGACGGGCAGCTCGCTTACCTGCAGTCTCGTTCCGCGGACCAGCGCCAGCAAGTGATGGCAGGCTTTGCGCAACTGCGCCTGACCTCCGAGCTGGAACGTCTGGACTGGGTGAATGCGCCCAGCCTTTATTCGGAGAAGCTCGCGGCCTATTTCTGGGCCAGCCACCAGATTGATGCCTTTCGCAACGCCGCAGAAAGTTATATCCGGACCGTTAACGCCGCCACCCCCAAAGAGCCTCTGCCCATTCCGCGGCTGGGCATTGTGGTGGTGGGGCAGGGCGTGCCCGAGACCCGCTATCCTCTGTTTCGCAAGCTGCGCCCCCACGGTGTTTTCTTCAGCCAGGTGAAACCTGCGAACGGCGTGAAGACGCTTCTGGCCGCAGTTTCCAGACGAGCCGGCGCTCACCCGATTCCATACAGCCATTGGTACATCGATGGTGGAACCGGGGAGGCAATTTCAGGCGCTGGGATTACGACGGTTTCTTACAACGCGCTGGCACCGGCCCGGGTAGCCTTGCTGAACAGGATGGAGGAGTCCATACAGTCGGGCATCGGCGGCCCGGAGGCGCTTCGCACCATGCTTCATCAAATGCGCCCGGAGGAAATCGGACTGAGCGGCGCGGCAGACCAGGCCGTGCTGAACCGGTTCCAGACGACCTTGCTGACGGAAGGTTCCGGCACGCAAATCTTCAGTACCACCTTTGTGCAGTGGGCGGCGAGGGAAGCGTGGGCGCGAGCGCAACCCTTGACGCTGCTGGCCCGTTTTGCGCAACGCCAGCGTCAACGCCCGATGAATGAATTGATCGCCAGCCCGCAGGAGAAACCGGCGCTTGATCCGCAAGGCTCGCTGATTGACGCTGATATGGGCGCTTTTTATACGTGGTTGAACCAGCAGCGGCTTCCGGGCGCGGAGCAGTCATGCTTCCTTGCCTGGTTCGAAGATCACAATCAGGCGCTGGCCATTTCTCCAACGCTGCCCCGTCACACGGAGTCCAGCAGCCCGGTCGATTTGGAATGGTTGCTCAACCAGCTCAATCCCTCGTGAATCCCGCAGACGGGTGTGACCACGAGCGGCGCAGCCGGTCATGATCCGGGTTAAGCTCAAATACTGTTCAGCTAGGGTGAACGTAATGACCTTGACGGCAGGAGCGCCGCGCTCCCCCTCACCCCAGCCCTCTCCCCGCACGCGGGGAGAGGGGGTACCGCGCAGCGGTGGGTGAGGGACATTGGTTCAACCGCGCTCGGCTACTGTTGAAAGACCTTAAGTGAACAGCATTGGGTTGAACCCGAATGATTCACGGAGGTCTATGTGATGTCCGGCAGGAGCTCGTGAATAATCCCGATCGAAGTTTCCGGACGCCGCAGCTCTTTATGCAAGAGGAGATCTGGAATGGCATTACGTAAAGCGAGGCACCACAAAATCGGGAAAATCCGGGAGCTGACGGTCCTGGCCGTGCTCATGCTTCCCGCGCTGGCTTATGCCGTGGAGCAATTCGATTTCAAACCCGGCTTCAACTTCTACAAGCCCGAGCAGGACGTGCAATTGGGGACGCAAAACGCTCTGCAGATCGAAAAACAGCTCCCCATGCTCAACGACCCCATGACCGTGGATTACATCACCCAGCTTGGGCGCAAGCTGTCGCGGTATGAGCCGAACTCGTTGAGCATTTATGTTTGGGACTTCCATGTGGTGAATACTGAGGACATCAATGCGTTTGCGCTTCCGGGCGGATATATTTTTGTGAATCGCGGCACCATCGAAGTGGCGCAGGACGAAGCGCAGCTTGCCGGCGTCATCGCCCATGAAGAGGGCCACGTGGTGATGCGGCACGGCACCCATCAGGCTTCAGAAATGGCCCTGATCAGGACACCGCTTTCTATATTGGGCGGGGTGCTGGGCATGAGCGCGAGTCCTGCCGCTTCGGTGATTCAAGCCGGGCTCGGCTTCGGCGTGAATTCGGTCTTCCTTCATAATTCCCGGGGGATTGAGGCCCAAGCCGACGAGGTCGGGACTTACACTCTGTATCGCGCCGGATATGATCCTTATGCCATGGCTCAGTTTTTTCAGATCTTGCAGAAGAAATACCCGCAGCGAACCCTTCAGTTTTTTTCCGATCATCCGAACCCCGGCAACCGCATTCAGAATGTGGATGCGGAAATCCGCCAGCTTGGGCCGCCACGCCAAAACTGGATCACCGACACACCACAATTTGAAGCCGTCAAGCGCCACTTGCTGAGCTTGGCTCCCCCGCCCAAGCCGCACAAATAAAGATGCGAGACCGCGCTGCCGTGCGCTCTGTGTGGTCTCCACCCGCGTTTGCCAGCCGCTCCCTGCAAAACCCGGAACTGTCTCAAGCGGCTGGGGGCGGTGGCGCCGGGCTCTGCGAAAAATCGAAGCAGTCCGCCATTCCATCGGCCGCGGCGTCGCGGGCGTTGAGGGACGCCAATCCCAACGTGGTCTCGCAGAATTTTACGAGACTCACGTGGGAGTGCTGGACCGTCGAAATGGTTCCGCTCTTCGCATATGGACTTAACACCAGGCACCCGACTCGGGAGCCATAGCGGAACTGTGTGCCGTCGGTCCAGGTTTCTACTTCCGGTGGATCGACGTGATCGTAATAGCCGCCCCAATCGTCCCAGGTGATGAAGACCGCCGTCTGCGGCCACAATCCACCCTGAACCACGGCGTTCACCTGATCCACCGTCCACTGCATCCCTTGCGTCACATTGTCTCTGGGATGCTCGCTGAGCCCGCCGGGTGCATAAACCCAGGAAACGGTGGGAAGCTTTCCAGCCGATGCGTCGTGAACGAACCGCGCCGAAGGTAACTCCGGCTTCCCCGCCAGGCTCTGAATGTAGCTGAACGCATAGCCGCCGTAATTGCCCCAGGTAATACCGGCTTGGTCCAAGCTCGCCGGCAGCGATGGGATGTCGAAGGTTTGCGAGCTTCCCGAGGGAACATTATCAATCACCGGCGAGTCCGCCGCGATCAACATCAAATGGTTCGGCGTGGATTGGCTGGCAACGTCCGTAAAATAATTGTCGCAAAGCGTGAACTGGCGCGCGTAAGTGAAGTACATGGGAATGTCAGACTCCAGGTATTGCTCGCGCACCGCATCGGTGGCCCGGTTCAGCCACGCCTGATGCCGGTTACTTGGGAACCGCGTGGGCGGGTTTGGCGAATGGGGCAACGTTGCGCCATTGGCTCCGGGAAAGGTCCCGAAGTAATTGTCGAACGTGTGATTCTCTTTGATGATGAGGACAATATGTTGGATTGGACCCTGCGCGGACATCAGAGACCTCCTTCTTGGCTCTGGGGAAGTTGGATTTTACTTTTGACCGTTCTTATTGTATCCACACGCGGCGCTTCCGGGCCCAGGAACTTTCCGGGTATTTCGCAATGCACCTGCGATGCGATCCAGCCCGCCACGAGCTCCTGGTGGCGGAACGCTTCTGTTCAGCAAAGTCATCAGGAACTGTGTTCCGCTGGCCGGCCGAGCAGTCTGAGCAATTCCTCCTCCTCCACCACCGCAATCCCCAGCGCTTTCGCCCTCTCCAGCTTTGAGCCGGCGTCCGCACCCGCCACCACGTAATCCGTCTTCTTGCTGACGGAGCCGGTGACCCGGCCGCCAGAGTCCTCAATCAATTTCTTGGCGTCGTCACGGGAATAGTGAGGAAGCGTTCCGGTCAGCACGAATTGTTTGCCGGCAAGAGGCTGTGCGTGACGTGGCTTGGTTTGCTCTTGTTCAAGGGCCAAGCCGGCCTGGTGAAGTTTCTCCAGGAGTTTCAGATTACGTTCTTCCCGGAAGAATTGGACGATACCGGCCGCCGTTTTCGGCCCGATTTCGGGAACTTCAATCAGCTCTTCTTCGCTCACGTGGGCCAGCTTATCCAATGAGGCAAAATGATCCGCCAGCAACTGCGCGGTGCGCTCACCAACGAATGGAATTCCAATCGCGAAAATGGTGCGGGCAAGTTCCGCACCGTGGCTTCTGTCGATCTCCTGAATGAGATTGAGGGCGGATTTTTCACCCATGCGGTCGAGCGAGGCAAGCTGCCCATCCGTGAGCGAGTAGAGGTCCGCCACTCCTTCGACCATTTTCTTATCCACCAATTGATCCACCAGGGCTTCGCCAAGTCCATCAATGTTCATGGCGCGGCGCCCCGCAAAATGGAGCAGCGACTCTTTCAACTGCGCCGGACAATCGGGATTCAAGCAGCGCCAGGCCACTTCTCCTGTGGCGCGAAACACCTTGCTGCCGCACACCGGGCAATGGTCCGGCATGTGAAACTCGCGGGCGTCTTGGGGATGGGGCAGGACGACTTTCACCACTTTGGGTATCACTTCACCGCCCTTTTCGATGAAAACCGTATCACCGGTCTTCAAATCGAGCCGGCGAATTTCATCCTCGTTGTGGAGTGTGGCGCGGCTGATGGTGGAACCGGAGAGCAAGACCGGATCGAGCACCGCCACGGGCGTGAGGATTCCGGTGCGGCCCACCTGTACCTTGATGTCCAATACCTTGGTGGTGGCCTGGCGCGCCGGATACTTATAGGCGATCGCCCAACGCGGAGATTTGGCCGTGTTTCCAAGCTCGCCCCACAGGCGGGTGTCATTCACTTTGATGACGATGCCGTCGATTTCATAATCCAGCTTGTCACGCTTCAGTTCCCATTGCTGGATGTATTCGAGCAGCTCCTTGAATGAAGAACAGAGGCGCCGGTGCGGATTCACCTTGAATCCCAATTGGGCAAGCGTGTCGAGGGCTTTCCAATGTTGGTGAAACTTGGATTCGCTGCCGGCTGCGAAGAGGTAATAAAGAAACATGTCCAGGTGGCGTTGCGCGACGAGCTTGGAATCCAGCAGGCGGATGGCTCCGGCGGCGGAGTTGCGGGGATTTGCAAACTTGGGCTCACCTGCGGCTTCGCGCTGGGCGTTGAGCTTCTCAAACGCCGGGCGAGGCATGATGACTTCACCGCGAACTTCAAAGCGCGCCGGGTTGCCGATCGATGCCAACTTAGAGTGGGGAATTCGCAGCGGAACTGACCGGATCGTCTTGACGTTGGCGGTCACGTCCTCGCCTTCCGTCCCATCGCCGCGCGTGACGCCGTGAGTCAGAACCCCTCGTTCATAAATCAGGGACATGGAAAGACCATCCAGCTTCAACTCGCCGACATATTCAACCTCGCTGCGGCCGGAGAGATCACGGACCCTCCGGTCAAAGTCCTTCAACTCCTCCACCGAGTAGGTGTTGTCCAGGCTCATCAACGGCGTCGAATGGCGGACCTTGTTAAACTCCTGGGCGGGCGCGCCACCCACCCGTTGGGTGGGCGAATCCGGCGTAATGAGCCCAGGGTGTTGGTCCTCCAACTCCTTGAGCCGGGACATGAGTTTGTCAAACTCGGAGTCCGAAATTTGCGGGTCATTCAGACCATAGTAGCGGTGTTCGTGGTAACGAATCTCTTCCCGTAATCTTTCAATCTCACTCTGAATGGACTTTGCCACTTTTTACCCTTTCGCCAGGATTGAGCCCGAAGCGCAGGGCTTCGCCCGCCGGCACGTGAGGCAGACTTTGATTTTATATTAAGCCGGAACCGGCGCTCCTGACCCCCGGATTTACAACGTCTGATTGAAATTATAACCTTCAGGAAGACAATTCCGGAAGAGCTTCGAATGTCTTTTGCAATCCTGCCGCCTCGCCGTGCATCTTGACATTGGAGAAGTTCGGTTCTAGTTTCGTTATGGGGTGCTTGATGGATGTTTCGTGATGGCCCGCCGGCACGAGGGAAATGGAAAGTCAAGCCCGAAGCTGGTTTGGTAGTGGTGCATTTTCGCCGCTACAGCAAACTGAACCACTACCGCCGGTTTGGAGAATGACAACGAGGGAAGCAAGATATGAAGACAAACACCGCTCTTTTCTCTGCCCTTCTTTTCTTTTTGGTGGGGTTTCCACCGCTCGCGGCTCAGCAGACGAACCAGCCGCAGCCCCCGGTGTTGGGCCGGTTTGGGAATCCAACCGCAACGGCTCGAATTTACCAAGGCTATCTCTACGGAGTCATCAAAAAGATTGATAAGCAGGACCTGGTGCTGGACAAGACCTATTTCGGCGTGCCCAAGACGATCACGATCAACAAGGGTACCAAGTTCATCCGCAACGGCAAGAGCGCGACGCTGGCGCAGTTGAAATTGGGCGAGGACGTTTACGTGGACGTGAAGAAAAACAAGAAGACCGGCGAAATGCTGGCCAAGAAAGTGGTAACGGGTGTTGGCGTCACCAATTAAGCAAACGGGGTGAGCCTGCAGTGAGTCATGCCTTGGTGGTTTTCTTGACCTCCATCGACGAGGCCACGCGCGGCATGAGGCGTTTGCAAATCAGTCTTCTTCTCCGGGGCGTCCGGGGCTATGCGGGAACAGAGCTGGCGAGGGGCACCTTGAGACAGATTTCAGGATCCGGCGCGAGAGCTTGCCCGGTGATTCCCACCGCCGCCTCCATCCATTGAAAACCGCCACGCTCATCTACAATCCCTATGCCGGAGGACGGCCCGGGCGCCGCCTCCGCCACGTTCAGCAAGCGGCCGCGATCCTCCGCGACTCGGGCCTTGCCATTCGCCTGGTTGAAACCACGGGACCCGGTTCAGCCACAGGGATCGCCCGGGACGCTGCGGCAAACTCAGACGGTCTGGTGATCGTTTGCGGCGGAGACGGCACCATCAACGAGGCGCTGAACGGCCTTGCGCCGGGTAAGACGCCGCTCGCGGTCTTGCCCGGAGGCACCGCCAACATTCTTGCCAAAGAACTTTGTCTTCCGCATCAACTTGTCCGGGCTGCGCGGCAACTCACGTTATGGAAGCCGCAGCGGGTCGGGTTGGGACTGGCCACCGAATACTCCGGCCAAGTCTCAGAACGCGTGCCGGATTCCGCCGGGCGCCACTTCGTGTGCGTTGCGGGAATTGGGTTTGATGCGCACGTCATCCGCCTGCTTCCGGAGCATTTGAAGCTCTCGCTGGGCGTTGCCGCCTACATCATTGAAGCCGTGCGGCAAGTCTTCCAATATCCCTTCCCGGTCTTCCGGGTTGTGAACGGGAAGCGGGAACACTCTGCGTCGTTCGTGGTGATGCAGAGGTCGAAAAGGTATGCGGGCTGGCTGCAGCTTGCCCACCGTGGCGGCATCTTCCAGCCGGACCTGAGCCTCAGCCTGTTTCCAAGCCCCAACCGCTGGCGTTATTTCCTCTATGCTGCGGCGGTGCTGGCACAGAGTCTGCCCGGCGATGTTGAGCGGCTTGACTCAGTATCAGCCCTGTGCGAACCCGGCAAATCCGGCGACGCCATCTATTACGAACTGGACGGTGAAGTGGCTGGCAAGCTGCCCGCGAAGTTTGAATTTGTGCCTGACGCGTTGACGCTCTTGGTGCCGCCGGCGGTTGCGCCAACCCTCCCTACCGAGCCCTAAACAAACATGACGCTTCGCGGGGGCCTTCGGCTCTGCGTGGCCCGCGGCCACACGGGTCGCCTCTCCATATTAAGTTATTCGCCACTTCTCTTTTCCGGCCGCAGCAACGGGAACAGGATCACGTCCCGAATGGATTGCGAATCCGTCAGCAACATCGTCAAGCGGTCAATGCCGATGCCTTCTCCGCCCGTGGGTGGCAGCCCGTAACTCAAGGCGCGCACGTAGTCTTCATCAATCGTGTGCGCGGAAAGGTCTCCCTTGTCGCGGAGCAGTTGCTGATACTCGAAGCGGTCGCGCTGCTCGCGCGGGTCGTTCAATTCGCTGAAAGCGTTCGCCAATTCCATTCCCGCGATATACAACTCAAATCGCTCTACAAAATCCGGGTCATCCGGTTTCTGCTTGGAAAGTGGCGAGACCTCGAGGGGAAATTCAGTAATGAAAACCGGCTGAATCAGGTAGCGCTCCGCCAGCGCTTCAAATAACGCTTGCAGCGCCATGCCGGGCGCCGTACCTTGCGATAGCGCCAACGGATGGATGGACTCGTCTTTCTGTTGTGTGGCCCACAGGTCAAACGCTTCAATCCATTTGAAAACGGCTTTGGGCTCGGCCAGCGCCTCGAGCGACGGACCCGCACCCGCTTCCTGCGGCCAATATTGCACGATCGCTTCCTTCAAGGTGAGGCGGCGAAAACGATCAAGAGAGATTTCCTGTTCCGCATATTCGAAAGTGGTTGATCCCAAGACCGTCTTCGCGACATGGCGAAGCAGGCGCTCGGTCAAGTCCATCATGTCACGATAATCCGCATAAGCCTGGTAAAACTCCAGCATGGTGAACTCGGGATTGTGCTGGGTGGAGATGCCTTCGTTGCGGAAATTGCGATTGATCTCATAAACGCGATCCAATCCGCCGACTACCAAGCGCTTCAGATACAACTCCGGCGCCACGCGAAGGTAAAGATCAATATCCAGCGCGTTGTGGTGCGTCTTGAAGGGCCGGGCCAGCGCGCCACCGGGCAAGGGCTGCATCATCGGCGTTTCCACTTCCATAAAGCCTTCGCCGTCCAGAAAATCGCGCAGCGCGTGGATGATGTGGCTGCGCCGCTCGAAGGTTTTGCGTACGTCCTCGTTTGCCAACAAGTCGAGATAACGCTGGCGGTAACGAATCTCCACGTCCGCCAAGCCGTGCCATTTTTCCGGCATGGGCAGCAACGCCTTGGCCAGGAAATACAGATGTTCGGCGTGGATGGTCAGTTCACCGGTCCTGGTTCGGAAAAGATAACCCTTGACGCCGATCAGATCACCCAAATCGAGCAGCTTATAGAGCTCAAAATCCCGCTCGCCCACGGCATCCAGCCGTACATACACTTGCAATCGCACGCCACCGCCCGCGAGATGCGCAAATCCCGCTTTGCCATGTGGCCGAATCGTCATCACCCGGCCCGCAGCGCGAACCACCGGCATTTCCTTTTCCAACTCTTCGGCGCTCTTTGCGGAATAAGCCGCCAGAATTTCCGGGAGCGTGTGGGTTACGTCAAACTTTCGCGGGTAGGGCTCAAAGCCCAGTTCAACAATGGCATTGAGCTTCTTCTGCCGTTGGGCGATGAGCGATGATGCGTCGTGTTCCTCAAGTTGCACGGAAATGCCTCCTCAATTCACCAGAGCTGGGATAAATGGACTTGACTAATAGATTGGCGAAGAAAGGCGTTTCAAGCAAGGGGATTTGTCGGTGAAGACGAAGATTCGGTATCTGCAAACGAGGGCGCCTCGACGACTGTTATTTTTCGGTGTGACTAAGGCCCTAACGACTGTGCTCGACACGGCAAATCGCTTTTGATAAACTCTCGCGGCGAGGGGAAAATATGTCGCATCCAATTGTCTCGAAAGGTCCTGAGTTCACGCGTTTTATGCTCCCTTTGCTCAAAGTGCTAAAAGATTTGGGCGGGTCCGCAACAGCTGCAGAAGCGAAGGAAGCCGTCATAGCCAGATTGGAAATTCCCGAGAAGGAATTATCCGTACAGTTGAAAGGTGGGCAGTCGCGTATAGAAAACCAGATCGCATGGGCAAGATTTCACCTTGCGAAAACTGGGTACATTGACTCGTCCAGCCGTGGCCTGTGGACCCTTACTGAGAAGGGCCTTGAGGAGAAACTGTCTCCCGAGGAAGTTCCGCAAATTTTTAGGGATGTTCAAAAGTCCTTCCCACGGAAAACTGCCGAGAAGGTAGAGGACGAGGCGGAGGAGGTTCCTGACCAAGGGAATTACCGGGCACAGCTCCAACGTATCCTCTTGGACCTTCCGCCAGCCGGCTTTGAGCGCCTTTGTCAGAGGCTTCTTCGAGAATGCGGCTTCCAACAGGTTAATGTCACTGGACGCTCGGGAGACGGGGGGATCGACGGGCAGGGAGTCGTGCAGGTGAATCCTTTCGTGAGCTTTCACGTTCTATTTCAATGCAAGCGGTACAAAGATGCTGTATCTTCTGGTCACATAAGGGATTTCCGAGGAGCCATGATGGGTAGGGTCGACAAGGGCATCATCCTTACCACTGGAACATTTACGCCGGATGCCAGGAAAGAGGCGTCTCGGGACGGCGCTCCGCCCATCGAACTTGTAGACGGGGGAAAGATAATCGATCTCTTCGAACAGTTACGCCTTGGACTGAATGAGCGAAAAACTTACGAGGTGGATGAGAAATTCTTCGAGGAATTCCGAAAATGACTTGGTTACCAAATGAATAATCAAGTTCGATGAGAGCCGCTCCCTCAATGCGTGGTTTCCACCGGCACGTACATCGCAGCCGAAGGATGGCGCTGCCGCTCGTAAGCGGCGATCTGGTCCTCAAAGCGGAGTGAGAGCCCGATGTCGTCAAGGCCCTTCAGGAGACAATCCCGGCGGAACGGATCCACAGTGAAGGAAAACTCCAGCCCGCTCGCATCCGAAACCACTTGCCGCTCCAAATCCACCGTCAACTGATAACCGCGAGTCTGTTCGGTTCGCCGGAACAGTTCATCCACTTGCTCGTCCGGCAGCGTGACCGGCAGGATGCCGTTCTTGAAGCAGTTGTTATAGAAAATGTCGGCATAGCTTGGAGCCACGATGGCTCGAACCCCATAATCCAGGATGGCCCAGGGGGCATGCTCGCGGCTTGAGCCGCAGCCAAAATTGGCGCGGGCCAGCATGACGGACGCTCCTTGATAACACGGCTGGTTGATCACAAAGTCCGGGTTCGGCTTTTCGCCTTCCAGATAACGCCAATCATAAAAAAGAACGCGGCCGAAGCCTTCGCGCGTGAGAGCTTTCAGGAATTGTTTGGGCACCATTTGGTCCGTATCCACGTTGACGCGGTCAATGGGCACAACCAATCCGGTATGTTTGGTGAATGGCTGCATGCCTAACCTCCGAAATCAGTGATGAGTGGCAAGTGATGTAGGGGCGGGCCTTGTGCCCGTCCGCGGGCGACCACAAGGGTCGCCCCTACTGGGTCGGACAATCGTCACTTGTCACTGCTTTCCGCTTCCGGCCACTCGCGAATATCCACAAAATGCCCGGCAATGGCGGCGGCGGCGGCCATCATGGGGCTGACCAGGTGAGTACGGCTGCCTTTGCCCTGGCGGCCCTCAAAGTTGCGGTTGGAAGTGCTGGCGCTGCGCTCGCCGCTTGGTAACACGTCCGCGTTCATGCCGATGCACATGCTGCACCCGGAATCCCGCCACTCAAACCCCGCGTCTTGGAAGATGCGGTCCAATCCTTCCTTTTCCGCCTGCACCTTCACGCCGCGCGAACCGGGAACCACCAGAGCCTGCTTCAAGTTGGGCGCTATTTTTTTGCCCTCTACCACCCGAGCGGCCAGCCGCAAGTCTTCAATGCGCGAATTGGTGCAGGAACCGATAAAAACGCGATCGAGGGAGATGTCCACCACCGGGGTGCCGGGCTGAAGGCCCATGTAAGTGAGTGCCCGCTCAGCGGCCTCGCGGTCAACCGGGTCGGCAAACGACTGCGGGTCCGGAATGCGGCCTGTGACATTCGTCACCATGCCGGGATTGGTGCCCCAGGTGACTTGGGGCGCGATCTCGGATGCCCGAAGCTCCACGACTTTGTCATGAGCGGCTCCGGGGTCCGTAGCCAGAGACTTCCAATAATCCACCGCGACCTGAAAATCCTTGCCGCGAGGGACAAAGGGCCGGCCCTCCATGTAAGTGAAAGTGGTTTCATCTGGCGCCACCATGCCAGCGCGCGCGCCGCCTTCAATGGTCATGTTGCAGACCGTCATGCGGCCTTCCATGGAAAGCTCGCGGATGGCCTCGCCCGCATATTCAATCACGTGGCCGTTGCCCCCTGAAATACCGATTTTCCCGATAATGGCCAGGATAATATCCTTGGCGGTGACGCCGCGGGGGCGGTGGCCGTTCACCCGCACCAGCATGGTCTTGGATTTGAATTGCGAGAGGCACTGCGTGGCCAGCACGTGCTCCACCTCGCTGGTGCCGATGCCGAAGGCCAGCGTGCCGAAGGCGCCGTGCGTGGAGGTGTGACTGTCGCCGCAGACGATGGTCTGGCCGGGCTGCGTGATGCCCAGCTCCGGGCCAATGATGTGGACAATTCCCTGGTGGGGGTTGTGCATGTCAAACAGCGTGACGCCGGTCTCCTTGCAGTTGCGCGCCAGAGCGTCAAATTGGGCGGCGGCAATGGAATCCGCCAGGGGCAGGTTGCGGTCCTTGGTGGGGACGGAGTGGTCCATGACGGCGAAGGTCAGGTCCGGCCTGCGAACTTTACGGCCCGCCACTTTCAGGCCGGAAAATGCCTGGGGCGAGGTCCCCTCGTGAACCAAATGCCGGTCAATATAGATCAGCGACGGCTCGCCCGGCGCCTCATGGACAACGTGGGCTTTCCAGATTTTTTCAAACATCGTGTGTGGAAGCATGGACTCAAAATCCCCGTAAGAGAAAAGGTTTACAAGAACTCCTCTGAATCAGCATTATACGCCACGCAAGGTTGGACCTTCAAAGGTTCGTATCGCGCAAGCTAAAATGTTACCCGTGGGGTATCGTCGCGCAATCTTAAAATGTTACCCACTATGGATACGGGTAACGTTATGAGTCGATCTTCGAGAAGAGAATATTG
>Ga0307374_10000437_pt1 | contig 80765 bp, 71 predicted proteins | sample OX3MG_FD_202532 | JGI IMG/M metagenome (GOLD analysis project Ga0307374, IMG submission 202532) | Soil microbial communities from Risofladan, Vaasa, Finland - OX-3 | ecosystem: Environmental > Terrestrial > Soil > Coastal area > Acid sulfate soil | place: Finland: Risofladan, Vaasa | collected... | reverse complement strand
TGTAGTTTCCAATGTAAGCGTAGAAAAGAATGAGCGTGCGAGGCATTCATCTTCTGTCTGCGACAGAGAAAAATCTTTCAGAAGCGTAGAAAAAGTACAACTTTCTAGCGTATGGAGAGAAAAAGTCTGTGGAAGCAGACTGCTCAGATGGGAACGCCGACACGTCATTCATCCAGGGGGACCTACCCTCAGTTTGTGGCATACTGAGCAAGGATGGTTTGCACCCGCGGATACTTTCTCGCCTCTGTCTTGGACAGGCACGCCATTTTTAACAAGACGTTGTGTGTGATGGCTTTCCCTTGCGCCTCGCGTGTGCTGATCGTTTGTTGCAGGCGTGCCGCAAACTCCTCTTCTCGTCGTTGCTTTTGCCACTCCTGGTTTCGCTGATACTCGTCGAGGATCTGTTGGAGTCGTGCCTTGAGGCGCGGGTAATCGTCGAGCCGCTGGAAGGGCAGCTGAATCATCATCCCGACGGTCCTTGGCAGCACTGGTTCCTCTGCGGCTTCCAACTCCTTGATCGCCCGTTCCATGCGCTCAAGCAGCTCTTGCTCCTGCCGCTCGGCACGAAGTCTGCTTCTGGTTCTCTTCCCTTTGCATTGGGCGAGCAGGGCTTTGACGCGGGGATAGCGTTCCAGGTACCTTTGAGAGAGGCCAACACGTTTGCATACGCGCCATTGTGTCACGGGCTCCCCACTGGATGCTAGTTGGGCGATGATACCCTCCACCAGCTTGATCAACTCTTCTTCTCGTTGCCGGGTACGCTGCTTACTTTCAGAACTGTTCCCATGGCATTGATCCATCAGGGCTTTGAGGTGCGGGTGAGTCCTCAAACGTTCTCGAGAGATGCCCATCAACTCACACACTCCCCCTTGCGAGATTGGCTCACCCCAGGACTCCAGCTGTCTGATCACGCGCTCTGCTTGCTCAAGCAACTTCCGCTCTTCGCGACGTCTGCGACGGGCCACGTTTTCTGGCCGAGTGGAGGCGATCTGCAACAGGATCGCTTTGACGCGGGGATACTGGATCAACCACTGGTAGGTCATGCCCACCATGGCGCAGACACGCCGCTGGGTCACCGGTTTACCCAGGAACTCCACCTGTTTGATGGCCTGATCCACCCGCTTGATCAACTCCTCCTCTCGCCGACGATCCACTCGCACTGTCTGGCGGCCGCGTTCCAACTTGTGTCGGTTGAGCAAGGTGCTGACGTGTGGGTACTGCTGCAAGTCCCGCACTGACCTGCCGACGAGTTCCCCGATCTTACTTGGGAGCACTGGCGAGCCCTGTGCCTGCAATCGCCGGATGGCCTCCTCCACCTGGGTAAGGACCTGCTCCTCGGTCGCACTCGGGGGCGAGCGAGGGGGTTGAAAGCGAGCTGCCACGAAGATCTCCTGCAGCTCGCTATCGAGCGCGTCAGCATAGCACAGATACTCGCTGAAGGTCGCTTTTTTGAAGCGACTTGCGTACTCGATCGCCAGGACGACCTGCTCCTCTCCTCCCATGCGATGCGCTGCCTCCGTTATCGTCAGGTGCCTGTGGTGCCGCAGCGTCACGAACTGTTTCCCTACGTCCACAGCTTCCGGTCCCGTTGCTTCGGGAGTGTGGCACGAGAGCAGAAACTCCAGATCTCGTGTGCGTCTCTCGGCGATGGACACTGCTTCCGCCGACAGCCGTGCCGCTTCGCAGGTGCGTACATCGCCCCCACACGCTGGACAGCAGGCCAGGCGTGGAGCGCGTGGCAAGAGAGGGAGGGCAGACCCGCAGTGTCCGCAGGAATCGAGTAGCGCTAAGCCGTGGGCGACACATCCCGGCAGCACAAGAAAGCGCCAGGTCAGGGAATAATAGGGGGTGGATTGTTCTGCCAGGCACTGGGGACAGTAGCGCACGCACGAGGCCAGGCTCCCCTGCAAAAACCGACGCAAGGTCAGTGGGTGCTGTGCACGCCCAAAGCGTCGCCCCAGATGCAAGAAGGTAGCACTCTTCAGCCTGGCTTCGGTGCATCCGGTGAGTTGTGCAAGACCCTCATACGATGGAGAGGGATAATCAGGAGCAAGGCGAGCGCTTTGCCCGCGCGGATAAGGGCCAGCAAGTGCGTCGAGTTCCTTCAGTGACCTGAGCCCGTTGGCTTCTCCCAGACGAATAAGATAGCTGGAGAATGATTCGAGCGGCTGTGGCTGAGGATGCAGTGGTAACAACTTCCAGATGGCACGCTCGGGATCGAACCGGTCACATCCTTCCATCTGGTACTCACCCCCGTACTCGTTGTCGAACGAGATCGAGGAAGTTGGTGACCTGCTTGGTCTGAATATCCTTCCAGGCTGCCTCCAGGATCTTCTGCTCCAACGAGGGAGATTGTTCTTCGACCGCTCGACGACAGGCATCGCGAATCAGGATCATGATATCGCGCAAAATGCCTCCGGTCCACTGTTCGATGAGTGCCGCAGGCCCAGGGCTGCCCTCGTTCCCTCGGACGGAGAGATGCGAGTCCTGGCTGAAGGGGAGGAACAGTTCGATGGTGGAGAGCAGACCATCCAGACGTGACCCAGTGTATTGTTTGAGCTGAAAGAAATCGTTCCAGCGTCCTTTGATCTCCTCATCCCCTTCGGTCCAGGCAATGGGGTGGCACGACGCGCAGACGATGGGAATGCCACGGGTCATGTTGGAAACCTCTAACACCCGGCGCTTGAGTTCCGGACGCGTGATGTGCTGGATCTCGTCAATGACAATCAGTTCGACGCCGCACTGTTGGCAGTACAACACCAGCTTCATAAGCAGGATTTCCTCATTATCCCACGTCACAAAGGTGTGCCCGCATTCCAGAACCATGCGCCAGAGGAGGGGGCGAGCCGTTTGTTGACTGACGGGGGCCTGAATGCCAATGATGGGGACGTAGTTGCGCTCCTGTTCGACTACGGGCAGGTGGTTGAACAGGAGCCAGTCCAGGTAGGTCGTTTTGCCCATGCCAGATTCGCCGCCCAGCAAAAAGTTGCGCGTTTGCCCCAGAGAGCGATAGGCTCTCACCTTGGCGATTTTGTCATCAAGCTGCCGTAGATCAGCCGTCAGGAAAAAGATGAAGGAATTGAGCCAGAGCAGCCGTTCTTCCTTCGTCAAGCTGGCAAATTGCTGTGCCAACTGCTCTCGGATCAGCCGGACGCCCAGGCAGCGGATGACGTCTTCCGGAATGGTCAGTGGCGTTTTCGCGAGCGTCATTTCCATGCGACGTCGCGCATTGGAAAGATGATTGGCTTGCTGCACCTCAAGCGGTTTGTTCCCATCGAGCTGCAGGACTTGTTCTTCCAGGAAGTGGTCGATACGATACCATTCCGCTTGCCATGTACGCAAGTGATCGAGGCGTTTGCGTACATCCAGTGACTCGTCAAGGAGTGTCGTTGTCATGAAGTCCTCTCATTTCTCAGTGGTAGAGGAAGCGCAGTACGCGCTCCGTTTCCTCGTCTGTATCGGCTTTCGGTGCTTGTGCCGTGGCCTGGGTCTGCTGTTCGTCAATCGGTTGAGCATGCTTGGAGCTTTTGCGTTGCACTGCTCGTTTCTCGTGCGCCCGCTGTTTTGAGAGCGTCTGCAGGTCGGTGACCAGCACCAGTTCTGCGGGCGTTTTGCCTTCAGCGTTGCGTGTGCTCGACGCGACTTGCCGTTTTGCCATCGTCCACTCAGCCAGGCTCACCTGGCGGTACGTGCCATCGGCGCGTTGCAGTTCTTTGGCGTGTCCATCACCGACCCAGATCCCGTCGCGGAAGAGCGCGATGCGGCTGATATCCGCGGGATCATAGCGGAAATGGTAGGGGACAGGACTCCCATCGCGACCCCGTCGTGCGATCCCGCCGAGCTCTGCTGACCAGTAGTTCAGGCCGAACGCCGGAATGCCGAGACTGCGGACGTAGCGGGTATCTGGATACATGCGCAGAAAGAGCCGATCCATTTCGGGAGTGAACGCCGGAATGAGGGGGAGGCCCGAGGCATGGACCCCCTCGCACCATTTCTGGTGCGGTGTCATGCCGCCCAGCTCACGGTGAGGTGCGTGCTGATAGGTGAGAATCAACTGGTGCAACAGCCGATCTATATCGGAGTAGAGCAGGCAGGCGCGACCCGCAGCTGCGCGAATATCCTGGGGAGATTTGGACGCTATCGCCCCTTCAATCAGCTCCTTGATCTGTCCGGAGAAGTTGCGAAACAACCGTTCAATGATGGCACCGTAACGTCCCTTGTAGGGAGGGCGGAAGACGAGATCGATCGGGTTGTAGACGCCATTGCGGCTGATCACGCGTGCGAGATTTTCCAGACTGTGAGAATGATGAGCCCACGCATTGTCGAGAAAGAGTTGTTGTGGGATCCCGTAACAGCTCCATTCTCGATCAAGACCCAGGCGCATGTGGGAGGATTTCTGCCAGATGGTATGGCGTAGTGCGGATTGAATAGACTCGATGCACGGCTCCTCGGGGAGCAAGGTCATCCCCACGATGCTGCGCGAGTAGGCATCAATGAGCAGGGTGAGCCACAGGCGTGAAGCTCTGCTGCGCGTCTCTTCATCGACGATCCAGGCATTGACCAGCCAATGGTCGGCAAAGACATACTGGAGCGGCAATTGGGCACGATGAACAAAGGTATCGAAGACCAGGTGGTACTGCTCCCAGGTCCCTTTGCCGAGTCGTTGGGTCATGAGCTGCTGCCCGGCATCACTCGTCGATTCGAGGTAGGTGGCGTAGCCATAGAACCAGGCACGCGATGGCATCTTGATTCGGGTGAGCAAGGCTGCTTTCTCCGGGTTCTCTAGCAGTGCCTGCATGGGGATGGTGGGGTCAAGCAGTTCGGTGACCAGGTTCTCTGGGACGGTTTTTCCGCATCGTTCCGGGTCGATCCAGTAGCCGTGAGTGCGGTGATCGAGGATCTCTTGGGCCAACTGGTACACCCGCGTCTTGGTGGCTCTCGTGTTCCCATAGTAGAGTACGAGGCACATCTCGGTAAAGTGCAGCTGGGCCTGGCTCAGACGGGCGGTCCGGAAGGTGGATCGCCGAAAGGATGCCGCGATCCGGGTGCGGTCTCCCCCGTAGGTCCGGTAGAGCCGCTCATATTTGTAGTAGGTGCTGAACGTGGGATGCAGGATGTGTTCATACGACGTGTCCTTCACCTGGACCCGGATTGCGGTCCCGTCACAGGTAGCGAGGGCACGACGGACCGCTTGCGTGTGTGACCAGGCTTCTCTGCTCCCCCTGGCTCGACGCTCGTCTTCCTGCACCAGTCTGCTTACTATGTCCACCGTCTGGACAATGATCTGGGCTTTGATCACGAAAGAGACTGGGAGCTCAGTGGGATCGGCTTCAGGCTGTGGGACGGTGCGTGCCCCCAGTTGCGCGTACAGGGCCTCAAGTGAGGTGGCAAACATCGGCGTCTCTTGCTGCGTTTGAGGCATCGCGAAGAGGGCAGTGAGCGCAAGTTGAGCACGCTCACCGGTTGGGATGGTCTCGACATGGATCACCAGCGTCTGTTCTGGGTCGAGAGCGGCCACGCGATAGATGCGCTGCTGCCAGAAGAGATAGTGACCAGGTTGGAGGCTTTTGGGCATGCCAGGGGATGGTGCTTTCTGCTGACGGTTCATGAGGTGTGACCTCCTGTGGGTATCCAGACGATGAGATCTGCGCGGGGAGCTGCATCGTGAAAGATGAGCTGGTGGCACAGATCGGTGGCAAGCATTCCATGCCAGAGGAGATGACAGAGTGCTGAAACCACCGTCGGGGTCGTGAGGTCAAGTTGCTGCATGATGTCCGAGGAGAGCAGCTGGAAGGCGAGCGGCCCACGCCGTTGCAGGCGTTCTTGCGCGACCCGCGTGACGCCTGGATGGGCATAGGCACTCGGTCGATACCGGTGAAGGGCAAGCAAGTTGGCTACTTCTGTGGCTTGTGGGAGGCTCTGTTCGGTATGCACGATGTAGCGCCATCCCCGCTCCTGACACATCCTGCGTGCTGCTGCTTCGCGCTCGCGGAGGCGTGGTTGGTCGCGTCGCGCAGAGATGGTGACCTCATGGATTTCCACCTCGCCGCCAGTTCTCCAGACCATGAAATCAGGAACGTAGGTATGTGAGTTCCCCTGAGCATCAACGAAGGGAAAGCGTTCCGGCTGGCTCCTGTATGCGTGGATAGTCGGGTCGCGGTCGAACAGCAGGGTCAATTTCCGTTCCTGAAAGGACTCGCATTGGATCGTCTCATTGGCCTTGCTGGTAATCGTATAGCGGAGGTTTCCTCCAATGGCGGCGACGCGGCGAACGTTATCAGGAGGTGGCTTCCTTTTCAGTCCCATGTTTCCCTCTTACTCAAGGTAGCTGTCACCAAACGGCTCTTCTTGGCCATTGTGCCACAATTGTTTGAACAAGAGCGCCTCGTTCCTTCTTTTTTTTCCGTGTCCTCACGATATCTCAACCACGATGTCACTATTATCCTTTCTCTCGTTTGAGCTCCTCTCTGACATGTTCCCGGCTGACCTGGGTATAGCTCGCCGTGGTCTGGATAGCAGGAGTTCTCATCTTCGTAAGTAATAGGCTACTTCTTCAAGGGACCAATCCGCTTCTCCCGCTCGATTGTCACTAACGGAATAAGTTGGCCGCCAAAAAAGGCATAATCTGGCCGATTGTGCATGTTTGAAAAATGCGCTCGTACCGCCTCTCATCTGCTTCGACTGGTTTTGACAGTGGAGAAGAGATATCCGCTGAGGAAGTCTCGAGCGTAAAATCGCACTGGCGACCTTCAATTCCTGGATGCCTCGATCTTTTGAGAAAAGAACGTTGGCATGAGGATAGAAGCTACTTCGCCGCTCTTTCGGGTTGCAAAGAACGTTTTACGCTTGTCCAATGTGGACAGCTTATCAAGCTCTAGAGCGTCACTCAGAACGTGAAACGTCACGTGAACGTTCTCATAAGAAAAGCGCAACAACGAAGATTTTTTACGTTTAACGGTCACGTTTCTTCCGCTTTTTACTGTACGTTTTTGTCTCTAAAGAACGAGGCAGCCATTTAATGCTGTGAGTCACATCGATGGGCGAAATCATGTCGTAAATCATGGAACGTAATAGTGCGGATCAGGTCCCATTGATCCTTTGTCGCCCGAGCCTTTAGCGTTTGAAACCAAAGGTGAATTCCCCCCTCAGGGAGCCGTTCGTTGTACTGCGATGGAAAGACATAATCCAATCCGCATCGCCACTCGCTATGAGATACTCATGTAGTGGTTTTCGCGCTTCGTTCATGAGATCAATGGCACGCCACTTACCACTGCTGCTCCAGCGTTCTATTGTGCAGCACCTCCCCATAGCGTCTGGTGATCTCTCCCGTTGCATCGTGGCTTCTCCCATCGGCCATCAGCACTTCACCTGTGTAGTGGGGCATTGTCTGGTGAGATGGATGAGTTGGTCTTCCATTAGGGCCGTCTCATTCAACAGCAGCACAATGAGCGAGAAGCGCATCGTTCCTCCTGTCACAAAGAAATGCTAAACTTCTGATTGTATGTCACTCTCTGTTGCTGAAAGCGACATCCAGGCAATGGTGCAAACGCTCTTTCCCGCGCAGAGCTAGAATGTGATGATCTGATAGCCTTGCGAGACCAGTTTTCTGATGCTGGGATGCCCCTCAAACTCTCCCAGCAAAGGAATACCGCTCTGCTGCACTTCCTCCTTCACACCAAAGGCTGCAGCACAATAGCGGCAGGCTCCTGCAATGGTTTCCCGCACCGCTGCAAAGTTGCGATGGAGCCGATGTTCCGGGTTGGACAACACGCCAACCCACTTCGTTCCCGCTCCATCAAAGATCAACGTGACTTCATCACCTGCCTCGTGAAACTCCTTGGCTATTTCTAAGGCATTGGCAACCCGACCCATATCCGCATGGGTTTCTGTGTCCGCCAGCACAATAATCCCTACTTTCGTCATAGATCCTCTCCGTTTGTATCTCCTTGTGTTCTGTTTCCCTTGGTGAGCTCATTTATTTAGCCACAACATTTCTCTGTTGCTGAAGGAGGAACATTTATTGCGTTGTTTGCACGTACTTTCCTCAGTATAGTATGAGATCAGGAGGAGTTCTGTAGCCGGGACTACAGAAACTTGTCGTCGTGCAGGTGTGAAGGCAATGGAGGATCACCCTTCCATGCGGCTGGGTATCTTCCCCTGGCTCGTCCAACGTTGCATGGTGCGGGCAAAATCCTCCACTGCCTGCGGACCGGCCACTTCCAGGCCCTGCTGGAACTTCGCCGGGTCAACATTGCGATAGCCAATCCATTCGGCGTAGAACCCTGCCAGGCGTTCTCCGGAGCGCCGACGCGCTCGTACATCCAGCAGGTACTTCAGGAAAAATGTCAGTGTTGGGGGATCGGTCCAGTCCGAGCGGAAGAGCACGCGCCCGCCACGCCCGATGACATAGGTCATATTGGGAAGTGCCCCATAGTGTGTGTGTCCCGTCCCAACCAGGTCGTCCACCAGGATGGGCCGTTCCACTCGCCCGCGTTCCTTGAACGCCCGCGCATGGGCCAGTTTCTGCTCCATACTCCGATGCGGTCCATAGTTTTCCCCTGGATGAGCCTCTCGCGTATAGACGAAGAGGAAAGCAAACCCCTCCGGCGCGTATTCCCGCGCCATTGGTTCGAGCATTGGCGACGCCAACGCACAATAGGGTCAGGTATGCGAGCCAAACTCGATCACGAGGTCTCGCTCCCTCCAGTAGTCGCTCAGCTTGACCGTCTCCCCGGTCTCCAGCAACGTGGCGGGGAAATCGGGTGCCCGCACCCCTATCTGGAGCAGGGAACGGAAGCCGGTAAAATCTTCCTGCCCCTCGAAAACGCTGTAGTTATACACTTCAATGTCACGCTGGTTGGTCATAGATGGCTCTCTCCTTTCCGGTTCTCTCCCGGGTACGCTACCCAGCTTCCCTTTGAGGGAAGAACGCTTGCACTGCAGGATCTATTTCTCTACTGTATCGCGAATCGTCCCCTTTCGTCAAAACGCCTGGTTTCCCTTGATGCGTGGGCTCGTGTCCGGCACTGTACGGGGAACGTCCTCCTTGTCATAGAAAGGTCGTTCCCCATAGAGGAGCGGAGCGATTGTGGGTGCCATGCTCGGGAACTCGCTACGGGTTGACCTGGATGGAGCCGTCCAGCGTCTGGCCGTTATAGGATGCCGGGAAGGTTACGAGCGTTACCTTGCGCACATGGTGGGTGGTGATCGTGAACGTGGCGCTGCGCGACCCGGCGGGAATGGAGACCGAGGACGGCAGGGAGGCGACCCGCGGGTTACTGCTGCTCAGCGCGATCACATAGGTCTGACCCGTGGGTACGGGATAGTTGAGCGTGACCGTTCCCTGATCGGTCTGGCCGCCGGTTACCGTCGTCGGGGAGTTGCTGAAATCTCTGAGCGCCAGGGGCGGTAACTGGCTCACGACATCGATTTGCAGGGTGGTCGTGTGGATGAGCGAGCCGCTGTCTGCGCTCACTGTGACGGTCGAAGTCCCCAGGGCGGCGGTCGCGCTTGCCGTGAGCTGCAGTGTCGTCGTGGTACCATAGACGGGAAAGCCGTAATCGTAGTAGAGGATGGTAGTGTCAGTGATAGTAGTTGAGGGTGCCGTCTGTGAAGTCACCCCTGCCGGGAGGCTGCTGACTGTGAAGGCCACGGTGCCACGGAAACCGCTGTCTGGTTCGCCCGTGCTCACCGTAAGGGAACTGATGTCCCAACCATAGCTGTAGTCCGGGTAATACCCAGACAAGGTTTCGACTTTGGGTTCGACGAGCCCGCCGTTGCAGTTCGTGGCGGGGTTGCAAGATGTGAGCCCCCCGCGCACGAGGTACGCCACGGATGGGCTTGACCCATTCACATCGGTGTAGCTGAGCGAAAAGTCTCCCGTGGCTGCATGGGCGGTAGGAACTCGCCCTCCAACGAGGAACATGCCCGCGGTAAGCATAGTCAAGAGAGCAATCAGAATGAACGTCCTCCTCCGAGGACCGATTGAGGTCGATGGGAGATGCATGTGTCTGTCCTTTCCTTGTTCATATGCCCTGGCGGTAAGCTCGGCTCATCATGTGAACCGACAGAGCGACACAACACCGCTACTCTTACTTTACATAGTTTTATCGCCAGTATCTGTATGGTGCCCTACGCATCGACGTGTCGTTCTTCTCGTTTCTTCCCTGGTTTTTTCTCTCCAGAGAACCTCGTGCAAGGGTTTCTGCTAGATCATAGGCCTGTTTTCCATGGACTGGTCGATGAAAGCGACTACAAGGAAGAGTGAAGTTGACGGTATGGGAGAGATTCTGTCGCACTCACAACAGAACTTTCACTCTGGTTGAGCAATGTTTGCTTGTCTATCGAGCGTTCGAGCTACATCCTGCACAAACGGTGGGCTCCGCTTTAACTAGAGTCAGTCTATTACGACCAGGATAGTCTCGCTTGCAAGTTAGTTGAACTCCTCGGCGTGTTGAGGAAGGCGTATCAGACCAGTATTCCCTGGACTACCATTGATCATCAGCTCGTCGCGCCAGAGGATTCGATTGGTACCAACGTAGGAGTGATCGTGGAGGGGTTCTGCATGTGCGCAGCGACGAGGCGGTCGAAGACTGCACGAACGGTCAGGATTCCAGGCAGCCATCCGAGCAACCCTCCACGCATCACAAAGGTACCCCTGTGCTCCAACGCGTAGACACCGTCGGCCAGAGGCACGAAATTGAACCACTCGAAGCAGCTCCGGAAAGGACCGCGCAAGTGCTCGAACGTCACCCCCTGCTCGGAGAAGTGGATGAGTTCGACCGTCTCGTAGCGGAACATCCCGGCTCGTCCCTCGAACTGTGCGACCACCACGTTGGCACCCTGGATCAGTGCGCGTGAGGCCAGGGCAGTGTACATCTGAGTCTGCATCTGCTCCGGCGTCTGTTCCAGGCGCACCCGGCGCACAGGCAACGTGATCGGGAGCCCGGGAATGCGCCTGGCGACTGCTGCTGCGCACAGGATACCGAGCAGGAGGCCAACCCAACGGCTCCTCCCACCACGTCGGTGCCATTGCTCCAACGATCTGTGCAACGCACCTGATGGGAAACGGAACTTTCTCCGCTCCTCTCGTTTCGCCTCACTCATCCAGCGGCGAGTCCCCGCCCGGTGTTTTTCGCTAGACATCGTGTACACTCCTCAAGTGTGGTTATGTTACTGGGAGCAGTGCCCCTCGTGAAGCGGTACTCCTCCCACCGCAGGTGGACCTGCTTCCACTCGTGCTGCGTCTCAACACGGCAACATGCTGAAGATGGGTGCGTACGTCCCACACTATGGTTCGACTTCCACATCGTTCCAAAACGCGACGTAGTTTTTGATGCGCCTGGCGAACCAGCCGGGAGCGGGATAATACCAGGCGGCATCCTGATTGCGTGCCCCGTCCACCTCGATATGGTAGTAACTGGCGAGCCCTTTCCAAAAACAGAGCGAGCGGGCACGTGACGGCTTCAGGTACTCACGGTGGACCGACTCGGGGGGGAAATAGTAGTTTCCCTCAACGATGCGACAATGATCGCTTTCAGCCAGGACCGCGCCGTTCCAACGAACTGTTGCCATAGCACAGGTTCCTTTCCATAACGTTTTCAAACTGCTTCTCGCTGGAACGGCAGGACGCGAACAAGGAGTTGCCGGTGTGCCGTTACAGCAACACGCTTGCAGGCATGGTTCCTTTCGCGGTCATACTCGCTCTCTCGTGTTGCAGTATAGACCTATTGACACTTTTGTGTGGTCGGCTCTGTAGTCCAGACTACAGAGCCGACCCGGGAGGGGTAAAAACCGGCATCGCCTGTGCCTGTCTGTGGTGACGACAGCTCGCTTAATCTCGCGTGCAGGCAGGGATGGAACACGCGTCCTTCCCCATTTTCGGGAAGCTGCCTCCCCTCCTCCACGCGACGATTCAAGCCGCATCAAGCTGGTGAAGATCGAGCCGTCGCGTGGATCCCTTCTCTGTGGCGGAGAAGCAGTGCGCCCCCGGTTCGTGTCCTCACACCATGTAGCTGATGTCCGAGGCGCTCGTGGGGTAGGCGTAGACCATCTGCTTGAGATCGCTCGCCCGCAGTCCCGCACGCATGACCAGGGCGAAGAGATTGATCGTCTCCTCGGCATGCAAGCCCAACAGGTGTGCCCCCAGGATGCGCCCGGTACCCTCCTCGACGAGTGTCTTGAAGCCGGTGTGCGGCAAGGCCACCCGCCGCGAGGAATACCAGCCGGAGGTGTCCTCGTGGTGCGCCGTAAAGCGCAAGCCCTGTGCGCGAGCCGCTTCCTCAAGCAGTCCCACACGAGCCAGAGGAGGAGTCGTGAAGACCACGCTCGGAATCCCTGTGTAGTTTGGGGTGTGCCGGTTGCCCTCCAGGAGGTTGCGGGCCACGATGTCCCCCTGCATGCCCGCCACAGGCGTCAGGGGGAACCCGCCGCTCTTCACTGCGTCCCCCGCCGCGTACACCGCCTCGTTGGTCACGCTTTGCAGGTACTCGTTCACCAGGACGCCCTCTTTTTCGTGTGACACTCCTGCCACCTCCAGGTCGAGGTCGTCGATCTCCGGCACGCGCCCGGCGGCATGCACCACCAGGTCGGCCTCAACTGTCTGCTCCTGCTCGCCTGTCCGCGCGTGGACGAGCAGGTGGTCGTCCAGTCGCTCAATGGCCGCAACGGTCGTGTTGAGGCGGACCTCGATGCCGAGGTCCCGGGTCGCCTGCACGAGCATGGAGACGAGATCGGGGTCAAACTGCTTGAGGGGGCGGCTGCCCCGGTGCAGTGCCTGGACCTGTGCGCCCGCACGCGCCGCGATGTGCGCGAACTCAAAGGCGATGTAGCCACCGCCGACGAAGACGATGCGCGGCGGCAGGTCGTCCAGCTCCAGAAATTGCGTGCTAGTGATCAGCAGTTCCTCACCCGGAATCCCCAACGAGGCGTGACGTGCGCCGGTCGCGATCACCACGTGGCGACCGACCAGGGTGTCCTCGCCCACCTGGACGCTCGTCCGATCCACGAAGTGGGCGCGGCCATACCGCATCGTGATGCCTGCCTCGGCGAAACTGCGTTCGGTGTCCTCTGACACTGGATCGGTGAAGGTGCGCTTGAAGCGGATCATCTCTGACCAGCTCAAGGACTGGCCCGGCGCAGAGACGCCCTTGCCCTGCAGGCGCCGACTCCAGTCCACGAGTTCAGCCACGCCCACCAGGACTTTCTTGGGGTCACACCCGCGCAGTTGGCAGGTTCCCCCGAAAGGGCGAGAATCGACGACGGCCACGCTCCAACCGGACGCGCGGCACTTGTAGGCGACGTTCTGGGCCGCCGAGCCGGTGCCCAGAACGATGATATCAACGTTCGTAGTCACAAAAGTTCCTCCATACTGTTCTTAAAAGGCGTGCAGATAATCGGATCAGAAACGCCCTCGCGCCCGCTCTTTGGAGGGCAAGATTTCCAAGCAGGTCGTCCACCAGCCAGTCAGGACCGTTTCGACAAATTCCTCTGGCAGACGCTCCTGGCGCATTTCATAGGCCAGCCGCTCGTAATCGTAGGCGACCGGCAGCAACTCGCTTTCTACCCGGTTGCGTCCTTGATATATGGTCAGCAGCGCATACCAGACCGTCGTCTGTCCATCGTTGGGCGGGCGTCCAATGGCTCCGACATTGACGAGGCGGCGTCCATCGGGAAGCTGGCGCTGCCACGCAATCCCCGTATGCGTGCAGAGAATCATATCTGCATGGTAGTCGTCGAACAACTTCGCCAGGAACTGTTCCGGCGTCGTCGACTCCCACAGAAATTCATTCACGCGGCGCGGTGAACCATGCACCATCAGAATGCGCCGGTTTGCCAACTCCAGCCGGATGCTCGGCGGCAGGTCGCGCAGCCAGTCCTTCGGGCGGTCGGAGGTGTTGGCGAGGGTATACTCATAGCTGATCTGCGCGTAGTAGTTATCGCGCGGGTCGGTATAGCCGCAGGCGCAATCAGCCAGGCGATTGCCGATGCTGTGATCGTAGTTACCCTGCATACACATTACTTCGTTCTCCCACAAAATGGGAAAGATGCGGTCAGGGTGGGGTCCGAACCCACCCATATCGCCCAGGCAGTAGAGAGCCTGAGCGCCTCGCCTGCGGGCATCATCAATGGTTGCCTGTAAAGCGAGGTAATTATTGTAGCACCCGCCGAAGACCGCGATGCGATACCTCTCCTGCGTGTCTGTTTTCGCTCCTGTTGAAGATTCCTGCTCGTGTTGCATGGCTCTTCTTTCCTCCTCTGTTTGATGCTCTTGAACTCACGAAGCTGTCAGGTACGGCAGGTGACTCCATACACATGGCATGTATAGCACGGCTGCCATGCCAGCTTGATTGGTCTCAGTCCATCACTGAAAGCCTCACCCATTTTCGCGCCTGGGATGTTAATGAGCAAAGGGCAGGGATACACACCATTATCCGTCACCATACGGCAACTGCTACACTGGAGTTTTTGGGCTTCCCCCGGCTGGAGATCACCGTCGTGGAGCAGTTCATCTTCACGATAGCCGCGCGTGCGCTTCTCCTCGCGTCCGATCAGGAACGGCGTCAGGAATTTCAAGCGCGGTTTCTCCAGTCCCAGGCTGCGCACAAATTCCATGAAAGCCGCGCGCTCTGCCGCGAGACCCATGCTCGGACGCACTTCAGTTACCGTGATAACCGGATTGATACCGTTGCGAGCGAGACGTTCGATGCCAGCAAGAATCTGCTGAAATGTCCCCTTGCCGCGCACTTTGTCGTTCTCCGGGGCCGTACTTCCATCCAGGCTGACGCGCAGGTCGAGCGAATAGGGGGACCTGCGGAATGTCTCGCCGAGCCAGGCCGCCATAGCATCGTCGATGAGGATGCCGTTGGTGAGGATGCTGAGCGGTCCCTGTTCCAGCGTTATGGTGATAAGTTCCTGAATAGCGGGGTGCAGGAACGGTTCGCCGCCCGTAAAATAGTATTCGCGCACGCCCTGCTCGCGTGCCTCGCCGAGGGCGGCGCGCACCTGCTGCACCGTCATCATCTCGTGCTGGTGGTTTTTCGGCCCGCAGGTGATAAAACAGTGCAGGCAGGCGATATTACACAATGTGCCCGTGACCTGCAACCAGAGCGTATCGAGCGCGTCCAATTGCAGGTCTGGCGGATCAGGACTGACGATGGCGCTGCCAGCCATCGTGAGCGCGTGGCGTACCTCTGGTCTGCTCGTATTCATACAGTGATCTCCTTTTCGCAAGGCGGGAGTCCAGACCGCGCCGAACCCCTATTGAATCAGTGGGACGTGAAAGGATACCCTACTCGACGGCGACTTCTGTGGGGAAGCGTACCATATTTTCAAGGGACGTTCTCGCTCCCTCGACGCCCCAGAAGTACCAGGGAATCATCACAAGTGCTCCCACGAGCCAGAGGGCAGCTATCGTGACGAGTGCGCCGGTGATGCCCGTTGGCCCGTGGACTATCGCGATCAGCAAGGGGCCGCTGAAGATGGCTCCGATGCGACCAACCGCCACCGACAGGCCGACACCCGTCGAGCGCAGGTGGGTGGGGAATATCTCAGAGAAGGTCGGATAGGCACTGGTCCATGCCCCCGTCGCGAAGAAGTTTGCCAGCAGAAAGGCGAGCAAAACCACCATACCACTCCCCGTTGCTGTTGCTGGAGCTAAGAGCATGGCGGAAAGGGCCGCCAGCGTGTAGAAAGCAGGCACCGTGATCTTGCGCCCCAGGCGATCAATGACTGACAACATCGCCAGTCCACCGAGTAGCGCGCCCACATTGCCGAGGAAGTAGAACCAGGGAATCTGCGTCGGGGCGATGTGGACGGCTGGGAGTACGGCCAGCGCCAGGAAGGTGAACATGCCGTAGTAGCCGAAGGCTTCCGACAGGTCGAGGAGGCAGCCCAGCGCGAGGCGAGCCGGATAGCGCGTGATGAGTTCGTACACCTGGCCGAAAAACGGCCGCGCCGGCTTCGCATCGACCAGAATGGCTTCGAGTGTCTCATGCTGTGGTTGACCAGCCTGTGTTTCGATGAAACGGACCACCGCCTCTGCTTCCTGGTGGCGTCCTTTGCTCAGGAGCCAGCGGGGAGATTCGGGGATGGAACGGCGCATCCAGACGACGAAGAGGGCAGCGATGGCCCCAAAGGCAAAGCCCACGCGCCAACCGACCGCTGGCGCAAACAGGTTGATGAAAAAGAGGTTCAGCAGGGCGGCAATCATGGCGCCGACGGGCCAGAAATTCATCACCAGTCCGTTGATCTTGCCGCGATTGGTGGGAGGGATGAACTCGCTGATCGCGGAATTGATGGCGGTGTACTCGGCTCCCACGCCGATAGCGGTCAGGAAACGGAAAATCAACAGGGAGGTGTAGTTTGGTGAAAGTGCGGTCAAGACGGTGAAGAACGAGTACATCACCAGCGTAGCGAGAAAGAGGCGCTTGCGTCCAAAACGGTCGGCGAGATAGCCAAAGACGAATGCGCCGAACATAATGCCGATCAACCAGATACTCACGACCCAGGACGCCTGGTTGGCGTCCAGATGAAAGACATTCTGGATGACACCGAGAACGCTTCCTACGATATTCACCTCAAATGCATCGAGAAGCCAGCCAACGCCAAGGGTGGCCGTGACCACCGTGTGGAACTTGCTCCAATGCAAAACATCTAGCCGACGAGTGATGTCCGTCGTGATCGTTGCTTTTGCCATAGGGAATCCTTTCTGTAGAAACGACGCAGGGAACAGGGTCCGCTGATGGGCTCCGTTTTCTGAGACATACGCGAACGGTGGGGACAGCGCACGCAGGTCAAGCTGATTTTCGTTGACATCGAGCAGACGTCTACCTGGCACAGCGATACCTCCTCCTCTTCTTCAAGAGTACTGTTGAACCAGGAGGGGTTCTGTAGCCTGGACTACAGAACCCCTCCTGTCTTGCCAGGCCATTAACGCCCCCCTTTCGCTAAATCAGTCGTAGCCACAAGAGACGTGCCCCGTCGCGCGGCTGACCTCTGGTCATCCTCATTGGCAAGAGCCTGTTCGTGGAGGTAGCTGACAACGCCTGCTCAGTGAGAAAAGGTGCCTTTCGATGGCTCAACCACCATCGCACGCATCTGAACGCACGGGGGGCCAAAGCCATTCATACTTCGATGGGTGTACCTTGAGCAGGTAGAGGATGCGAATAAGGATGACGATCCCTTGCGTTTTCAGCAATCCCCACTGCCGGTGTCTGCGGGCCGAAGTTTCGACTTTGGAGGCCAGCAGCGACACAGGCCCTCTTTTGCTCATGCGTTCGCTATACTCCACATCTTCCATAAAGGGCCAGTCCTGGTGTCCGCCCAGTTGGTCGAACATGCTGCGACGGGTGAAGATCGCCTGGTCGCCGGTATAGCTTCTCGTGCGCAACGAACGCCGCGTGACATTGGCCCCAATGCGTTTGTAGAGCGGGCGCGGGTCATCGAAACGCATACGAAACGCTCCGCCTGCGATGCGTTCGTCCTGCATGACCGCTACCAATTCATCGATTCCCCCGGCATCGGGCAAGGTATCCGCGTGCAAAAAGAGCAAGATGTCGCCGCTCGTGGCTGCGACTCCCGCGTTCAACTGCCTACCGCGCCCCCGTTTCGTGCGAATGACGCGCACATATTTGCTGGCAAGCGCAACGGTATTATCCGTGCTTTCGCCATCAACCACCACGATTTCGGCCTCTCCCGCCCGCTGCTTGAGGCTTTGCAAGGTGCGTTCAATCAGCCTGGACTCATTAAATGTGGGGATGATGATAGACAGGCTCATCGCACATCCACATATTTGCGCTGCAATTGCTCTGGCGAGACGCCAAATCTATAAAGGGTGCGTAGATACCACATAAAAAGCACGCTGCGCACCAGACCGGCTTGCATGTGGCGACGCGCTGAAGTCGTGACAGAGTGGGGGAGCAGAACCAACCTGCCAGTTTTGCGCAGGCGCGTGATGATCTCCACATCTTCCATCAACGCCATATCGGGAAAGCCCCCGATGGCCTTGAAGCTTTCGGCTCGCACAAAATACGCCTGATCACCCGTGAAAATGCCGAGCCAGCGCGAACGCAGGTTGGTGGTATAGGCTACCAGACGGTAAGCGAGTTGGGAACAATTAAAACACAGGCGAAACGCGCCACCCACCACGCCGGGCGCGGCGCAGGCGCGTTCGATAGCCCTGAAAGCGTCATCCGGTAGCGTCGAGTCAGCGTGCAGGAAAATAAAGATATCGCCCGTAGCGACAGCCGCGCCCACGTTCATCTGCGTCGCTCGCCCACGCGGCGCAGAAATGACCTGCCCAAAACGCTGCGCGATGGCGACAGTCGAGTCTACACTGCCGCCATCGACAATCAGCACTTCGCAATTATACGGGGCGCATACCCGCGCAAGCTGACACAGGTGCTGTTCAAGCACCGCCTCTTCGTTCAACACGGGCATGATGATCGAGAAACGCATATGGGAATTTCCTAATGGGTAGCCAGGTCGCCCTGGCTACCCTGCCGAGCTGCTGCTCCCTGCTCCTTGACGCGGCGCGTGGGCAACGGCACGAACGCGCTTTCGTTGGCGTGCGGTTGGGCCGGGCGCATCTTCGCGTTGAGGGCGCAGAAGGACATCACCCCACGCGGCGAGGCGTTGTGGAAGCAGCAGCGCTCGATGCGGCTCATGTCAATATCGCTCTCGTCCATGAACGGCTTGACGAAGAGCGTGAGCGTCTTGCGGCTGGTCCAGAACGAGGGATCAGTGCCGATATGCGGCCAAAGCGTCTTCATCAATTTGAGACTCCCGCCAATGTTGGTGACAATCTGGGGCAGAATGGCGGCGCGCCCGCGGGTGAGCATGCGCAGCGTCATATTTGGGCGCGGCCCCATCACGTCCATGAACTCCTTGAGTGTAAAATTGGGAGCAATGGGCTTGTAGCCCTCTTTGGTATACTTGAGCAGCGAGAAGGTGTTGCACAGAGGCGAACCCTCGCCCACCGGGAAGAACAAATCTTGCGAGACGCCCGTCTGTTCTTCGATCAGTTCGAGAATTTCGGGCATACGCAGCTTGCGCGGCGAGTGCGTCTCTTGCGCGGCCTGGCCGTTGCCATTGGCATGTTCATCGCTGTTGTTGACCTCGAAACGCCCGAACGGGGTAGCGGCCTGAAAGGCGATGGCGCACACGGTGTCGGGATGCTGCCAGGCAAAATGCACGACCTGCTGAATTTGATCGCTGTTCAGCCCGTCATAGAGCGAAACGGCCAGCGTCGAGGGCAGCTTAACGCGCTCCAAAGCCGCGATAGCCTTGACGCGCACATCCCACAAATCCTCGCCGCGCAGCTTCTGAATATCCTCTGGTCGCGTGCTGTCGAATTGCAGGTAGACCGAGGTAAAGCCCCATGAGACCAGCTTTTCAGCAAAATCAGGTTCGCGTGCCAGGCGTATTCCATTGCTCACCATCTCCAGCTGGCCGAACCCCTTGCGTTTGACCATGGCCGCGATGACATCGAGATCTTTGCGCACAGAAGGCTCGCCGCCAGAAATTTGCAGCGAGATGCCCTTCCCTTCAACTGAGATCAGTTGATCGAGGCGCGTTTCGATCTCTTCCAGCGAGTAATCGCGCTCCGAGGGACTGGAAAAGGCATAGCACATGGGACAGGTGAGGTTACACCGTTCAGTCACTTCCAGAATAGCCAATCCTGCCGGTTTGCGCAGAGGGAAAGGAGAAAGCCCCTGAGAAATATCCGTATCACCGCCATCTCCATAACGCGCTATCATCACCTTCTCAACAGCAAACGATTTGCGATAATACGCCGCGTGATACCCCAGGTCTGTATCGACGACCCCGTGCGTGGGACACCTGCGCGTGTAAAAAACCTGTTCATTGTCGCGAACTTCGTAGGTTGACGGAACGATTTCGCCACAGGTCGAACAAATACTGCGTGTGTGCTTGAGGATTTCGGTCAAATTGGTACTCCTTCTCTGCCTGACACCGAAGATAGTGAACGTGATTCTTGATGAACTACTCTTTACAAGTGCCGCGGGGTATGGCTACTGTATAGCGTACACGCCTATTCTTAAAATTGTCTGTAGTCCAGGCTACAGAAGACGTGCGGCGTATCTCATCACTCCTCCAGCCGGACTTGCAGTCCCGCCACGTCGCGCACAATGACACGCCCACGTGAGAGTTCAACCAACTCTGCTCGCTGGAACTCATCCAGGACCTTGGTGACCGATTCCCGCAGCGCTCCGATCATGTCGCCCAGTTCCTGGTGCGTGATCAGCACCGCCTCGCCGCTTTGGCCCTGACTGAGCCGCAGGAGGACAGCGGCGATGCGTGCCGGAACGCTGCGATAGGCCATCTCTTCCAACCGCGCCTCGCAGAGGGCCAGCCGTCGGCTCAGCACCTCGATCATCCGGAGGGCGACCTCTGATCGCTCGCGCATGAGTCGTTCGATGTCGCTGCGGCTCATCACACAGATCAGCGCGTCCTCGGCTGCTTCGGCGAAGGTATGCCGCAGCGATTCACCGACCAGCGGCATCTCGCCGAAGAAGGCACCCGGTTCGATCACCGCCAGGTCCAGCCGTTTGCCCGAAGGCGTCAGGCGATAAAGCTGGACGCGCCCACGTTTGAGCAGGAACAACACCTCGGCGCGGTCCTCCTGTGAGTAAAGAATCTGGCCCTTTCGGCAGGTGCGCATCTCGGTCTGCCGCTCGAATGCAGCCATGGTGGCAGGTTCCAGGTCGCAGAAAATATCCATAGCGAGCATGCATTCCTTGGGCGGGGCAGTCGATCCCGGCTGCCACCTCGGCCGTGTTCGCTTCCTGGGGAACAACGAGAAACCATGTCCAGGTCGGGTACTCATATTGCTCTCTCCTCGCTTCTATGCGCAAGTTCAGCGCGGAGTCCGGCCAGGAACCCATCGCGCTCAGGGTTTCCCAGCGACACCACCAGGCCGTTCAAGACATACGTTGGCACGGCGAATACCTGCGGATGGACGTGTTGTCCCGGTGCATCGAGGTTCACGACCGTCACTTCAAGGCCGACGATGCCCCCCGCCTGCTCCGCGATCAACACTGCCTCCTGGCAGTTGGCGCACTGATCGGTGATGTAGATCTCCAGGTGCATTATACCGCCCTCTCTGCTCTCATGGTAAGGGTGATGTTCCCTTTTTGGATAGTTTAGATCTGAGACACTGCTGTGTGAAAGGGGGAGCGACGCTGCTCCCCCTTTCACACTCAGGCGGATTGCCTGGTCTTGACAACAGCAGTGCCTTCGCTACGCGGACTGGCGGGCCTGCCGACCCAGAAGGCCAGTGAAGTCCTGCGGCCTCAGCACGGGCCAGAGGCCCACGACCATGCCAAAGAGCAGATGCCCAATGATAAACGTGGGCCCTCCCAGCAGGGTCAGGAGATTGGGAGCCCCCACAATAGGCAGCAGAATGAAGTTCATGACTAGCATGATCAGCACCCCGTAGACCATGCCTGCGATAACCGCTGCCGCGCCCCGCAGATGCAGCCCGGCAGCGATCAGGCCAAAGATGATGCCCCAGAGGGCCGACCACATCATATGGACGACCAGCCCCAGGACCGCCGGGCCGAGGGCGAAGTAGAACACGCCACCGTGCATGGCGGTCATCATTGACTGCGGTCCGGCGAGCGGCGACGCGATGGCATAGAGTGGCGTAAAGAAGCCCATGTGCAGGTACGTGCCGGTAGCAATCATGGTAAACATCGCCATCATGGCCCCGCCGAGCATGCCTGCGATGGCCCCGGCAATCAGAAAGCCAGGGAAGCGATTTCTCATTATATTCATACAAATCCTCCTGTAGCGTTCACTCTCACTCCATTGAGAGAGTTCAAGAAGTTGAGCTATCTGCTCAATCTGTTCTGCCCGAAGTATAGTTCAAGGCCGGAGGGAGTTCTGTAGCCTGGGATACATTTTCCCTGGCTACATCAACTATGCGAAAAAAGGCGAGAGGGTCCCCTTACGCCAGGCAAGAACTGGTAGGTACGTTGTGCGGGAAAGGGGTGGGAATAAGCGGAGGTCCTTCTCTGTTGAGAAAAACAGACCTACCTGTCTTCAATGGGTGGAGATGATGAAGCGTGACAGCATTGCTAGCTTGCCAGAAGAGAGAAAGCATATGACGATTCCTATTTATGAAGGCGAGGTGCCTTTCCTGACTACCGGGCAGATGATCGAGGTGGACCGGGCCATGATGCAAGACATGCGCATCGCGTTGATCCAGATGATGGAAAACGCAGGGCGCAACCTCGCGCACCTCGCAAGAGTGCGCTTTTTCGCTGGCAATCCCGCCGGCAAAAAGGTGGTCGTACTGGCCGGAACGGGTGGCAATGGCGGCGGAGTGCTGGTGTGCGCCCGCAGACTCCACACCTGGGGCGCTCACGTACAGATCATTTTGACCCATCCACCCGCAAATTTTACTCCTGTGCCGGCACAGCAATTGGACATTGTCCAACGGATGAATATTGGTGTGACCGAGGCCGGCGCTCTTGCCCAGGTACAGGACGCGGAGTTGATCGTGGATGGCCTGATTGGGTATCGTCTGAAAGGTCCCCCACACGGGCCAGTGGCTGACCTGATCCGGTGGGCCAACGCGCAAGCAGTGTCTATCCTTGCGCTTGATGTCCCATCTGGCGTGGATGGCACGACCGGGGCCGTTTTTGACCCGGCGATCAAAGCGACGGCGACGATGACGTTGGCCTTGCCCAAAGCCGGGTTGTCTGCCCCAGCAGCGCAGGCGCTCGTGGGCGAACTCTACCTGGCTGATATCAGCGTTCCCCCTGCCCTTTATAGCGAGCCGGCCCTATCACTGCACGTCGGGTCCTTGTTTGCCGAGAGCGAGATTCTGCGCCTCGCCCCACCCCGTGGCGATTAGCTGCCCTCACATTCAAGAATGCGCTCAGCGACTTCGTGCAGATCTGCCCCGACGACATCCGGGCGTGCAGCAAGCGGGTCAAGTACCATGCCCGGACGGGCGACAAATGCTGCCGCGCAACCGACGCGCAAAGCTCCTGCGATATCCCAGGCATGGGCTGCGATGAGTCTGAGATCACCGATGCCAACACCCAGGCGATCTGCTACCATCTGATAAGGTTCGGGCGCGGGTTTCAGACGCTGGACGGCATCGGCGGAGAAGATCTGCTCGAAGTACCCGCTCAGACCAGCATTGACCATCTGGGCCTCGGCGACCTGGGCGGTTGAGTTGGTGAGCGTCACCAGACGCAGCCCTGCCTGTTGTAGACGTGCAAGAGCCTCCTGCGTATCGGGATGCGGAGGTAATCGTCGCATCTCACTCAGTATGGCATGTTTCTCCTCTGGTGTCATAGTCACGCCGCGGCGTGCGGCCACCATGTCAAGCGCTGCCGCGCCAAGTTGACCAAAATCTCGATAGGGGCCGGTAATCGTCGCGACAAACGCGTTTTGCAGCATCTGGGTAAACCAGGTCTGACGCACGCCAGCATCACCGAAGACACGCACGAACTGCGTATCCAGTACGCTCAAATCGAGCAACGTCTCGTTAACATCAAAGACACAGATTCGGCGCATATACGTTCCTTCTTTACTTAGAGCGTTATCTCCGTCACATGCCGTTGCAATATTGCTTGATCCATATCGCCCTCCACAATCGAGCGGATGATGCCTTGACGATCAATAAAGATTGAGACCGGCGTCCCCCACACGTGATACAGCTCAGCCACAGAAGAGGTCTGAGTCATGATCACAGGATAAGCAATATGTGATGGTGGATCATACGCCATAATGTAACTTGCCGTATCTTGCGTATCTACGGCCAAAAGCGCAAATGGTTTATGGGCGGCTTGCCAGGCAGCATACACTTTCTGCGTATCCGTCACTTGCGTCTGACAATCGAGACACCCTGTACTCGAAAACAAGAGGACAACGGGCTGACCCCGCAGGTTGCTCAAGGTCATCCGTTTGCCATCGGCAGTCAGAAGCGTGAAGTTGGGAGCAACGTTGCCAACCTGGAGGCCCACCATGCGTGGCGCAGCAGGAGAGGCAACGGTACCAGTCGTTTTGGCCGGGCTAAAGAGTCCCCAGGCAACCAATGCCAACACCCCGACGACAGCGGCACCAACAAGAAAACGACCTATTTTCTTCATCATATTCGGGCAGATCTCCTTTCCGTGGTAATACCACCGTGCCTCCCTTATGAGCGATGAGGCACGACAGACAGACTAGCTATTCAGACCCAGATGAAAATAGTGGTTGAAAGAGGGGAGAAGGTTGAAAAAGATCATGACTCCCGTTGCAACCATGACGACACCGGTAGCGATTTCAATCGTTCCCACATATGGCCTGAGCCACTTGAGCATGCGACTGAATTGGTCCAGACCGATACCGACGAGCAGAAACGGGAAACCCAACCCAAGCGAATAGAACAGGAGCAACATCACTCCTTGCCGAAGTGTGGCCGCACTGGCCGCCAATCCCAGCATAGGACCGAGCATGAAGCCGACACAAGGCGTCCAGCCAACGGCAAAGATACTGCTTATGAGCAGTGATGCCGGGTAACCAGGACGACGAGGATGAAATGGAACGTGCTTCTGCCAATAAAAGATCGGCCACTGGAGGACGCCTATCAAGTGCAACCCAATCATAACCAGGAGAATGCCGCCTATTTGGCGTAGAAACAACTGATAGGACCGCAGAAAACTTCCCAATGCACTGGCAGTAGCACCAAAGGCAACGAACGTCAGTGTGAAACTAAGGACAAACAGCAGCGAGTGGAGAAAGGTGGTCAGACGTGCCGGGCGTTCTTCCAGTCCATGTGCAGATTGGTGGACGCTATGCCCAACCTGCTGCGCGAGATAGAGAGGAACCAGTGCCAGCACGCATGGCGAGAGAAAGGAAGCCACTCCTGCGAGAAAGGCCACCCCAAAGCTAAGTTGCGATGTATCCATACACCATACCTCACTCCTGGTGGTACACCCTGACAAAGGCTGATCGTTGTCGTTATCACACCCCGTATCGTTGTAATGGACAGCACTCAAAATGTATTCATGTTCTTCACCCACACGAGATGGAAGCTTCTTCTCTCCTACGTGCTTGCAGTTGAAATGCTCGACACGATGGCAAGCAAGAAGAAACTATTCGCAAGGAGATGACTCACGAACTCAGCAGGTGAGCTACACGTCCAATGTGCCATGTTCTCAGTATACTCATAAAGCGGAAAAAAGTCTGTAGTCCAGGCTACACAGGCGGAAAGTCCTCCATACCCCAGGGCAGGAGAGCCATGTCATTGTCGAGGTTTGCTCTCTCGCATAGCCCAATTATCTGTCTGGTAAGGTTGTATCGAGCTGCTATTCCCCAACATCGGTAGCAGAGCGTTCTACCAGAGAGCTGTCGCGCTGTCGTTTGGCTTGTATCTGGCTGTACATCGCTACAGCGAATGGCACGCAATAGGTCAAGAGCAACGGAAGCAGCCGGTCGGATGTAAAGTGTCCTGTGATGATCGCCTGTCCGTGATTGATCAGTGCCAGCAGTGTTCCGACGACCAGGGCCATCTTTAGCGAAAACAGCAGCGTAGCGGGTTCGAGGCAATAGGCGATGAGAGCGCGTTGGCTTCTTCGCTTGTTTGTGGCTTTGACAGTCGGAGTTGTGCGCATCGGTGAACTCCCAGGGTATGATCAGTGGTAAACTCCTCTCCTTGTTAAAGAGAAATGTGCCGAGAAAGCATGAGCGGGCTTGTACTGACGCGCCCAACCTCAATGTAATAATACCACGTAATCGAAGAATCTCTGTAGCCTGGGCTACAGATGAACATGCCTCGACCCGTCTTCTGCTCATATGCGCGAGATCATCGACCTGGGAAAGGCGACTGGTAGCCATCTTTCCTTGACCATGTGAGGAGGATAGGCGGCTGGCGAGGGACCACTCTCGCAGCCCTTTGTAAGGATAGGTAGAGTTTACTGCTTACCTGGGGTCAAGCAAGTGTCACCTCGCCAGCGGCCTACTCCATCTCAATGCAGCCGTCTGACTAGCGGGCCTGGTCCGTCAGACGCGTTCTGACCGCCCACGTAGCCTTGTATCTGGCTACGGAAAGTACGTTTTCGCGCCCCGTAACGAAAACCACTCCATGCCATGTGCGATCCAGACGACCGGAAAGGTCTTTGCCGAATAGGCCATCGCGAAGGGGCTTCTCGCCTTGACCTGGACCCGGCATTTCTGTTATGCACCAGTAAACACGTTAGGTACGGCAGCAATTTCCATGTAGTCATCTTTCAGTGCGTAAGCAGAAGCAACACGTTGATACCTTCGCTCCATATTTTGGATTGAAGGATCTTTCCATCCTTGAAACAGTCACTTTGCTTGTATCACTCCCCTTACGGTGCTCTGAAAATAGATTGCCCCTAAGAGGAGGCCATAGACCAGGCAGAGCGTGAAGGGGTACAGAAATGAGCTAGGAGTGAGCCTGGCAAGTGACATATGACCGACAACAAGAGCAACAAGCAATGCGAAGATGACCCACCAGGCAACCCCTAATCCCACACCTGTAGTGATAGCCCGACCGATGGTAATCTCTCGTTTCCTCTGCAGCGCACCAAAAATCAGGCCAAACACTGCCCCCAGTACGATGAGCAGCATGAAGCCGATCAGTCTCCCTGAGTCCTTGGTATCCAATGCAAACCAACTGGCTACCCCATGGAGATCGTTGCCTGGTCCGTAATCAACGAAGTAGAGCATCCCCACTATTCCCCCCGCCGTAAGTCCCGAGTAGAGACCTCTCAGTAGCGTGTTCATAAGCACCTTTCTCCTGCGACTTTATACGAGCCAACGTACCCAGCGTGCACTACGGCTTTTCACAGCTGCTGCTTGTAACCGGGGGGCAAGCCACTGATCGATGCCAAGGCGACGACCTGCTGGGACAGTCGTTAAGGCAAAACCGAGCAAAACAATCGTGCCATAGGTCCAGTACCACTCACTGGTGGAAAGGCCAACGTACAATTGGAGAGCTAACACCGTGGCAAGTATGGCTCCCAGGCGCGTGAAGACACCGAACAGCAGGCAAATGCTGACGACAAGCTCCGCCGCCCAGACACCTGCCGCCAGGGGAACGAAAAGCGTACATCCTGCCGGGCTGCTGGTCGAGGTACAACCCGCAAGGAAGGTATGCTGCAGGATGAAACTATAGCCAGGAATGAACGTAAATTTTGTCTCTCTCACGATATAGGGAAAGAGTCCTTTGAAATCTGGGGGAAGTTTCCAGAAAAGTTGCTGGAACCACAGATACCCGACGAACATACGGAGAAGGGCAAGTCCGAGTATGCTGCGCTCAGTAAGCGTGATAGGGGCAACAGTGGCTCCCCGTTCCTGCGAATGTGCGGCCGTTACGACTTCCTGGTCTTCTGCTGATGATGAAATGCTCATGCGTTCAGGAATGCTCCTTTGCCTTGTTGCTTGAAAGATAGCGATGGTAATTAACACGTGAAAGAGGTCTCCTATTTGCATCGCATACGACATTCACAGATCGCTCATGTTCCAGGCAGTTCGTAGGAATTGCCCCGCGTTGAGACGATGTCTCGAACGGGAATAGGAATGATTGCTCTCCACTGGAGTGACAGTTCGCAAGGATGACTCCACTTCGAGGATAGTTCGAGCCGTTGAAGCAACATCAGGGCTCACTTCGGCCCACAAAAGGGGGAATGCAATTCAGTGTATGCCCGAAAAAATGAGCGAACCGTGAGAGCATAGGTATATATTCCACGATTCGTCTGCTCCACTTTTGCAATCAGCACCAATGCGGGACGAATTTCCACTGTGAGCGGGCAGAGTGCCACCTTACTTTCGCAAGCTGAGAACTGTATGGGCGACCTTGCGATTCCTCCTTGCTGCGCTACTCTCCAGGTACGCTTCAAAAGCTGCCTGCTGAATGCCTGTGTTCATCGTCGGGTAGGTATGGATGGTAGCGAGAATATCAGAGAGCGAAAGGCGATGCTGCATCGCCAGGGACAACTCGCCCAGCAGTTCTCCGGCGCGTGATCCTACTATATGCGCCCCGACCACCTCATCCTTCTTGCCGGCTAGCACTAGCTTGATAAAGCCAGTCGTCTCGCCCTCGGCCTGCGCACGGTCGATCTCGGCCCAGGGGAAGCGCACAACGCGCATGTCTTTGTATTGCTTCGCGGCTTCGTCTGGTGTCAACCCGATGCGAGCTGCCTCTGGATCGGTAAAGGTACACCAGGGGATCACGCGCTCGTCAACCTTTTTCTTCCCAACAGGCACCAGCGCATTCCGTACCGCTACCCCTGCCTGGTAAGCCGCCACATGCGTAAAGAGATAGCCGCCGATAACATCGCCAATCGCCAGGATGTTCGGAGTTGAGGTCTGAAGATACTTGTCCACTTTGATGCCTTTGGTATCATACGTGACACCGGCTGTTTCCAGACCTAATCCTTCGACGTTAGGTCGGCGACCCAGCGTCACCAGAATCTCATCGGCCTCGAAGGTCAAGAGCCTGTCCCCCTGTCTGGCGGTCACCACCTTTTTCTGCCCGTTGCGATGTGCTTTGACAAACATGGCGTTGGTCACGATGGTCATCTGCTCGGACTGCAAGACACCGGTCAGGGCAGCCGATACCTCCGGGTCTTCCCGCGGCAGAATACGACCCAGCCCCTCGAGAATAGTCACATTGCTCCCCAGGCGTGCGAGCGACTGGCCTAATTCCACGCCTATAGGTCCACCTCCGACAACGACGAGCGATGCTGGGAGGTGCTGCAGGTCAAAGACGCTCTCATTGGTCAGGTACCCGACTTCTTCCAGCCCCTCGATCCTGGGAACAAGTGGGCGCGAGCCGGTAGCGATCACGATATTCCGGCTCGTGATGTGCTCCCCATTCAACAGCAGTTCGTGGGCCGCGGCGAACGAGACAGTGCCGAACGTGACGGTGACGCCCTCGGTGTAGACCCGTTCGTTTTCAGCAACGCGCCGGATCACCTCCTGGATATACTGAGAAAGCTTTGCCATGTCGATGTCCGGGTTAGCCAGGAAGAGTCCCAGCCTGGCTGCGCCTCTGATCTGCTGCATGACACGCGCGACGTGAATCAGGCTCTTGCTCGGAACACAGCCGTAATGCAAACAGTCTCCCCCCAGACGCTCTTTGTCGATGAGTAAGACGTACGCGCCGAGTGAAGCTGCTAATCGCGCAGCGGTAAGTCCACCCGATCCACCGCCAATAATAGTTAAATCATACTGCTTGCGAGTCATTAGGGCCTCCTCGATGGTCTCGTATGATGCCAGGGCTGTCCCTTGATATCCATCTACCAGTATAGCCCTGCGAAAGGAGGGGTTCTGTAGCGTAGGCTACAGAACCCTCTGTATGGGGATTGCAATTGAATGCAACCAGAGCGAACTCCGGGGCGTTCGCAGCAGCAAGCGTGTACAGGCAGCAGGTGTTCTCTGTGCGGAGGTTCGGATTGACGTGGACGAACGTGTCACTTGAAGAAGGCCGCACACCATAATCAGAACCGCGAAGACGAGTACAACCCCATGTTTCATATGCGACAGATGAGCTGTGCAGGTTCCGTGATCTATGCTCTCCTGGTAACTCGACCGTCAGGATATTCCTCTCCACATTCTCAACGGAAGAGTGTGCAGAGCTGGAATGATCTCGGAACGAAACGGTCGAATCATGGGAAGTTCTGTCGTCCAGGCGACAGAACTTCCTCCCTGCGATGGTTGCCGACGCTCATGGCTGGTTCTCCATTTCATGAGTTCAAGAGACGAACGTCTCAATCGTAGGGGCATGAACTGCTGTTTCTAGCAGACGCAGAGCGGCCTGGATGACTGCACGCTGCTGCTCATGATGGTATGGCAACCCGAGAGGGCGTCCCATGAGATGCGGTGTGATGAGTGTGCGTGCTGGCTTGAGCAGTTCCGCATCAGGACGGAAGGCCTCGATGTAGACACACACTGTTGGGATGCCAATCGACTCGATGGCGCGTGCGACGTGACCCACGGTCACATGACAGATGGGTCAGCCAGGGGTCAGAAAGACGGCATCCACGCCGTCGTCCTTGAGCATCTGCGCCCACTGCGGCGCGCTCTCCTGCATCAGACGGGGCATGTTGGTCAGCCCGTGGTAGGAGTAGTTGGGCTGCGCCAGGGCGCCGATCACTCCCTCTTGCGCGAGTTCGCGCAAGCGAGTCAGCGGGAAGATCACATTGATGTCCTTCTGCGCTGCGCGGATGTCGTAGGCGACATGCCCGACGCGCAGGCGCTCTTCTGGTGTCCCCGCCGGGATGACGCGCAGGGAGGGGAAGCGCTCGGTTGCCTTGCGCACGTCGCGCACCGCCTGCTCGTAGGTGAGTTCGGCGGGGTAGTACGGGTCCTGGTCGTCCAGGTAGATCGCTCCAGAGCTGAAGATGGCCACGGTAGCCTCGCGGAGCGGCTTACGCAGCGGGGCGAACGGGGCATCGGGAAAATTCGGGCGGAAGGGTGCAGGGGTCTGCGTGGGAACATAGGCCGCGACCTGCCCTTGTTCCACAAAGCGGGCGAGTGCCTCGGTGCTGCCATCATCAATGGCATCTCCGACCTGCCGTAGCAATCCCTGGACAAAGCTCGCGAGGTCCTCCTCGGAGAAGTTTTTGAGAAATTTAAAGGAGTTATCGGCTCGCTCGGCGTGATAGAGGCTGGCGGCAAAGGTTTTGAGCGAAAGCGGCTCTGGTTCTGAATGGGTCTGGTGATCAACCATTGATGCGATCTCCCTGTGTGCAAAAAGTCAAAAACATGATGCTACAGAGGAGAACCATTGTGCGCCACTTGTTATTCCATCGTCCTCGTCTCAGGGTGAGACCGACTCGTTCTTGAGTACCGGTTTCCTAGTCTCGTTACTCGTAATTGTTGCCTCTCTTCACTCTTGCTCCTAACGAAGCCAAAGAAATGTTGTGGTCCTTTTCGAGAATCTTCATGGACGCCGACGCCGACTCCCAGCAGGAAAAGCACCAGAGAAATCCCTCCCAGGCCCAAACAATAGTAGGCAAACGGATGTAGCCGTCCGGTTTCCTCTCGTTTGTCTTGTCGGTCTGTCCTCTGGATATTCTCGGTTGCTCTCTAACCATCACGCCAGATGCAGACGTGAAGCTGCTCGCAAGAGGGTGTCTGTTGGCACACGAAGCGGGCGCCGCAAGGCGGTCACGATGCCTGCTGCCACTAGACCACTCCCGGCACCCCCCAGGATATCACCAGGGTAGTGTACTCCCACGAACACACGAGCGATGCCAATACTGCACGCCAACAGCACAGCGAGACCCATCAAGACCAGCGGCAGGACGAGGGAATGCCACCCTTGCGATCCTCCTAAAGCGGCGCGTTGCTTCCAGGCACGAGCGCCCAGTGCTGGCAAGGTGAACAGGAACATTCCAACCACCGCAAAAGAGACTGCCGCGTGGTCACTGGGAAACGAGTCATCGGCTGGATGTGCAATGAGCAAATGGACCACATGGGTCACGAAGGGGCGCGGCTCAAAAACTAGATGCTCAATTCCCAGGTTGAACGCGACAGCCAGTACACAGGCAGCAATACTCCACACGAACGTGGTGCGGCAGGCATAGATGATCTCCGCTTCCCCTGGGCGGTCAGCGCGTCTGCGCAACAGGCGCGGGCGTCCCCATAGCAGCAGCAGCAGCGGCCAGAGAAAAATCAGATCGTTGGCACATACGATCATGATCTGATCAAGGACCGGCACGCGACCGGCGTAGTGATTGAGATCGACAAAGAGGCGGTAATTTTCTTGTAGTATCCAGGGCATAGTTGGACTCCTTTGTGCGCTAGGAGCGCCGATGTGTCCCTGGTCGGTTCACCAGAGCCACAATGACGCCCAGAACGGTCAGGACCGCAAACAGCGCGATGTGCGCGGGTTGCGGAGATAGAGGCGGATGCGAGCCACTCACCAGGACATGGGCGCATAATAGATGGCAAGCAGCAGCGAAAGCAGCGCGACGATCAGCTCTCCCACAAAACGGGTGTGTGTCGATTCATAGAAGAGGCCTTCCTTTCATTCTCTTGATCTTCTTACAACGATGACCATCGTTCGAGGTGGATCGGGCGCAGCGGTTTGCGTGCTGTCCCCGCCGTAGGATGTTGCTCCCTGTTTGGGGAGGTGTGTCCAGGGTAATGCACGCCTCGGGACGTGCCAGGAGAAGTTGCCTGAATGTACTGGGAGCGAAGACCGACAGCAGCATATTCAGGATGCTGCTGCTTTGTTCCAGTGGTCCTTCTGTGGGTCGCCTGTCGGCGTTCGCCCAGTCCGATGTAGTGTTCGAGCGGGCCTGGGAACACGCTGACGGCGTATTCCTCCCACACTCGTGTCTTTTGGCGAAACAAGAAAAACACCGCGACCATGGCGCTCCCGGTGAGCAAGAGCAATCCTCACCCAAGCGGTCCAGTGAGTCGATAGACGGTGGTTCCCAGCAGGTAGCCTCCCAGTCCGTAGCTCGTTGCCCACAGGAGTCCTCCCAACGCATTGCACCAGAGGAAGCGGGTCCAACGTAGGTGATAGATCCCGGCCAACCACGCTGCCCACATGCGCAGCACTGTCACAAACCGTCCGAAGAAGACGACTTTCCCCCCGTGCTGCTGAAAGAGGACGAGGCCGAGTTTCAGTTTGCGCTCGTTGATCCGAACCAGATAGCCATAGCGTAGCAGGAGACGCGCTCCTCCGGTAGTGCCAATCCAATACCCCAGGTTATCCCCAAGCACAGCACCGCCTGCTGCTGCTCCAATGACCAGCGGCAGCGAAAGCACTCGCGTGGTCCCAGCAGTGATAGCGGCTGCCAGCAGCACGGTTTCCCCAGGAGCAGGGACCCCCATACTTTCGAGCGCAACCACGAGCAGGACCGCTCCATAGCCATACGTGGATAGCCAGAGCAGCAGAGCAAAGGCGAGTGGTAGATGCACCATCAACACGCTCCTTTTCCGTTTTTCTCATTGAGCGACTCGGCTGGATGTCCATGGTGGCAAGATGCCCTGCAGCAGTGGGCCAGCTCTTAAAGGCATTGTTTCCACTGCCCGGCTTGGAGAAGCTCACGGGTACTCTAACAGGCAAAGATGAAGTGAAGATGAAGAACTGGGCCGTTGTGCCAAATGGGGGATATTTCATCCGCTCTTCATATGGACGCGGTACAGTAATAAGAGGAGCATGGAAAAGTCACACACTCGCCTGTGAACACCAGGGGAGAGAGGAAAGGAGGCACGAACAGGTGCGTTTGTTAGTTGTCGAAGACCATCCCGAACTGGGACCTGACCTGAAAGCCGGTCTGGAAGAGTATCATTACGCGGTGGACCTGGTCCCCAACGGAGAGGATGCGTGTGCGCTGGGCGGCCTTGTGCCCTACGATCTCATCATTTTGGATATCCTACTCCCTGATCTCGACGGGTGGGAGGTCTGCCGACGCCTACGTGCGCAGCACAAGTTGATGCCGATCCTCTTTCTCACGGCCCTGGGCGAGGTAGAACACCGCATACAGGGACTCGATCTGGGGGCAGATGATTATATGGTCAAACCGTTTGACTTGCGGGAACTGGAAGCGCGCGTGCGTGCGTTACTCCGCCGGGATGGCGCTTCCCGTGAGCCGGTTTTGCGCTTTCTGGACCTGACACTGGATACGCGGACCCATGAAGGCCAGCGAGGCGAACGCCCCTTCCCGCTTTCTAGCAAGGAATACGCTTTGCTCCATCTCCTGATGAGCCACCCCCGCACGATTTTGAGTCGCACAACGATCGCGGAGCATGTCTGGGATTATGATGCAGACCATTTTTCCAATGTTATTGATGTGTATATCCGCAATTTGCGCAAGAGCCTTTGTGCGGCAGGAGAACCCGACCTGATCCAGACAGTGCGTGGGTCCGGGTATCAACTAAAGGAGTCCCTGTAATGAATACACTGTACGCGACGTTCACGTCGCTGCGTCGATCCGTGCCATTCAGCCTGCGCCTGCAACTGGCTGTCTGGTATACCATGGCTTTTGCCGTGCTGCTCCTACTCACCGGCGCCGTGTTTTATCAGTATCTCGAACGCTCTCTGGAAGCGAGCGTCGATACCGATCTGCAGATTCGTACGCAGCAGGTGGCTTCCGGTCTCGTCCTCCACCATGGCACTGTGACCCTCTATGGTGTGGCTGCGGCCTTGCCAGGATTTGGAGCAGCGAAATCTCCGCAAGGGACGTACCTTTCGGATGTCAATCAAGGAGTACTTGTTCGTCTGCTGGATGCGCACGGCACGCTACTTGCCGAAACTCCCGCCTTTCGCGCCTTGCAGGTGCCTGTCGCCAGTGTTACGCAACCGCTCCAGGGTACCCCCTGGCAGGGAACCGTCTTGTCCACGGGTGATCAAGAAGTGCGTCTCTACAGCCGCACCCTGACGAACGCGGGGAAACCGATGGCCGTGATCCAGGTGGGCGAATCGCTTTCCACGTTACACGCGCTGCTGCATCAGTTGGTGGCAGCGCTGCTCGTCGTGGGCTTTCTAGTGTTGGCTTCCTGCACGGTGGGCAGCTACTGGCTGGCAGGGCGCTCGTTTGCCCCCATCCAACGGCTCGCGGAGACAGCACGGAAGATCAAGGGGGGAGATCTGCAACAGCGGGTTCCAGTCCCTCTCGTGCGCGACGAAGTGCAGTATCTGGCGGTGACGCTGAATGAGATGCTCGATTCGCTCGATCAGTCCTTCTCCCGCCAACGCCGGTTTGTCGCCGATGCCTCCCATGAACTGCGCACCCCGGTCGCGGTGATCCGCAATAAGGCCGAGGTCGCCTTACTGCGGCCACGCTGCCAGGACGATTATTGCACGGTCCTGCACAGCATTCACGCGGAAACCGAGCGCCTGAGTCACCTTATCAGTGATCTGCTAGCACTGGCACGCGGCGATGAGGGACAGGCGCGGTTTGAGCGCGAAGCAGTCCGTCTGGATCAGCTGGTGGAAGCGGTGGCAGCCACTGCAGACGGACTGGCGTACGAGCATGGCATCCGTCTCTCCGTTCAGGTACCCCAACCAGTCACCTTGATTGGCGATGAGGCCAGGCTTATTCAAGTGATCATGAACCTGCTGGACAACGCGATCCGCTATACTAATGCTGGCGGGCAGGTGCAGGTGAGCCTCCAGGCGACCCCACAGACTGTACAACTGGTCGTCCGAGATACAGGGATCGGCATCGCGTCGGAGCACGTGCCGCATCTCTTTGAACGGTTCTATCGTGCTGATCCTTCCCGTAGACGAACCGGGGGTAGTGGGACTGGCCTGGGACTCGCGATTGTCGAATGGATCGTGCGCATGCACGATGGGTCAGTCGTGGTGAGCAGTCAGGTGGGACAAGGCTCCTGTTTCACGGTGACGTTGCCACTCACTCCTCACACCGCTTTTCCGGTCAGACCCATGCCTCTCCATGTGTGAGGGAACTGAAGGCAGCAAAGGAGGAGCATGGCGACAAACCAGCGTTGCTGTGATTCGCGTCACGAAAAAGACGCAAAACAGGTCTTGCCGAACTGAGTAAACTCATGGCATAATGGGAGTTATCCCGTGAGTCGGACCGCAACACACTCGTCTCGCACGCACGAAAGAGGGATCGCTGTCTTCCCGGTCCTCCCGAATCAGCGCGAAATGCTCACGGCATACCTTTTTTGAGCAAGGAGCAACCAACGATGGACGAAGTGCGGGCCCCAATCACCCCTTTCCCCGAAAGGCGGGCCACTGCCTGGATTGATACTTACCGGGAGGAAATGTTAACCGCTAAGGACGAGGCGACGATCGAGACGTACACCCGTATCCTGGAGAAGTTTGCCGCGTGGCTCTCCCTCCGCCCTGGTAATTCCGGCCAGTTCTCCCCCCAGGCGATGACGCGCACTGCCATCGAGAGCTTTCTCGATACCCGGCCCAGCTTGAGTTATAAAAAGCAGGCACGCGCCGCCCTGTGTGGCTTCTGTCGCTGGTTGCAGGAGGATCAGCACCTGCTCTCGCGTAATCCAGTCCGTGGCGTTGCAATCCCAGCGCAAGCATTGCTCGCTCCACGTGAGCTGTCAGAAGATCGGCACTATGTGATCCGTGACCTGGTGGAACGGGAGGCCGATGTGCGCAGCAAGGCGGCGTTTGCTCCTGGCTATTGGGCCGGGTGCCGCGTGAGCGACGTGTCCTGGCTGCTACTCGATCAGACGCGGGTGTCCAGAAAAGCCGGGTGGATGACGGTTGGGCATAAGGGCGGCAAGGAACGCACCATCGACAGAGGTCGGATGAGGCACGGAGTCCGCTGTATGATTACTTCCAACAGGGTGAGCGTAAGGCGAGCTCCTACGTCTTTACCAGAAAGCCGTGCGAAAAAGCGCCTGAGCGCGGAAGAGATCGACGGCTGGCGCTGGCCTGAGGATGGTATTCACCAATGGTGGCTGCAACGAAACCGCGAGGGCGTGCCTCGCAGAAGCCAGATTCATCAACGACATCGATTTCCACGATCTCCGTCACGGTTTTGCGCATCGAGCGCGGGCAGCAGGCTGGAGCCTGGAAGAGGTGGCGTATTACCTGGGCACATCACGCAATCCGCGGGATGCCAGCCATTCAAACCACGATCCGCTACACGCAAGTGAGCCGGAAGCCGCGTGAAAGAGAAGCTGAAGCTGCTCCGAGGATAGCGAGCACCTCATGATCCGGGAGACGCCTGCCAGTCGAGAAGTTTTGAAAGCTGCCGAGGAGGCTTGATGTATGAGAAAAATGATCAGCAGATTGGTGAGCATGCTCGGTATCTTCCTGGTGCTTTTCATAGCACTCATTGCCCTTATTCGTTTTTACCCGTATACCTCTAATTTCCCTGCCTATCCAAAGATAACCTATACAAAATCCGGGGCAGAGGGAGACCCTCTCAATCTGATCTTTGTTGGGGGCAAAGATCAGATCATGCAAAGCTTTCACCAGGCAGGGTGGTTGATTCCTGATCCCATTACCCTGCAAACCTCCGAGAAAATTGCCGTTGATAGTCTCACTCACAAAAGTTACCCTACGGCACCAGTCAGTAATCTCTACGTCTTTGGGCGAGTTCAGGATCTCGCTTTTGAAAAGCCCACCAACGATGTCGCAAACCGCGGACACATTCGCCTCTGGAAGACGGGAACGCTCATTGGTGGACAACTCATCTGGATTGGGCAAGCATCCTATGATAGCGGGATTGAGCTGAGCGGAACCAACCATCTTCCCACCCATCACATTGCGCCAACTGTGGACTTGGAAAGAAATGCCGTCGGCACTGACCTGGCAAAAACTGGTCTCGTCAAAGAGGAAGCGGACGCAGCATTTACTCCTCCCATTTTGTATGCCCGCAATGGGGGCGGGGATTATTATGCAAGCGATGGCGATGTGCTGGTGATCAATTACACGCAGGCCCCTATCCCACTCAATCAATCGGTATGGGTCATAGATGGACTGAAAACCGGCGTCTTCCTCTTCTACGATGCGCTTTTCACCGTTGTTGGTGCGCTGATTGCTTTCCTGGTGCTGGTTGCAGTACTCACCGCAGGACTTGCGTTCTGGCGATTCACAGAAAGAAACCGGATCATGATGCGGAAATAACCAGATGACATGAAAAGCCCATCTGTACAGCCAGGTAGACTTGCGCGAACGGATCAAAGCTTTCCAGCAACAGGAAGTGAAGCAGAGCATACGCGACCGGGTGACTCGTTCACCCGGCAAAACCGATATCAGCTGTGACCTGGTGATTTTGGCCAAAGATCGTCGCGCAGGTCTACCACTGAGCCTTGCAGCCCATGAATGATCAAGACCAGGCGCGGTGAGATGGCCGCAATATCCCGCAGGAGTTCCACCTGGCGGAAATGATAGCCAGCACGTCGCCAGAGTAACACATCCGCCAGCCAGAGGAGTGGAACCAGGGGGAGATGGAATACGCAGTGAAGATGATAGTTGATGACGCTGCTATGGCTCGCAAAGGCACTATTGGCAACCAGTGCCTCTATCTCGGTAAGCCTGGTGCTGCACATAATTGCTGCCGCCGTGTTCATGGAATATGCCAGCATGCCCAGGGATGACTGTGGCGCGTGCGCCTTTACACAGGTGACGGCCCCAAGGAAATCATTGACCTCACAATAGCTGAGTGTCACCGCAGTGCTACCGGGCATTCCATGACCATACTATTCAAACACCAGCACGTTGTGACCGGCCTTCCAGAGGTGAGCGCAGATACCGAACACATCGGTGGCCCGCGAACGATACCCCGGACACACGAGAATAGTCGTCGTGGCCTGTGGATACGAAATGTACCAGCCAGCGACCAGGGAATCTCTCTTGCCGAGTCGGAAACCTCACCGCCTCGGTGGGCAAGTCGAATTCATACGGCGAGAGGGTATACAGGTCCCGTGTCGTCCTCCTCTTTGGATGGGTAAGGACTACTACAATAGAGAGTGCTACCGTAACGAGCAAACCAAATACTCCGAGACCGCTACCGACAACGGCAAGGAGGACCTGCTTGAGCGAGGTACGCGGAATATGCAGAGAGTGTTGCTGCTTCATCATGGGTTCACCACGGCTTTCAGGTCTGCACAGACCTGAAAGAATGCTTCTGTTCCAGACTGCAACAACGACCAGGCGGCCCTATTCCTGTGTAGCCCAGGTTACACTATCCTTTCAGATTCCTTCATCTACGATTGCTGGCAAAAGGTGCTGAGCAAGCAAGCGTATCACGATCTCGATGTTTTTCTGTAGCCGGGGCTACAGAACATGAGGAGACCAGCGCGTATGCTGAGAACACACCGACGTCCTTCTTCTATTCGTGTTCTCTGAAAGGGATACCATGTCAGAATCACAAACATTCACTGGACAACACACGATTAAGATGTATGCCACCACCTGGTGCGGCGATTGTCGCATGGCGAAGCGCTGGTTCGATGCGCACGGCATCCCGTATGAGTATATCAATATTGAGAGCGATGAGCAGGCTGCTGCCGAGGTGCTGCGTCTCAACAGGGGCATGCGCAGTGTCCCCACTATTATCTTCCCCGATGGCTCGGTCCTCGTCGAACCGAGCGCGCGCGAACTGGCCGCCAAATGCTTGCAGGAACCAGAACCATCGCTCGGCGAACGCCTGAAGAATCTGTACAAAGACATCGTGAGGAGAGAGAGCTGAAAAGGGTTGACCGATCGCGACGCAATGCCCTTGCTTTAGCGCTGGGGAAGCTCGGCCGGTTCGCCCAAATCCGGCGGTCGTTCCTCGGCCTGGGAGATGGCCCAGGCAGCATTCACGAGGCCGATGTGACTGAACGCCTGCGGGAAGTTCCCCAGCAGTTCGCCTGTCGCCGGATCTACCTCCTCGGCGAGCAAGCCGACATCATTCGCATAGGCAATCGCCCGTTCGAAGGTCGCTCTGGCCCGTTCGACCTCTCCTGCCAGTGCCTGCGCCTGGGCGAGCCAGAACGTACAGAGGAGGAAGGTTCCTTCTTCACCAGCCAGACCATCGGATGCGCGGTAGCGGTAGACCAGCCCATGCTCATCGGTGAGCTTTTCCGCGATCGCGTCTATCGTGGATCGCATGCGTGGGTCAGTGGCGGGCAGGAATCCCACGATTGGCATCATGAGCGTGGAGGCATCCAGGTCATCAGAGCCAAACGTCTGGGTGAACGCTCCAGCTTTCTCGCTCCACCCATCCTTGAGGATGGCGTCGCGGATCTGCTCACGTGTCGCTGTCCAGGGAGCAATCCGGTGCTGCGCATGCAAGAGATCGGCGAGGTTGAGAGCGGAGTCGAGTGCTACCCAACACATGAGCTTTGAGTAAAGGAAATCCCTTGCGTCTCCACGCACCTCCCAGATGCCCTGGTCGCGCTCCTGCCAGCGTGTCGCCGCGGCGTCGGCAACCTCGACCAGGAAGGTGCGCGTGACCTCGTCGAGATCACTGAGCTGGTCGCGCAGGCGGCGAGCTGCTCCCAGGAGTTCGCCGTAGACGTCGAGCTGGCGCTGATTCCAGGCGCCGTTGCCAATGCGTACCGGGCGGCTGGCACGCCATCCAGCCAGGTGGGTGAGTGAGCGTTCGCTCAGATCGCGCTCGCCACCGACTCCGAACATAATCTGAAGATCAACACCGCGCCGGATCTGGGTGGCCACGGCACCAGCCATCCAGGAGAAGAACCAATGCGCCTCGTCAGGGCAAGCTGCGACCCAGAGTGCTTCCAGTGTAAAGCTGGCGTCCCGAATCCAGGTGTAGCGGTAATCCCAGTTGCGCTCTCCCCCGATGGACTCGGGTAAGGAGGTGGTGGGTGCAGCGACGATGGCTCCGGTGGGACGGTACATGAGTGCCTGTAGCACACGACCACTGTGATGGACCAGGTCTCGCCACGGTCCCACGTATCGCTGATGCAGATCTGACCAGGTCCGCCATCCCACCACGGTGTTGTGCAAGGAGTCAGTGATCGCCGCCTGAGGAGACACTTCCGGAGTTTTCTCCCAGCTCGCCGTGTGCTGTAGTGCAAAGCTCGCCTGCTCACCTGCCTGAAGCGTGAAACGAGCGCGTGCAATTGAGCCATCTATAGCTAACTGCATTGGTGTAGAGAGGACCAGGACATCTGCGCCACCACGGGCGACAATGCCACCCTGAATTGGTCTCAGCAGGGGGAAAATGAGGCCGTATTCGAAGCGGGGCGCATACTCAAGCTCTATCTCTACCGTGCCGTTCTGGCACGATACAGAGCGGATCACTATGCCAGGCGAGTTGACGCCCAGTTCGTGCCCGCGCTCATTGCGCCCGATCGCCATCGCTTCGACGAGCACTGCGCTGCCCGTTGGGGTACGCAAGGTCGTCTCAAGTGCCATCGTCCCCTCAAGGTAGCGGCGACTTACTTCGGTAACACCAACCGCGTGGATGGACCAGTGTCCCGCCTGTTCGTCCAACAGCCGGGCAAAGACCGACGGTCCATCGAAGCGGGGAAAGCACAGCCAATCGACAGATCCCTCGCGGCTGACCAGCGCGGCAGAGCGGCAGTCTGACAGCAGGGCGTAGTCGGCAATGGGCACGTCACTCATGAGCACTCTCCTCTCGCCTTCATCCGTCGTGGTTGTGTCAACGTGATGAACGGCTGAAGTGTCTGGTAAACGGACTTCTTGAAAATAGAGGTACCACATTCTTATCATACGACACCATTGTCTTCTGTAGCCTACGCTACAGAAGACAATGGTCAATACAATGGACAATGAGCGGCAGCATCGCGGTTCAGTCTCGCGTTGGGTCAAAGGCACTGCCTCCCCAGTTTTTCGTGTAGATCGGAGGAAGAAGCTTTTCCTTTGGCCTCTCTTCGGGTACACTGTATCCCTATTCACCGGCACTGTTAGCAAGATCGAAAGGAACACATCCATGACCGATGAACCCAAAAACCGCATCAATATGGAAAAGGGCCGCCAGGTTTATGAAAAGACCCACGCCCGCTTTGCCAGTAACCAGGCCCTCGGCAAGACCACCATCCGCGCTGTGGCAAAGCTGCTTGAGGACATGCACATCGAGGGCCGCGTCGGTAAATTCCATCTCGAGTCCGACGAACCCGCCGTGCGCGGCGGGACCGACCTGGGACCTACCCCCTTGCAGTATTTCGTCGCCGGGGCCGCATTCTGCCTCATCACCCAGATCGCACGCTTCGCGCCCCTCTACGATGTCCCCCTCGAAGAGGTGCAGGCCGATGTCCGGGCCGAATTCAACGCCGCCGACAAGTTTATCACGGACGGTCCCAACGGTGCCTTCGAGCAGGTTACCTACGCCCTCACCGTACACAGCTCAGCGCCTCCCGAACAAGTGCGCCTCCTCATCGAACACGCCGAAGGGGCCTGCCATGCCGCCCAATCCCTGCGCCAGACGGTCCCTGTCTCACTTGAGGGCCAGCTGAATGGACAACCACTCCCGCTCACCGATGAGTGATAGTGGAAGAGCATGTGCCTTTCAGTCACGTCTGTATCGAGCCTCAGATAGGGGTGAACGGTAGCGAAGATGCCATTCGACCGCATGCGCATCCCGGTCAGTACCACAGTCCCAGGCCTGGATTCCCTTTGCGGCTGGAAAGGAACAGACAGGATCACAGCACATGCTTCCGTATGTACATTACCAGCAAGAGAATCATTAGCCCAAAGAGCAGGAGGAGCAGAAGGAGCTTCAAGAGGAGCGGTGTTACATAGACTCCAATGACGATGAAAAGACCTATTTCGAGAATAGCACTGGCTAATCCCATCAGTGTTTGTTTCATGCTTCGCTACTCTTCTCTGTTGAGCTATTCGGCCCCGTTGAGAACACCTTCCAGTGAGCGCAACTCAACCCGCACTCCTTCCAGCATAGCACCAGATAAAGATGAGTTCTGTAGCGTAGGCTACAGACATGCGGGGCCATGCATACTACAGTAGAGGGAAGAATGAGGAGATACTGCGTGTGCAAGCGATCACGCTGTTTTAAAAGAAAGAGGGGGTAACCTCCTATGCGTGCGATACTCTCCGAGCAACTGCAACATCATCTCCAGCGTATGGGGAGTGCGGTCCTTACGGTGACGCTCGAACCCCTCCGCTGCTGAAGTGGCACCTTCTTTGAGGTATCGGTCGATACCCGTGAACCACGTGATCAGAGCCGCTATGCCTCGTTTGTCCAGGATGGGGTATCTATCTACTACTCCCCGAAACTTGGTCGCACGTCAGATATTCTGGAACTGGATTATGTGCGTATCTTGTTCCACAGCAAACCAGTGCTGTCCGGGCCGGACAATCTGGTAGCAACCATCCTGATGGGGAGGATCTAGGGAGGTCGAGGTGCAGTGCCGGTACTTCGGTACCACGTCTACGAGCGCCTGTTACCTGGAACGTCTATGCTAGTTGAGAAGTAGCCTAGGGAGTGTCCGTTGTTGCGATGCTAGCGCACAACTGATCCTCAGATAGGCACACGCTCATCCGATGCGATGTCATTACACCGTGAAGGGACCCATTCTTGATTGAGAGCGTGTTCGTGTAAGAGAACCCCGCGCTGCCAGCAAGAAGAACAAACAGCAGACATTGGCGCTGTAGACCTCTTGAGAGTGCGGCGGAGGACCCGGGCAAGAGAGTGAGGAATAGTATGGTTGTCCTACCATGGTGGGATCATCTCAATGATCTTCCAGACCTACCAGGAAGTGTTCCCCTGGCAAAACGCGAGAGTGCGCGGCGCAGGCAGCTCGTGAGTACGATTTTACTGGTCGTGGCTGGCTTCCAACTGGTCAATCTACCAGGCGCGATCAAAGATCAGCGTCCTCTGGCTCTCGGGACGGTCGTTCTGGGCCTGGCGATTTGCGGAGTGGCCATGCTGTTCAACAGGGGCGGCAAGGCTATTGTCAGCAGCGTCCTGCTGATCGTCGTGATCGACCTGGGGTGTGGCCTGATGCTGCTGACCTCTCCTATGGGACTTGATGTGGCAAATCTGCCGGTCTTCGATGTGCTGATCGTCTCCGAACTCATCGCCGTCTCTCTGCTCCCTGCGGTGAGCGTCTTTCCCATCGCGCTGGGGAATATCTTCTTCATCCTCGGTGACATCGCCCTCCAGCCACATACACCTGCCTTAAACCAGCTGCTGGCTTCAGGTATGGCGTATGATGCCATCATCCAACCAATCGGCTTGCAGATTATCGTCGCATTGGTCACGTATCTCTGGGTCCGGAGTGCTCTGCGAGCTATCGCACGGGCGGACCGTGCCGAAGAGGTCGCCGAGTTGAAGCGGCGTGATGCCCAGCGCACCCAGCAGCTCGAGACGGGCATCCAGCAGTTGTTGCAGACACAGGTGCGTGCTGCGAACGGCGATCTGCTGGCACGGGCAAACCTGAGCCAGGACGACATGCTCTGGCAGGTCGGTGTCTCGCTCAATACGCTGTTGTCACGCCTGCAGAAGGCTGGCCGTGAAGCCAGTCGAGCCGAGTACGAGAATCAGCAATTGCGGGGGGAAGTAGCGTGGCTAACCGAGGCATTGCGCCAGGCAAGGGCCGGGAAACAGGTTCCATAAGGGAGGTATGCGCGTTTTTCGTCTGGAGAGTGTATTGAGAGGGATGGTGTACCTGCTTGAGCATGCACTACAGCTTCTGGTCCAGCAGAGGAGTCATCAACCATCTGATAGAAGGCAGGAAACATGACAATGTCATCTGGCGGTTTCCCGTTCTTTGACGACAGCAAGATTCTTCTCACCGTCTTTTCGAGTGTGTTACCGCCAACGTATAATTGGTATTGACGTTGACAATTGCATCAGACACTGACGTGAGATGCTGAAGAGAAGACAGATGACGGCATCTGTTTTGAAGCGGCACGCAGGACCCTGTCTGTCCACTCCGCGGACACTCGCGGCGACGAGCCTCCACCTCGTTCCTCCCATCCTACAGAAGTCGCTTCTGTAGGATGTTCGTCCGGTACCGGTCGCCTGGGCTATGCATGCACTGTCACTTCTTCTCTCAGCGATATGAACCCTGCTGCTTCGCCGACTACCTTCCTGGAAAGGCTCTCTCCTGATCATATAGCCCCTCCCAATGACCCGGTGATGGCATCCTCGAAACGTTCTCCTGTGGTGTTGCTTCCCCCAGGACCACTACGGCCATCTGGACCAGAGGGGCAGGCTCCTACCAGGAGAATCTGGCATGGACTCCGTACTCGTCCACCTGCTCTGATCGCCGCTGTCCTGATTGCCAGGCTCGCCCCGCTCTTCGGATTCACGCCGATTGCGTCTGGCATCGTCGAAGATGTCACGGCCCTGTTCGCACGGCTGTTCCTCAGCGAGGGTCAGCTCCGGAGTCGGCTGCGTTGAGCGTGCATGATGATCGTTCGTGGTGCGCTTGTTGCCGTGTGCGTCATGGCTCGGTGCAGCTGGAAAGTATGAGCATCTGCGCACAAGCGAGAGTGATGAGGAGAGCATGACAGCACTCCCGGCCGTGATGAAGGAACGCAGCGTACCCCGCTTGTTGAAGCGATGCGGTGTTGCGTGTTCCCCCCTTGACACGAGTGAGAATCTTCTGCTACACTATTATATATCCGTATATCCTGATATGTAAGGGAAATCTCAATGGAAACGATTCATGACGATAATCTCATCACCGCTGGAGTGGTGCCAGCACCAGATAAGGTTCTTCAACCGGAAATCCCGCTCCTCATGCCTGACGAGGCAGCACTCTACGCACGTTTCTTCCAGGTGCTGAGTGACCCGACACGGGTGCGCCTCTTGCACCTGCTCCTCGACGTGCCGGATCCGGGACGCACCGTCAGCGAACTGGTCGAGGTCATTGGAGCGCCACAGAGTCGCATCTCGACGCACCTGGGCTGCCTGCGCTGGTGTGGACTGGTGCAGGCCACTCGCGCCGGGAAACAGGTCTACTACCGCGTCGCTGATCCGCGTGTGCGCGACTTGCTAGCACTCGGTGGAGCGATGCTGCGCGACTACGCGGCTGGTATTGCCTCGTGCGGGGTCATCCGATGAACAGGAAAAGAACAAGCATGATACGCCGCACTGGAGGTATTCTGCTGACCGTGACAGGCTTTCTCGCCTGTCCCTGTCATCTGATCATTACCTTGCCGCTGCTGATCTCACTGCTGGCCGGAACGGCCCTGGGCAGTTTTCTCAGCCACAATACCGGTCTGGTGACGACCTTCGCGGGCATCTATTTTGTGGCGGTACTCGCGTTCGGGGTCTGGTTCTGGTTCGGCCCGAACCATGGGAAACGCGACGTGGATGCGGCTTGTCCCACCTGCGTGCCTGTGGAAGCTGCTACACAAGTGCAGGAGCAGTCCGCTTTGTCGGAGAACTTGCCTGCATCAAGGAGATAACACGTATGTCAACGCAAGAACAGTACGATCTGGTGATTCTGGGGAGCGGCTCGACGGCCTTTGCCGCGGCCTTGCACGCCGCCGAACTTGGCAAAACCGCCGTCATGACCGAATTTCGCACGGTCGGGGGAACCTGCGCCAACCGGGGATGTCTGCCCTCTAAGAACCTGATTGAGGCTGCACGCCTGGTCTATGATGCCGCACATCCCCGCTATCCAGGCCTGTCTCCGGTGCATATGCTGCTCAACTGGGCAGAACTCGTCGCTCAGAAAGATGCGATCGTGAGTGAGTACCGCGCTCACAAGTACGAGAGCCTGCTTGATGAACCGGAGCGCATCCAAATCGTGTCCGGTCAGGCACAGCTTCTTTCCGATCACGAGGTGGCGGTACGTACCTCTGATCGGACACGCCGCCTGGTCGGAGACCAGCTGCTCATCGCGACCGGCTCACAGCCTGCTATTCCTTCTGTGCCGGGTCTCTCGGACGTGCCGTACCTCACCAGTGATCTCTTGAGTTCCGCCGATGACCCCTGGGGAACCGAGCTGCGCGAGCAACCCCGCTCGCTGCTCATCCTGGGTGGCGGCTACATCGCGCTTGAACTGGGCCAGATGTTTGCTCGCTTCGGTACTCAGGTCACGCTTGTCACCCGAGGCAAGAGCATTCTTTCCGGCTACGAACCGGAGATTGCCGAAGCTCTGACCGAGCTATTACAAGAGGAAGGACTCCGAATCGTGACGGGAGCACAGGTACGAGGTGTCCGAAAAGCAGGAGGAGAAGTGGCTCTCTCGCTCCAGCGGCACGGGAGTCAGCAGACCCTGACGGCAGAAAAGCTGCTGATTGCCACCGGACGACGCCCGAACACCCAGGATATCGGTCTGGAGCAGGTGGGGGTCGTGCTTGACCAGACAGGAGCCGTGCGTGTCGATCGCACCTTGCGTACCAACATGCAGACGATCTGGGCAGCAGGTGATGTGATTGGACGGGAGACGGAGAGCCAGATGGCGACCCCAGTCGGGGCGCATGACGGGAAGATCGCCGCCCACAATGCTCTTTCAGGAGAACCGCTGCGCGAAATCAATCATGCGGTCATCCCCTGTGCCATCTTCACCGATCCCCAGCTTGCCGTCGTGGGCTTGACCGACGAGGAAGCCAATGCGGCAGGGATCGAGTGTGAGTGCAACACGGTTCCGCTCAGTGTGGTTCCCCGTGCAGGAGCCATCCGCGACACTCGTGGCGTGATCAAAATGGTGCTGGATCGTCCAACACGGCGTATAGTGGGCGTCTCGATGCTGGGAGTGAACGCGGCTGAGGTAATCCATGAAGCCGCGATGGCCTTGCGCTTTGGGGCCACCACCGATGATTTTATCGATATGCTCCATGTGTACCCGACGATGGCTGAGGCACTCAAGCTGGTTGCGCTCTCCTTTACGAAGGATGTGAACCGACTCAGTTGTTGCGCGAGTTAACAGAGAGGTATCAGTGGAAAGAGACAGGAGCAAACACTTATGAAAACAACGATTGATGTGCTGGTTCTGGGAACGGGTTCTGCTGCGCAGACGGTTGCCTATACTTGCCGTGAGGCAGGCCGGAGTGTGGTCGTCGTCGATTCCCGTCCCTTTGGGGGAACGTGTCAACTCCGTGGGTGTGATCCCAAGAAAGTCCTGGTTGGAGTGTCGGAGCTCACTGATTGGAGTCGACGGATGCAAGGGAAAGGGGTCGTAGTACCCAGCCTTTCCATCTCCTGGCCCGACCTGATCCGTTTCAAACGGACGTTTACTGACCCGGCTCCAGAGAGCAATGAGCAGGGCTTTACACAGGCAGGGATCGCCATGCGCCATGGACGTGCCCATTTCGTAGATCAGACGAGCGTTCAGATCGGTGAGGAGATGCTCATCGGTCGCCACGTCGTGATTGCGACGGGCGCGCGTCATGCGACGCTGGGTATTGCCGGCGAGGACCTGCTCACCACCAGCACCCAGTTCCTGGAACTGGACGAACTGCCACGTCGCATTGTCTTCGTCGGCGGTGGCTACATCGCGCTGGAGTTTGCCCATATTGCCGCACGCGCAGGGGCCCAGGTGCAGATCCTCCACCGGGGCCGTCGTCCGCTTGCCGCGTTTGATCCCGACCTGGTCGCTGAACTGATACAGGCAACACAGGAACTGGGTATCCAGGTGCAGGTCAACACCGCGGTGAAGGCGATTGAGCGACAGGGGACTCACCTGCTCGTCCATGCCCAAACGCCAGGACAGGAGCAGACCATTGAGGCCGACCTGGTCGTCCATGCCGCCGGGCGGGTGCCGGAAATCGACGACCTCGACCTGGAGACAGCGGGCATTGCACGCGGGAAGGGTGGCATCTCGGTGAACGAGTACCTGCAAAGTGTCACCAATCCGGTCGTGTATGCAGCCGGAGATGCTGTTGCCAGTGGCGGTTTCCCCCTGACGCCTGTTGCCGGAATGCAGGGAGGGATCGTGGCCCGTAATCTGCTGGAAGGAAACCGACACACCCCGAACTACGCCGGGATACCGAGTGTGGTCTTCACCACGCCCCCTCTAGCTCGCGTGGGGCTCTCCGAAGAGGCGGCGCAGGCGCAGGGTCTGCATTTCAAGACACATCATGAGGACACCACTGGCTGGTATTCCTCACGGCGAGTGGCCTTGCCACATACGGGGTTCAAGACACTTGTTGAGGAAGGCTCTGATCGTCTTCTGGGCGCACACCTGTTGGGTTTGCACGCTGAGGAGGTCATCAACCTCTTCGCCCTGGCGATCCGCACTGGACTGCGGGCAAGCGATCTCAAGGAGATGATCTATGCCTACCCAACGAGTGCATCGGATATTAGCTCCATGCTCTAATGACAAGCTGGTGACACGCAGATCAATGGAAGGAAAGGAAGGAAGGAAACCCATGAACCGTCCCTCACGGGAGACGATTGTCAGGCACCTGTCAGAACAGGTGTGTAATGAGTTGGAAGACCACTGCCTCTCCATTGTGCGAGAGGTGACACGCGGGAAATCCATGAAGAGAACCGACCGTGTTCAGCTGAGAACGGAGTGAGAGTGATGCGTGATAGCATGCGCATTGGGGAGCTGGCGGCACGTTTCGATCTCAACCCGAAGACGATCCGCTATTATGAGGAGATCGGTTTGCTGCCCAGAGCAGACCGCAGTGCGTCCGGCTATCGCCTGTATAACAAAGGCGGTGTCGAGCGGCTGAGCTTTATCCGGCGAGCCAAAACCCTCGGATTATCGCTCGAAGAGATCCGCGACATTCTTTCGGTGCAGCAGGAAGGCTCGCCGCCGTGTGGTCAGGTGTTCAGTCTCATCGATACGAAGATCAGCGCGATTGACCGGCGGATGGCCGACCTCGTGGCCTTCCGTGCCGCACTCGCGACCTTACGAACAACCTGGGCCAACGAGGACGAGCGAGTGCGGCACGCTACAGCTCCTGCACGCATCTGCCCGATCATCGAGCAGCAGACCGAGGTAGAAGACCACCCACACGCGGCGAGCGAGTTTGAGAGAGCCTCGCACTGCTGACCGACCAAACGCAGCACTCGGCTGCGTTTGGTCCTAGATGCGGAAGACGAACCTCCGCCTTCCCCTGCAACCACGACAGGGCTGGCAGAGGTGGCACTCCGCACGCCCGGTGCGGCAGCATCACACCAGTGTCATGCACTTCCCTTCCTCCAAAAATTCCCTCTCACCCCTCCCTTGACATTTTATCCGACTGGAAGGTATATCCTCAAGAGCAGGAAGGTACCGTTCAGCAGAGGAAAAACCGTGGCACTCTCCTGTGATGAGAGGCCGCCCACGCGAGGAGCTGCACCTGGTGTTCGGGGCCTTGCCGTGTGACTTCATGTGTGTACCCTGTTTACGGGGTTTGGCCTGGGAAGTCTGCTCCTCGGCATCTTGCTTCCACTGGGGCTCTTGGCTGCGTATGCGATCTTTGGTGGGGTTGCCCTGTTCGCTGCCCTGGTGGCCGTTCCACTCTTTCGCAGGGAGCGACCTTCTACATCAGATACCTGATTCCTTCTCCACCCCTTGACATTCCATTCGACTGGAAGGTGTATGCTTCTCGTGAGATGCGTCACAGCGACGCGAATCGTCGCTCAGAATCATTGCTATGGAGGCAAAGAGATCATGTTAGAAACATGGACATTTGAGGTCACCGGAGAACAAAAGATGAACTGTGAGGGGTGTGAGAATGCCATCCAGCGGTCCCTCACCCGACTACCAGGTGTCCGAAAGGTACAGGCTGACCATCATACCCAGCGCGTGGTGGTGCAGCTCGACCCTGCTCAAACCGATAGTGAGGCCATCGAAGCCAGGTTAGCCGCATCCGGCTACCAGGCACATCAGCTTGCTGATCCGACGACAGTATGACATGAAACATCACCAGGCGCGGACTTTCGCTTCGCGGTTGGTGCCATTTCCTCTCGAAAGGAGAACAAATTATGAACAAGGTGGAAGCATTCAACTGAGCCCGGAGATGCAGCAATGCATCCACCGGTGCCACGACTGTGAGAACACGTGTCAACTGACGCTCATGTATTGTCTCAGGCAAGGTGGCACCTATGCTGAAGCAGCCCACATGCGGCTGCTGCTCGATTGTCTCGCCCTGTGTCAGACCTGTACGGGCTTGATGGCACGCGATTCGGAGTTCGCCGGACGCTACTGCACACTCTGCGCTGATCTCTGCGATCTCTGTGCAGCCAGCTGCGAACAGTTTGCGGGCGATGCGCAGCTTACCGCCTGCGCGGCTTCCTGCCGCCGCTGCGCCGAGTCCTGCCGAGCGATGGGCACGTAGGCGCGGACCGTAGCTCTCCATGTTCTCTCGCGGAAGAGACGCAGTGGACCGAGTCCACTGCGCTTCTCCGCACATGCCGCCTGCCCCTATCCTGTGCAGACGAGCGATGAGGTATTCCTATGGACACACTCGAAAAGAACACACTGCTTACAACTGAAGTTTCCTCCTCTGCTCCGTACTGGGCGGAGGAGTTGGACCCGAGGCATGCACGCTTCCGTGCCAGGATTGGCGGGCTGCACTGCTCGCTCTGCACAGGCACCCTGGAAAAGGCCCTCGGGCGGTTGCCGGGGGTCGAGCACGTTGCCGTGAGCCTGACGCACGAACAGGCCCTGGTCTCCTACGACCCAACCGTGATCCGCCCGGATGATCTGCTAGAAACGCTACGCGACATCGGCTATCAAATCTGGGACCCGCGCAAACTGCGTCCATTCGTGGAGGAGGAGGCCGCCCTGGTACGGGAGGGCAAGCGCCTGCTTACGGCCATCGGGATCTCGCTGCTTACGATTGCGTTGATCCTGCAGGTCTCAGGCATCTGGTCACTCATCGTACCGGTGGTCATTGGTTCCAGCCTGCTCGCGACCGCTTTTCACATCCTGCGCGGTCAGGGCATCTGGAGAGCCATCGTGAGCGTGACGGTGCTCGGCTTACTCGTCGCGGCCATTCTGGTGGCCAACGCCCTGGGGCTAGCACGGGCTGCTGTTCCCTGGGTGGTCGGCGCATTTGCCATCGTCGTCGTCTTTGGGGTCGCGCAGCACATCCTGCTCATGGCCTGGCAGTCGTTGCGGCGTGGCATTCTCAACCAGCATGTGATGCTGGAGGCCGGGGCCTTCGCCGGGCTTATCGGCGGTCTGATTGGCGTCATCGCCCGACCCATGGGCTACCCAACGGCCCCATTCTTCGCGGTCGCGGTGCTGATCGTGAATTACCACATCTTCTCGGAGTGGCTCTCGCTGCTGGTCAAAACGCGCAGCTCACAGGCCGTGAAACGGCTGCTTGACCTACAACCTGACACTGCCCGTGTGGTGCGCAGTGACCAGGAGCGCGAGGTACCGATTGGCGAAGTGGTCATCTCCGACCTGGTGCGAGTGCGGCCTGGTGAGCGCATTCCGGTGGATGGCCTGGTCATCTCCGGCCACTCGGCCGTGGACCAGGCGCTCGTCACGGGCGAGCCGGTTCCCCTTGAAAAACAGCAAGGCGATGCGGTCATCGGCGGCTCGATCAATGGCACGGGTACACTGCTCGTCAAAGTGACGGCGGTGGGGGAGGAGAGCTTCCTGCAGCAGATCATCCGTCATGTGGAGGACGCGCGAGCCCTCAAGCCTGGCATCCTGCACCTGGTGGATCGCATCCTGCGCGTCTACACGCCGACGGTGCTGGTACTCTCGCTGCTCTCCGTCGTCGGTTGGATCGTCGGCACCTGGCTCATCACGGGTCATCCCGATGTGGAGCGGGCCGTGTTCGCAGGCCTCTCGGTCCTGGTGATGGGCTATCCGTGTGCCGTAGGCATCGCTGCCCCTCTTGCCATTGTGCGCGGAGCAGGACTCGCCGCCGACCAGGGTATCATCATGCGTACAGGCGAGGCGTTTCAGGCGTTCCGCCAGGTGACCCGCATCGTCCTCGACAAGACGGGAACGCTCACCGTGGGCAAACCGACCGTCCAGGAAATCGAGACCGACGGCGATGCTGATGCCCTGCTCGCGGTGGCTGCTGCTGCCGAAGCATCCTCGGAGCATCCTCTAGCCCAGGCTGTGCTTGCTGCAGCACTTGACCGAGGGCTGCACCTGCCAGAAGTCTCGGACTTCGAGTCGCTCACCGGGCTGGGCGTCCAGGCACGCATCCAGGACACCCAGGTGCTGGTCGGGCGTCCAGGGTTCCTCGAGGCTCGAGGAATGAACCTGGCACCACTTGCACAACGCATCAGCGCATTAGAGGAAGCGGGGCGCACGGTCATTGTGGTCAGTCAGAACGAACACCTTCTCGGAGCCATTGCCCTGGGCGACGAATTGCGAGCTGATGCCGTCGAAACCATCGCCACCATGCGGCAAGCTGGCATCACTCCCATCCTGGTGACAGGGGACAACCCGCGTGCCGCAAGCCGGGTCGGACGCGAAGTAGGCATTGACGACGTGCGTGCAGGCATCTTGCCTGGGCAGAAGGCCGAGATCGTGCGCGAGCTACAGGCAGAGGGACGCGGGCGGATCGCCATGGTTGGTGACGGCATCAATGATGCGCCGGCTCTGATGCAAGCGGATATCGGGGTAGCGATGGGCAGTGGAACGGACATCGCTATTGAGTCTTCCGACATCATCATTGTCAGCAACCGCCTGATGTCGGTGCTGGTGGCACGCGACATTAGTCGGCGCAGCTATCGCAAGACCAGGCAAAACGTCTTCCTAGCCTTCCTCTTCAACGGCATCGGGGTGCCCCTGGCCACGACCGGCCTGGTGTACCCGGTGTGGGCCATGGTCGCCATGGCGCTCTCCGTCACGACGATTTTCGTCAACTCGCTGTGGGGACGGCCCGACCTGTTGTTTGACGCCATCCGCAGTGTTGGACGACCGACGACGCCTGCGGCTCAACCTAGTGCGGTGCCAACGGCACCATGACGCCTGGACGACGGGAAGCGTTCGTCAAACAACTGCCAGGGGAGCACACAGGAGCTACAGTGCTCCTCTGGCAGCAGAGGGAAGGGACCATCACATGAACACGCTCATTTCCATCCTGACAGCCATCGGCCTGAGCCTTGAGGTCGGCCTCATCTTCTTCTACAAGGCGCTGTGGTCGATCCTCTTCGGCGTGGCGGTCACCTCCGCCATCGATGTCTTCGTGGACAAGGACCGCATGGCTCGCTTTCTCGGTGGGTGCGACGTGAAGACCACCGGACTGGCGACCGTGGCCGGCGCGGTGAGCTCGGCCTGCACGTTCGGGGCCGTGACGATTGCGCAGACCCTGTTCAAGAAAGGGGCATCAGCAGAGGCAACGTTGGCCTTCGCGCTTGCCTCGACCAACATCGTCTTCGAGCTTGCTATCCTCATCTACATTCTTTTGGGCCCGGCTTTCGTCGCAGCAGAGTTGCTGAGCGGCGTGGTGCTGGTCGCTATTATGTACCTGCTGGTGCGTGTCACCCTCCCGGTTGATGTCTTTGAGCAGGCGAGGAAGGGCATGCAAGGGCATGCAGATGAATTTGAGTTCGTTCATGCCGACCAGAAGCAGTGGTGGCAACAGCTCAGGACACTGCGAGGCTGGTACTACATCGCCACGCGCTACTTTCGCACGCTCCAGTGTATCTACAAAAGTGCGATTGTGGGTTTCCTGGTCTCCGGTTTCATTGTTGTGCTGGTACCCAGGGCGTTGTGGTCGATGCTCTTTCTGCCATCACAGAGCTTCCTTGGCGTCCTTGAGAACGCTGCGCTTGGGGTCTTGGCTGGAATTCTCAGCTTCATTGGCACCATCGGCATCGTGCCCTTCGCCACCGCGCTCTGGATTGGCGGCGCAGGGTTCGCGGGGGTGCTGGGCTGCATTGTCTCCGACAACATCACCGTCCCGGTCCTGGGCCTGTGGCGGAACTTCTACGGAAGCAAGGCCACCATGTACATCTTCGCCGTGTTCTATGTCACCATGGTGGCTACAAGCGTCCTCGTCGAGTACCTGTTCCGGGCTCTTGGCTGGATTCCCAGCCGCGTCGGTGCCACCAACCTCACCACAACAGGTATTCGGATCGACTACACCCTGGTCCTCACCCTCCTCTTCCTCGGTCTCACGGTCGCGCTGTGGATCGTGAAGCGGGTAGGAGATCAGAGAGGAGGTCCGACTAACCTCTCTGCACGGGCTGGAGATTCGGGGACCCGGACAGTGGCGTGACTTGTATCCAGCGAAGACGCTGTCCAGAATGAGAACGACCTGTGCGAGCCTATGGCTAGGTCGTCGTCGATACTGGCAAATCAGCAAGGAGCTTTTGAGCAGGCTGCCAACCGCTCACCGTACCTGGGGGCAGCAGCGCTCTCCGGTGTACCTTGCTCTTTGCCCTCCCAGATTTCAGTACACCTTTACTCCCCTGCGTTCGCCATTTGTTATGGACGCTTCAGCAGAAGCCAACCAGCAGGTCGCGCAACCAGCTTTTGCGCACGGCTCGGCTTTTCTATGCTTACGTTAGACGCTTACATCTGGCTCCCAGTACTTTTTCTATATTTACACTGGGCAGTTTGATTTTTCTCGACTTACGTTAGATTCCACAACCGACACACCAAAACACATCGTCCAGGTTCGCCCGGCAGCTTCTTATGCTTCCTATAGCCATATACTATGAAACACTGCGCTCTATGATACAGGAGAGAGGGAGGAGCCGCCGCTGCGCCAGTGAGCAGTGTTTCATTTGCAGAAGTTGTGAGCGACATGATAGACTACGATCACAACTCTAGTGGAGGACCATGCTCCCATGCATCGATCTCGCTCACGTCGGCCAGCGTCTGAGCGACGGATTCCTCCCAGCGGGGAGGGACGGATTCGTCTTCGCCCTGGCGATGAACACCCGCTTGATGTACAGTTCGCTGAGGCGCGTGCCGCTCTGGTAGTAGGATGGCGTGAAACTCTTCTGTGCAAAGATTGGGCCAAATGGCACGAATTCAACCTAAAAAAGGCAACAATTTGGCCAATATACCAGGAACTAGAGCTGGGCAATGTTCTCTTCGCTTTGTTGTGAGCGTCTTTTATAAGAATGCTCACAACTTATGTATGATACCACCGATTTTGGAGCGACGCTCTACGATGAGCAGGAGTGGGGGATATGACACGAATTCGTTCCTGGGATAGCCATATGCAACTCTCTACCCGCTCGTATTGCTTGTACGAGGAATAATTCCTTGCCCTCTACCTGGAGGGTGAACACAAGAAAGGAGCGCGTGTCTTTCACCGGCGTCTGCAAGCGAGGCACTGAAGAAGTGGTAGGGGTGATCCTCACAGAACGCATCCCAGCACGTGTACCCACCTGCTATGCTATAGACCATGTGTGGCATGCTGCTCTTGACAAACGTGCCAGAATCAGGTATTGTTGGTGGAGTATGAATTCATGATTTGTAAGAGAAATCATGAATTAGCCCGAAAATGACCATTTGGGAGCCGATTTTTGGGGGTTGCCAGGGGATCGTGCCCTGGTACGACGGAAGGCGCTATGATCCGCTCTGTGTCCCATTTCTTTCAGATGGGTCTTCGATTGATACATGCACTTGTGGATGAACCTGCAGGAAAATTGCGGATTTCACCGTGAACACGCCAGTATCTATGATCTTATCTTCCGGCAGGGGCGGTAAGTAGTAGCCTTGATTGATAATGTATCAGCGGTCTGGGTGATCTGGCTGGGTGAGCCGGTACTGGGACAGAACCTGCTTATCACGCGACCAACGGGCACAACAAACACACTCACACAGTTTCACGTACCAAATGATCTACATGTTGCACACAAGGAAGGTGAGGGACGTATGGAGGATACAGGCCAGCAGCGCGAAGAAACTGCCCTGGTTCCGATTGGAGCCGATCAACGTCCGACCTGGCTAGTTGAGGCGGCCCGCGTCGCGAACGAGAAGGCGCGTGCAGGTATCCTGGAACGCTATCTGGAGACCTGTTCAGATCAGACGATCCGCCGTCATAAGGCGGCGATCACACTCTTTGAACAGTACCTGGAGGAAGTAAGGAAAAGGGGAGAGGCCGACCGAGTATTGCCGCCGTTACACCGGCTGTTCGACGACCTGGCACACTGGACACACATCTCCTTTGGTCTGGTGGAGGGCTTCCGGGAGTGGATGAAGGCGCAAGAGTATACTATCGGGACGATTAACGTACGCATCGATAGCGTGAAGATGTTCTGCACGCTTGCCATGAAGGCTGACTATCTCGATGCGGGCGAGCATGCCCGCATTTACCGGGTGCGGAAGATCCGCCCCAGCGAGGGACGCAATATTGATGAGAAGCGCGAGGCGCACGGGATGAGGACACGGAAGGAGGGGAGCAAGAAAGCCTCGCCGAACCTGGTGGATCCGTTGCTTCACCGCAGACTCAAGGACACGCTGCTGGCCGATGGGAGCGACCTGGCGATCCGCGATCTGCTGCTGGTCTGTTTCCTGGCCGATCACGGGCTGCGCGAGGGGGAAGTGGCAGGGTTACCGGCGCAGTGCTTTGACCTGGAGCGGGGTACCTTTACCTTTTACCGCCATAAAGTCCACAAAACGCAGACGCACTGGCTTTCCGATGATACCGCTATGGCAGCACGGCTCTATTTCAAGCGCTTTCCTGCGCGAAAAGACCAGCAGCGGCTCTTTGAGGGGGATCCCCGCTCAGTGAAGGTGCGGGAAGATGGACATCTCTACCGCGGAAAGCGCAAAGAGGATGGCTACGATAAGTCCTCGATCTATGTGCGCATCCGCGAACTCGGCCGACGTTATCTGACGAAAACGCTCCCGGATGGCAGCCAGGTGTCCCTGGACAACCTCTCCCCACATGACCTGCGGCATAGCTGGGCCACCGAGCAGGCCCGTAAGAAAGGGGTGAATATCAAGGCGCTCCAGGATGCTGGTGGATGGAGTAATCCGATCACCCCCCTGGGCTATATCGTCAGCAATGAGATCGCCAACGATGAACTGATCGATCTCCCCCCGGCAGAGCCGAGGTCACGCAGGAACCGGGAGCCGGGAGATCAGCGTCTCCCTCCCTCCTGAGCCTTTGGTCTCTTTGTCGATTGGTGAGGGTTGTAGTCTTATGGCTATAAGAAAAACTATCGCAGAGCCTGTGGAAAAATACTCGCCGCTCTCGTTCGACATGGTAACCAGTTGATGAGGTACATCTAAGATAACCGAATGATAGGAATTAGAGCAATGTGTAATAGTGTTGAGAGCAGGTCCCATAGCTCAAGTGACTTTAAAGAGCTATGGGGCGGGCACTAGACCAGAACAGCTAATTCGTCATCGTCGATGGGCTGGGGAAGGGTTTCCAGATCAAGCACATAATTGCCAAAGCGCTTGATATGCTGGGTTTGATAGGGACTGAGGGCTGCCAGCTCGTCCTTGGTGAGCACATAGCCTTCCTGGACCAGTTCTTTGAGGACTGCACTCATTTCCAACGTATTGTTCAGTACGACGGCATTGGCCAACAAACTGTTGTACTTCATACGCTTTTCACTCTCTTCTGGCGTTGTCGCGGTAATTTTCCCCTCATCTCCAAAAAAGAGCCATTTGCAGAACGCGTGAAACTGTTCCACTTTATTGGTGGTCGCGGTGATAATCTCGCGCAACTCCGCATCGGAGATAAACTTCAGCAAGAAGATCGTCCGGATCACACAGCCCACTTCACGGAAGGCCTGGTACAGTCGGTTCTTGCGGCTGTAGTTCGAGAGTTTGCGCAGGAGCATGGAAGGCAGCATCTTGCCTTCCTTGATCGAGATCACCACACGCAGGAGATCCTGGTAGTGGGTTTTGATCAGATCCCAGTCGATCACATCGTCATGAAAGAGCGAATCGATATGGGTGTACACCGTTTCTTTGTTGGGACGATAGAACTTGAGGTCCTTCCAATTCCTGATCCGGGGCATCAGCTGTATCCCTAACAAATGCGATAAGGCAAACACCGGGAGATTCTGACCTTGCGTGTCAGCATGCACGGTCGTTGGTTGAATGGCCGAGCGATTTTTGAGCAGCCCATCGATAATGTAGATGGCTTCCCACACGCCGCACGCGATAAAGTGGCTGAACAGCAGGATGTAGAGGTCACTGACATGGTGGTAGGCAATGCCTCCGTAGCCGCCGTAGCGAATATGTCGCTCTGCCATGAGATTCTCTTCCGCCAGATCATATTGGGTTCCGTCCGTCGCCACTCGCTTCTCGTCTCCCCAATAGCGAGGCAAGACACAGCGGCTGAAGCGATCGATGATGTCACGATTGGCCGCGTCCAATCTCTCCGTCGTCACATGACGACGGTTGATATAGGCAATGGTCTCCGCGCTCACGCCTCCTCGAAGATGGCGAGCCATTTGAGCGGGTCCCAGGTTCGTGGCATACGCGAAGGTCGTGAGAATGTCGCGGGCCCGGGAATCCTCCATCTTAGGGTCAGACCCCGAAAGCGGCCCCAAATGCCTGCTCCAGTTGGTCCAATAATCCATGCGACACAGAATATCAAGCAAGTGCTGTTCCGGCATGCGAGCGTGCAGCGCGGCTTCGAGTTTGGCCAGGCCTTTCGGCTGGACTTTGGCAGGCGTCTTTTTGAGCACCGGTTCCCCTTTGTCCGAAATGACCAACTCTTTGTTCTCAGGATAGCCGCGATCCACCTCGGTGGACACCTGGGTCAGCTGGGTGCGCAGTTGCTCCACAAATTCATCTGCGGTGTCTGGAAAACCAAGCTTCTGGCAGTACTCGGCAACCTTCGGTTCGCACGCCTCCCAACTTAAGAGTTGTTCCCGGTAGTCAGCATACTGTTCTGAGCCACGAACGGCAAGATCACCCGATTTGAGTTCGGCGGCCACGTAGGAAAAGACGCATGTTTCCAGGTGTTGGCGGATAGAGCAATCCTTGTGCTTGCGCCGGACCATCACCGTGCGTTGCCAGTCTCCACTGGCAAAGGAGAGGTCAAGGGTCGCGGGCAAATACTTCTTCGGGTCTTGCTCGTGCTCCAGAATGAAGGCAACAGCGTTCATGAGGGCCTGATCCTGAGTGGTCGAGCGCAGATCCAGCGTCTTGATGACCCGAAAGAGGGCCTTGCGGTGACTGGCATAGAAACGCCAGAGGAGTGGCTGGTAGCGGTTTCCATGATGAGTACTCACGTTTTCACACTGCTCTAACAGGTGGGCGGCGCCCCCTTCGCGTGAAAGCACCTCACTCACTCCTTTTCCTATAGCTGCATGATCTTGTGCTTCGGTTGTGGTCTGCAAGATATCACCCAAGACCGCAATGAGGTGTTTCGTGGTTCCGCGCTCCTTCTCGCGCAGGTGTTCCAATTCTACTTTGGCCCGATCTCGGAGCTTGTGCATGCGCTTCAAAAACATGTCAACGACCTCATCGCGGGTAGAAACGGTCGCCTGGTGAAGTAAACAGACCAGGAGTGTGAACCGCTTGGGCGGCAAAAAATCCCAGAGGTTGGTAGCATGGAGCGCACGTGCTTCTGCAGCAAAGGTCGCAATTTTCACGGCGGGAATGCCCTCCAGCAGGCGTTCCATATTCCCAAAAGAGAGGAGCCAGGTGAGTCGAGTGAGCCAGTCACCCAGATGCGTCAAGGTTGCGCTCTTGGGTGCTTCCTTGATACGGTTAAAATCCGTGTAATGTTCAGGGGCATCCTTGTCAATGAGATGTCCTAAAAGTGTTCGCTCCGCCTCTGAGATCTGGGTAAACACGGTCTGAAAGAGCCGTCCATGCGCCATCTTGCGGATGCGACTGGCCAGCGTCTCGAGCGTACTAAAGGCAGGCAGTTCGCAGTTCTCCTTGATGAGGGTTTCAATGGCAACGTTGATCAGATCGGCGGGATCGTCCATCACCAGGACGACTTCAGCGATGGCTTTTCCGGCAATGTGGCGGATCTGCTTGATGTCGTGATTGACCTTCAAATGGGTGCGGATGGCGGCGTGATACTTGTACATGGTACGTGGGGTAATATCGGGTACCACGTCGTCTTTGAGTTTCATGACTGCTCGGATATGGCTGATGATGGCCCCTGGAATCTCCTGGGGTGCGGGAAAGTAGCCCAACTTCTGGAACGCCTTGAGTAAAATCATCAGCGCGAATGTTTGCGCCGGACCGCGAGCGGTTGTCGAGACAAAAGCTACATCATCGGGTGTCGGTGTGTAGAGGGTTTGTAATTCCTTGATGGAAGGGGCGCGGGTAAAGCGTCGGTAGGCAGTGCGTTCAATCGCCGTCATAGCTGATCTCCTTCTCCCCACACAGATTTCTTGATTTGATGGAACCACAGATGTGGGTGAATGCCGCTAGCTTACTGAACACTCAGCAAGCTGGCAATACACTAGGAAATTGGTCACCTTCTCTATAGTGTTTTTCCAAAGTCTCCTTCAGATCGCTGAAAAAGCTTGTTCATGCACTACCACTAAGTCCTATTAATGGAAGTGCTTCCTGTGGTATACTTCTATTAATGTGTCATCTTCCAAATTCTCTGTCGTAGTTTCTTCAAAATTATGTGGCGTAGTTCAAATGCTCAAATCACTCTTCAAACAGAAATGACAGCCGACTTCACCTTTCGTCAAGTGAATTTGCAGGGATAACAGAGGCATCTAGGGGTGCTTTGCATAGGTTTTTGTGGTATTCTCTTGACAGAAGGGACGTTCTGTTAAGCAATTTGTACCCAGAAAGAATATACACCTACAGGGAAGTTCCTAATGATCAGGAAGCAACAATTTGGCCCTGGTAACGTATTCTCCATCAGAGAGAGTAAAGGACTTGAATCGAGTCAAACAATAAGTCAGAATTGACCCTCTAACTCCCACTTCTTGTGATGTTAGAGAATTCAGTTCCGTGAGGAGACCAGATGGCTATCCCAAGCATCCCTCTTCCAGAAGATCTCAAGAATAGACTCCGGAATGCCATAGTAGAGACTGTAGCTCGGCAGGCTGAAAAGATGCCAGGAGGAGATAAGACTGCTAGAACCATCAGGCAACTCTCTTCTCAAGCTATGTTCTACAATGCCTTCGACCAAGCAATAGTAAATGCTCTCACGAGTTTTCAAGCTAAATACACTGCTCAGGATAAAGACTTGGTGGAAGCCATTCTTGCCGACGGCAATTTTTGGCAATCCAAAGACGTGCGACAGGCCCTCATGACAATGATCAATCGACCGGGGGCCTGGGTGATAAACGAACGACAAACCGTTATTCAGCATTTTGCGGACATACTCCCCAAACGGGTCAATCGTGAGCGGGTGGATAAAGCGGTCGCTTTTTTCCTCGGCTGTATATTAGAAGAACTATGGACGGCTCCAGGTGTAAGGGAGATACGTGAGATTTACAGTCTCCAATTCCAGAAAATTGAGGCTGAATCGGCACGACAACAAGTCACACTATTGGAAGCTCAGTTGCAAGCTACAACTCAATTAAGTGCTGACATACGTCAAGCACTGCTCCAACTAGCAACGACGCTCGAACAGCATTTACTCGCTGCGCAACCACCACAACTAGCCCTATCACCTATACACTCCTACAACAACTTGCCCCACCCCAACTACATACATTTTGTTGGTCGGCAAAAGGAGTGGGACATATTGCATCAGCGTTTATCACCAAATGATCCGGTCTGGCAAATAGTGATCACTGGCATTGGTGGTATGGGTAAGACTGCCCTCGCTCTGGCTATCGCCCATGATTATTGTGAGCGCTGCGAAGAACTGCCACTCAAAGAGCGCTTTGAGGCGATTATCTGGATTTCTGCCAAAGAAGAGATACTCACCGTCGAAGGACGGGAAAAACCTCTTCTGCCGGGGCTGATTCTCCGCACGCTTGAAGATATGTATACTACGATTTCCCAGACACTTGAACGGGAAGATATCACTCGCGCCCTCCTAGAGGAGCAGGATCAGCTAGTACAGAAGGCACTGAGTACACAGCGTACCTTGCTTATCGTGGATAATCTAGAAAGTGTGATCGATGAGCGAGTACGAACCTTTCTCTACAATCTACCTCTGTCCACTAAATGTATCATCACCTCACGAGAGTGGGTAGATGAGGCCATCGCAGTGAAGCTGAAAGGGCTATCTCTTGAGGATACAGAAAAGATGATCCTCGAGGAGGCATCTGTACGGGAAGTAGACCTAGACGTGTTACAACGGCAGCAACTGTTTGAACGCACTGGAGGTTTGCCACTACCTATTAAGCTGAGTATAGGACGGAGAGCCAGCGGAGAAACATTTGAGCAGGTAATGCGCTGGTTAGGAAACTACAGTACGGGAGATTTGCCTGACTACTGCGTCAAGGGACAGATTGATATGGCCCGCCGACGCGACCTCAATGCCTGGAAGTTGCTACTGGCATGCTCGCTCTTTGACTTGGACGCGGGCGTCTCCCGCGAAGCATTGGGCTATATTGCCGACCTCACGCTGACTGATCGAAACGATGGGCTGACTCTGCTGCAACGTTTCTCTCTGCTCAACTCCGCAAAAGATGATCGGTTTAGCATGCTCCCAATAGTACAGGGATATGCCGAGGCTGAAATCGTCAAATCAGATTTCGGCGAGAAACTGACTGAGAGTTGGCTTGGTTGGCTGTTAGAATTTACGCAACACTACGGTATCGATCTAGAATTCCACACAGAGAGCGTGCTGACTGTTGGTTCCGAATATCCTCACATGCTGAAAGCCATTCGCTGGTGCCGCAAGCATGAGCGATGGGAAATACTGCTTAAATTGGTGGAGGGAGCATGGTTCTACTTCTACCTTGTCGGTATGTTTAGCGAATTCCGGGAAATGCTGGAAGCAGCAGTACAAGCCAGCAAGGCATTGCAGGATGAACAAAGCGAGGGACGATTTCTGTGCCGACTTGGATTGCTCTTTTGGGTACAAGGACAGTACGAGAAAGCGCTGGTAGAGTACTTGGAGAAGGCTGAGGAGATGGCCCGCAAACATAAGGATGACTATAGACTGGGACAGATCGATTCTGTACGCTTGGACATTCTCGCTCATCAAGGTCATTTAATGGAGGCAGAACAACTGGCAGAAACAATCTTGGAGAAAGGTGAGCGACTCGAAGAGAAAGGTGAGCGACTCGAAGGATTGGAACTGCAAAACTTAGCTGCTTCCCGTCTCGCTGAGTGTGAATCCAAGAAGCAACAGTTTGACAAAGCATTGGAATGGCTGAATCGAAGTGAAAGGTGGTGTAGAGAGCTTAACTGGGAGCGTGGTTTGGCTTGGAATATGTATCGTCGAGGTGCTATCCTGATTCAACAGGGAAATAGCGCCATTGCAGAGACCTTTCTAACGAAGAGCCTTAGTCTAGCTACTTCTTGGAGTGATCGCCGCCTTATGGTCTACAATAAATACTGCCTCGCTCAGGTTTACGCGGAAACAGGCCAGATAGGCCTTGCCCGTCAAATGGCTGAAGAAGCCCGTGATCTCTGCGAACGACTCGGGATGATTACGGAATTGGCAGAGGCAGAAGAACTATTAGGAAAATTGCCCCGAAGGAATGGGAACTAGTACACTCCAAAGGTAGGCCCGAATAGAGTGGAGCTTGATATCCACTAAGAACATCAGGGAGTCAGCTATTTCAAACAAGGACGCATAAAGGATGAGAGGCTGGTCTTAAGAAGACACTTGTTGCAGTAGCCCTTTCTCATTTTACTGTACCTTCGAGAAAAATGGCTGGTTCCCTGAACATATGAACTACGCCAGGTAATTCCGAAGAAAGTATGCAATATAGTTCTGAAAGTGACATTAATGCGCAGAAAGCGCATCCGTATCGAGGAAAAAGAACTTCCATTAACAAGGAAGGGGTTTGTGATAGACGAACTAGAACAGGTGCTGATTGCATATGAAAGCTGGCTGCTTCGGCAAGCTTTAGCCAAGAACACGCAAGATGCGTACCGCTTCCATGTGCGCCAGTATGGAGCGTATCTCGCCACGAGACCTGCAACGAGTCAGAATCCTCTCCATCATCCCTTTGCTCGTGTCTATGCTGTTCGTGATTACAAACTCTATCTCAAAGTAGAACGAAAGGCCAAGCCTGCATCGGTCAATCTGACGCTAGCAGCCATCGATCACTTCTATCAGTTCCTTGGTTATGAGCGGACGAGGGTACAACGCGAGGATTTGCCTCAGCAGTCCCCACGAGGGCTCTCTCCTGATGAACAAAAAGCATTTTTGCGAGCCGTTGAGCGAAGTTCTTCTCTCCGAGATCAAGCTTTGGCACGTCTACTATTCTACACTGGACTGCGCTTGAGTGAATGTGCTGCGTTGAATGTCGACGATGTGCTTATCTCAGCTCGCAAAGGGAAAGTCATTGTTCGGTCAGGTAAGGGAGAAACGTATCGTGAAGTTCCGCTGAATGCTGAAGTGCGTCAAACACTCAGCGACTGGCTCAAAGAGCGTGCCAGATACTTTCTCATTCCCAGGTTCTCTGACTCCGCCCTATTTCTGAATCTTAAGGGAAGACGCCTCTCCACCCGTGCAATCGATCTGGTGCTTCGTCAGTTTGGTGCTAATGCGAATCTCGAACTGTCTGCCCATGTCTTGCGCCACACCTGCCTCACTAATCTTGTCCGTCGAGGCAACGATCTGGTGCTGGTTGCAGAGATTGCAGGACATAAGCGTCTAGAGACAACGCGTCGCTACAGTCTACCATCTGAACAAGACCGCGAAGTGGCCATGGAAGCATTGCAGGTGGATTACTGATATTCTTTAAAGAGGTATACATGGAAAAGAAAACTGAGGTGGTCAAGGCAGAACTTGCCAATGGCATTATCATTCATATTCAAGCAACTGCACTTGGAGGAGAAGAAGAAGTTGCCTTGACGCTGCCTTCGTTTAAACCCGTCGCCGATGCGATTGAAGGCATCGCAGAGTCGATAGTCACGACCTTACAAAAGGTGAAACCACGAAAGGCCAGCGTTGAGTTCGGCCTCGCAATTGCACTTGAAGCGGGGCAACTCACAGCACTTCTCGTAAAAGGTTCTGGCACCTCCAATCTTAAGATCATACTTGAATGGGGTGAGTCATCATCTGAGTAGCTTTGGTGAGGTAGAACATGGAGCGGCAAATTTACAAGCTTTTGCGCCAGTGTACTGTGCGTTTAGCAATACCAAAGGTCGGCCACGGGACGGGCTTCTTTGTTGCACCAGGGTTGATATTGACATGTGCACATGTGGTTAAAGCGGCTCAGCCAGAAACATCTCTGGTCGAGGTGTACTGGAGCGGTCAGCGTTATTCCGCACAAGTCGTATCATGTGTGCCTGATCAGGACCTGGCGTTATTACAGGTGCCACTGACTGATCATCCCTGTGTTCTGTTCCAAGCAGAAGTCTCCCCGTTTGATCGCTTGTACAGCTATGGATACACCGACGAGTACTCTTATGGGGACCCAGCTACCTTTGATATGGAAGGGAAGGTTGGGGATCGCGAAGAGCAACTGAAGCTCAAAATGGGGCAGGTACGGCCTGGACTGAGTGGTGCCCCCTTGCTGAATGATAGGACCGGTCGCGTGTGTGGCATAGTTCAATTGACCCGTGATCGCAGCAGCGATATGGGAGGGAGGGGCATTTCAATAACTGTTGTATTTGAAGTATTTCCTAAGTTGCTAGCCCAGCATCTGCTTTTCCATGCTCATGATAGAGGTAGGACTAGGATCACTGTAAAAACCTATCACAAAGCAATTTGCAATATGGCCCAATACAACATTCGTGACGCCAAGGGCAAAAGAGTAATCTTGCTGGACGCTTCGTTTTACAGGTATATTTCAGGTAATGGAATGATTAGGAATTAGAGCAGTTGGCAATATTAACTTTAGGCAAGGTTCAAATTAAGCTTATCTTGCTTGACATTGCATGCCTGATGAGAACGGAATAGTGTCAAGTTCGTTTGAACCTTGCCTTAGAAACAGAACTGCTCAGGTCCAAGCTACTGTGAAGCTGCAGGCTGGTGCAGAATGACACTATTTTTGTCTGAAGGGTGTATCTACATCACTATGATCGTGATACATACCATATCTCTACTCCGTACCCAGCACAAGCAATATATGCTCCACCAGGTGACCAGCTGACATAATGTACATCAGCAACATGGTTATTAGGGGTGAAAATAGTCTTTCCAGTGCTAGCATCCCAGATATGTACCATCCCACCCCCACTGGCACCGTAAGAGTCATAAGAGGCGATACGTGTTCCATCGGGTGACCATGCGACTACATCCACGCCGTTAGAATGACCATGATAATAAGTGAGTAGTAAATCTTCTGTGACGGTATTCCATACTTGTATCTGGCTACTGCCACCAACGGCGATATAGTTCCCATTAGGAGACCACGCTACTGTATAAGCAACATCAGTGTTATAAGTAGTGATATTGTTGCCAGTAGTAGCATCCCAAATATGTACCATTTTGTCGCTAGGGTAAGAGTCCACACACGAGGCGATGTGAGTGCCATCAGGTGACCACGCTAGTGCCTTTATCCAAGAGGAATGACCAGGATAGGTAAGCAGAAGCTTTCCAGTTGCGGCATTCCACACCTGCACTGTTCCATCAAAGGCTCCGGAAGCAATGCGGTCACCATCAGGCGACCACGCTAATGCTTTGAAAATAGAATCAATTGAATACGTAATGGTATTGTTACCAGTGATGGTATCCCAAATCTGTATTGTCCCGACATCGCCCCAGGAGGCAATGCGGGTGCCATCAGGTGACCACGCTAGTGCCTTTATCCGAGAGGAATGACCAGGATAGGTAAGCAGAAGCTTTCCAGTTGCGGCATTCCACACCTGCACTGTTCCATCAAGGGCTCCGGAAGCAATGCGGTCACCATCAGGCGACCACATAACTATCTCTACTCTTTGGGAATGACCATGATAATTAAGTAGAAGCTTTCCAGTTGGAGCATCCCAGACCTGCATTTCCTTATGCCCCCCTGAGGCAATACGCCTACTATTGGGTGACCACACTATCATATCCACTCTTTTAGAATGACCATGATGGGTGAACAAGAGTTTCCCTGTCTTGGGGCTCCAGAGTTGGATGGTGTCACCTTCTCCTGAAGAAGCAATTAGTTTCCCATTGGGCGACCATGCTACTACATTTGTCCACTGAGAATGACCACGATAAGTAAGCAGAAGTGTTCCGCTGGCAACATCCCAAATCTGTACTGTCGTATCACCCCCTACCGAGGCGATGTGCATGCCATCAGGTGACCAGACTACTAGATGCACGCTTGAGGAATGACCACGATAGGTGAGCAAGAGCTTTCCAGTTGTGGCATTCCAGATCTGTGCGGTATTGTCATCACCTCCTGAGGCAATGCGCGTTCCATCAGGTGACCACGCAACCGCACGGGCTCCTTCATCTTCACTTACTTCAATAGTTCCATCCGAGGCCGGTAACCTTGGAACGTCGTCATGACCATGATAAGTAATAATCTTGTCGCCGGTAGTAACATCCCAGATCTGTACCCTTCCGAACTTAATAGAGGCAATGCGCGTTCCATCGGGCGACCACACAATATTTCTACCGCCATCAAAACTGGCAATGCTACTTCCAGTAGTAACTTCCCAAATCTGCCCTTTCCCATAATGTTCTGCCGAGGCGATATACGTGCCATCAGGCGACCAGGCCACTGAATCTACTGATTCAGAATGACCACGGTAGGTGAAATAAAGGATTCCTGTCGTGGCATTCCAAATTTGCACAGTGTTATCACTGGAACCAGACACTATATACGTGCCATCAGGCGACCAAGCCGCTGTACAGGCCCCCCAAGAATGACCACTGTAAATAAACTGACTCGTTCCCACAACCTTGCTGGCTTGTTCCAAAGCATTTGCAAACTCTACCACGCTCGTATAACGCTGCTTTGGGTCCTTGGCGAGTGCTTTCAAAACGACTTCCTCAACAAGAGGTGAAATATTGGGAACGCTTTTTTGTAATGATGGAGGTGGCTCAGCTACATGCTTCATAGCAATTTCTATCCAAGAAGAGCCATTGAACGGACATATGCCACAGAGCCACTCATACACGGCTATCCCTAATGCATATTGATCACTTGCTCTGCGCGGCTTCCCTTGTATTTGCTCGGGAGCCATGTAGGTTACAGTACCAGCTATATTCTGGCCGCCTAACGTATAAGTACTTTGGATAATAGTGGCAATGCCAAAGTCACTGAGGAGGAGGCCATTATCTTCTCCAAGCAGCATATTCTCCGGCTTGATATCCCGATGAATGACTTTGTAATCGTGAGCGTGTTGTAGGGCTGATGCAATCTGTCTCACATAGGAGACGATCAGTGGAAGTGGTAGCACAGAGCCTTTGGGATAGTTTAGACGGAGTGACCCTTGAGGTGTATAGGCCATTACCAAGAAAGGAGTACCCGCTTCGATGCCAAATTCTAGTACCTGTACAATGTGTGGGTGCTTCAACCGAGCGATAGTACGAGCCTCCTTAAGGAACATCTCTTTTTCTTGTGACGTAATGTGACTATGCAATAATTTTACGGCCGCCTCCGTTTGAAGATAGATATGAGTTCCTTTATAAACGCAGGCAAATCCACCACCACCTAGACATTCGGAGAGACGATAATTGCCGAATTGTTGTCCATCACGGTCTACACAGTTTTCTTTCATATCATTAAAGTCCCTTTTAGTAGATGTGGTGTAATGCAGTTCACACTTTCCCTAATCGAGTAACGATATTAGCTAATAGTCTACTCGTAACTCTTCCATCGCACGTTCACGATCCTCGATAGAGGGTAAGCTATAGCGTCGTGTGGTTTCCAGGCGTTTGTGCCCTGCGATCTCAGCAACCAGCACTAGGTCGTTGCCATGGCGAACAAGGTTCGTGAGACATGTGTGGCGCAACACATGGGCGGAGAGTTCCAGATGCGCGTCAGCCCCGATGCGACGAACAATCAGATCAATTGAGCGGGCAGAGAGTCGTTTTCCTTTGGGGTTGAGAAAGAATGCTGACTCAGAGGTCTGCGAAAACCGTTTGGTCCGCTCCTTGAGCCACATCCTGAGTGCCTCGCGTACCTCTGCATTCAGCGGCACTTCGCGGTAGGTATCACCCTTGCCTGAGCGGATGATAACGACTCCCAGGCGTGCGGAGATACGCACATCATCCAGATTGAGCGCCGCACATTCTCCGAGACGGATAGCCGTGTAGAAGAGGAGTTGTGCGATGGACTTGTCGCGCACAGAGGATGTTCGTTCAATCGTACGCAACAAGGCTTTTTGTTCTTCTGGCTTGAGCGCACGAGGAGCCTGCGCCGGCAGGCTTTCACGTTGGATGTGTAGCCGATCATTGCCGATGAACTGGTGGAAATGGTCAATGGCTGCCAGCGCAAGATTGACCGAGGTGGGTTTGGCCTGGCGTTCGGTTTTCAAATAGGTTTTGTAGTCCCGGACGGCGTAATCGCGAGCAAAAGGAGTGCGCAACGGATCATCAGCCGTTGGGGGACGCTGCGCAAGGTAGGCTCCATACTGATGCACCTGGAGTTGATAGGCAACGCGTGTTTTTGTCGCTAAGGGCTGCCGATCCAGCCAGGCATCGTATGCCGTGAGTGTCTCTTCCAGGGTTTCTGTCATCACCGCTCCTTGTTAGTAGAAGTGCTTTTGGTTCTCTATCAGACTCGAAATTCCGCATTAGTAGAAGTATAGCACAGATAAACTTCCACTAACAGGTATTAGTCGCAGTAGCCCCAATGGATGGTTCTGTCCTCAACAGAGGAGGTGAATCAAGAGTCTGCTCGACAAGAGAAGACACTTTTCCTAGTCATGGACTCTTCGCTTGCTTTCTATCCACTGTCCCCCTTAAGATGCAGTATTGACCCACCTCTATGGCTCACACTTGGGCCATAGCACTTTCTGTGGGCAGGAGGAATGGTTCATGGCATCCATTGAACGAACCGTCTATCCCCGCTTTACTCGTGCTCCTTCCGTGAAAGAATTACGTGAGATCTATACCCCAACCCCCACTGATGTTGCTTTTGTCACAACAAAGGCACGTGGGCCAGCTCAAAAGTTTGCGCTGATGATTTTGCTGAAGGTCTATGAGCGTCTGCATTATTTTCCTGATCCCCAAAGCATTCCGGGAGCAGTGATCAGTCATATCCGCTCCGTGATGAAGTTGCCTGACGACCTGGTGCCCGATATCTCCCCAGCAACCCTCTACCGCTATTATGGGGCGCTGCGGGAGCATTTAGAACTCAATAGCCAAGGAAAACACGCCCGACATATCGCCGCGCAAACTATGCATACGGCCGCCCAGACGATGGAGAACCCGGCTGATCTGATCAATGCCGCTATCGAGACATTACTCGTCGAACACTGTGAGCTTCCCGCTTTTAGCACGCTGGACCGTATGGCTGGGCGCATTCGTCGTCTCGTGAATAGAGGCATCTACCAGAGTGTCTTTGCTCGAATATCTGAAGCTGAACAACAGGCACTCTCGCGCCTCCTTGAGTCTGATGGATCTTCTCCGTTCACTGCCTTCGACCGGATCAAAGATGCTCCCAAATCAGCCACCCTTACCCATCTTGACGAATGGCTCTCTCGCTTGATCTGGCTCCAGTCCTGGGGATCGATGGACCCCTTCATGAAGGAGACGCGTTCCTTGAAGATCACCCATCTGGCGGAGGAAGCGCGGAGTTTGTATCCGTCGGATCTTCTGGATTTCTCTGCTCCCAGGCGATTGACCCTTCTCGCCTGTCTGATTGCTCAAGCGACTGTCTCAACCAGGGACGAGATCATTCAGATGTTTCTCAAGCGTATGGGCACACTCACCGAGAAGGCGAAACAAGAGCTCGAACGGCTCCGCGAAGAGGAGCGGGCGATCACTGAGCATCTGGTCGAGGTGCTCACAAATGTCGTGCAAGCCAGTACCGACGCACAAGATCCAGCAGATCGGGGCACACATATACGCGCTATCCTGGACCGAGAGGGGGGTGAAGCGTTGCTTTTAGAACAATGTGAGCAGGTGAGTGCCCATCATGGTGATCGATACCAGCCATTTGTGAAGAAATTCTATGGAAGCCACCGCCAGGCTCTGTTTCGGGTCATCAAAACACTGGATTTGCGCTCAACGTCGTCCGATCAGCGGCTGATTGATGCCATGAATTTCATCATTACCCACGAACACAATCCCAAGCAGTATCTGGAAGCCACCCTTGATCTTTCGTTTGCCAGCAAGAAGTGGCAGCGTACCGTGCTGGTGAAACGGAAAGGGAAAAACTGGTTCCGACGGCAACACCTGGAAACGTGTGTCTTTTCCTGCTTGGCCGACGAACTCAAAACAGGTGATATCTCTGTCCAAGGTTCGGAACAGTTTGCCGATTACCGTGACCAACTTCTGAGCTGGGAGACGTGCGAGCCAAAGGTCGCGGCCTATTGTCAGCAACTGGGTCTTCCTGCAACCGCCGAAGGCTTGGTCCACCATCTGCGCACCTGGTTGACAGAGATCGCCGCCGAAGTGGATCGAACCAGACCAGGAAATCAGGAACTCATGATCAATGAGAAGGGGGAACCATCGCTCAAGAAACTCAAGGCCAAATCACAGCCTGCCGGACTTCTTCAATTAGAAGAAGCATTACACGAAAAAATTCCAGAGCGACACCTGCTTGATGTGGTTGTCCGTATGGAACGTCTGACGGGCTTTGGCCGCCATCTTGGTCCTCTTTCAGGCAATGAGCCAAAAATGGATGACGCACTGGCTCGGCAATTATTGGCCCTTTTCGCGTATGGGACGAATCTCGGCCCCCACCAGATGGCAAGACACCTGCGAGGAACACTCGATGCTGATCAGATTGCGCATATGAATCGGCGTCATATCACCGCGGAAAAGCTCGATGCAGCCTTACGCGATGTGAAAAACTGCTTCAATCGCTACACGCTTCCCCACTATTGGGGAGAAGAGAAACGGGCTGCCTCTGATGGAACACAGTATGAGTTGGCGGAGGAGAACTTGCTGGCAGAGAAACATATTCGGTATGGAGGTTTTGGGGGCATTGCCTATCATCATGTGAGCGACATGTATATCCTGCTGTTCAGCCACTTTATTGGATGTGGTGTGCATGAGGCCATATACCTGCTCGATGGCCTGATACGCAATCGCTCGGACATCTCGCCAACCGTGATTCATGCAGATACTCATGGGCAAAACTTGCCCGTGTTTGGACTGTCATTCTTATTGGGGATTGAGCTAATGCCACGCATCCGTAACTGGAAGGATCTCAAGTTCTATCGCCCCTCCAAAGAGGTCATCTATGAACACATCGATTCCCTCTTCCACGACAATGTCGTTGACTGGGACTTGATTGAGACTCACTGGCAAGACTTGCTCCAGGTGGTTATCTCAATCCAGGAAGGGCGCGTGTTGCCATCGATGCTCTTGCGCAAGTTGGGCTCCTCTAGCCATAAAAACCGCCTCTACCAGGCCTTTTACGCGCTGGGGTGCGTCGTGCGTACAGTCTTTTTGCTGACGATGATTTCCGATGTGAAACTGCGTGAAGTGATCCACCGAGCAACCAATAAAATGGAGCAGTACAACGCCCTTGAGGATTGGGTACGATTTGCAAAAGGAGGAGTCATGTATGAGCATGCATTTGACGAACAGGAAAAACAGGTCAAATACACAGGACTCTTAACGAGCTGCGTCATTTTAGATGATAAGTGGAGTAGAAATAGGGCGTTTTGTAACGCTACAGCATAGGCTGATGGTCATACCTCACGAACGTAATACCATCTCACTCGTTCTAGATCATGGAGGTGGTAGTGATGCAAAACGTGAGGTGGGAGCTGTATCCCCTTGTCTCAGAAAATCCCGTCACCCGCGCCTTTATCGAAGAATTGGCCCAGGTGCGTAAAAGCCCAAGTACCATTGACAACTACAGCCGGGATCTCGAAGACTTTCTTCAAGCCAACACGGGTATGCCCATATCTCAGCTTCTTGAAGTAGATGAAAGCCAGATCGCCCACTATGTGGATGGTCTATGGAGCCGACCTGCACGTCGTGGCTCTGGACACAAGTCGGTGAAAGAGAAGGTTACCTACATCACCGGATCATCTCTGGCACTCAACACGATCCGGCGGCGAGTCAGTACTGTTCGCGTCTTCTACGACTGGTGTATCCGGGTGCGCAAGCGGCATGATCAGTTGAATCCTGTGCCGAGGGGAGTGCGTGGCAAAGAAAAAGGATTCGTCAGCTATGCTCCCTCCGCTCCCTGGATTCCCAGCGAAAGTCAGTTCGCCGATCTCCTCTTGTATGTGTTTGCTACCATGTCGCTCCGCAACCAGGCGCTGATCCTGATCTTGTACGACGGTGCCTTGCGACGAGAAGAAGTGACCTTTCTCAGGAAGGATCATATTGATGAGAAAACGCATACGATCAAGATTCCTCATGAGCTGACCAAGAACAAGATGCAGGGACGTATTGTGCTGTCAAATACGACCTGGAAGATCCTCCAGGAATATCTCCAGGAGGACCGCGCCCGTCTGGTAGCTGCGTATGGAGCTGAGGATGCTGGCCTACTCTTTCTCTCGGAATCTAACCAGAATGCCGGTCAGCCGATCAGCAAATGGTCCGTGACCAAGCTATTTGATGAGATCAGGGATGCGCTCGGCCTGCCTCAGTTGACCCCACACAAGCTACGGCACTTGATGCTGACCCACCTCATGGACAATGGCCTAGATCTGTATGAAATCAGTCGCTATGGGCGTCATCGATCCACTGCAAGTACGGAGATTTACTTACACCTGGCTGATTCAAAACTGGCGCGCCAAGTAAATAAAGTTCATGAACAGCAATGGAAGCGCCTGGAGTCCCTCTTTCAAGAGCGCCAGACGCAATTGGAGGTAAGGGATGCCAACGACTAACTCCCTCGTACATGCGCGCTCTGAGAAAGTCCTGGCGTTTCGCCTGCCCATTGAGCCTCCTACCTATCCTGACCGCTCCCCTGCTCTCTCTCAAGAAGAGCGTCAGGGAATTGAATCTCTGCTCACTTTGTCTCCCAGGCAATTCCGCGCGTTTGAGCAGCAGGCTGCGCGTATTGAGCGTGTTACGCAGCCACTCTTTGACATACTCACACTGTTTCGACAGCGACGACCGGCCAGTTACGTGCCGAACTGGTATTTTGTTGACTATCTTTTGGAGCATGTCCTTCAAACAAACACGTTGTATTGGGGATGGTCACATCCCATGTGGGAAAAAGTTATCGATGCCATTCCTGTACGACCGAACAACGTTGCCCTGCGCAGGGAACCAGGCCACACGACGATCTCTGGTCCTCATTCGCTGTTAACTCATATGGCAGCGTATCTCTTCTCTGATCTTCTCTACCCCACTGGAAAAAGATGTTTCCCTGTTCAAACAATGGGCGAAATCATTTTCGGTCAGGAAATGGTGGAGGAGGCCATTCATACCGTTATGGAACCATGGTTAGCGATGGGATACGCAGAGAATCAGCGGAACTACTTTATTTTTACCACGGTCTTCGCCTTGTTGGCCAATCGCAATCCCTACGTGGAAGCGCTTACGACGACGACCCTGAAGAATCTGTATGAGACTCATCTGAACGGAAGGATGCGAAGCACGGTTGGACAACTGCAAAAGGTTCTCATCTCGTTACATATGCTCTCCAGCGAAGAAGGGAAGACAACAGTAGGAAAACCAAAACTCCAGCTTTTTCAGGATGAGTTCGTTGCTGGCATTCACCCTCGATGGGTGGCGTGGCTCCGAGCCTTCTGGCAACAAACACCTATTTCTCAAAACAATCGTCGCGAGATCATTCGTCATGTGTTGGTTGCTTTCCGTTGGGTCACACAACACTATCCGCATGTCACGGAGCCTGGCCAATGGACACGAGAACTTGCTCTGCGGTACGTTGCTTACGTGTGCAATGAGGCGACCGTCTATGAGTATGTCTCCCCAACCACCCAACAACGCCGGGTCAAACAACTGGAGCAGAGGAGAGGAGAGCTACTGAAAGCCACAAGCCAGACAGCTCGCATCAAATGCCTGCGAGGATTCTTTCGCTGTCTGCAAAAGTATTCCTACGAGATTGATGGCCGGGTGGAGCCGCGCTTAGAAATCAGTTGGAATCCTGACGACGCCTTAGCAACGCCAGAGCATGTGAGAGCCCAAATTCAGCCGAACCCTCGCAATGTTGAGGAAGAGGCGTGGCTCAAACTGGTGTGGACGGCTTGTACGCTCAATGCACAGATGGTAAAAGAGGTTGCTCCAGGAGCAAGATATCCCTTACCCTTCCTGCGAGCTGTAGCGCTGGTATGGGTCACAGGATGCCGACGAAGCGATGAGATCCGTCGCTTACCCCTTGAATGTGTCCGACAGGAATGGGCTCCTGAAATGATTGATGAAAACGGAGTGCAACTTGAACCGGCTGAGAATCTCTGGTATTTATTGGTTCCAACCAACAAATACCGTGGGACTTTTTGGACTCCCATCCCCCAATATACGGCAGAGGCTATTCTGGCCTGGAAAGCGGTACGGCCCACGAATCAGTCCTCGTTACCAGACCGCAAGACAGCAAAGCTTACCGAATACCTGTTTCAATACAGAGGAAGGAAGATGGGTGGAAGCTTTCTCAACCAATCTCTCATCCCATTGCTCTGTAAAGCGGCAGGGCTTACTGATGAGCAAGGGAACCCGTACAAGGATGCGATTGGTCCCATTACTTCCCATCGAGCCCGGTCTTCTACAGCATACTATCTGAAAGCTATGGGGATGACGCCCTACGATATTGGAAAGCTCCTCGGACATACTAACCCGAACTTGACGCTTCCCTGGTATTTGAAGGAAAACCTTCATCAGTTAGGGCGCATGTATCGGAAGGCCAACCCGCTCGACAGAACGGTTCACGCCCTTTTAGATACGAACGCTGCGGGCCGTGGAGAACCCTGTGTTTTCTACTATCTATCAGATAGCCAGGATGGTCGGCCTCGTTTGTGCGGCAACCCGAACTTCCGCACCTGTTACCACCAGCTCCAATGTGCCGAGTGCGCAGCGTACATTGAGACAGAACTCGCCGAGGTCATCGAAAAACGGCCTGGCGTTTTACACATCGCTGTTCCTATCCCCTTGCCTGAGCAACTCGTTGAAGACCTGAACAAACAAGAGGCTGGTATTCCGACAGATAAATCGCCAGCACCCCCACCTCTTCCCAGTCCTGCTTTCCACTTTAACAAGAAGGTCTCAGCTCACATTGAGAGAACGAATGATCAGGAGGCAAATGAGTTGGATCAGTTACGTACGAGACTGATGGAACTGGAGGCACAATTAGCGGCAAAAGGAAAACAGGATACACGTAATGTTTCTATTCGTCTCTTGAAGCAAGAGATGAGCAAAATCAACCAGCGCATTGTTGAGTTAGGAGGAGAAAACGAGGCAAATGGATAGCACCAATTCGGTGATTCTTGGCAGGTTTACTCCACATATTGGACAACACGGTCGAGATCAGCGCAGCGCTCAATACCCTTGCTTCGGAGGGATATCTTCTCACCATCGACGAAGTAGCAGCACTCTCACCGTATCAGACGAGGCATATTAAGCGATTTGGCAACTATGAGATCGATTTTGAAACCGTTCCCACACTCAATGCCGATGATCTGACCTTCACTCTTGAGTCTCCCCCAGAGCCTCCAGTCATCGAGGCCGTTCAAGAGAGTTGAATGCCAAATCAGAAAGCACCGTCCACAGAGAAAACTCCTGTCAGATACGCATCTGACAGGAGTTTTCTCTCACAAATTAGAACAAAAGTGCGCTGTGATAGATTTTTACAGTGATCCTAGTCCTACCTCTGATAGTCGTTGGATGGACTGTCTCGCAGCGGGTGTCGATCGTCCCAAAAATTGGCTTCCTTTCCCTCGTAATCCGTTGTTCCAAACTCGCCCGGGTGAGTTTGAGCGACTGGAAACCGAGCTTTTATTTGATATACCGCGCCAGCCAGCTCGATCAGGATTGGTTGGTTTGGTGGGATTGGGAGGAGTAGGCAAAACACAGTTGGCGATCGAATTTGCCTACCGCAATCAACACCGCTTCTCTGCTGGTATTTTCTGGATGCCAGCCACCGGAAATAGCATCTTCGACTGGCAGCACCAGCTGGCCGAACTGGCCAACAACACGGGATATCTACCTCCAGATGATAACCGATCCAACTCCGACTACGAAATCCAGAGAGCACGTCACTTTTGCCGCTATCTTGCCACACACAAAGATGCCCTAATGATTCTAGATAACGTGGAAAATACTGAGCTTATTCGTTCCGCCTTACCGACCCTGGCAGGTGAAAACGTAGCGTGCTCTACTTTATACACCTCACGGAACCAGAAGACGGAGATGGATATACCTGGAGTGGCAACATTTCCTGTTGAGCTATTATCAGAAGAACGTGCGCTTCGCCTCTTGTTAGAAACTACCAAACCCCTGCTCTTGGCTGAAATAGTGGCAGGTAGTTTGGATACAGAAGCAGACGCCGCACGTTTCGTGTGTCAACGCGTTGGATACTTGCCACTAGCGCTTGTTCATCTACGTGGACTACTGGCCGATAAAGCTCCCAAACCGTTGACACTTGCACGGTTAGCCGAGAAACTTACACAACAAGGCGCGTTAGAATTGGCGAAAAAACGGCGCGATGGAGCAGCCTCGCTTTTCGCAACCTTCTGGTTAAGCTGGGAAAAGGTAGAGAGTGAGGACTCACGCAGACTATTCAAACTAGCCTCCTACTTTCCTGAAGCCGCCCCCATCCCACTCTGGTTGCTTGGACTTGCAGCCAGCCTGGGTGAGGACGGTGATATCTTTGAGCCATTAGGAAAAGCGTGTAACCAGTTGTGGGAATGGAGCCTATTGGAATTGCTCTCAGAAGGGCAGGTACGGATGCATCCTCTTATACGTGAGTTTGGACAACGGCTGATAGCAGAAGAAGGAGCAGACACGGGACAAATCCTACGAAGCAACGCAACAGATCGTCTCACGAAAGAGTTTATAGATCTCGATCGGTTAGAACAACGCGTGAAACGAGAGGGCTACTGGGGATGCTTAGAACAGGTGCGAAAAGCGAAGGCCTATATGGCACTGCTCGACGCAAGTCAAATTGAGCAGATAGAACGCATTGAACGGGGGTTGGATAGCGAGAGCCACCTGCTTGCCGAGAATCGATGGTGGCCTGATCCGCTCCCTGGACTGTTCTATCAGCAACTCTTCAATCATGCCATTGAAGAGGGAAGCCCTTACACTGTAAGAGAACATACTGCTCGCTGGCTGCGACAATTAGGGCAAGCCGGTGCAAAAGATCGCTCATTGCTCAAAATCTTCTCTGGTCACACAGGCTACGTGTACAGTGTAGCATTTTCGCCCGACGGGAACCTGGTACTTACTAGCTCCGAAACAGCACGGTTGTGGAAAGCAGACAGTGGACAGTTGCTGGCGGTTTTGCCAGAGCCCGACGGACCAGTATTGGATGTAGCATTTTCGCCCGACGGGAGCCGTCTACTCACTCGCTCACTCGGTGGGACAGCTCGCCTGTGGAGGGCAGACGGTGGGCAATTGCTCAGCACCTTGGACAAAAAAGATGGAGTACACGATAACATAGACAGTATGGCGTTTTCTCCGAATGGCAAGCTGGTACTCACTCGCTCAGATGACGGGATGGTTCGACTGTGGACGGCAGACGATGGGCAATTACTTGGCACTATTACCACTAGCGCCGTGCGCTGCGTGGGCTTCTCCGCCGATGGGAGCCGTCTACTCACCGGCTCAGACGATGGAACGCTTCGACAGTGGGGAGTAAGCAGCAGGCAACTGCTCAGCACTCTTCAGATCGATGCAAAGAGTGGAATAGGTGGAACAGGATTACAAATGAGGTTTTCGTCTAGTGGCAGACTGGTTTTCACTAGTGTTTATACTGGATCTGTACAATTTACACCTACAGGGCCTGTACTTCCTCAAAAGCATCAAGTCTGGCAGGTAAACAATGGGCAGTTACTCAGCACTTTGCAGGGCAATGGTACTTCTCTAAATGGAGCAACTTTCTCACCCGATGATAACCAGATACTCGCTGGCTCAGATGATCATGCAGCATACCTCTGGCAGGTAAGCAACGGATCATTGCTAGCGATCTTTCCAGGCCATACTGCTCGCGTCTTGGGAGGGGCTTTCTCCGCCGATGGGAGCCGTCTACTCACCGGATCAGACGATCACACAGCACGCCTCTTGCAGTTAGGCAACCAACAGTTACTCAGCAACCAGGGCAGTCACACTGATAAGATAACCAGCCTAGTGTTCTCTCCTGATGGCTGTGTGCTGCTGACCGGCTCAGATGATGGGACAGTCCAACTCTGGCAAACAGATAGCGGGAAGCTACTCACCACCTGGGAGGGGCATATCCAGTGGGTGTACTGTGTAGCGTTCTCTCCTGATGGCAGCTTGGCACTCACTGGCTCGGCTGATGGGACGGCTCGACTGTGGCAGGTGAGCAGCGGGCAACTGCTTTCTACCTTAGAGCATCCCGACGGTCGGGTATATAGTGTAGCATTCCTTCCTGATGGAAACTACGTACGCACTGGCACTGGACAGCCTTTCTTCGGAGATGGGGCTACTTGGCTGTGGCAGGTGAGCAATGGGCAACTGCTCGGTACATCGCGAGGCAGTTTCGGAGAAGTAGTATGGAGCTTGGCAATCTCGCCCAACCACGATCAAATATTCATCGGCTCCGGGAATCACATGGCAGGGTTGTATGAGTCAAGCAGCGGAAAATGCCTTACTTCTTTAAAAGGGCATACCGAATGGGTAGACAGGGTGGCATTTTCCCCCGATAGCAGCTTGGTACTCACCGGTTCCTGGGATAAGACCGCACGGTTATGGGAAACAAGTAGTGGGAAGCAGCTCGCTGCCCTAGAAGGACACACTGATCATGTGAGCTACGTGGCATTCTCCCCCGATGGTCGTCTCGCCATCACCTGTGATCCCCATGGTTGGGTCTTCTTCTGGCAAACGAGTGGGATGGATATCGGACGTCTTCTAGGACTCTATGTCGCGGAATTTGCGGTTGGTGCTGTGCATTGGCTGACCACTGATCAGGTAATTTTGGTGGATACAGGAGGCCGAGGAGATCGTCCCCACTTCTATCGACTGAAGCTGGAGGGGATATGATAGCCGCTTCTCTCATTGCATTCCCGTAAAACAGTCCAATTGTCAGGCTTACATGAGGTATTATTGCAAATTGCTCTAATTCCTAGTATTTGCTTATCTTAGGAGACTCACGCTAATAAGGTGACCAATAAAACGCTCGCGTGCCACATGGCGCGGTCAGATTACAACAAAATATGGTCAGCTTATTTCAGTGAGTTTCCTTAGATGTACCTCTTGATGCAGCACAGAAGAGCTATCGCCACGTATGTGGACACTCGGTGCAGCGCGTGAACCCCGGACGCCCGTGAAACAGTTCATAGAACGTTTTGCAGCCCCGCTCGTCAATGGCCACCTTGACCGT
>Ga0307374_10000436_pt1 | contig 80879 bp, 77 predicted proteins | sample OX3MG_FD_202532 | JGI IMG/M metagenome (GOLD analysis project Ga0307374, IMG submission 202532) | Soil microbial communities from Risofladan, Vaasa, Finland - OX-3 | ecosystem: Environmental > Terrestrial > Soil > Coastal area > Acid sulfate soil | place: Finland: Risofladan, Vaasa | collected... | reverse complement strand
TCAAGGAGTATCCAAATCCTCAGCGTAGCGGGTGTCCCGGCTCAGACGTTCTCAGGAGAATCGCGTCTCGAAAGATGGCGCTCCCCGAGGCTGAGGCATGGCTCGATCACCTCGGCTCTTGCAGCCCGTGCTATCGGGATTTTTCTCAATTTCAGAAAACCTATCAACTCCGTCGAAAACGCACGCTGCTTGCAATCGCGGCCAGCATCTTGGTTGCTGCATCTATTGGCGGATGGGCGTTGGTCCAGAAGCACAACAAAAACCAAATCACTCAAACGGCTGTGCTGGACTTGCGGAATTGGTCTGTCGCTCGCGGTATCAGGCCAAATCCGGGAGTTAAGCCACTCGAAGTGAGTGGTGGGGTCTCTCGTTTGAGCATTTTGCTCCCGCTTGGAAGTAGCGAGGGTCAATATGATATCCGCATTGCGACTGCGTCCGGAGAATCGCTCGCGACCGCGAGTGGTATAGCCAAGCTCAAGAACGGTGTTACGGCGCTCCGAGTTGCGGTGAGCCTGTCTTCGGTGAGTCCTGGCACATATATACTTCAAATTCGGAAGGCAGGTTTGGAGTGGAATTCGTATCCGTTAGCTGTCCGTTAGGTGCAGCATCATTCGTATCTTAAGGCAACCATCGGATCAACGCGCATGGCGCGCCGAGCGGGCAAGGCGCACGCAAGCGCGGCAGCCGCCATTAGCGCTCCGGCAGCGGTTGCCATCATTAGAGGATCATAGGGCCGGACTTCGAACAGAAGTGCGGCGATAAGTCGACCCGCAGCCAATGCCGCACCAATTCCGACAACAAGACCTAGCACGACTGGTCGCAGTCCTTGAACAAAGACCATACGGCAGACGTCTGACGTGCGCGCACCGAGCGCGACGCGGATGCCGATCTCGTGAGTGCGGCGCGTGACGGAATAAGAGACCACACCATAAACGCCCATGCAGGCCAGCAGCAGCGCGGCGACTGCGAACAGCGAGATCAGCAACGTCCGAAACCGCTCCGGGGCGAGCGACGCCGAAACAATTTGGCCCAAGCTGTGTATGGGCGGAATAGCCACGCTCGGATCGATCTTCCAGATCGCGCGACGCAGGTCGGGAGCAACCGCTGTGGCGCGCAAGCGAGTGCGCAAGGTTAATGACCCCGTCAGACCGCCGCCATAGAGCTCATACACCATCGGCGTCGCCGCTTTGAATAGACTTACGCTGCGCGTGTCGCCCACGACTCCGACTACCCGAAATCCAGGAAATCCAGAAGAAGAGTCCACGTCAAATCTCTGTCCGAGGGGATTGACGCCGGGCCAGACGCTCTTGGCCGTAGCGGCGGAAATCACCACGGCGGGCGTGCCGGCGTCGGCCCATGTCAACTCCCGGCCACGCAACAAGGGAATGCCGAGAACTTTGAAAAATTCGGGGCTGACGCGGCGGTAGCTAGCGAACGGTCGCTCAGCTATGGGCCGCGTATCGCCAGGCAAGTCTACGGGGTCGTCGTTCCACTCGCCCCCCAAGGGCAGCCAATTGGTAACTGCGGAAGACTCGACGCCGGGCAGCGCCGATGTGGCAGCGAGCACGTTGCGCCAGAACTCACTCCGCTCCTGCCCTTGCGTATACTGCGCCGCCGGTAGTTGCAGATTCACAGTGAGAATATGCTCGACGGCGAACCCCTTTGGTACATTCTCCAGCTTCGCAAAACTAGCGATCAGCAGCCCGGCAGCGACCAGCAGCGTGGTGCTGAGCGCCGTCCCGGCTCCGACCAACAGTTCCCGCGCCAGCAGGCCCTTGCCCGTGTCTCCCGTGCGCGCACTGCCGGAGCGCAAGGCGTCCTCGGGATTGCTGTGCGCCATCCGCCATGCAGGAAGCAGGCCCGCGAGCAGGCCTGCCAAAACCGAAATCACTAAGGTGAACCCAAGTACCACAGCGTCCAGACGGACATTGTGTAGACGTGGCAACCCGGGCGGAGCGACTGCCAGCAACGCCCAGAGCGCCCAATGCGCTAACACAAGTCCCAAGGCCCCGCCCAGCGCTCCCAGCAACAGTGTCTCTGTCAGCGTTTGCCGCAGGAGCCGACCGCGACTGGCGCCCAGCGCGCTCCGGATTGCGGTTTCGTGCTCCCTTGCCGTGGCCTGCGTCAACACCAGATTGGCCATATTCACGCAGATGATGAGAAGCACTGCCAATACCGCTGCAAACAGCACCCAGAGTTCGCGCTTCGAATTGCGGACGATCATATCTCGCAGCGGCATCAGCACTGTCCTGGGATGGGGCATAAACGATTGCGAGTGGAACCGCTGGCTCAGAATCAAGTTCAGCTCGGCCGTCGCCTGCTCCCGGCTGACGCCGGGCTTTAGTCTGGCGATGGCGCCGAGGCCGAACCCGGCGTCCACCGCAAGCTCCCACTTCTCGAAAACCTCTGGCACGAAGAGATCAGCCTTAGGGATGGGGCCACTTGTGGGGATCAATTGCTCCCCTTGGGGAAACTGGAAGTCTGCCGAAAGGACGCCAGCGACAGTATACGGGCTCCCGTTTAATGAGATTGTATGGCCGATTATGCCGGGATCTCCGTGAAATCGGTTTCGCCACAGACCATTCGTAAGAATCACTTCGTGCTTGTAACCGGCCTGGTCGGCATCCGGCAAGAAATTGCGCCCCAGCTGCGGTCTAACGCCCAAAACATCAAAGAGATTGGACGTAACGGCGTCCGCGCTCAGGAGGGTGGCTTCACCGCCGCCCGTCAGATTCAAAGTGATGCCTTCGTCGACGACTCCGATTCCGGCCAGCGACTTCGCTTGTCGCGACCAGGCCAGATATACCGCTGGATTCGGAGGGACCATCGGGAACTTCCGCGCTAGCTTAGGAACGAACAACTGGACGGCGAAAAGTTGGCCCGGCTTGGGATACTCGAGTGGCTGCAAAAGAACACCATCGACAATGGAGAAGATCGCTGTGTTGGCACCAATACCGAGGGCGAGCGTCAGAATGGCGACGGCGGTAAAGCCGGGGGATTTGCGAAGCATCCTTAGCGCGTAGCGAATATCCTGAAAAATGCCGGACAAGAAATTGTTGCTGTCTTTGCCTGGGGCAATGGGCTCGCGATACAAATCCCTCTCCACATGGCGGAGGCTGCGGGCGAGGAAATCGTCGCCATTCAGTTCGTCGATGGCGATGCGGAAAGCTGCGTCTTCGGACTGGCCGGTCGCGAGGAGTTCCTGATAGCGATCATCGAGGTGCTGCGCGATCTCTTCGGCAATTTCCGCTTCGCGCGCTGGGGAGAGTTTCAGTGGCGCAAGGCGGCGAAGAATTTCTGGCTTCCAGTCAGGCATTTTCAGCCTCGGTGATGCGATTGATGCCGACGACAAATTCGCGCCAGCCGCGAAGCTGCGAAGCGAGGACTCTCCGTCCTTGGCGCGTCAGACGATAATAACGGCGGCGGCGCTGTCCGCTCTTTTCAACCCAGCGTCCATGCAGCCAGCCGCGGCGTTCGAGCCGATAGAGCAGCGGGTAAAGCGAGGCCACGTGGAAACGTACCGTGCCGCCAGAGCGCTGCTCGATGAGTTTGCTAATCTCGTAGCCGTGGCGCGGGCGGGCTTCGACGAGCGAAAGAATGAGTAGTTCGGCGCTACCCTTTTTCCATTCCATTTGTGAAGCTGTGCTATCCATATATGGTTCTGCAACATATTGAACGACAGCACGGCCTGAGAGTCAAGTGAATGTTTCACGAGTTTCATCTTTCTCGCGGGTTAGTCGAAGCGAAGAGCAGCGCAGCAGGCGGCCTGGTGTCCGATTCTGGATGGGCTCGTTCGGTATCTCTCAATAGGGTCTGCGGCACGCCATGAAACCCGGATCAGAGGTCTTTCATCAATTCCAAGACTTTTTGCATCTGGGTGTCTTCCCCTTCAATCAGCTTTTCGGCTGACAGTTCGACAGGAACGCCTGGCGATATCCCTTTGCCCTCAATCATTCTCCCTTCCCACGTTAGATACGCGGCCACAGGCAAGCCCAAAATATAACCCGAGCCAACCTGAAAGGTTCGCCCGCTCAATAGCCGTCCCGGCGTTTTTGTACCGACAATCGTCGCCAACTGGTTCTCTTCAGCAAATGCTGCAACCATTTCGCCTGCACTGGATGTGTGCTCGTTCAGGAGGATCACTATGCGACCATAGAATCGTTGCGCACCGAGACCCTCCGTCACGACGAGAATCGATTTGTCGATGAAGCCGTATCGCAGCGCCAGCCACAGAAGAGTTGCCTTGTGCGACGGTATTCGTCCGAATCTCGGCAGAGTCTCCCGCGCGTAACCCTTTTCCTTGCGTGAGCGCGTGAGGCTGTAACCGACTTCCATTTTTCCTGGCGTCAAATAGCTCATGAGCCGCAGACCACCAATACCTCCGCCGGTGTTTCCGCGAAGATCAACGATGAGCCGGTCGCAGTCCCGCAGATGCTCGAAGGCTTTGTCCAAAGCATGCGCGACATCTATGCCCACGGCTCCGGGAAACATCGTCACTTTCACCCAACCGATTCCATCGGGGAGCCGCGAACACAAGACCGACTTCGGAACTATGACCGGTCGGTTTTTCGACCGTGGCGATGGCACGTGAAGAGTCAGGCTCACGTCCTCGCCCTTCCGATTCCGAAAGGTAAGTTTCGAATCCTCTCCCACGGGGAAAATCGGTGGCTCTGGCGGCTTTAGTTCTCGGCTATTGATTTGCAGCAGGATGTCGCCGGGACGCAGCCCTGCTTCATACGCTGGTCCTCCCTCGTGGACATCCTGGAACATCCAGCGCTCTTCGCCGTCGAGCATGCATCGCATGAACGTGGCGCTGATTGCGTGGCGGGCCGGAACATTCGGACTCAGCGAGTGCCGAAAGCCCGTGTGACTCGTCTTGAGTGCGTTCAGCAATTCCTGCATTTGCTTTTCGAAATCTTCGTCCGTTTGGCTTTTCAGGATGTCGAGTTTTCGCGTCCTCGCCAGTTCGGCCCAGTTCACTCCGTCCCAGTGAGGGTCGAAGTGCTTTCGCTCCACGAGCTGGCACACCCGCGCATAGATTTTTTCTCGGGTCTTGGCGTCGAGGGTCATGGCTAGTGCAAAGGAATCGGCGATCCGCCGTCTCCGATCAGAACAAACGCTCCCCAATAGTAAGGCGAAACTTGCATTCCGTATTTCGCCAGCAAGTCGAGTTTTGCCGCTCTCAACGCTGTCGCTTTATCCTCGCCTTGCGCCAGATGAGTATAGAAGCTCTTCATCAAGTCCGAAGTGAATGTATCGTCCGCACTCCAAAGGCTGGCGACGACCGCCTTCGCGCCACTCACAAGAAATGCCTCAGCCAGATCGGTGATTCCCTCTTCCCCTTCGACCTTGCCAACGCCCGTATCACAGGCCGAGAGCGTAACAAGGTCGGCATTGAAGTGAAGCCGCATGATGTCCGGAACCTGCAAGAGGCCATTATCGTGAGACGCCTCGTCTATCCCCAGTACCAATCCTGATCGTTCGGGGAAACGGCTGTCGGCGAATCCGTGGACCGCAAGGTGAACGATGCGAAAGTCTGCGAGAGGCTCAGATTCAAATGCCGCCTCAGTCGCGTGCGAGCCGAGGAGAACGACGCCATCATTGCCGAGAATCTTGTTGGCTCCGAGAACTTCCGCGCGCGTTTGTGGGAGGTCATGCAGCGAAGTCCCTAACGTATCGGAAAGGCCGCGCAAAACTGTTTTCTCGATTCCTTCGGGCTTCGGTAGTTCTGTGGATACATCGCCCTGATCCTGATATGGAACGTCTCCCACGCCGAGGAAGGAACGCTCCGGCTGCTTCGTTTCTTTTCTGGTCCGCAGAACATTCAGAACTGTCATCGCGGGAACATAACTGATTGTTCGTGACTCTGCCAAGAAGGAACCATTGGGGTCACGGAGCGTGTCAAAGGGCAAGAAATAGAGAATACCGTCAGGAACAACGATTAATCCGTCGTGGGTCTTAATCCGGGTCAAGGGCTGCAGCAGAATCGAGTAGAGTTCTTCAGCAACGTGCGCATTGTCCTGTTTCGCCCGAATGCTGCTGAGGTACTTTTCCGTTAGGTTCCGAATTGTCTGCCCTCCCGCTGGCAAGACGGTCAGGCCTGCATGTTCCTTTGAAATCCAAACACAGAACGCGTGGGGCTCGTCCAACACATATTCAAGCGCAAGCTCGTTGGGATGGAGAACGGCCTGAATCGATTTCAGGGATGCAGGCTTTTCAAGCCATTCATGTCGTGACGCATCCTGATCGTTCCGCGTCCAATCGAGCCGCCGCTCGTACTCGGTTAGTTGGTCATTCAAGCTCTTGCGTTCGTCAGTGCTGTCCGAACGCATTAGGCGAAGTTGAAGCTCGGAGACGGTCGTCGCCAGCGCTTGCACAGCGGGCGATTCTTCATTGCTGAACGACACCTTGTCTTCCAGCAAAGCTGCTGCCGTCCTCCCGCGGACCCGTTCCAGAATATCCAATGCTCGCCCCACGTTTCCACTGCGGGCGATAAGTTCAAAATGATGCAAGTAAGTCTCACCCATCGCTCCGGCAAGAGAGCTGCTCCAATACGCTTCATCGAGATTGACCAGCATCCCGTCAATCACCTGTTCCGCTTGTTCATACAATTCGTTGGCCTCGGCGACATGGCCTTCGCGTGCCTTCAGATCAGCGAGCACAGTAAGATCGCGCGGCAGGAAGTAGCGATCGCCGATACGCCTGCTGGCGTCTAGCCCCATGGAAGCGTAGTGCGCGGCGGACTTGAGGTCTCCGTTTTCACGGTAAATGTTTGCGAGGTCGAAGAAAGCCTGATCGGCCATGCGGAAGAACGCATGGTCTCGGCCGAGTTCGCCGGCTTGCTCCAGAAACGCCGTCGCTCTTTCTCGGCTTCCGGTCCGGAGTTCTAGTTCTCCGAGTTGAATGAATATCTGCGACTGATGGCCGAATTTTTCGTTCTTTCTAGCGACTCCCAACGCAAGGTTCAGGGTTTGTCTCGCGTCTTCGAATTTGTTCTCGCCAACCAACGCTTCGGCCTTGCCTTCGAACGCCATATAAGGGAACCCTGCGTCTGGGATTCCCTCGGCGATTTTTATTGCGCGGCCAAAGAACGCGATGGACTCTGCATATCGCTGCACTGTATTGAAGCCATTCCCGAGCATTTCCAGAAATCGCACTTGACCACCCGTGTCGCCGCTGGCCATGGCCGAGAGAAGTGCATCGCCAACCATTTTTGCTGCACCACGGCTATCACCTTGAAGGAAGGCGAGGATCCCCAACTCTCCTGTTGCGCGTGCTTCCCATTGGGCTTCTCCCAAACTCTTCGCAATCTTGCGGGCCTCGGTCCAATCCCATTTCGTCGCCGTCGGACTGATTTCGATGTCCGTGTAACCCTTTTCGGCGAGGCACCAGAGCCTAAGTTCGGGGTCATTTTTCACAACAGGGTCATCGAGCTCCTTCCCGATCATTTCCGAGACGTCCACATAGGACATGGCCTCGGATTGCGCCCGAATCCTGCCCACACGGGCATAAATCTCGTCTCTTTTGTCCCCTCTGTCCTTGAATAGTTGCTCCGCTCGGACATATAGAGGTTCTGCTTTGGGCCAGTTAAACAGCCAAGCAAGATGGTTCGCTTCGGCCAGCAGGACGTTAGGATCGTTCGATGCTTGCGCACTCCGGTGGAGATTTGCAACTGCGGATCGGGCGGTAGCTTTCCGCGAAAGATACAGCCCAATATATTTGTGGGAATACACAGCAAGAGTGGCGACGAAGAACGCCGAAAGCAACAGCGCCAGCCACGCCTTTGAGAAATGCATCCGCAACGGCGTTCCTTAGAATTCTCCGCGGAAAGCCTGCTATCTCTTCTTCTTGCCGAGTGTCTGCCGTGCAGCGATTTTTGCGAGGGCCAGCACGATCCCCGAATTGGTTATTACAGCGTCCGGCCAGCGTTTTTCAGCGGCCCTCTTCAGCAGGTCAAAATCCTCTTGCGTCATTTTCACATTCACTTGAACGGTTCGCTTCATGCCTCTTGTATCGGGCAATCAGGAGTGTTCGGCAACGTTACTAAGGGTACGAAGAGTACTCGACAGGTATCCTGCTCTCGGGGGCTGGAACCATGAGGACGGAACGAGTGTTCCACGGAGTTTCTGGCGGGGGAAGACAACGGAAACGTTTGCGCTGATCTAAGCTATGCTAACTCTGAGGAAACGATCCGAAGACCTGTAGCTGTGCCTTACGGGAACTGAAAGATGGAACGGGCAATCGTCATGGATCGACGGATGGGTTATGCTTTGGCCTTCAATTTCAGCTTGCTCTTGTTTTCTTCCAAAAAGGCGCGGAGTCCCTCGGCTGCGTCGAGCAGGCGCACCCACTGCTCGTAGTAAAGCGTTACTGGAAAGCGGCCCAGCCCATAAACGCTGACGCCTCCCTTCTCGCCCACCTTGAATTCCAAGCTGCCCTGCTTCTTCGAGCCGACTTGCTTTTCGAGTTCGGCGATGCGAGCCATCAGTTCTTCTTTGCTTGGTTCTGCCATACCATTCCCTCTGGCAAAATCTTCTGGATGGCGTTTAAGTTCTATGGATGCCTCGCTGAAATGAACAGGCGTAGTATCATCTCACGAGCAGCGTAATTTTTCGAGGCGATTGCGCCACACTATTGGGCACAATCCCGGGCATTTGCGGACGGAGCAGGTTGAACTGGAGGACGTGAGGCAGTGGATCGCGATTCGCCAGGACCGGGATAGTTCCGAGTCTGAGCCGTAGCTCTGATTGTTCCAAATTCTAAGGTATGGGACGGATTACCGGCGCAGCCAGCGCATTCTCAAATTGCACCGACACCTGGGCACCCTTCCGAACGTTGTTCACCAAGGCTGGCCGGAAACACGCAATGCAGGTTCCCCCGCTATGTCGAACGCTCGGATAGACGACACCAGCAGATCCCGTGTCTAAAAGTTCGTGTGCTAATTTCTGCGAAGCCGTGTAGCTGTTCGGATCCAGACATTTGGCAAAACCTGAATCCCCACGAATATCGTGAAATTCTCCTCGGAAGTCGGATAAGAAATCAGCATAAAGAAAAGTTTCCTTCTCTTGCCAGTTGATCTCCCGTAGTTCTTCCGACTTATGAAACGCGACTTCGATTCCCGCTGTCTCCAACGAGAACCCTGCGTACCACGCTCCTCGTTCTGGCCCATTGAAACGGCTTCCCGACGGCTTGGCGTGAGTGAATGCCGCATTCACAATGTGGGAATATGAAACACCGAACACGAGTTCCCGGACCGTGATCCCAGGCAGAAGCCCCGCCTCGCCCAGCAGCCGTTCGTTGGTCGCGCCCTCGAGTTCAAACAGGGCAGTCAGCTCATCAGAATTTGTGGTCAGTCTGTTGAGGACAGTTTCTTCGTCGTATGCAGATGGGATCAGTCGATGAGTGTCGTCTTGGAGAAGGCGCGAAACATGTGGAAGCACCTATCGTCCACCTCGCCGCGCATCGAGAAGTTGTCGCACCCTCAGCATGGCAGGCACCCCGCCTTTAATCATGTAGGCAAGCGGCGTTTCTCCGCCGAACATTGGGTTCGTATTTGGCAGGTGAACCCAACGATCAGCCAGTTTCTTGCGGTAAAGAATGTTGAGTGCCTTAAAGATGCCTGTGAGCAGGGAGATTCGCGTCAGTCGATCCTGATCAAGCATTCTCGAACCCGTTTTCTTCAGTTCGTAAAACGCGCCATTCGACATGCCGCCGAGTAATTGCCTGGCATCTTCGTCGCGCAACTTCCACAGCGCTGCGATTCTCAAGAATGCCTTGACGGCCGATGGGCTGAGCCGCTTTACAACATCCTTACTAGAGAGGTCCGTTGGTTGGTCCCACCCTAATCCCGTCAGAGGTCGATTGAGTGTCGCCATTTTACCACTCCAGAGATGTACTCCAACTATGGAGCATTATACATACATTTATGGATACCCACAAGGGCCATCGATGGACTGGATTGTCAGTCACAATCACAGCTTACCGAAGGGCTCTCGTCGTTTAAGCGACTCTGCGTAGGCGCGCGGTTCAGCACAGCCTGTCGGAAATCGGCCTTTATCATCTGCTAGACTGTCCAGGGGAATGTGTCGGCTTTAATGGCTTGGTAGTTGGCGTCGAGGGCTGGTGTCAGAAGCAGGATCGCCGCGATGTGGCGGGTCATTTCCTGAACGTAGCGGACTTCGTCCTTAGTGAGTGGGCGACCGAGCAGCTTTTCTTCACGGTAAGACAGCCATTTCTTGATGACTTGATAGCCACCGATGGTGTATTCCCAGACGTTTTTGGGTACGTTCGACCAGTAAGCGACATCGTTTAGGTAAACGTCGCATGTGTCTGAGCCGAGGACCGAGAGCATCTCTTGAATGGAAAGGTCGAGGGCTTTTGTGCCTGAAGCGATAGCTTCGCGTTCGGCCTTGGAGTAGTCGCGCAAGACGAGCTTGCCCTTGCCAGGCATGTTGATGCCACCTTTGCCGACGTGCCCCCAACCTGCAGTAAGCGAGAGATCGGAATCTGTGAGGTTGCCCCCGCCTGCGCGTGTTACGGTGCCGATGAGTTTCAATTCGGGGCGGTTCTCGCTGACCGTTATCGCTTTGGCTCCTGGCTCGGTATCGAGCAGAGCGGCGACCCGTCGGCCGAGCTCTGCGGAAACAGCTAACGCTTTTTTGGAGGTTGGGAGAGGGATTCTGGGCCAGTCCTGACGGAGGGCGCCGGAGTTCTCTGCCCGATACGCCGAACTGTAGAGTATTGCTGGGACGTGATAAAAAAGATCCGCTTCGCCCGCGCAGAGTGTTTTCAAGTAGTTTTCCCCGCTTGGGCTGATGTTCCTCGTTCTATCGTCTGCTCCTTGCCCCTGAAGCAAAGATGCCTGCGGGCGAGAAAAATACAAGGGAAATAGATTCGCGCCTCGCTCGACAACATGGCGCGAGCACAACGTTGATGTAACGACCGGTGGATCGAAGTCTCTGCGGTTCTTTTGTGCCGCAGCGACCCAAACATTATCGGGCACCGCCGCCGCGAAGTATTCCGCTCGTTTTTCGTCCAAGAGTTTGGTTTCGGGTTCCCAGTAGAGCCACCGTGTATCAAACGGGCGATAAAGGTGAGTCACGATATTTTTCGGAAGGAAGCCTCGTTTCCGAAGATAATCGCGCGTACTTTCGGCCTGAAAGCGCGCCGTGTCCTTCATGGCGGCCGGTGCAGCGTGCCGTATCTCCGCGTGGCTGACGCTCACGTCGAAATAGTTCTCCATGCGTTTAAGCAATTTCTCTCGCGACACGTCAACGAGCAGGTCATCGCGGCTCGTCTGCACTCCGGGGAATGACACAGGGAACAGGTCTGGTAGTAGCGGCCAATCGAGATAGCCTGGAAAAGCGGCTAGTGGTTTGAGCGGGAGTCCGAGCTCCAGTACGGGTTTGAGCTTTTCATATTTGGGCGATCCTTCCGGTTCTTGAATACTAGCAAGAAGGTGAGTCCGGCGATCTTCTGCATCAGCTTCATCGAAATCTCGATATAAGACTGAACGAGGACCGAGCTTCTTACTTACCGTTGACCTGGATAGAAGGCAAATCGCTGTGCCGATCTTGATCCCGGGTGATGTACCCCTCACAGCGAATACAGTTTCGCTTGTCTGGCCATCTGGCGCGTATTCGGAAATAATTCGGTCGCCGTGAAGATTATCAACCCAGATGTGTTCGAACACTTCGAGATACCGTTCGCGCATGGCCGTAAACGAGAGACCATCAAGCCAAGAATAGTTTGATATAAAACACACAACCCCCTTTCCTGTTTTTTCGACGATTCTCTTCTCAGCCATTCGGTAGAATCGAACGTAGAGATCATTCAAACCCTGGCCCTGAGGCGCCGGAGCTTTCTTCGTCGTTCGATAAGAGTCTGTCAGGGCGCGCTCTTCTTTGACCGCCACACCGGCAAACCCGTTGTAAGGCGGATTGCCCAAGATGACGAGGATGGGGGCATCCTGCTTGACGTGTTCTGCGGCATCCCGTTCTTCTTCTAGCTCAGAAAAAATCAGATGTTGCTTCGGACCTTTGGGCGGCTCCCAACCCGTTAGGGCATTCGTGAGGTAGACTCCCGCCCGTTCGCTGCCGGAGAGTGACGCGCCCAATTGGTCGAGCAGCAGGCCCAACTGTAAATGCGAGACGACGAAAGGAGCGGGAAGGATTTCAAATCCGAAGATACGACCCTTGGCGGCGTCCTTCAGGTCGCTAGCGATCAGGGCATCGTTCCCGCGCTCCTTCAGCGTAGCGTGGATTTTGCGGAGAACTTCGACCAAGAAAGAGCCGGTCCCGCAGCAAGGATCGAGGATGAAGACATTCTTATCGGCGAGGCCGTCGGCAAGGCCGAGTTCTTCGCGGAGGACGATGTGTACGCGAGCGACCATGTATTGCACGATTTCATGAGGGGTGTACCAGACTCCCAACTGCTTGCGGAGTTCGGGATCGAAGGCCTCAAGGAAAGGCTCATAGAAATATTGAACGGCTTGTGACTCCTCGAATTTGGCGAAGAAACTAGCGCGGTCGACACGATTCAGGACGGCGGCGGTCCAGTCGAGGATTTCATTGAGTTTAAGATTTTCGAGCTGGCCCGGTTCGGCGACTTCATGGAACAGTTTGCGAATGACGGGAACTTTCAGCAAGCGCGCACTAAGATTCCAGTCGAAGCGATCTTTGGAGGCCGGCGGATGCTTACGCGCCCATAAAACCCAGGCGGAAAAGACACCGTAAAAGAGCGTTTGGACCAGACTAGAGCGAAAAAAGTGCTCGCCTTTTTCGCCTTCGAACTTCAGGCCGAGAGCTTCTTCGAGGGCGTTGCGCACGGCTTTTAGCGGTTCCAGGCCGACGAGTTCGATGCGGGCTAGCGCTTCGCGCGCGTAGGAAGCGAGGAAGAACGCGACATCCTCGGGAGCGTCCAAGGGCGCGGCATGAAGCATTACCCTCTTGAGGTACTCCGTGAAACGAACGCTGTGCAGGTCATCGGTTTTGTGAGGGTGCGCGGCGGCGGCCCAGAATGCTTTCTCACTGTCGGCAAGTTCATATTTTTCCAGGATGCAGGGCTTAGAATCCGTGTCGTGGCCCATAAGTATGAATTGCCGCAAATTTGTGACAACGACCTGGCGATAGCGCGCGAGGTACCGTCCGACTTGTTCGCCCATTGCAACCTGCGTGGCTTCTTCACGCGGAGGCTTTACTTCGATGGCTCCGCGCGAAGGAATTTGGGCTTGTTTGAGTTCATGGCCAGCTTTCTTGTCGAATTGTTCAATCGTGAAAAAGCCACCGTCCGGCTGGCCGGCGCCGCGATCTTTCGGATGGATGATGCAGCGTACACGCGGGTCTAGCGTCTTGCCGATTTCGTTGAATAGGGTTTCGAGCGAACCATAGTAAGGAGTTTCATCCACAGCTGCGCGGGATGAATGAATCTCGTCAACATCGTGGAGAAACTTTTCAAGTGGCGTCATCAGGTTGGCGCGGTCTCAATCACACAGGGACGGCATGAACTTGTTATCACAGAGTGACCTTAGCATCAATTGCGGCGGGATGTTTCTTGTCTGCTAAAGCAACAAGACAAGGCGGACTCGAATGGGTGAAGTGTCGATAGCCAAGGTAAAGGCGGGTGTCATCCTCTGGGATCTTAAGATCAAGGAACCCGATGATATATCCGAAGCTATGTTTCGCAGGAAATTAGAGAAAACTATTCCAAGCTTCGAACTCATCGCAAAGCTCGCTGATGAATTTCAAACGACGCTGACAGCAACCGCGATTCGTTACATTGATCTTTGTGAGGAACAATGCGCCGTCGTATTTTCTACGGGTGGAAAAGTCGTTTGGAGCCGACGCAGCCCAGACTTCCACCGTTGGATAGCGCCTGGAAGAAAGTTAAGCTCTTACAGCCTTGCGGCAGACTTTTTCGAAAGAGTCGACCTATCGGAGACAATGGAGATAGTCCGGCGGGACGCATGGGTCGAGAATGCGTCGGAGCGTGAAACCATAAAGGAACAATCACGAGCCCTGCGGTCGTATGACTCAGTGTTGTCGTTACTGTGGATTCCGTATGAATTCACAAGGTAAATCAGGAAGATGCAGCGTTTTGCTTTGTGCGCACTTGTTGAGTTTTCCCTCCAAGATCCGGACCAGGCGAACGCCATCGCCGTCGATGGTTGCCAGGCTGATTGATGGCTACATAAGCGATTTCCACGCGTATGTCGAGCGGCATAAGATTTTGGTCTTGGTCTTCTAAACGCAAAAGCAAAGCTATTAAATGAATGAGATTGGTAGCGGCGGTGGGGTCGACGCCGCATACCTATCAAGATCTCTGTCGACGGCCTCTGCGGGGTTCCTTTGGCGGGAGCTACAGGCCGTATAGGGCCAGCGCACGCTCTACTCGCGCCAGATCAAAATTGTGGGTGCGAAGAATTTCGAGGTAGCCCAGCTTATTCCCCAAACACAGCTTGTGATCAGCTTGGAGCTTGTAACCGTGGCAGACGCAACAGATACACTGAAGGTTTTCGCGGCGGTTGGGATTGCCAGCTCCTAATCGCCGGATGAGCCTAGCTGGCACGATGTGATCCACGTGTCGGCTGATTCCAGTCTGTTTGAAGTCCAACCCGCACGATTCCACTTCGCACTTCCCACGCAGGGCCGATGTCCGGCCATTTCTCCATCCCTTCCGAGATGGGCGCGTTCCCGGCCACTTCAGTTCCACGCGGCTCCAACGTACGGGCCTTTCTTGGGTACTGAAGCGGGAGCCGCAATAAACACATCGCCGATGGCGATACGAGTTGTGGCCGCGGTAAACCGTTTTGAGCACTTCTGTTCGTCTGCCGCCGCAATATGGACAACGCATCCGCACATACCTCCTTTCGGTGGACCGGGATCTCCGTATCCGATGGCTGAAACTTCGGCAGTTGGATTACAATTTCGGCGTGGGACTGCAGCCGACAGACAGCAACAACTTCGACCGTAGGCCGGCCGCCAGCGGCTTGGGATTTTCAGCTTCGACTCACCCGAAGGAAACGGCAAGACAAGTCCAAGGAAGTAGCATGAAGCGGCTCGTTTTCATAGATGATGACAAGACGGAACTTTGTGATTTTGGTCGCATCGTCGAAGGTGAGTACGACTACAACACAATTCACTGGCCGTTTGAAGCGGAGAAGTTGTTCAGCGGGACAGCTCCAGACATATTCGTAAGCGACCTCTATTTGCCTCGGCAAAGCGGTGACAAAGTCCCGACAGGGGCACAGAGAGAATCGGCGGCAAGCGCGGCTAAGCAGGTTGCCGAACGCTTCTCTCAGCTGTATGCAGACCCAACTCGGGGTGACAAGGCGCGTCTTAAAGAAACGATGAGGGCCGTCTCCGCGGCTTTCGAAACGCTGGAACTGCAGTGGACAGCTTTGGGCCAGCACCCCAACCACGGAATCGAATTGCTGACGCAATTGAAGGCCCGGCACCCCAGCGTGCCGGTTGTTTTCTATTCTCGGAAGATCACGCCGAAGGATGTCATCCTGGTTCTGCAGGCGGGTGCGGTGGACGCGATACAGAAGGGTGCGTTGAAGAACGAAGAAGTGTTGATCCGCTTAGCACGTGCTCATGAAATCTGGCATCGTGAGGATCTCCGAAACCTTAGGGCGCAAGGGCTCAATTCGAACGTCGCCGTTATTCCAGGAACATAAACCTCCTTCGTAAGCAGACGGTATGCCCGCAGCCTCAGGGGCGGTATGATCCCTCAAGGGAATAATATTGATGTTAGAGATGCCTGAAAGTTTTTGAGCGATCTTGACAAAGCCAACCAACGACGACGGATCTCCGAACATTGGGATCCGCTAAACCCGCCGTACATCGAACAAGCCGCTGAAGTCGTCATTCTAGCTACTTGGATTTCTGAGCTTTGCCTTTCGCAGCCTTGATCCGCGCCCACCGCTCTTTGGCTTTCTTCGAGAGCTTTGCTCGAACAGCAGCAGACATTACGCGTTTCTTCCGACCAGACACCGTTCCGCCGCCAGTCGTCCCACGTTGCAAGATCTTGATCGCTGCACGCACCGTATCCAATTGTTGCCTCGCAACATCTGCCTGCTTCTCGAACTTCGCTTCTTCTCTCTTCAATGCCGCCAATATGTCCATCTCGCCTCCGGCCCAATATTAAATACTCTCAGACATCAAAGCACAAGACCGGGGAATTCGAAATCAATCTGAATGATACCAAACCAAGAAACGCGGCTCACGGCACCAGGTAAAATAGATGGGAAAAGACCCGCTCGGCACCGCAGACCGTCTTGAGTACTTCTGTTCATCTGTCTCCGCAATATGGACAACGCATTGTGCGTATCTCCTCTCGATGGACCCGGATCCCCGCACCCGGTGAGAGAAACTCGGGTAAGTGGATTAGAATGTCGACACTGAAACCCGTCAGGGGAGCAACGGGGTTTGCGAAAAATTAATACTTGGATTAGATATGCTTCCGGCAGGCCCTCTTTGGGAATAGCATGGTGATGGTGCTCTCCTCACAGGGCTCCGAATTCAGGCCGGCACGCAGAATACTGAGACTGCCGAAGTGCGCCGGCGCTGGCGGTTTAAGAACAGGGAACACCCGCGTTCTGATGAGGGCGACACTGAATAAATCGGGAGACTCTTAGCTCAAGTCCAATCATTGTCACCGGAGCATCGGATGCCCCTGCCCAAAAATCGAGAACAAATCCAAGACAGAGCGATTCGGCTATTCACCTACCTTCAGGAGTTGGTGCAACTTCGCGCGCCTCAGGTTCGAGATGTCGAAAGCTATGAGGCCGTCATCTGGTTCTCAGAAATACCTCACGAGGACGGTTGCTACAGTGTTTCATGGGGAGCACCGCTAGAAGACAGCGACATATGGCTTGAAGTTAGAAAGAGAAAGGAACCGGGCTGCCCAGCTCCGCCAGCAAGCTGCAAAGATTGGGTTGAATCCCGGGCCTTATACAAGAGCGAAGTCGAGCCCACTTTGATGGAACGAATCTTCGTTCCCAAGAAGCAGGAGCGCAATCAGAGCTCCGACTCCCATGTTTCCAACACCGAAGAAGGCGACGGCGAGTGGATTTCGCTCGTTGACCGCCCCGAGGTCTCATTGGACTGGGAGAACTATCTGAACGAAAAATGGCGTCCTTGGGCAGATAAGCATAAACGCTGGAATTCTGTGCAGTCGATTTACGGGCGCCTATTCACGGTCTTTCAATTACAGAGAGGTTTGGGCGAGAGTTATGAATTCATACTCGGGCTCGGCCTTCTATGTTGGGTCACGCCATCAGGTCAGATGGTTCGAAGGCATATCCTGGCAGGGCAGGCGAGTTTGGAATTTGACTCGAACACAGGAATGTTATCTGTCCGGCCTGCTGCCGATGGGGTAAAGCTCAGCTTTGAAATGGAGATGCTTGAACCTAGTGAGCGACCAAACGCAGAACAACTTCTAGCGCTTGAACGTGCCTTGGAGCAGACCGCTGAGTCCCCCTGGGACCGCGCGTGCATTGAACCAGTCTTGCGTGGCTGGGTCCATTCGCTCCATTCTGAGGGAATTTACGAACCCGCTGACGAGAAGCCAATTGCAGTTGACCGCGTACCTAGGCTGGTTTATGCACCTGCCATATTTCTTCGTAGGCGGACCGGGCGAAGTCTGGTGGGAGCATTCAGAGCAGTAATCGAACAAATGAAACGTGGGGAAGAGATTCCGTTCGGCGTCAAAAGGCTGCTTGAAGTCGAGAATAGCTCGGCCGTGTGGAGAGCCGAAGAACCAGAACCGACTGAATGGAAAGGCGGGGACGGTGAAGACCTCATTCATTTCCCATTGGCCGCAAACGAGGAGCAACGGGAAATAGTTGAACGAATGACACGCGATCAGGGAGTCCTTGTTCAGGGGCCGCCGGGCACAGGAAAAAGCCACACGATAGCGAACCTAATCTGTCATCTTCTCGCCGCGGGGAAGCGAATTCTTATAACTAGCCACACGCCACGCGCCCTGAAGGTTCTCCGCGGAAAGATTCCTAAGGATCTTCTGCCGCTCGGCGTGAGTCTTCTGGGGAACGATCGGGAATCTCTTAGAGGGCTCGAGGATTCGGTCCACGGAATCACGAATCAATACCACCGTTGGAATCCGAATGCCAATGAGACGGAAATACACAAATCCCATAAGAACGTGTACGAGCTGAAAAAGCGTCGTGCCGTTATGGACGGTCAGTTGCGTGAGCTAAGAGAGAAGGACACCTTCATCTTTACGTTTGCGAATGGAGCGTATCACGGGACTGCATTGCAGATTGCCCAACAAATATCGGACCAATCTGCACTGCACGATTGGATGCCAGACCAGATCGCGCCGGAGAGTGAGCCACCACTCACGAAAGATGAACTAAGCCGGCTTCTTGAAGCACACAGGGCGTTGGACATGCCCCGAGTAGAAGAACTTAAAAAGAAGCTTCCCTCCTTAGAAGAAATACCTAGCATCCGCGAATTCCTACAACTTCTTGAGAATGAAGGTAGAGCGGCGACCTCACTTAGGCAATTCAAAAAGGCTTGCCAGGATCCATTGTTTTCTCCCCTCTCTGCAGCGAGTTCAGAAGCTCGACAACTTGCCCTAGAGTGTTTGAAAGACTTCCTCACAGGAGTTGAGTCCATTTTGAGTCGGCCAGTGAGTTGGTTGCCATCAGCTTTGAAGTCGTTCCTGGCCGGGCAGGATCGAAGTCTGCGGCAGTTACATGAATTATCAGGCCAGCATCTGAAAGGCCTAACTGAACGGGCGCAGCTCTCCCACTCAATTACTATTGAGGTTCCCTCCACTGTTGACAGACGGAAGCTCCGAGCTAATGCGACCGACTTGTGCAGCCATTTGAAGGCAGGCAGATCGCTTGGGTGGGGTCCGTTTCGGAAAGATGTCGTTAAACAAGCCCTCTATATCGTCAACGAAGTGAGGGTGAACGGAAGAGCATGCAAGACGCCTCAGGTGCTGGAGGAGCTGCTACTCAGGCTAGAAGTGGAATCGACGATTAACCTTTTGTGGGATGTATGGCGAGGGCTTGGCGAAAGAAATGCAGGACCCATTCCACGGCAAGTGGGCCAGCTGTCGGAGCAGCATGAAAGCTTGACTGCTATCTTGGCATTGGAACCGAAACTGAAGGGCGCAAAATTGGCAATGGCGGCTCTCGGTGATCTCCCAGAGCCAAAATGGTACGACACACCCTCGATTGCTCAATTGATTTCCATACTTGATGCGAGCTTCGCTGCCGATGAGCTTCGCAAATGCCGTGAAGAAATCGACAAGTATTGCAGACCTTTGAAGACGTGCGCGGCTCACCCAGAAGCACATCCTGTAGTACACAGGGCAATCGAAGCATTAGAAGGAAGAAACTCGAAGGAATGGGGAAGTGTTGTCACCGAAATCGAGAATCTGAAGAGAAACCAGGAATTGCACGCGTGGCGAGTCACCAAACAATCTGAGTTGGCCGAATTTGCGCCTCATTTGTCTCGGCTCCTAAGAGAGTCAGCCGCAGAATCGGCATGGGACGACCGCATCCGTCGAATCGATGAAACATGGAACTGGGCTAGGGCGGATGCGTGGCTGAGAAAGTATGAGAGAGAACACGATGTCCGTGCTCTAGAAGCGGAACGACAGGATGTTGAGAGTCAAATCAGCCATGAAATCGCTTTGCTAGCTGCCGCAAAGGCATGGCGTCATTGTTTTGAAAGAATGACCGACGAACATCGGAGCTATTTGGAGGCTTGGAGAAAGGAGATTCAAAGGATCGGAAAGGGGACAGGCAAGTATGCCGAGACGCACCGGCGCACCGCTCAGAAGTACATGAACAAGTGCCGCGAAGCTATCCCAGCTTGGATTATGCCTTTCTATCGTGTCGCGGAGACCGTGCAACCCAAGAAAGAGTGCTTTGACGTTGTTATTGTTGATGAGGCTAGCCAGAGCGGACCTGAGGCACTTCTCTTGCAGTACCTTGCGAAGCAGATTGTAATCGTTGGCGACGACCAGCAGATCAGTCCCGAGGATGTCGGCATCGATCAATCACAAGTGCATGCGTTGCAGCAAAGATACCTACACGACTTCGGTTTGAAAGAAACTTTCGGGACGGGATATAGCCTTTTTGCCCAGGCCGAAATCCGGTATGGAAACCGCATACCATTGCGTGAGCATTTCCGTTGCATGCCAGAAATCATTCGATTCTCGAATGATCTCTGCTACACAGCGAATCCGCTGGTCCCGCTGAGGCAGTATCCACCCAAACGACTTGACCCGATCGTTGTTCGATCTGTAGCGGAAGGGTTTCGTGAGGGCGGTTCACAATCTGCTCGAAATCAGCCCGAGGCGGAAGCACTGGTCGAAGCCATCTGTGATTGTTGTGCAAATTCGGCATACGAAGGCAAGAGCATGGGTGTTATTTCCCTCCAAGGCGATTACCAAGCCGGCCTCATCCAGCGCCTATTGAAAGATCGACTGGGCGAGCAGGAGATGCTGCGGCGCGAAATCATCTGCGGTGATGCATACGCCTTTCAGGGAGACGAGCGCGACGTTGTCTTCATGAGTATGGTGGCAGCTCCCAACGAGCGGATTGGCGCATTAACGAAAGAGACGGACAAGAGGCGATTCAACGTTGCGGCCAGTCGGCCCAGAGACCAGGTTTGGCTATTCCATACAGCGACTCTCAATGATCTCAATCAAGAGGACCTAAGATTCAAACTCCTCTCGTATTACCAGAATCCGGGACAGTCGCCACTGGGAGCCCCCGACTGGAATCGTTGCGAGAGTCAATTCGAAAGAGATGTGGGGCAACAAATCAGTGCCAGAGGCTACCGCGTGGTGGTTCAGTTCGAACCTCTGGGGATTGGTGGGAAAAGAGTCGATCTGGTCGTGGAAGGAGAGCAGACCCGACTTGCAATCGAATGTGACGGGGATCGGTGGCACGGTCCGGACGAGTATGAAAAGGATATGTTTCGCCAGCGGCAATTGGAGAGGGCTGGCTTAGTTTTCTGGCGAGTTCGAGGTTCGGAATTCTACAGGAACCATTTAGTAGCGCTCGATCCACTGTGGAGAAAGCTATCTGAAATGAGGATCGAACCATGGGATGTCACTCGCAAGGAGACTGTGGTCAGTACCCCCAATTCAACTCAAAGGCCGGATCCTATTATTGTCCGGTCGGTGCAACCGATGCTGATCGACAAGCCAGCGCGGGAAAACTTGTTCACTCCCGCCGAAGAGCCGACCGCCAGCATTCGAGAGATACCTCGGGAACAAGTCAGAACCGTCTTACATGCTTGCATCCCCGATGGGAGCTCAGTTCCGAGAGAGGAATTGCTCCGGGACGTCTCTCGAAAACTCGGATACTCAAAACTAGGTCACAACATCCGGAGCACGATTAACCGGATGATCGGGGCTGAGGTTCGCGCTGGCCGACTAGGGACAGACTGGCAGAAGGTTTGGAGAGCTGGAAATTCCACTTGAGCAACAGAAGAACTCTTTGATCGCAGCACGGAGGATGCTATGGCGGTATCGTTCATTCACACTGCCGACTGGCAGATCGGAAAAGTGTTTAGCACGATCGGCGGTGATGCAGCCGTTCTGCTCAAGACCCAACGAGTCAAAACCGTACAGGGCATAGCGCAACTAGCGACGGAGCGGCACCTCGATGCCGTGCTGGTCGCTGGGGACGTCTTCGAGAACAACCTTGTCAGCAATGAGACCATCCACGCGCTGGTCCACGCAATGGCAGGTTTCACAGGCCCGTGGGTGCTCATTCCGGGCAACCATGATCCTGCTGTTGCTGAATCGGTCTGGCAGCGTATGGAAACCCTGGGATGTCCCGGGAACGTATATCTTGCGCTGGAACCCAAGACAATCACATTGGCTGACGGCCGACTAGCGGTATTGCCCGCGTCTTTACGGCGCCGACACGAAATCGAAGACTTGACGGCTGCTTGGGATGCAGCCGCCACGCCCGATGGAGTAGTGCGTGTTGGATTGGCGCACGGCTCCGTGGAGGGACACTTGCCGGGCGCGAGCGAGGCTACCAATCCTATTGCTGCGGACCGCGAGACGCGCGCGCGCCTAGAATATCTGGCACTCGGCGACTGGCACGGAACGTACAAGGTTTCTAAGCGAACCTGGTATTCAGGCACACCAGAGCCAGACCGGTTCAAGGACAACGATCCCGGCAACGTCCTGGTAGTGACGGTCAGCGGACCTGGGGCTGAGCCAGTGATTGAGCGCGTTCGGTCCGCTCACTACGTGTGGACCGAGGTCGAAGCCGCTTTGACCGACGTCAACGATTTGACCGGACTGGAAGCCCGATTCGCATCGCTGGTCGAACCGTTGGGACAGCATGTCCTCATGCTTACAATTTCCGGCACAGTTGACTTCAGCACAAGGGAACGAGTGGACCGCATCCTGAGCAAGTGGCGTGGGCGTCTTACCTGGTTGGGCGCGGACTGCTCACGCTTACTGGCACAGCCGACAGAGGCCGACCTGGATCGTATCGACATCGCCGGCTTCGTGCGAACAGCAATGGAGCGGCTACGAGCTGTTCATGCAGATCCCAGCGATCCAAATCGTGAATTCGCCATTGAAGCACTGCGCCTGCTGTACCAGATTCACACTGCGTAGGTCGAACACACATGATTCTCCGCCGGATTGCTGTTCAAAACTTCCGAAAGCTTGTTGAGCCAGTCGTGATCGAGAATCTTTCCAACAAACTTGTAATCATAGTGGGCGACAACGAAGAAGGGAAATCTACCCTGCTCCAGGCAATTCGTAGCTGCTTCTTCGACAAGCACAACATGACGGGAGAGCGCGCACAGAGCTTCCAACCATACAACTCATCGACGCGACCGGAAGTGCGCGTTGAGTTCGAAATCAACGGAAAGCCCTACAAGCTGTTCAAGGCTTTTTGCTATAGACCGCAGGCGGAATTGACCACTCCTACCGGTGTCCTCCTGGGTTCCGCCGCGGAAGAAGAGCTCGCGCGAATACTTCGCTTCACCGCACCGCAACGTGCATCTCGTAGCGCCAGCGACCACGAGCACGAGGGTATCTTTGGCATGTTCTGGGTTGAGCAGGGAAAGTCGTATACCGGTTTGCAACCGACTGCAGACGGACGCAGTACGATCCAGCAAGCACTCCAGCAAGAAGTTGGGGACGTGCTGGGTGGGAAACGCGGCCAGAAGATTCTGGCCGAAGTAACTAATATGCGTAACGAGCTGCTGACGGCCACCGGAAGGCCGAAAGGCGAGTACGCTAAGGCAACCGACAGACTGTTAGAGATCCAAGCGGAACTTGCAACTGTCGAGATTGCGCTGAATGATTATGGCCGCAAACTGGAGGATTTGGAGCGTTGCCGCGCGCGCCAGAGACGCTATGAGGCTGAACGCACCCTGAAGCACGCTGAAGAACGTCTACAGTATGCACGCGAATCGTTCGAACGCATTGCAACGTTGCAGAGAACTCTGCAGCAGGCCGAAACCGAACTGGCAAAGACCACCGCCGAGCATAATTTGGCTGCGAACCGAGCCGGTCAACGAAACAGGCTCGTGTCGGAGGTTGATTCCACTAAGCGGAGGGTCGAGCAGCTCCAAACCACTTGGGATACAAAGCAGGATTCCCGCGTCAAAGCCCGCCAACAGGTAGAAAGCGGAGAGAAACAACTGTCGCATGCTGCAAAGCGTTTTGAAGAGGCAGCCGCAGCTCATTCGTTGGCGACTGCGTCCGAACAGCTCGCGAGATCACAGGCTGAACTCGAGAAGCTTTTGACTCGGGAGCGCGATGCACTCCAGGCGAAGGCCAAAGCGGAGCATTCGCTGGAAGCCGCCAGTGGAATTGGTATTGAAAAGAAAGACATAACGCGGCTCAAGCATCTGAACGATGAAGTCACGAAAGCCCGAGCACGAATAGAGGCACTCGCTACCAACGTGAGGATTGACCTGGAAATTGGGGTGAAAGCACGGATTGGACGTGCCGCTGTCGTATCAGGCGCAGAGTACCGCATCACCGAAGCGACTACTATAGACATCCCGGACTGCGCAAAAATCAAGATTGTTCCGGGTGGGGACATCGCTGATCCACTCGCCGAGTCCAAGAACGCCCAGGAGAAGTTGCAACGGGCCTTGAATGAACTGGGAGTGTCCAAATTCGCCGAAGCAGAAGCCAGATTGGAAGACCGTCAGAATCTTCTCAATGAAGCCAAAAAGTACCAGGAACTGGTCGCCGCCCACGCTCCAGAAGGTTTAGAAGTGCTCCAGAACGCCAATGCTGAGCTGCGCGGCGAAATAAAACGCCTCGCCGAACATGTGGGGACTAAACCGAAATCGCTGAAAGATTCAGTCTCCGCCGTCAAAGATGCACAACGAGAGCTCGACACGGCCGCCGGAGAGCACAAGCGGTTAGAGAGGCGAGTTAAGCAGGCCCGAGAGGATTTGGCCGCTGCCCAAACCGACGAAGCCGGATGCAAAGCGTCCTTCGAATCAGAAAAGCATCGCTTGCACGAGTTAGAAGAAAGATTGGCCGACGAACGGAAGAAGGTTGCAGATAGCGACCTACAGAATGCGGTTGTGGAGGCATCGCAAAAAGTCGCAACTGCTGAACAGACGGTGGCCGCAGCGCGCATGGTGCTAGAAGATGCGAATCCGGAGTCCGCCAAACTGGAGTTGGAGGCGGCCGGGGACGCTCTCAAGCAACTCGTGGAAAGCATGCGCGCACTTAGCGATCGCGCTATTCGCGTAGAATCCGACCTTCGTGCCTCTGGCGCTCAGGGCTTGGGCGAGCGCAGTCAACAACTCGAAGGTGAATTGAAAGTAGCGACCGCAGTAACCTCCACACTTGAGCGTCGTGCGAAGGCCGTGGAACTACTTCATCATGTCCTTACTGAAGCGGAGAAGAAAGCAAAGGAAATCTTTCTCCGCCCAGTCACCAGTCGAGTACAACCGTACCTGAAGCTGCTCTTGCCGGGTTCCGAATTGCGACTGAGTGAAGAAATGGAAATTATTGGTTTGCGGCGGGGTGAGGTTGAGGAAAAGTTTGCGTCGCTGAGCATTGGTACCCGCGAACAACTCGCAGTGCTCACTCGCTTAGCCTTTGCCGATCTGCTGAGAGAGAACGGGCAACCGGCTGCAGTCCTGCTTGACGACGCGATTGTTTTTGCAGACGACGATCGCTTCACGCGCATGATACACATTTTGCGAAAGGCTGCCGAGAAGACACAGATCCTCATCTTCACATGCCGTGAGCGCGACTACCTCGCGGCAGGTGCTCCAATTCTCAGACTTGCCGACTGTCGTGCCTGAGGAGTCTCTTCTATGTACGAGGATTTGCTACGACGGCTAAGCGACAACCATCTGCTTGCTTTCGCGACGTGTGATTGTTAGACCAGTGTGCAGTTCAAAGGCTATCCTCTTGAAGGACTCGTAATGAGCAGATTGTGAGGAAAGTGAATTCTCGAGCGCTATGGGCTCTCGCGGTCAGATCGTGACAACTGGTGGTCCGTAGAACGACATTTGCGGAGCAGCGTCCTCTTGACGTGTTCACGCCATTGTATCAGGGCGAGTTCACGAAAAATGGGGCGTCTCTATCTTGCTGGACAAAGGGATGATGTGTGAGTCTCCTTGATTGGTTATTTCGCCGGAGGCCAAGCCCAGAAATGGCACAATCTGGGAGACCAAGAACCCTGCCGACGCTTGGTCGAGAGACTGAGCGCCCCGTCACAATCGCTGCAATGGAAAAGCGCCCATTTGACACTATCGCGGAGGCCCTGACGGCGTGGCAGGCCAGCGATCCAACCCGTGCTGAGCGGCTCTTTGAACAAGGTATCGAGGCGTACAAACGCTCTGACCCAAGCGGGGTGGACTTTGCGCTTGGACGTTACGGAGCCTTCCTGCTCGATCAAGGCCGCAAAGATGAGGCCCTGCGCATTCTCAAGCAAGCGATCGAGCGCAAAACCGATATCCCTGCAATCTGGTCCGACTACCTGCGCATAGTTTCGGACCGTCGGGATCTCGATGCGTTCAAACGCGGCATAGAACTTATGGCTGTGGCAGTAAAGTGCCGCGTCGAGCCAGAGATCGTGCTAGCGCACGCGCGGCGCGCCGATCGGGAGGGTGAGTCTGCTTTTGCGGAAGCGATTGCGCAATGGGTCGCCGAAAGAGCTGCGAGTGATGGTGACAAAGAAGGACGTTGGGCGGCAATCGGCGCTCTCGGCCGCATCCTGGAGCGCGCCGGTCGCCTGGATGAAGCTGTGAATATGTGGCGAGATGCGTTCGACGAGGGCAGTCGCGATCCTGATACTGCTGGTCGCCTGTCGATGCATCTCGAACGCGCCAAGGACTACGCTGCGGCGACGGCCGTGATTCGCGAAGCGCTGAGTCGCGGACTGCCGGCCACCGCCGAAGAGTCGCTGCGTAAGCGGCTGGCGCGCTGTGAAAGCAAGACCGCCGGCAAAGCCCCTTCGAAGGCGAGTAAGCCCGACGTGGCGGCCTACTCCGTCCGTCGAGGATCGACTCTATTCGAGCCGATCTTCCAAACTCGACTCAAGCTTTCGATCAAAGACCTTGAGCTGATCGGAAACACCGCTCGCTGCCTCCTGGCGTCGAAGGAATCGTCGACGCTCGTCGACATCGATCTCGTGAACGGTTCAGAAATCCGTCGGATCGACAATCTGCCTCTCCTTGGCGACACGTGGTTCGGTCCGGACGGCCGAGGCATCGGTATCCGCCGCACCGGAGCAGTCGGACAGGGACCGACACTGCTCACATTCATTGACGCTGAAGGACGTGTGGCGGCTGAGTCGTCCGTGCCGGACGCCACCTCAGAAATCGCCATGGGGCCGGACGTTTGCTATATCGGTTGCCGAAACGGTCTCCTCTACGCATTCGGATTCGACGGGCGGCAGCGCTGGGCCTGGGAAACGCCTGGATCTAGGAATTACCAAGAGAATGCCTACTTTCGGCCGTGTCCCTACTTCGTGGCGTCGAAGCAATCGTTCGCGGTCGTAGCGAGCATGGGGAACATTTATGCAGTCTCGCCGAACGGCAAAACTCTTTGGCACGCCACGCTACCAAACGAGCGACAAACGCGTTGGGAATTCACGATTCCGCTCCAGCGCGGTCGAGGAAACAAGGAGCCGTACGGCATCCTTGGCCTTCCGCTCAATGCCCCGCGCGATCAGGTGAAGTCAGCCTACCGGAGTCTGGCCCTTGCAACTCACCCTGATCGCAATCCCGGCGACAACACTGCGGCGGATAACTTCCGTCAGATTCAAGGCGCCTACGAAAGAATCCTCGCCGCTCCACCTGTGAGCGGAGCCTTCCCCGCCGGAATCACGGTGAGCATCGAATTCCCAGGCTTCGGTCCTACTGCTAGCTTCGTCGCGGCCAACGCTGCGGGTTTGCTCGCCGGGTCCTCTCAGGGACGACTCTATGTCTTCAACGGAAACGGCAGCCTGCGTGAAGCGCGCGTACTTGGCGACGGACCCGTCCGCGCGGCGCTTCGACCTGACGGCACCGTCGGAGCCGCGTGGTGCAGCGATGCCTTGCTCTTCTTCAACGAGAACAAAATCGTGAACGCGGCTGAAGCGCTCGATTGGCCGCGCGCATTGACGATGTTCGGCGACGATGTCGTTCTGTGGCGAGGAAACGAGGTTCAGGTGTTGGACGCTAACGGCCAGTTGCTGTGGGCAGTCGAATTCTCGAAGAGCATTACCGGCGTGGCAGCCCATGGCGACTCGTTAGTGTGCGCGGCGGGCGTACTGGCTGCTTTTCGACGGCGCAAGAACGCGTGATGCGGATAATTAATTAACGGCGTACACTCACGAGTTGAATTGGAGTAAACCACATGGACGCCACAGTTCTCATAGCCATTGGTGTTCTGGCTGCAGCTTTGGGCATCGTGCTTGGCCGATATGTCTGGCCGACAGTTCGCGCAAGTGACCGAGAGGCGCTGGCTACGGCTCAGACAGAGGTTGCCCGGCTCAACCAGGAAGGTATCGCACTTCGGAGCCGGGCAGACCAACTCGATTCCGAACGCAAGGCCGCCGCTGGCGAAGTAAGAACGGCAGGGGAGGAGGTCGCGCGACTGACGGAGCGCGTTGCTGGCCTCACGAAACAGAGCGAAGAACAGGCCAAGCAGATCACGTTGACAGAATCTCAGCGCGAGACGGCCACGAGTGAGGTTAAAACAGCGGGCGCCGAAGTTGCGCGATTGATTGAGCGCGTCGCCAGCCTAACGAAGCAAACCGAAGAACAAACGAACCAGACCACCACACTTGAGGTTCAGCGCGAGGCGGCCTCGAAAGAGGCCAAGGCGGCAGCAGCCGAAGTCGCACGCCTCACTGAACGGCAGACTGCTCTCACCGATAAAACCGAAACGCTGTCGGCGCAACTTGCCGACCAGCAGAAGCAACTGACGGCCGAATTCGAGAACATTGCAAACCGCATCCTCAAAACCAATGCCACCGAGCTCTCAGCGAATTCACAAAAGGAATTGGCGGCCATCCTCGATCCGCTGCGCCAACGAATTCAAGACTTTCAGACAAAGGTGGAAACCACGTACACCGCAGAAAACCGCGAAGTCCTCTCGCTCAAAGAGCAGATCAAGCTCATTCTCGAGACTAGCCATACGATTGGCAACCAAGCGGACGGACTCGCAAAGGCGCTGAGGGGTGATTCTCAACTCCTCGGCCGCTGGGGTGAGCTCGCCTTGGAGCGCATTCTCGAAGCAGCGGGGCTTACCGAGGGCCGAGAATATATCTCGCAAGGGCGCGGATTGGGCCTTAAGAACGAATCCGGTGGAGTTCAAAGACCGGACATCATCGTAAACCTTCCAGAGCAGCGGACTATGATCATTGATTCAAAGGCTCCTCTTGCGTCCTATGAGCGATTGATTACAGCGAAAGACGAAGCGGAAAGGATCATCTGCGCTGACCAGTTTGTAAGGGAATTCAAAGGACACATTGATGACCTTGCTGACAAACGCTACCAGGAAAACGAAAAGCTACAAGCGCACGACTGCGTTCTGATGTTCGTACCGATCGAAGGCGCGCTAGCTGCCGCACTAACCAGAGAGCCAGAGCTTTTCGTCTATGCATGGGACCGCCCGTCGTGGTTGTTGGTCCCCCCACACTGCTTATGACAATGCGGACTGTCGCCTCGATTTGGCGGTATGAATTGCAAGGTCAAAACGCGCAGGACATCGCCCACCTGGCCGGCGACCTATGCGACAAGGTGAGCACGAGTCTCGCTGATTTAAACGGAGTTGCCGAGAAGATCACGGACGCGCTGACCGCTCACAACGAGGCGGTAAGGCGGCTCTCGACAGGCAAAGGCAATGCACTCTCTATCAGGCAACGCATCCGCAATTTGGGCGTCAAAACCAAAAAGCCGATGCCATCGATGCTCGTTGACGGTGTTTCGCTCGCGGCGCCGACCGAAGATTCCGACGAAAATATTTCCCCAGAGGGTTGATGGGGAAAGCTCTTCACTTAAGTATGCGGGAGGACCAAAGTGGTTAAGGATAAAGACTGGGTCGCCGAGCGAGTCAATGAATCCCGTAAGGCTCATCCGGCTGTGACTGATTCCTCCGCTACCCGCATCGTAGAGCTGGTTAAGGGGAAAGTTATGGACCGGCAGCTTACCACAACTGAACTACAAGAGATCGCAAAGACTCTGTTGGCCGATATTGAACCAACGGCCTCGCCGAAGACGGATATGACCGATGCGGATTGAATCCATCGCACTAGCCTGGTTCAGGGGAGCAGCAGACAGCGTTGCTCTCGACGCAGGGTCCAAGTCGATTGTTGTCTATGGTGAGAACGGGGCCGGCAAGTCTTGTTTCGTGGACGCGGTCGAACATGTCCTCAATGGCGGCAGGATAGGGCATTTGGCGCACGAGTACAGTGGGAAACACCAGGAGAAGGCGATCATCAACACGCACAGCCCGAAGGAAAAGAGCGCGGAGTTCCGAATCAAGTTCAAAGACGACTCGGAGTTGCGCGTAGAAATTCAGCGGAATGGGACATCGATGAGTTCTGGTGCTGAAACCATAGCAATGAATACGTGGGACTACCAGCGCACGGTCCTCAGGCAAGACGAGATCGCGGACTTCATCCGGCAAACCAAGGGTAACAAATATTCAGCACTCCTCCCTCTCCTCGGACTAGATCAGATGGAGGTGGCCGCCGAGAATCTTCGCCAATTGGCGAAGACCGTGGAGCAGGAGGCCAAACTCACGGAGATAAAGTTTAAACTCGGCGAACTCAGGACCGAGCACACCAGCGTTTTTGGCGCGGCCACCGACGGTCAAGTCGTTGAGAAGATCGAGAATCTTCATAAGATGTACTGTGCGAACAAAACGGCAACGATGGACCCGTTGGCTCGCTGCAAGGAACTAGAAGCTGAACTCACCATCCGGATCGCAGGGTTTTCCGCTGACCAGAAGCGGCATCTTACCTTACTGGCTGTTGCGGACTTGGACCTTAAGGGTCACGTCGGTGCTGTGCGGACGGCTAACGGAAACCTCGCAGGCGCGGTGGAACCGCTTATAGCAGAAAAGCTGGAGGTACTCGAAACGGCCGGCCGATTTGTAGGTATGCTCAAGGACGAGAAGACGGTAAAGTGTCCAGCATGCGGGCAGTCTATAGCGGTGGAGGCGTTTCGCGCGCACGTCGAAGCTGAAAAAGAGCGTCTTAAAACGATCATAGAGACCTTCAACATTCGTAAGACAGCGATCGGGACGCTGTGCGACACGGTCAAGTCTTTACGGTCAAATTTGGGCAAGCCAGATGTAAAGTCGTGGCGCGATGGTCTGGTCAAGGGAGTGTTTGCCGATAACTTTACTTACCTTGAGGGGCTCAACATCGAGGCGCTCCGCATTTCGTGCTCTGAGGATGAATTAAAGAGGGTCGAGAACAACCTATTACCATTGCGCGAGGGCGCGACGCTGGCCGCGGAAAATGCTCCACCTGATGTTCAGCAGCTCACGACCGACAAGCGAAGCCTTGAGGGGGGCAGGGCGTTCTTCGAGGCCACGGCACTGGCCGGATCAGAAGAGCGCACAAGTTCTCTGGTATCGTTCCTTGGCTCCGTAGAACAGGGAATTCGTGACGAGATCAGACTGCAATCTAAGAAGGTAATCGGTGATATCTCTTCGGACATTCAGCGCATGTGGGGCATCCTTCATCCCGGGGATGGAATCGAGGACGTTCGACTCAGCGCCCCAGAGAGCGCCGACAAGGCGATCGATATTGGGCTGAAGTTTTATGGTGTCGAGCAAGACTCGCCGAGACTAACCCTTTCCGAGGGGTACCGGAACAGTCTTGGTCTTTGCATATTTCTCGCTATGGCGAAGCGCGAGGCGGAAAAGGATCGCCCGCTTTTCCTGGACGATGTAGTCGTTAGCTTTGATCGGAACCACCGAGGTATGATCGTCGAACTGCTTGACAAGGAGTTTAGTGGCCGGCAGGTTCTCATTCTTACCCACGATCGCGAGTGGTACACGGAGCTTCGCCAGCAGCTCGACAGTGGAAGCTGGATGTTCAAGGCCCTCATGCCATACGAGAAGCCAGAAATTGGCATTCGGTGGTCCGCCAAGACTTCGGGATTCGACGATGCCCGCGCGCAACTGAAGGATTCGCCGGACTCAGCTGGAAACACAGCGCGAAAGATCATGGACATCGAACTCGCCACGCGGGCCGAGCGTCTCAATGTCAGGTTGCCCTACCTCCACCGGGAAAAGAACGACCATAGGGTCGCGCACGACTTTCTGTCTCAGATGATCTCGGACGGAGAGAAGTGCTTGCAGAAGAAGGGAGCGACTGCATACGAGCCCTATGCTGAGGCTATTGTCGCGTTCCGTGACGCAGATAAGCTCTTGGTCTCTTGGGGAAACAAGTCTTCTCATTCATTCGATGTTGTACGGAACGAAGCCAACAAACTTATTTCAGCGTGCGAGAACGCGTTGGAGTTCTTCGACTGCCCCAACTGCAAGAAGCCCGTCTATAAGTTGAACGACGCGAGTGCGGAACTCGTTCAGTGTCAGTGCAGCAATCTGCGGTGGCGGTATGGAAAGACCTAAAATCACTGGCTATATCCAAAAGCCCGCGCCAGCAATGCCCGCGCGTACTTTCGGCCAGTAGGCGAGCGAAGATGATGTACCACTTATTCCAAAGGACAGAGCAAATCTGGAAGCGACGATGGCCGCCCATCCTATCGCCCGCTCTCAAGCAATCACCGCTCAGCAATTCGTACTTTTTCGTCATGGCCGCCTCCTTTAAATCTAAAGCCAAGCCCCGTGCCGGAACCCGGCACCGGATGACGGCAGATAACTTGACGGCGACATCAATCTCCGCACCAATCGCTGTGACGTGTGGCTTCCTCACCTGCGGATTGGCTGGATTTCAAGTTGATAGTTCAATTCGCTCAACTAGGTTAGAGGTTAAAAACACGACAAGCCCGAGCTGCGCTCCGGTCGCCGCTAGGTAGTCGCGGACTTGCGCACGATAGATATCGATCTGCCCGGGCGTGGGATCGACATCGCTCTTCCAGTCGATGACCGCCTCGACGCGTCCCCTTTCGTCGGAAGCGACCGCGTCGGCGATACCAGCAGTAAGAGATATTTTTTGACCGGCCTGGACACCAGCATAAACCCGGAACTCAGGCAGAAGGCGCGGGCGAAGTGCGGCAACGTCCGGAAGCTGGAGCGCACGATGGACAGCGGACGCCATTTCACCGCTTGAGAGACCTGTGGCGGCAGATTCCGTATCTACAAGCCCCAGTTGCGCGACGAGTTCGGCGGCTCGTGCTTGGAGCAGGGCTACATCATCATCTGTCTCCCTCGTGAGCACTTCTTCCAATAGCTTGTGCAAAATGAGCCCACGCTCGCGCCCACCTTGGATTGCTTCTCTTTCATCGTCCTCTCTGGGCAAGCGTTCCAGCGCGGCCTCCGGCCCCACGAATATTTCCTCGGAAGTTTCTGCGGGATTCTCAGTTCCCTCGTGGCGGCTGGGTTGGTGCCATAGAATTCCACGCTCAGCCGCCGCGATTACCTCCGCTTCGCGTTTCCAGGTTGCCAGATCCTGGGCGTTGACTGTGCCTGCGGCGGAGTGCGCCAGCGACCCGTTGAAGTTTGTTAGATCAAGGAGAGGAAGTGCATTGATGTCTAGTGTGACAAGGCTAAGCCAGTCGTCGGGAATTCGTTCAGTTTGCCGCGGCAGAAGGAGGAGATCACGCGTACGGGTAAGCGCAACGTACCAAAGTCGCACGCGCTCGCGGCGCTGCGCTTCCTTCTCTGCCTGAGCGACGGTGTCGTAATCCAGGCTCGGAAAATCAAAAACCCTGAAGTGCACAGTATCGTCAAGACGCCTGTACAAAAAATGAGTGTCTGACCAAAGCGAGGTCGTTGAGTTGATAGGGATGACGATCGGCCATTCGAGCCCCTTGGCCGAGTGGATCGTGATGAGGGACACCGCGTTCGCTTCAGCATCTGGGCGTCCCTCGGTCTGAGCATCCTGATCTGCCCAACGCTCCCATAATGCCCGGGCGAAATCAGCGATGCCACGAGCGGCGTATGCCCGCGCCATTTCCAGCACCAGTTCGACGTTAGCGAGCGCCCGCTCGGCTCCACGGGGATGGCGCGCACTGAGAATCGGGCGAACTTGGAGTTCCTCCATCGCCTCGGCAAGAAGCTGGTAAGGAGTTGTACGGCGGGCTTTGCGGGCTAGATTTTGCAAGACCAGCATGGTTTGCTTTAGGACCGGATTAATGATGCGTGTCGGATCTGTCCAGAGGTGGAGCCGTTCTGCGGTGCCAGCCCCGTTTTGCAGCGAGGCGATTTCATCGGCAATCTCCTCGTCTGTCAGTCCAACCAGCGGCCCACGCAATAACGCACCGAGCGCAAACGTGTCGCGACGATCGCCAATCGTTCTCGCCACCGCGATCAGGTCTTGGACCTCCTGCCGTCGGAAGAAGCCTTTGCCCGCTTGAGTAGCGATGGGAATCTCACATGCTTCGAGTGCGCGCTCGTAAATCCAGAGGCTGGTGCCGGTCGGAGCGAGGAGTGCGATGTCGCCCGCGCGCGCGGGACGGAATCTCTGCAATTCGTTGTCCCAAACCGGGTAGGCACCGATAAGACGGCGCAGGATACCGGCGACAATTTCTGCTTCCTGACGACGCACCAGATCGACCACTAAATCGCCCCTAGGGTTCCGCTGTTGGTTATCGAGCGCAATTTCAAAGGCGGCGACGCTCGGCTCGGTGCCGGGAGCGCGCACGGAAGTCAGAACCGTAAACCCTGGCTGTCCCTGAGGTTCAGCAAGCATGCTGGAGAAATGAGAGTTGATGAAGTCCAGGATGGGCGCTTGCGAGCGAAAATTAGCTGTGATTTCTAGGATGGTGCTCGGATCGCGGCCTGCGAGAACCTGCTTGGCTGCGATGTAGGTGTCCACGTCGGCACCACGAAAGCGGTAGATTGCCTGTTTCGGATCGCCGACGAGAAAGAGGGCTCCGGGGCGGATTGCGCGTTCCAGCCAAGGCAACGCCGAATCTCCATCGCCCGCAAGCCGCCACATGATCTCGGCCTGCAATGGGTCGGTGTCCTGGAATTCATCGACCAAGATGCGCGGAAAGCGGCGCGCAAGAGCCTGACGCACGGGCTCGTTGCACTTGAGAAGGTCGCGCGCATGATGAAGCAGGTCGTCGAAATCGAGCAGCGCAGCTTTGCGCTTGTAATCTCGATAGAGATTTTTAAGGGCATCGAATTCGACGACGAAGCGCTGAAACGCTAACGCGCCTAGACCAGCGCAGAAATCTTGGTAGGCGGTGCCACAGGACTGATAAAATCTCTCGCCAGTGGCGCTCAGTTGATCTCCGTGGGCGGCGCCACGGCCTGCGCTCTTTGCCGCATCCTTCCACTTGCCCTTACGACCCCATTGTTTGAACGCAGTTTCGTCCTTTTTGCATGCTAGGGGAGGCGTGTGGAAGAGAAGTTCGGCGATGCGGCGCCCGGTGAGCGGTCCGGGGGACGCCTCTCGCGCCAGAGTTGCAACCCGAGTCAGGTCCTCAATGAGGTCGCCGGTAGTTGGCTCCGAGACTCCGCAGCCATTGTACCAGGCCGCGCATTCAGTGAGCACCTCAGCGAGTCGCGTGAAGGTCGATGAATCGACGGTCGCGGGCGGCGCATGTGCCGTGCGGTGAAGCTTGAGAAATTGAGCAGTCTTGCTAATCAGTTCAAGCGTTTCATCCGGCGCCTTCACAAGTAACTCGGTGAAAAAATCCTCTTCACCGCCTGCGTCAGCAATGGGCGGAATGCGCCCTAATCCCTCAGCACCTCGGTCGCGTCCGAAGCGAGCCGAGAGCCAAGCCTCCATCAAATCCTGATAGACGATCTGAGCCGCAGCCGGATCGATAATCGCTGCTCCCGGATCAATACCTGTCTCCACGGGATACGGCTTCACCAATTGCTGGCAGAAGCCGTGAATCGTCGTGCAGGTGATTTCGTCAAGCGCGCGCGCGCCGCTTTCAAGATTCCCATGTTGCGCGGTTGTGAGTCCTTGCGGTAGAGCTTCTCGTAACTCAACCGGAACCTCACCTCCAAGGAGCAATTGTACGAATCGCTCGATGCGCTCAAGGAGTTCCGAGGCCGCGGCTTCCGTAAAGGTTATCGCAACGATTTCCTTGGGATGAACCCCCGCGCCGATGAGCAGCGAAACTCGCCCCGCCATGAGAGCGGTCTTGCCACTGCCTGCGCCGGCCTCCACGAGGAGAGTGCGATCATGGTCGGTCAGCGCGGCGAGGCGTGCCGGAGCATCGGGAAGACGAGGTGGTGCGGGTGCGTCAGCCATCTCAGGGCTCTCCCCACAGTGGCGCGAGCGCATCGAGTTCTTGCGCGACGAGAGGCATCATCGTGGCGAGATATATTTCCTTGGCACCGCCAGGCAACGCGAACGCCAAATCATACCAAGCCTCGTCGGCAGCAGGGCCAGGGAGCGCTTTTCCGCTCGCAAACGAGGCGGCAGCAATCGCGAGATAACGGGTGAGTTTTTCAAGGGTAGCTTCCGGGTTTTCCAACTGAAGACCTTGACCATCCTTGCGAGCGTAAAGGAGCTGCGCCTCGACCTGCGGTCGCTCCGAGAGCAGCACCGTGACCGCGTAGGCATAGAGACAGCGCTGAAGTTCCGCACCTCCCTTGAGCTGCGGAGGTCTACCTCTGAGTCTTCCTGATTTATAGTCAGTGACGCGTGCGCGGGTTCGGTCACCAGCTAGATCAAGGCGATCAATCGAACCGCCAATACGAATCCCGGTACCCGGAATATTAACAGGCATTCTGGGGTCCCAGGGCAGCGCGTCGCGGGCTTCTTCGCTAAGGGAATCAGCCCTCCGGTCACCACCAAAAGGAATCTCTGCCCAACTCAGTTGATTGGAGAGCGGGTCCTCCCGGTACGAAAGAGCGGTCCGGGCTAACTGGACCGCCTCTGCGCGCTTGCGTTGCCACACAACTGGTGGCGGCACAGGCCGCGTCTCCCCCCAACGGACAGATACTCTTTCGCTGGCCGCCTCGATCGCGCGAACTAATTCTGTACTCGAAGCCCTCGCGAAGCCGCCTGGTCCAGCAATCTCGAGTTGGGACACCACATCTTCGAGGATCTCGTGTAATAGATTGCCGAATGCTAGCGCATCCAGGGTGAGCGGTTCGTCGGTCTCTTCGGGCTCCGACCAACCGAAGCCGTACGTCCATAGATACCCAAGCGGATCGCGTAGCAGCTTCACCAGAGACGATGCCGATTGGCGTCGATCCAGCGCCCGAAGCAAAAGCGGATGATTCGCCCGGATCAAACCGTCGTGACTTGTGATTACCGCGCGATGCCAGTCGATCCAAGTGAGATGCGCTCCGCGAGCGAGCGGGAGTGCTGCGAACTCCGTAGCTCGTGCGAGAAGCCGGTCAGTCGCGCTCGCGGCGTGCTCTGGTTCGCGGCTTTGAGCGAGATAGATCTCGCGCAAGGTGCGCGGGTAAAGCGGCGAGACGCCGTTAAGACGCCCCTCGCTGTCGCGCCGGGCCCGCGAGCAGACAAGTTCGTTGGTCGTCATATCCCAAATCGTCCGGAAGTCCCGTCGATCAGCCTGATGCACAGGCAGTGGATCGATCCGCGCAGCAGTTATGACGTGGTCCGGTAGCAGCGGGTCTTCGCCGGCTCGCCGCGGCCAAGACCGAGATGTGAGTCCAACGAGCCATGTGAAGGGCCGCGGCACGGCGGCAACTGCCGACGCCGGTGCCCAAAGTATCGCTGCCTCCGGTTCCAGATGGTCATCAACTCGAAGGCCAGCGAGTATCACGTCGAGGGCGGCTGGAGGACCTTCAGCGAGCGCTTGCCGCCAGATGGAAAGCGCCTGCGATGAAAGCAGGAGTTCGCCAATCGATCCCGCCGAGTCGAGCCCCTTGCTAACAGTCTCGACGATCTCGCGGAGCAGGGGTCGATGATCCTGACCGTCCGAGAAATTCTCAGGCGCGAGCGCTGCGATGGTGCGCAGCCAGCGTGATGCGTCAAGCAACGGCGCCTCCTCCGGAAGCAAGCGCCACCAGTCGCTTGGGAGAGCGGCGAAGCGTGGATTTTGAGAGCGCAGGAGCGCTACGAGACGGGTAAGACGCGTGCGCGAGAAGCCGCGCAACAATACCTCGGCAAGTGCGGCGGCAAGCTGACCTTCGGCGGTCGTAAGCGCCCCACGCCCATGGACAAAATGAATCGGCAGATTAGCAGCCTTTGCTAACGCGAGCATGTGGTCGTCCCAGGCCTCGGGCGAGGCAGCCGTGATCGCAATTTTCTGAGGCGATGCGCCCTGGACAAGATGCCGACGTGCCCAGCGCAGAGCTTCTAATATCTCGTGTCGAGGGCTCGCGCAAGAGAACGCACTGACGGTTGGATGCTGTGGTGGAGTCCTTTCCGCTGCGATTCCGGTTGATGAAATCCAGTCCGGCACGCGTCTTGCCTCGGCCATCCAGACGACCTGGGTGCTTTGGACCATCGCAGACAACAAGGGTCGCCATATCGGCGACATCTCAGTACGTCCATGAATTTCGATTCGGCCAAAAATTGCGGGCGCATGGCCGGCGTGCTTCGCCGCCGCCGTGACGAGATCGCGGGGCCGGAGTTGGTTCTTAGGCAGGCGAGCAAGTACCTCCCTCTCAAGGATAGCAAGGGAAGAAAGCCGCGCTTTTGCGGTGGGGTCGGTGACGGATTCAGACTCCTCTGCGAGGTTCACGCCTGCCGTCCACGCCTTGCTCAAAGACCCTGCAGCCGCGCGCTGAAAACCGGGGAGCGTTTTGATTGCGTCAAGCTCACCCATCGGGACTGCAAGCGCAGCCCCGACTGCCGCATTGAAGTCATCCGGATCGATCGGCCGTAGAAATCCTCCAGCTAGACGGGCTGCCAGTTGTTCGATCGTGAACATCTGGAGCCCCTGTTCCGCATCTAGTGCGGCTCGGGTCCGGTAGGTTTGCAAAGCATGACGATTATGGACAACGAAGGTCTTCCGCATGAAGGTCCTGCCGTGAACCGACAACTGAAGATTAAGGATTCACCTTATTCCATCAATTGCCGTAAGAGGAACTAACTCAAAAACCTAGTTCTCTCAATCCAAAATGTCTTGGAGGCCTTAACAGTTTATAGCCCTTTTCCGATCTCGGTACCAGCATGGAAAAAGCTCGACAGTCCTGGTAGGCGGATCAAGAGTTAGAATCCACAGAGGACAAATACATGCTCGCAGTGCATGAGAGGCTGTACATCGGCGACGCGGGGACCTGCCGGCCAAGCTCCGCTCTGCTGGCAGTTGTGCACGCTTGCAAATCTCCCTGCCACCAGCGATCCGTTGGATACACGGGAAGCCTCTCGCCCATGGATCCTAACTATCTTATTCTTCGGGACCCGTATGACTTGTACTTGAACATCATCGATCCGCCCGTGCCTCTCTTCAAAATCGAAACCTTCGCGCAATTCCTGCTATTTGCCGGTGAACACCACGACCGCGGCGCCTCAGTACTCATTCACTGCAATCAGGGCGAATCCCGAGCGCCAACGCTGGCGCTCCTTTTTCTTGCAAAGCATCTCAGAGTGATTCCCAATGGTTCATTTTCAGATGCTAAAGAGGTATTCGCATCTCTATATGCAGGATACCGACCAGGTGCAGGCATTCAGCAATTTCTCACCACGAACTGGGCCATGGTCGGGGGCAATTAGTGAAATCCATGAAATTCGTCGACTCTGGGATCGGCGTGGCCGGGCTTGACGACTTACGGGGGCAGTTATTTTTCACCACTGCACGGACACCCATTCCTGCATCGACCCAAGCTCTTATGGTTCCTCTTCCAGTATTCTCTCAGTTGCGGGAACCAGCGAGACATCTCCCTCTCCCTGTCGGCTGCAATTATCGAAGTGTAGAATCTTCACAACGACTCAAGAGGCAGTGTATCCTCACAGACATCAAAGCTCCGATGCCCGCACTCCCCGAATAGCCGGAAGCCGTCGAATAAAGGTGCACGCTGCGGACGCTGTGCAAAAAGAATTGCGAAGTCGAGACCGCTGGGGACATTCGAGCCTGATCATGACGACATCGCGCAAATTTGATCTGAATATTGAGAAGATCCTCGAAGGCTGGGAGATCTCTCATGCTATCCGCGAAGTGATAGCCAACGCCCTCGATGAGCAAGCGCTCACAGATACCAAGAATGTGGAGATCACGGAAGACAGGGACGGGGCATGGCACGTCAGAGACTATGGACGTGGCCTCAGGTATGAGCACCTTACTCAGAACGAGAATGAGGAGAAACTGCGGAATTCGATCAAGGTAATAGGAAAATTCGGGGTGGGTTTGAAGGACGCCTTGGCAACTCTGTACCGACGCAATGTCGCCGTGAGGGTTCGCTCACAGTACGGAGACATCACCTTGGAGCTTGCGGCCAAGCAAGATTTCAGTGATGTCCTTACGTTGCATGCTGTCATTTCATCACCCTCTGATCCCACGCTTGCTGGCACAGACTTCGTCTTCGTGGGAGTTTCAAACGGAGACATTGCTGCGGCAAAGGATTTTTTCCTTAAATTCTCAGATGAAGAAATGCTGGATGCGACTCGTTTTGGGCAAGTCTTGCGGCGGCATGCAAAACGCAATGCTCGTATCTATGTGAAGGGCTTGCTGGTCGCCGAAGAGGAAAACTTCGCATTCTCTTACAACATCACGTCGCTCACGGCGGCGATGAATAAAGCGCTGAACAGAGAACGCACGAATGTTGGTCGAACTGCTTACGCGGACAGAGTCAAGGCTATGCTTTTGGCCTCGAATTCACCTGCTGTTGCTGAAACGCTCGCGGGGGATTTGATCGGCATCGAGCAGGGCAAGAACCACGAAGAAGTGGGTTGGGTGGACGTCGCGGTTCACGCCTGTCAGATACTGAACGCCACGAATAAAGTTGTTTTTGTCACTGCTCTGCAAAGAACTGCCCTGCCTGATTCGGTTGACCACGCTATTGCTGACGGATTTAAAGTGGTTACTTTGCCGGAAAACATCAAAGAACGGTTGCGCGGTATCAAAGACCTCGAGGGCAATCCGGTGCGTGATCTCGAAGTCTACCAACGAGAATGGGCCGAAAGTTTCGGGTTCAAGTTCGTAGAGAGGAGCGACCTGTCGGCCAAAGAGCGGGCCATCTTCGACAGGCACAAGGAAATTGCAGCGCTTATCGGAGGATTTCCACGCGCTGTAAAAGAGGTCAGGATCTCCGAAACGATGCGGCCTGACTTCATGGGCGCACGGGATGCTGTCGGTCTTTGGGAGTCTGAAGAGGGACGCATCATTATCAAGCGCTCCCAACTCCGGTCACTCGAAATATTTGCCGGGACTCTGCTCCACGAATTGACTCATGCTCGGACTGGCTACGATGATGTTACACGCGAGTTCGAGGAGGAACTGACCGTCGCGCTCGGCAAGGCTTCAATGCACGCTCTCAAATAAACGATTCCCCGTGGATGCGGAGATAAAGAAGCCAGCTATGCCTCTCGTCTTCCAACACGGTTCGACTTGTACGGCAGGTCGTCTTAAGGGCCCCGGACGATTGAATGGTCACGCTGGAGATTTGGGCCTCGCGCTGTTTCCTATGTGACCCGCTGTGATAATTTGCAGTATGAGGGATGCCAGATGAAGCGCGGAAAGAAATTCATCTTTGAGTCATTTGTGCCTTGGGTCCCTTCGGCCATCTCGCGGCCAGGAGCACGCTATTGGCGTGAGTTTGAAAAACTGACCGGTTTCGTGCAGTACGCTAAGGCGAATCTTCGACGCAATGAAGCACTGATTTGCGAAATGGCTGCTTGCAGGGTCGTTGATAATTACCTGATTTATGTTTCTGACCTGCTCGCGCTTATTTTTACCGCTCGTCCCGAGACGCTGAAATCGTCGGAGGTGGTTACACTTGAGTTCGTTCTGACAAATCAAACGACCCCGCAACTCATCAATGCCATTGTCAGAAGAAAAGTGGACAGACTTTCGTATCAGGGCATGAAAGAGTTGCTCGACTTCTGCTCGAAGCAACTCAAGTTCCCATTGTTCAAAGAACAGAACGACTTGATTGAAGCAGTTTACCTGGTTGAGATTCGCAATATCATTGTTCACAACCGGGGACTTGTAAATGAGACCTTTCTGGGGCGCGTCAAAGATTCTGGGCTTTCAAAGGGGCATCAGATTAAGCTCGTGTGGCAAGACGTTCTGAACTATGCAAACTTTCTGTCTCGTTCCGTTGCCAATCTCGAATATGACGCAGGGGAGAAGTTCGGGATACCTCAACCAATCGACAAATCTAAGAAGACGATCGAGGAGATGCGAGCCTGGGAAGCCTGGAAAAAAGAACATGCGTCACCGGTCTCGCAATCGTAGCACGCTCGAATCCTCCCTGGGCAGCCAAATTGTCCTCTGGAATACCCAGTGCGGAATCTTCGACTTCACTCTGAAAAGTGTATCCGTCCGGTGAACCAATCTTTCTATGGATACGGCAGCAAGTCTCGGCTGCACCGTGCCTTAAAGACCTTCAGTACCGTGCTATAGGCCATACAACGCCAGCGCGCGGTCGACCCGAGCAAGATCAAAGTGGTGGGTACGAAGAATCTCCAGGTAGCCCAGCTTATTGCCCAAGCACAGTTTGTGGTCGGCTTGGAGTTTGTAGCCATGGCAGGTTCCGCAGATGCACTGAAGGTTTTCGCGGCGGTTTGGATTACCAGCTTTTAGTCGCCGTATAAGCCTTGCTGGCACGATGTGATCCACGTGTCGGCTGATTCCAGTCTGTTTGAAGTCCAACCCGCACGATTCCACTTCGCACTTCCCACGCAGGGCCGATGTCCGGCCGTTTCTCCATCCCTTCCGAGATGGGCGCGTTCCCGGCCACTTCAGTTCCACGCGGCTCCAGCGTACTGGCCTTTCTTGGGTACTGAAGCGGGACCCGCAATGGACGCATCGTCGGTGGCGATACGAGTTGTGGCCGCGGTAAACAGTCTTTAGCACTTGGGTTCGTCTGTCTCCGCAATATGGACAACGCATTGTGCGTATCTCCTCTCGATGGACCCGGATCCCCGCACCCGGTGAGAGGTCCGGGAGAGCATGAGGACCATCAGCAGGCCCCCGGTGCCGAAGACGAGAAGGTCGGAAATAAACTGGGGTCTCGTATGTAAATTGTCCTTGACACACAGACAAGCAACCTTTACATTCAACGCTTATCCGGAGGTGCTGCTATATGGCTACAGATTGCGGCTGGAGCTGGTCGCGCCTGCGGACGCTCGTTGTCGTGTTGGGGCTCGCCGCCGCCTCCGGAGCAACGGAGCGCGCGGCAGCATGGATATTCGCGCACGAGCAATTGCGAGCTCCGGCACGGATTGTTCTCGGTTTTCTTCCGGTTCTGATGTGGGTCGTTTTCATTGTGAGCCTTGTCCAAATTCTCCGCCACACGGATGAACTCCAGCAGCGCATCTACCTGCAAGCTGGGGCCATTGCTTTTCTGGGGACAGTGCTGCTCGCGCTGGTGTTTGAGTACCTGGAAAAGATTGGAATTTATCGCGCGAGCTCGAACGCAGCCGTCGGCGACGGCATATGGTTGTTTGCAATCGTCGCCGCTGTTTTTTTGCCCCGGAGGTACCGGTGAAAAACTCCTCTTCAACTTCGGAAGCCACCAAGAAACAGCAGTGCGCGTTGACGAACCTCTACTTCGGTCTGCTAGTATTTGCAACCCTCTATGCAGGTGGTTTGATTTTCTACGCCTATAGAGACAATTGGCCTGCTCTCCTTTTGTGGCTGGTATTGCTCCCTTGCGCGAGATGGGTGGGCCTGCGCCTTTCCCCCCTCACATCGAAATGGAGGGGCTATGGGTCTGTTGAGGACAAGTTGCCTTCCAGCGTGAACAAGGCTCACATCGAGGTTACTGTTTACTCTCACAACGCCTGTCCGTTCTGCCCAATACTGAAGCGTCGCCTAGGAGCTTTGCAAAAGGAGATGGGTTTCACGCTCAGCGAGATAGACCTTACCGTGAAACCAAAGATAGCAACAAGCAAGGGAATTAAGTCTGTTCCCGTTGTGGAAGTAGGAAGCAATCGCCTTGTAGGAAATGCAACGACTGAGCAATTGGCCCAATTGATTGCCGACGCGCAACTAACCGGGGCATCTGCTCCGGTTAGCGCTCTATGAAGAATCGTCTTCGCGTTCTTCGCGCCGAGCGTGAATGGTCTCAGGCGGAAGTAGCCAAGCGACTCAAGGTTTCTCGTCAGACTGTGAACGCCATCGAAACTGGCAAATACGACCCGAGCCTGCCGCTTGCCTTTCGCATCGCCAAGCTCTTTGACAAGCCCATCGAGGCGATTTTCGAACTCGAATCTAGCGAATTCGACGACACGCCGCCCCCTAAATAGACCGCTGTGGGTTGTGCGGTTCGCCGCCACCTAGGCTCAGTTCCGCTAGAAAAGCGCAAAGGCCACGGCTGTGTAATCCAACCCTGTATCCCCTCTCGCTGCGATGCCTGCTCTGCCGCCAACCCGAAATTTCCGATTCGATTCCAGAAGCAACATTAATTTCACGGTATAATCCCACTATTAGGGCTACGATGAAATTCGGCCGCCTCTTCCCGTTCCTTCGCCGCGCAGGAAGCTGTGAAGGTGAAGAAGCGGGGGAGACAATGCACGCGAGTATTCGGCACAATAAAATCCAGATATTGGAGGTGGAACCTCTGACCAAGGAAGTATGGGACTCCTTGCTCGATGAACTAAAGGCGGAACGTGCTTCGTGGATGCAGCACGGAGAGCGGGTATCTATTCTTCAAGATAAGAATGGTCGGGCGAACGCCTCCATTTGGCGCAACCCTTCCCTTTCCGATGAGGAAATCATCTGTATTCTCGGAAAATATGGGATAGAGGGGAGCGTTGTTCCACATATCATGGGCTGAATCGAATCCCGAGCGGCTCGCGGTGCCAACTCGCCCACCGTAGCGTCACCTTCCCCTCTACCACATTCGCCACGTACCGACCCTCGCTCAGGACCTGCATCACCTTCTTGCCAGCCCGCGCCATCTGCGCGCAACGGGATTTCGTATCAAGATTCTGCTCAAGCCCTGGAATCTCGTTCCCATCGAAAACGAAATCTACCTGCCGCAAACGGCGCTTGAGCGTCTTGCGCGATAGCGCAGGAGTATCAGGGACGTGTTATGCGGAGGCTCTTTGGGCATATTAAAGATGCACGCTTACTCGGACTGCCCATCCTAATCGAAAAACCTCGGCGCTCAATCAGGTCAGCAGCTTCTTCGAGAGATTGGACGAAAGTAGCATCCTCGACCTTGTTCTTGAGGCCGACATCTGGTGGCTCGACAAGTTCGTATCCCCGCGAAGTACGCACGGGATACTCATCTCCTCCGGGACGTGGGTGGATGCGCTCGATATTGACGCTCATGTGCTAAAACGTACCGCGAATTGCCACTCGATTCAACGGGTCTTCACTTGACGACAGATACGACGGTATCGACCACCGTTCGGACTTCCAGAATCGCTTGGAGAGCGGGCGGCGAGGACCGAATGAAGCAGCGACTTCTCTTTCAGGGGGTGCACGACATAGAAGTGGCAGTCAAGCTGCCCGGCGCTGCTCCCAGTAGTCTTCAAACTTGCCATTCAGATGGCAGCAACGGAGCGCCAGGATCGCGTTGGCTCCTCGAACGGTCCAGAACATTCCTGACCGCTTGAGACGGAAAGCGACCACCGTCTTGCATCCGGCTTCAATGACGCCGGAACCAACAAATAGGTGTTGGTCGCGAAACTTGGGGTAGCGCATGCGCTCTGCGTTGCATTCAAAATAGTCTGCTTCGGTGCGAATCTTCTTTATTAGTTCGGGGTTGTCGGACTCGATCGAGCGGAGTGCAGCAACCAACTTTTCGATTTTCCCGCGATCCAGCAGGCGCTTCTGGTGGATCTTCATCCAGGCTTTTTGTTTCCCTTCGTCATTCGCGTACCGCTTGCGCGCGACCTCCCAAAGATGCTGGCGGGCGTGGTAGAGATCGACAATTTGAACGGCGTCGGGAAAATGCAGGGCTACCAGATTCCAAATCCATTCGGCGCCGTCGCCGATCACGACCTTTTTGAGTGCGCGGCTCCAGCCGCGTCCCCAGGCTTGCGCATAGATTCGACGGCCAAACTCTTCCGCACTCTCGATGGCTCCGGTGTAGGTGGTGGAATCGGGATCGCGGATGGGATAGCCTTCCTTATCCCACGTTGTCTGGGTGAACACGCATCCAAGTTTAACTTCCCGAGTATGGGCCGGTTGACCTTCGGTCTTGCCCTGCCGACCGACCGTCTCTTTCTTCACCACCGGAACTCCCGTCCCATCCATTTGCACATACAGGAAGGGAATCGGCTCGCCGGCAACGACGGGCAGGTCCAACTGGTGGGCTTTCTGAATCTCGGCTTGTTCGCGCTGAGCGATGTCGGCTCCGATGGCCTCCGCCGTACGCTCTACGGATTTGGTGGTCACTTCCAAGCCAGCCAGAACTTTCATCTGTTCGCGGCCGTGATCAAAGGGTGCCTCCTGGCCCACCACCGCCTGCATGCGGCGTACGCCGGGAGAGAATTCCGTATTCTCGATATCCAGCTCGACATCCACAGGAAATTGGCCGACGCCGCAGCGTGCGCATAAATAGTAGGGACGTAAAACTTCCACTGGGCCCACGGCGGTCAGCACGGGCTTGCTGCGCTGCTCGCGGTAGCGGGCTTGTTGGCCGCAAGGGCAAGCCCGTGTGCGCCCTTCCCCGCGCGGAGCTGGGAATTGCAGCAGTTGGCTCAATGCGGCGGCGCCCGCCCGGTGTAGAGCCGAGCGCATGGCCATCTCGGTCGCTTCCAGATCAATGTGCCCGGTGTTGCGCTGATCCTGGAAAAGCACCCGCAAGAACTGCTCTACTTCGCGCGTGATCTCTTGGCGAATCGCTTCGGCCGTTTTTTTTTCAGCTCCGTTTCGGCCTCTTCCTCCAGAGGCCGCAAACGGCAGATCTGTTCGTTCACTTCCAGCAGCTCCTGGCTCAGTCTCCGAAAACAATGGTATTCCTCCACCTCGCGTCGTGCTTTGCGCAAGGAAGCGTCCGTTGAAAAAGTCTCCGTCACCGTCTTGCCGTCCACCTTGTGGGTTAATCGGTAGTAGGGACCGTGGCCCGGGTCGTTCGCTCGGTGGCAATGGCAGCGCGGGTTCCCACAGCACCCACCCGTACCGGTGATCGAACCGGAGCGGAAGTCGCCGAGACGGCTAAGCTGGTCTTGCAATGCAAACCGCTGGTGCTCTAAATCGGTAAGCGAAAGTGCCATATAGCCTCCAGTGTACAGCCTAGCGTAATAATACGCTAGGTTCGGAGGCTCAGAGAATGAAATTCCTCACACTCTCACTCTTATGTCGCACACCCTCTTTCAGGGTAGGTCTGGCCAGTCGCGTTTGTTTTGCGATAGACTCCACTTCGGAGGATTCATGAACATTCTAGCGGCGATTAAGCGGGAAGAGCGGAAGCTGGAAGGACAATTGGGCAAGCTACAGTGCCAGTTAGATGGAGTGAGAGCGGCGGCGAAAGCGCTGGGCAGTTCGGCAAGCCGAGACCTCACTAGTGTGAAGAAGCGCGTGCTGTCAGCCGCGGCAAGGGCAAAGATTTCAAAAGCTGCCAAGAAGCGTTGGGCAAAGCTTAGAGCGCAAGCTAAGAAAGCGACGGGCTGAAGAACTACGGCACCCTCTGTAATCCTGCGGCCGATTCTCTCTATCAGTTGAAGTGTCCTTGCCTCCTCTTGGAGCGATATTCGCTCATCGCGGTGGCCGGGTGTGTTTTGGTGCCTTTGGTTCCACGAAAGGTTGGCGTCACAAAAGAGATTTTGCACAGGTGGCTACACGGAAGTAACCCAGTTCAGCCGCGATACGCCGTTCGTTGTAAACTTCTTCCAGCTAGCGACCGGAAAGGTCGCCATCCATGCCTTGGACGACAGGCTGCAAGCCGAGGCGGCGTTGACGGGTCAGAAGGCTCTCCGCGCCGCTGCGTGGTGCCGTTTGCCCGTCGACCGTAGATGTTACGAGGGGGTGGACGCAAGACGGTGGTATATTCTCTAAAGAGGTCTTTCACATGAGTACGTCCACTCTCATCGCCTCGGGCGTCACCGTTCTTATTGTACTGGCGGCGATAACCTTTCGCCTGCTGTTGGGTGCTTCGCAAGTAGCGGGGCTTGCTGCGCTCGGTCGGTTGCCAAAATTGCCAAAAAGCTGGCGACGTTTTCTCTTCGACGAACACGACGACAGGCCGAATTGACTGTTACCAAGATCAATGCCGATCGTGTGTCGTTCCATAGGACGCCTCCTCCGCAAGCCTGTCATCCCAGGCTACCAACTGCTTAGAACCGGCGGACCATCCCATTGGTTAACCGGTAGTTTCCGAATAGCCCGTTTGACACTCGGGCAGGATTTGTTGGAGCAGACCCGGAGCAGTGCCAAGCGCGGAACAACAACGGCTCGAAGTTCACCGTTCTTTCGGTCGCGACGCAGCGGTCACGGAAGAACGCGCGGGACGAGTGGTTCTCGAAAACCGAGTGGCACCGTGTCTGCATCTTTCGCCCGCGATTGGCGGAATACATCGCGACGGCGATCAAGAAGGGATCGCACGTGCTCGTTGAGGGCAGCCTTATCAACACGGCGTACGAACGCGAAGAGCCCAGATCATCTTATTAGCTCAAAGAACGCATGGATTTGCTCGTCGGTTACTTTCGAAAAGAATGCATGATCGTGAGTGCTAAATAAAAACTGTTGACGGTTTTCCGTAAGCGCGGCGCTGCCATCGCCAGCAGGATAGATGAACCGTAGACCGAAACAGATTTCGGTGCCAATCGAGACTGGAGAAGGGAAAGTGTCTGAGAAATGAGTGGGAGATGCGACAGTTTTCGGCTTTGGGATTTTTCCGCAACCACCGAAAAGGTCGTGCAGTCAAGAACCTGGCCGGAGCATTGCATGCCGACAGGGTCGGGTGTACGTTATCGGTTGGGCCGGGAAGCCCAAATGGAAATCCCGGTTAAGGGGGCTTTAGCCCGTGAGGTCGGTCGTGGTGTCTCGTGGGGATATCGTCATCCTCTAAAGGGGGAAGCATGATGAACAAACTCCGTGGAACTATTGTTGCGATTTTTGCTGCGGGCGCCTTGGCGTGCGCGGCGTTGGCGATGGCACAAGCGGTAAAACGGCCGCCGCCAGTGAACGCTCCTTACGAAAGCCGCAATGCCGCCATCCTCCGGCCGAGTGACGACCGCGCGATTGGCGTGAACGTCGTGCGCCTCATCAACACGGCAGAAGCGGAATACAAGAGCGCGCACAGCGGTTATGCTACGTGGTCAGAACTGTACCGCTCCGGTTTGATCGCAGAACACGAAAAACCAGGACTAATGTTCGGCAATCTCCGGCTAAGCGAAGGTCCCGAAGTCGTTCCCGGCTGGACGCTTGCGATGCTCGTCTCCGTCGACAATCAAAGTTACGAATTATCGCTGCGGAATTTGCAAGACCTCTGCCAGTTTTCTCTTTTCAGCGATCAGCGCGGCCTGATTTTTCGCGGAGTCGTTATCGATTGCAGCGCAGCACTCGTTCCGGCGCACGAGTGAGTGAATCTGCTCGTGAATAGCGGGCGATTGTCACTTACTGTCTGAATGGTACAATTCGAGCAAATCGGAACTCCAAAGGAGGTCGACGCGATATGCCGTCCTTCCGCCATTCATTGTGCAAATTTAGGGCCTCTTATATCGCGGCGCTGCTTGTGGTACCAGCAAGCATTTTGCTGCCCGGTGCTGCGCGACATGGATTGGCGAACGCGCAGCAAAGTGGATCCCGATCACAGTCCTTCGAGCCACAGCCTCAGGAAACCCAGCCGCCAGCGTCACCGTACGATAAATCCATCTTTCTAAAGCCGATTCCCTCCGAGCAGCTGGCATTTCTAAATCATTTCGCGGGGTCTGCGTCGGGAGACGTGATTCGAGACAAACAATTCCGCAAGTTGATGCATAGCGTAATTCCAGATTGCATGTTTCACTACGGTCGGGACATGCCGCTTTCCGATGCACTCGACATGGTGCTCAAGGGCTCACCTCTGCCGGTTCAAATCCGCGACGGGCGATACGTCATGGTGTCCGGCCGGAGCGGGCCGTACCTTATGGGCCCGGGGTTCCTGTGGATCGATATGCAGGAGGGTGTCACGCTAGGCGGATTCTATTTCCATCCGACGAATGGCGAACCCACACCGACAGTCGCGGTTTTCTCGAGGCAGGTGCAGGTGAAGGAAAAGTCTCTCGGGATGAACCAGCTCCCGCCAGAGTTTGGTAGGTATCTGAGCCAGTGGTCCGAGGAGACCGGCGTTCCACCCGTTACAACGCGCTATTTCATTACAGGCCGGAACAAAAGGATCCTGCTGGAGCACGATGAAGATTATTGCGCGCCCGCAGATGGGACGGACGGGACACCTCCTACTTCTGCTGCCGTCTGCGAACAGATGAATGCGGACGCCGCCGATATCGACATGAACGCTGCGTACTATCTGGAGCAGGTGGATTATGCGACCAATGCCACGGCGTGGATGATTGTCGGCCAGGACCAGATTGCATGGATTCAGGTCCGGGATGAAACCTGCAGGGCTGGTCCTGATCGGCTGAGGTGCCGCATCCGGATGACGCGTAAACGCACGCAGGTGATTATCAACCGGAAGCCCATTCCGCACAGGTAGGTGCCGCTGTGATCCGCCGGAATCGATAGTGGCCGCGGTTGCGCGGCTGATTGATTTAAGGGAAAAGGACGGAATCTGTCGGGCCGCCAGGGGCTCACGCGCGCGCGAAGTGCTGAAAAAGAAACGCTGGATGCGCGAATTCGATGAATCGATGGAGTGACTGCCCTTCCCTCGCAAGTTGCGCGAGAATGGCGCTGAGGGGCAAAAGGAGACAGATGAGAAACGAAAGCAGAGTTGTCATCGCAATTTGGATTTTCCTTTGCTCGGCCGCGCCGGCCTCTGCAGGCTTACGCGCGAGGCGAGGAGCGTTGAATACGACACCGGCGGCGCCAAGCGCGCAGCAAGCCGTCATTCAACTGGAGCGTCGCTGGCTCGCGAATGAATACAATCCGTCTGCACTCGAGTCCATTCTAGCTGACGATTTTGTGCATGTACTGCCCGAAGGATTCATTACCAAGCGGGAGCAAATCAGATTCGTGCGGGCGCATGCGCAACCTCGGCTGGCAGAGCACAAATTTGAAAAACTCGAAGTGCGCGTTTATGGAAGCGTTGCGATTGCCAATGGAATTGTTGTCGCTGTGCCCGAAGGTAAGGGAGCGCCGCAGAAAACAATATTTACCGATGTGTTTGTCCTTCGTAATAGCCGCTGGCAGGCGGTGAACGCGCAGGAAACGCTCGCGGCGACCGGCAGCGCGGAGGATTCGATTTGTGGAGCAGCTTCAGCTGGTATCTGCTTGCGGAACCAGAAACCAGTTGGCCAGCTTTTCCGCCAGGTCACAAAAACCGGGCGAACATTTTCGAAAATGGCTGCGCACTTGCCGATGGAAAAACACCAGGGTCAGAGTGTAGGCCAAGACGCGAATCATGGTGAGCACGACCAAAGCGTTAGCAGAGCCCTGATGCACCGAGGGGCGTTTGAGATGAGCCTCCGTGGTCATGGTTTGAAACACGGTGGTGTCAATGATCCAACGGCTGCGACCCAGTTGATGGATAAACAGCGGGGGAACAGAACCAAGCTCCAGATTGCTGGCGTAGAAATTCGTGCTCGACTGGACGACGGTTTCTTTCACTGCGATTTTCTTCCCTTCCTCGTCCCGCTGAACGCGCTAACGATTCACCGGCTGCTGGCGTACGGTTTTGACCACCCGAACCGAGCGGTCGGGCAGCCGGCCAGTAGATCTCCGGCGCAGGCCAAAGTTGCAACTCCGGAGGAGGATTCATTTTCTCGGCAGCCAAGGTCGAAATGACCCGTTCGGATTCGGCCAGCAATTCCGGCTGATTCTCTCACATTGATGACCCAGTTTCACCTCAGCCTTATCCACAAAGTTGAGCAACGGATCGTTCTCAACAGATACGTGCGGCCTCCTTGCTGCAAAGTTCGACAGAATACGAGGACAGATATTGGCCATGACGCTGAATAGGTTTTTGGAGAAGGCCTCAGAATACGCACAGAGGCTAATTAGACCCATCTCAGCAGCTCTCTTTTGAAGCTTTTGTTCTGACGAACGAACAAGACTGTCAATTACTGTCAATCTGATCCAACTCCAGCTTGAGAACCACAAATGGCGGGACGCCGCTCGTAAAATAGTCCAACGCCATAACTTCGTTCCGATTACTTAGCATTTTGTCCAAGGCCAGCTCAATTCGCGAAAGTTGTCGCTCTTGAAAACCAACAATGAACTGTCATGCATGTTTCCGCCATTTGTTGTCGCTCGTGACAATACGGTTGGCATGATTCTACGTTATACGGATTCGAGATCAGAGTTCACGGAAACTTCCTGTCGAGCGCGCGCCAACGGCCCGTGCGGTTAATTTGCTGACGGACCTCGGCCGCGACAACTCGGCTGCATCCTTCGCGGCATTTGCGAAAACTGGAACTTGCCATTTTGTATGCGGAGCCGAAATCCCAGCGCCAGTCATTGCGATCTAGCACAGCGAGTTCTTCTCGCTGTAGGCGCAGGAGAGCCGTGGCGAGCATTAACCCGCTGGCCGCCGACAAGAAAGGAAGAGCGGCGTCGGTTCTACCTCCGTTAGGCAACGGGACATCCCCGACCGAACATTGGAAGACGGGCGTCGACGCCTCTCCAGCCCGACACCAAATGCAATCGTCCAGACCGATAATATGACGATGCAACTGACTCAGCCAGTTCACGCCGGTGGTCGCATGCAGAGTGACAGTGTTGTTTCGGCTGCCGATCCAGTGCCGCACTTCGTGTTCATTCGCAAGCCCCAAAACAACGTCATAATCCTCCTCGACGATCTTCGATTCGTGGTACCACTCCTCGGCCCATCGAGACCCAGGCATGAATGCAGCTAGCAATTCGGCCTTACGCCGTGGAACTCCATTGGGCCAACCGGCGTCCGCTGCTGTAAAAATCATCCCGCGATTGGTGTTATGCAACGCAACCACATCTCGATCGATGATTGTCCAATCGCCCCCGACTCCGAATGCGGACAGCCAGTAAACGAGCGCCGCTGCGACGGCGCCGGCGCCAACCATCAAGACCCGCCCTACATCCAACGGTTCCAATGTTTCCGGTCCCGCCACAGCGTCGGCCTGTTCCGCATAATTCCAAGAAGAAACGCGACGCGGGACAGATTCGAGTCCCAGCACCGTACGAAAAACCGCCGCTGCTCCTAAACACGAAGCCAACGCCGCTCCAAGTGGCGTGCTCGGCGCTGTGGAGAACCCGACGGGGGACTCGCTCAACATGGCAATCGCGCGATCCGCGCCGATGTACCAGTCGAATCCAACGCCGATCTCATCGCCCAAGCCTATAGAGACGGTTTCGCCAGGTGACGGCGGTCCGATCTGGAATTCTCCACAAGGATCAATGCGAGTTACTGTCGAAAGAAGTGTTTCACCCAAAGTTCCGGCCGCGAAGGGGTTCCCGACGGACAAAGGGATAAAAGGTGAGGGAAGAGCAAACGTAATCCTGCGATGAACCCGCGCAAGTTGATTCGCCAAAGCCAACAGAGCCAATTGTCCCGAAGGCGTGGCAGCGGCTTTGTCGTCGATCGCAACATGCACCGGCCGCGCATCGAGGGGTTGGTCCCCGACATACTCCACCGTGCGGAGGTCTCTTTGCGTATAGAACTGAGAGCAATTAGGCACGAAAGTCCACACTCGAAGGCACGACAACCATGTTGGATGTCAGGGATTTCGGCGAACACAATACCCATTTCCCTTTTTGAAACTGATGAACGCAAGCGTCGGCGAGACTGCTGAAATGCAAGCCAAAATCGGGAACCACAATCGAGAGCATCCCCTCGAAAGGGAGCAACACAAGATCGTCGTCGCCGTCCGAATGGCGGGCATCGCTTCCCGGATGGGAATGCACCTGGCAAAGAATGCCCAGCCCGCTGCCGCGCGCAGCGCGGGCGGCCTTGCCGACTGCTTCGGCGCTCGCCATAACTCTTTGATCGGAATGGTATGCGTCGGGCACAATCGTCTGAAGAATCAAAGTCGCGCCCTCGGCTTCACGACCCGCCCAAAACGCCATGCCTTCGTGTCCACCGTCTCGAATTCCGGCAAGCGCAAAGCTGGTCAGCGCTTCCCTCGTCGCCGCGATGGTGGATTGAGCGACCAGGAAGGAGCCTTGTAATTCGCCTACCGGCAACGGGCGAGTCCGGTAGACGGGTGGATCGCTCCATTCTCTTTCGAACTTTTTCATGGGTTCGCCATCCGCTCCTGAGTTAAAGAAAAATCTCTGTAAATCGCCTGAAGCATGTCTCCGATGGTGTCCGCGTGAATATGCGCCGCGCCCGCGTTCAGCCAGTTCGCTGACCCACCCCAATCACCATGCGGACCTGAATGGTCGGCATACGCCAACCGATTGAACGGAACACAGATCACAGCAGTCTGGCCGTGCGCAATGAAAATAGACGGCCCGAAGGTCGTCGCCACACCTTTCGGGAAATCGCATGGACGCCCTGCCGTTTGCCAATTCTCGTCCGTGAACGTCCATTCCGGCGGCAAGGCGCGATAGTCCTTGAGCGTCCCGCGCAGGAAAAAGGGTATGTTCTTCTCGGGCTGTAGGAATGCAACCCGGATCTGCAAATCGTCCGGGAGCCAACAGATTTCCATGCTGTGCCGCGTCGCCCAGCTACGCGCACCTTCCAATTCCTGTTCGACAATAATCCGGGTGTGTTCGAACGGAATCAACCCTATACCCCGCCCCCGGTATCAATCAGCTCAAGTTTCTCGCCGTTTTTGACATGCTCTTCGGCTAACGTCTTCTTGTTATCGAGAGTCCTCGGATGCTGTCCCTCGGTCTGCAATCCGGGATTGCCCCCTTTGTAGCCGAAAGCATCGGCCGCTTCGCTTGCCGCCTCGCCGACCTTCAGAGTCTTCGCCCACGTAAATTCCTTCGGGTGGGGTGAGCGCGGGGCGAATACAATGACTTTGATATCGTGGTCTCGATGTTCCTGGGTTTGTGGCTCCATGTTTTACTCCTGAAGTTTTATGGAAGTGCTGGCCGACCTATCGGCCCTATCTTGTAATGCCGGTGGGAAGGCCTTTTTTGCCAAATATCTCTTGGCAAGAACGTTCAATTGAGCGGCATATATATACAGAAATGACGGCTTGCAGGGAGCGCGCGGTTGAGATTCTGCGAGGCCCCGACGGCGAGCGGCTCTGGCTCGCACTTCTGGACTATGCCCACAAGCTTGCCCGACGACGCGGCTGGAGAATCGATAAGACGCTGCCTCAAGGGTTCTCGCCGGGCGAAATTGCTAACGACGTAATCATCAAGGTCATTGAAGGCGAGCGAATCTGGGACGAGGCGAAGGAACCATCCATTCTGATTGCTTTGAAGGGGATGGTGCGAAGTGACATTGGCCATCTTTTCGACGATTATGAAGCGTCGCTCATCGAACCGATTGAGCGTACGTCCCCCGACGGCTCGGTGCGTACGGGCGACAGCTTCCACGGAAACCATCCCAACCCAGAACAGGAATTCCTGCACGGTGAGCGGGTCCGGCTGGAAATGACTGCGCTCGACCTCATTCGGGAGGCGGTGGAAGGAAAGTCCGAACTCGAATCCATCTTCCTTGCCCTCTACGAGAGCGACAGCCCCAAGGAAATCGCTCAGCTCACCGAATTACCTATTGAGAGGGTGTATTCACTCAGTCGGGAACTGGCCAGAATTGCCTCCAAGGTCACGCCGGCCCGAGTCGCGCGAGAAGCGAGAGAGAGGAGGAAACATGGGTAACGCGGACAAGATCGCCCGCGAGACGGCCAGATTTCTGGACAATCTGACCGAATTTATTGCGGGCGAAGATCAGCAGGTGGACGAAAGTATGGACAGTTTGCGAGCCCAGGGCGTCGATCCAGAAGAGTCGCTCCGACAGTTGAGGCAGACTCTCTCTGAGCATGCCCCGACTTGGCGAGAGAAAGCCGCCCGCGCGCGGGCACTTTTGGCCGCATCCTTTGAAACACAGAAGGCGAGAGTACATAGCACCCGATCCGAGATTGAGCGCGAAATTCGCCAGATCGTGGAGTCAATGCGGGCGTTGGGTGCGCCTGTCGACGCTGGGGCCTATCATCGGAAGTTTGAAGAAGCTCGGGACGAGGACTTGGAATCTCTACTTGAGGACCTTCGCTTCCAGCGGGCTCTGCTGCTAAAGCAACAAGACAAGGCAGACTCGAATGGGTGAAGTGTCGATAGCCAAGGTAAAGGCGGGTGTCATCCTCCGGGATCTTAAGATCAAGGAACCCGATGATATATCCGTCGAGGACATCGCCTGGACCCGCGGCGCGGTCGTCATCGAGGACGGCCTGCGCGGTGCCGACGCCCGGCTCCTCTATACCCCGGGGGTTCTGCCGGCAATCATCCGACTGAATGCAACCATACCGCACCTTGGGCGACGGCGGTTCGCAATCGCGCACGAACTCGGCCACATGGAGTTGAAGCACAATCCCGGCGCCCCGACCGAGTGCGGCGAAAAACAATTCGTGTTGTGGTACAAGTCCCAGAACGAAAAGGAAGTTGAAGCAAATGTTTTTGCTGCGGAACTGTTGATGCCAGAAGCTATGTTTCGCAGGAAATTAGAGAAAACTATTCCAAGCTTCGAACTCATCGCAAAGCTCGCTGATGAATTTCAAACGACGCTGACAGCAACCGCGATTCGTTACATTGATCTTTGTGAGGAACAATGCGCCGTCGTATTTTCTACGGGTGGAAAAGTCGTTTGGAGCCGACGCAGCCCAGACTTCCACCGTTGGATAGCGCCTGGAAGAAAGTTAAGCTCTTACAGCCTTGCGGCAGACTTTTTCGAAAGAGTCGACCTATCGGAGACAATGGAGATAGTCCGGCGGGACGCATGGGTCGAGAATGCGTCGGAGCGTGAAACCATAAAGGAACAATCACGAGCCCTGCGGTCGTATGACTCAGTGTTGTCGTTACTGTGGATTCCGTATGAATTCACAAGGTAAATCAGAAAGATGCAGCGTTTTGCTTTGTGCGCACTTGTTGAGTTTTTCCTCCAAGATCCGGACCAGGCGAACGCCATCGCCGTCGATGGCTGCCAGGCTGATTGATGGCTACATACAATAAGTAATTGCTACGCGTAGCTACGCGTAGAGCAAACGGCATAAGACTTTGGTCTTCTAAACGCAAAACCAAAAGCTATTAAACCTGGATTCCCAATGCTTACCGACGCTGCGAAGGCACATTATGAGAAATATTGGCGTCTCGCCCGCGAGATGTTTGCTTCCGGTGATTATCCGTTCGCGGCCTTTCTGGCGATAACGCTTATCGAGGAAGTTGGGAAGGTCGTGATCCTTACGGGTGCGGTCGGGGGAGATGCCGAAGCCAGGAAGGAATTCCGGAATCATCAGAGCAAGTATGTGAATGCCGTCGGGGCGACTCTCGCCGTGAATATGAGGGTGACGAGAATCTACAAACAGGATGAGGCGCGCTTTGCCGAATGGTTTCGCGAAGAGAAATTGTTCCAAATTCGGAATTCTGCTCTCTATCTGGAGCTCCGAGGAGCCAATCTCGTCGCGCCAGAAGAAGCCATCAACCGTGCAGACGCTTTACTCTTAGTTTGCATTGCTGGTGAGGTCTACGCGGAGATTCAAGGCAGGAAGACCGGCACCGGCCCGAAGGAGTGGCAGCGAATCTTATCTGAAATAGACGCATTCAGATCCGAGCACCCAGCTTGAAGTGACGCGAGCAGTTTCGGTTGGGGACACGGCTTGCGGACGACGAGGATTATGCCCCGTTCCTTTTGGTGCTCCGCGACATCGAAACTGGCGCTGAGCAGATTCTCCCGACCTTTTGGGCGCATGGCAAAAGCAACACAGAGCGTGGCGGGCAGTTCCCTCCGCTCCTGAGCCTTGAGGAATGGAAGGCGCTCTTCCGCCGGTTGGATATTGGCTTCGACGAAGCAGCAGAAAGAATCCGGGTTCGGGCCTACGAGCTTTACGAGCAGCGTGGAAGACGTGACGACCACGCCTTGGATGATTGGTTGCAGGCGGAGGCGGAGCTAACGGAGCAGAAAAGTCTCCGTGCTACTGCCTAGCGTGGCGGCCATTGCAGCCTCTTCCCTGCTCCCCAAGGGCGGACGCCGGGTATGCTCACTGCCTTGGGAATCCCGCCAACCATTCGACCTCGGCATGTCGGTCGCGCAACAGAGGCGGCTGACGTGAACGATGAAGCACTTCTCTCCGTCGCTCGTCACTGGACTTGGGCGGATTGCGTAAAGGAACAGTTTGGAAGTGCGCTTATCGGTTCCGCTCCCGATGACGTGTGGTCGTTTTACAGCCGACCCGAAGTCGGCTACATGTTCATCTGGTACGCCCTTCTTTTCGCGGTCTGCGAAGGACTCAAGGAGCAGGATGTCAAGATTCCGGGCGTGCAAGCGGAAATAGATGGCCTGTACAAAAAGCTCAGGCGATGCCGCAACGCGGTTGCTCACGTGCAGCCGAAATACTGGTCACGGAAACTCCTCGACTTCGTTGTGCTGCCAGAAAACGCGACCGCAGTTCGCACTGTGCATGACGCCATCGGAGAATGGATTCGCGACGAACTCTTTGGGCGGAAGTTGGCCTCGCCAGAGGATTTTACGTGACGAGTATCCACGGAGGCCCCGTGCCGCTGCGGAGACAAAGAATAGTTGCTCCGCCTCCGTCGCAGCCGTCCTTACCACGAGCCGCAGGAACGCCCGGACTGCGATGCATGGGCATGCGGACGCTGGCGGGTGGTTTGCGGGTTGCCAAGTCAGTTCGCCGAGAGCATTCATGGCTGCCGCCGGTAGGTAGCCCTCAACGGATCAGTCTCCACGAAAAATGAGAGTGGCGCAAAGAACAGCTCCCCCGTGGAGAGAATGTCCACGAGTTTGTCGAGCGAGAGGTATCGCCACGGCTTCCCTCCTGTCAATTCGCTTGAGAGATCAACTGTAGTCATAACGAGCCTTTCCTGCCGGCGCCAGACCGAGTATGTACACAAAGGCACCACCTTGTAAAACGTCGAACCGAACGCGGCTCGCGTTACAATTGGTATAATCGCTTTGACGTGGACACTGTATCTGAGGGATTGAAATGGTTGACAATTCAGCAAACCTTCTTCAGCAGTCGATCAACGCCTGCATTAAGAGTGGCAAACGGCTGCTCGACGACGCGGAATGGATGACACATCAGGAATCGACCGGAATCGCATTGGCGATGTTGGCGCAGGAGGAATTTGCAAAAGCCTTTGTGCTGGCACTTGTACGCGATGGTATTGTGCCGTGGACGGCGGAGGTGCAACAGTCTCTGCGGGTCCATGAGTGCAAGCATCTCGTAACTATCGTCATGGAATGGTTGTCCATCGTGAACGAACTTCGGGCCAATCAGTCGCTGGAGGAGCTGTTGCGCATGGACGATTCACTACATCTGCCGGCAAATGTGGCCATCGCGATGAATATTTACCGGCATGAAATGATCGAACGGATTGGAGGCCGTAGTCCGAACCACTGTGCAGAGTGGGGTGGCCTGGCGCGGCGCGTTGCGAAGGGAAAACGAGACCGCAAGAAGCAGGCCGCCTTGTATGTAGATATTCGGGATGATGGCGGCGTGGCGTCGGAGCCTACTGTGTCGAAGGAAGAATTCAAGACAGAGTATGAGTACGCCGAGAAATTGATGGAATTTGCCGGTGATGTAAATCGCAACTGCATCTTTGCCTCTCGGGAATACGAACTGTTCGGGAATATTTTCCGGGAAATGTTTGCGGAGAGTCCTGAACCTGCGGAGCAGATGCCGTTTGTCACTGAAGACTATCCCGATGGCATTCCTGGGATTGTTTTGGTGAAGAGCACAATTACCGTGGCAGACGTAATCGTCGAGCCCGGGGCCGTGGCAACTCCTGGCGATGATGTTGAAAGGGATTCAGGAGCCATCAATAGCCGGCAAGGCGGTCAAACTTAGCAAAATCGTCTGCACTTATTAGAGCGGCAGCGCGTAAAGCGAAGGACGATAAGTTACGGATTTTCAGCGTCGCTTTTAGTCCGATCCTCACCGCCCCTACCAACCTACTAATCGCATGAAAAGAAATCAATTCGGGCGCTCCCTTTCCAGCGTGCGTCCCGCGTGTGGTTCGTTTGCATTAAGGAGTAGCGGATCGGACGCAAAAGTGCGCCGAATGTCGGCCTCTAATTACTCCTGTCGTGCCCGCACCCACGGGCGAATAGTGCCGCTCCGAATTCCCGAGTTCAAGAACTCTTTCTTCTAGGCTTTGCCTTCTGAAGTGCAGTCGATATAGCAAAAGCCAAGGACGCCGCAGCTAAAGAGTAGAGTAGTCCTAAGGTGAGACGAGCCTTGTTTATTGAGCGTTCAGTCCAGATCTCAGCTGTCTGACCTGCAAAAGCGTTAATCAGTTCTGCCTTCGTTATTCCGGGGCTCTTGGAGGCGTACTCGGCACCTTTGACTGTATATACAGTTCCGCAAATTACTTGACTCTGAGCGTATGCAGCGGTCAGGTTTTGATAGGCCGCGTAGTACCAAACCGGGAAGCCAACCGCCGCCACCAAAGAGAACCCGAGGATAACGGAAAGCACTTTCTGTCTGACGTTCGTTACGAAAATAAATATGATTCCGGCGACCAGTGAAACGAATCCGGGCCAGAATCTCAGACTGTCCTGGGGAGGTGCGATACGTGTGTAAAAGCCTCCGAAAGCCGTCAAAACGAAAGTTCCAAGCTGGCTCAGGGTGAGACCGAGGCGTTTCACTGCGGGTAATTCGATATTAAGGGGCATCGAGGTCCACGTGCTTTCTTGGTTTCAGATCGTCTCCCACGCCTACTTTGGACTTTGTACCGTCCCGCCCGTCGTGGTTCGCCCACATCTCATACAAACCGACAGGAATCGATTGAGAAGTTGGAGAGCTAAACTGATTAAATCGCATCCAGTGAGATTTGTCGTCCGCCCAGGCAAGTGCTACATACCAAACCGTGCAATGTTGGACGACAACTCCAGTTCGACCAAGCGTACGCGCGACCACGTCAACCAGCGGGCTGAGCCTGGCTGAATTTGCTCCATTGGACGAAAACCAATCGCTCTTGAACGACAAGTCCTCAAGTCCGGCGCGAGCCCGATCCTGTTGAATCTGCCCGGGGCGCTTTCCGGACTCGCTTTCGGCGACCAAACTCGCGATTGATTGAATGTCTAGGCCTACGGACTGCCTGAAGACGTCAGGCAAGTCAGAAGCAAAAATTTTCCTGCTAAGCGGCTTGGTTGTTTTCGGTACGATGAGAAAACCGCTCTCGCTTGGACCCACTGCCGTCAGCTGATTTCTTCTCGCAGATTCAGCCCAATAGTAGCGTTCAGAACCCAATCGAGGACTAGAGACCTCCCAGACTTCCCGAGGAAGAGTAGACGCCTCGGAATGTCCTCGGGACACTATTAACCCGGAGAAAAGCCGATCTTCGAACCTCTGCCCGCGAAGTCTCGAAAGCGGGATCACTGCGAAGTCTTGGTTCTCAAACAGAACTTGAGGCTTCATCTGCTCAATTTGAGCTGGGGAGTCGGCTGCGAAAGCTCCCGCGATGATCCAGACGCACACCACGAGGACAAAGAAGCGGCTCATCGAATATCGATTCTCCAAGGCGTTACTTTACTATGTGACGCTCAAAGGACGTTCTCAATTCGTATTTTTGACGTGCAGATAGGTAAACAGAAAGGTCTTTCGCAGATAAAGCCCGCAGGGTTTTGTTCACCTCATATTACTCTCAGACACTAAAGCACAAGACCCTCAACGCTTTCCAGTGGACGAGTTAATTTTTGGCAAGGAAGCAATTCTGATCTGAGAAGTCTGAAAATCACGTGAGGGTTCACCCTGTTCTCGGTTGGCGTATTATAGCGCCATCTCATGCGCCGCAAGAAAGCCAACTCGGATTTGTCACCCGAAATCCGAGCCGTGCTCCGAAGCTCGCCGAATCTAGAACCCTGTCGGAAATTCCGCAAAGCGAGAACTAAACTTAGGCAGTAAGAGAGGAATGAACGCGTGAAGACTCGGCGGCTCACTGTGAGTTTGTTGAAGGCCTGGAAAACTGTAAACGCAATTGGATGGTTGCTCTGAGTGGCCTTCGATTGTATTTTGTTGGCCGGATTGGCGCCCGTAGTGGAACCGCAGACGTATGCCGGGTGGCAGCCGTCTGGAGACTGCCACAACGCTTGTCGCCGATGCGGATTGGCCCAAGGGCGTCGCACGAATTCGTTTTCCCAACCAAGCAAATCTTGATCCCTCATGGAAACACCGACCTCAAAGAGGCCTGAAATTTTTGGGCCATCTTTGTAAACCCAGTAGATGATGGGTGGATTTCGTTCTGCCAGTCGGAATTGTCGGGTGTCAGAGTGCCTTGAGTCGGCACCACGATGAATTTCTGAACTTTGGGATCCGCTGCGACGCGATCAAGCATCGCGCGAAACATCTGCATTAGCGCCTTGACGACTAGGAACTCGTCGTTCGGGTCTGGAACTGCTTTGCCCAAATGTTTGTATGCGTAGTCCAGCGACGGCTTAAGCCAAGGGCCCTCTCCGCACACCCCCTTGCCGGTGATCGGAGGAAAATCGTAGGCGTTCACGAAGATTACCGTCTGCGGGCTGTATTGGTCGCGCAGGTCAACCAGCTCTCGATATTCCGCCTCCAGAATTGCCAGTGCAGCGGTCACTGCGTTCAGGTTCAGCATTTGCGCTGGCGGAACCGCTGCGGGTGCATCCTTCAGCCAGATGCAGAATTGGTCGCCGACGATGTCATTTCCGCCGCCCGAAAAAAGCAGCGCATCAAATCTGATTCGTGAATCGCTGAGTCTTGTGATGATTTCCAGTCGGAGGGAAAGTCCCATCATCTGTTCCACTTCCAGGCCGTGTTGAGCCATGTTAGCGATTCCATAGCCAAGTAGTTTTTGAAGTTGGTAGATGACGCCGTCCCCGTGTGTTACCGGCAACGGATACTCAAACCAGGAGTCGCCCTCGGCTAGAATACGCAGGTTTTGCTTCCCGGCTGCCGGCGCAACGGCCCGTAAGGCTATGCCTGGTGAGAGAGGTTCAGTCGGATTCTGGGTCTGCGCGAGGTACTCCTTGTATTTATGCTCGCGGTCTCTGGCGATTTCCTCGCGCATTTTTTGCTGGGCCCGGTACTGCGCAACGATCGCGAGACGCGTTGCCACACCAATTCCAGGTCGCGTTGCCTTACTAGGTGTTCGTTTTGGCGCCTTGCCTTTTCGTCGAGCCGCCCGCTTTTTCTTGACTGACATTCGCAATTCCTTTCGCTGAAAGCGCAATTATGCACCTTTTTGCGAGAAGGGATTCCAGGAGGGTTAAAATAGCAACCTCGGAGGCATTCCATGAGCGACATCGTCGAGTGGGCAAACTGCCCAATCTGTAATCGCCCGCTGAATCCAAACGATCACAAGGAGTCCGTCGACTACAACGGTGAAATAATCCATATTGCTTGCGTTGAGGTAGCTGAGCGACGCCAAAGGCAAGACTACAACTCCAATAATTCCTACACGTAAAGTGGGTGCCCTGTGGCTCGGCTAGCGTTGGCCCTCAATCGATCCGTATGAGCAACCTTCGAAATCTCGGCAACGAGTTCAGCGTTCCGATTCGCCCTGACGAGGACGGCTACATCGGCAGGGAATGCCCCGTTGAGGAATGTCTCGGATACTTCAAAATCACACTAGGAACAGGAATCAAAGGGCCTGCTCCTTGTCGCTGCCCTTATTGCGGGCATAGCGGGGACAGCAACACATTCTTTACGCGAGAGCAAATTGAATATGCCCAGTCGGTCGTGCTCCGGAAGGTAGGCGAGGCCCTAACCAAGGACCTGAAGGCCCTGGAATTCGAGCACAAGCCGCGCGGGATGCTTGGGATTGGCATCAGTTTGAAACTGAAAGAATCGCCGCCGCTGCCCATCCGATACTACCGGGAGAAACAGCTGGAAACCGAAGTGATCTGTGACAATTGCACGCTTCGATATGCCATATACGGTGTGTTCGGATGGTGCCCCGACTGTGGTGTGCACAATTCCCTCCAGATTCTTGGAAAGAATCTGGAACTGGCCAAAAAGGAGCTGGGCCTCGCTGGCTCCTCCGACAAAGAAATGGCCGACCACTTAGTCGGTGACGCGCTGGAGAACGCTGTTTCCGCTTTTGACGGTTTCGGACGAGAGCTCTGCTTACGGCAAGGTGCGGACATAAGTTTTCAGAACCTACCTGTTGCCAGACGGCGCGTAGAGGAGAAACTTGGGGTTGATTTTGCGAGTGTGCTTGGTACCGATGATTGGCAGTCTATATGTCGGGCATTTCTGAAACGCCACCTACTTGCGCACAAGCTGCGCGTGGTGGACGAGGAATACATGCAGAGGGCAAACGATCCCACTGCAGTGATAGGCCGCAAGGTGCCTCTGAACGAGGAAGATGTCAGATTCACAATCCGCGCCGTTGAGGCGCTGGGAAAACATCTGTTCGAGAAATTATTTCAGGGCAAATTGCGAGGTGAGCTTTAATCATGGCGAGCAGCGAGCTTCGTTCGCGTGGTTCCTCAGCTCAATCTCATTGCCATGTTTCGACTCGGAGCTTGCCAGATCAACGAATTTCACGCCGCAGGGGACAGCTTTGGGAGCCGCTTCCTCACCTGTCGCCAGGATGACCGCTTGGTTGAGCTCGCTGGCGACCAACATGCTCGTCAATAGTTTTCGCCTCGACCTGTCCAGGACATCGGCATGGTCAATTACCGCGAATCGAATCCCCGTCACACTTGCCAGGACAAGTTGGAATGCGATCCCGAATCGAAAGCGCTCGGATTCTGAGAGTTGCCTTAGTGACAGCCCCGAAACATTGTCGGCCGCCGCTGTGACTCGGATCTCGAACGGGTCAAGTGTGAAAGTGCAGGTGTAGCCGAAAGCTGCCAGGCGCCGGTTCAAGCTCTCGGCGAACGAGCCGATCCGACCGCTTGCTTGCGCCATCATGACGCCATTCGGCCCGAGGAATTCAACGAGCTTGTCCAGTAGGCCAATTCTTGTCGCTAAGCAGGCCTTCTCTCTGAGGTGCGCTTCCCATGTTTGTTGGGCACTCTGACCCTGCTGTGCTTTCTCGAGTACCCGCTCTCCCTTGTTGATCCTTTCCGCGAGGATTGTCAGTCGGCTTTCGAGATCTGCCGCATCTGGTTTCTGTACTGCCTGAACCTGCGACTGTTCCTCTAACAGCTTTGCGCGACGGGCCAGGGCTCTGCGGTGGCTTTCGAGACGCGACCTTGCCACTTCCAAATTGCCAAACTCGTCGAGTTCCTCCCGCGTTCCTTGAATCAGGCCCTCCAGGTCTGCGAGCCGCTCGCCCAATGCTTCTACTTCCTTCGCTTTTGCCGCTGGCGAAATTGGCTGCCCGCACGTTGGGCACTTGTCCTTCAATCCGTGGGCGGTCGCCAACGCTTTCTCGACAGTCCTTTGTTCGGCAATCAGTTCTGTCAACTCCTGCTGGAGCTTCTCGGTATGGCTTCGCTGTGATTCGAGTTGGAGCAACTCTTGCTCCTGGCTCGGGCTCAGGATTTCGGGTGAAACTTCCTCGATTTCGGCCTGCACCTGCTTCAACCGAGCCTGTGTATTTTGACGACGAGCGTCCGCCTCCGCCTTCTGTGCGATGAGTCGCTCCTTCTGTTGCCGCAACTCGTCGAGCTTGTTTCGCACCTCTTGCACACTGGGGAGGTCCGCTGGAACATCGGGCTTTTCCATCTGGCCCAAGGCCTTCAGAGCGCGGCTGGCTTCCGTGCGCAAGTCATAGAACCGCCGATAGGCCATCTCGACATCGCTGATGCTAGATAGTTTCGGCGGTTCTTCCTTAATCGCGCGGAGGGTCTCGCCGATTTGCTCAGGAATCTCGATCCTCCCCGCGTCGACGACCTGCGCCAGGAACTTCTTCTGCTCGGCCTCAGGCATTGTGATAAAGCGGTCGGCGTTCAGTACCGCAGATAAGACATCGGCTGGGCCAAAGCGTTTCTCCATCGCAGCCTGTGCAGTGTCCACCGGCACGCGCTTTCCATTTATTTCAACGATGTGGGATCTTGCTTTACGTCGCCGACAGATCGTTTCACCGCTTTCAAGCCTCGCGGAGACCTCAAGTTCCTTTTCGCCAGAGCGAATCAAGGCCTCCGCTCCCCGGCCAGCTGCATCCGTCAGTTCGCACCGTCCTGTGAAGAGATACTCTAGGGCCATCTGAATGGAGCTCTTGCCGCAGCCGTTCGGCCCTCGTATGAAGTTGAATCGGTCTAGCTCCAGCACCGTGTCCTGGTGTGACCGAAAATTCTTCAAAACCAGCCTTTGAATTCTCATCAACTGCACTCCTTTCTCCCGTTCGTCGCCCGCCCGATCCTGAGTTCGGTTTCAACATGCAAATCCACGACCCCTGCGAGTTTTTGCGCAAGGTCGGCGCGCTTCTCTGTCTTGAGGGCGGAAGAGAGACCAGAAATCGTCAACTTGTCACGCAGCCCCCGCTCTTCCGGATGTGTTTTGAACCACTCATCGAGAATCGAAACTGCGTCGCGGTATGGATAGAATTTCTTTTCCACCGGCACGAAATCAGCCAAGTACTCGCCCTCGTTCCCATCGCGGTAGCGGATCGACCCGTGCTCAACCATGAGGTCCTTGAGAACCTTGGTGTTGTGCTTTTCTGCTTCCTGAAGCCAGAGGGCGAAGCGGAGCCTATCTTCGGCGGTCATCCGGCTATAGGGATTTGTTTTTGCTACCGGGCAGCCGTTCAAAAGAAGCGGGCACCACGTGCAGTGTCGCCCTGGAGAAACCTTGAGATCGCGCTCGCCAGAGGCGGCCAGCTCGTGGAGCTTCCTTTGGCGCGCGCGTTCTCTCTGCGCCAATTCTTTGAGCCATGGCAGATCCTTCCGCGTGTATTCCACGCAGCGCGAAGCGCCATAGCGCACAAACTCTAAGACGAACTTCACCCTTTCCAGGGACGGATTGAGGCACATCAGCAGGAGCGGGTAGAGCTTCGACTGGAATGTATCCGCGTCGATGATTTGATAGTAGCTTTTCCAGTCGTCGATTTCGGCCTCCGTCAGGGAGTGCAGCATCACGAGGTCAAGCGTTCCCTCGTATTCGGCTGTTCGTTCCTCGTCGGGATCCTCGATCGGATGGAAATCCTGATCTAACTGGATATGGAGCTCTGTTGCGAAAATCTTCTCTGGGTCAAATGCGTGGTCGTCGCGAAATTTCTCCAGAACTTCCTGAGCCTCGATACTGGTGCCGTTCATTAACGCATCTAAGACCGCGAGGTCGGTGGAACGTCTCGCGTTGACTAGATGGTTGATGTAGGCAGCCACGACTCGGTGGATTTCGATCCCCCGGGCTGCGGGCTCGGATTCCCCAAACTTTATGCCTTGGACATGCTTGGAAACGTAGAGGATTTCGCACGCCATATCGCCGTATCGGGATTGGCTCACCGGCGGGATCGGGCTCCCGTCCTCACGGATTGGTTGTGGCTTCATGGTGTAGTAGTGCTCCCCTCTAAAAATTTGCCAGCCTGCGTAGGTAAAATGAGAGCCTCCAAAACAGGAGGCAGCATGGACGATTCATTTCTTGACCTGACCTTGTTACGAGGGGCCCGCAGAGATCTGCCACTGGCACTTCCTTGGCCTGCGCCGGACAACCCGGGTGGATTCACAGAATTCTCGACAGCAACACAGTGGCGGGCCTTCGTATCTTCTTTGGGGCTTCCGCCAGGCATACCTGAAATCGTCGCCGCCAAATTCCGGCGAGCTCAAATGCTTTACTTTTTGGCCTGGCTCTACACCGATCTGATCAAGGCTGGAGAGCTGACGGCGCTGGCAACGCTCGAACTCGCTCTCAACGACCGCTACGGCGAGAAGGTCAAAAAACGGGGTGCTTACAGGTCGTTCGCCAAATTGCTGGCGTACATGATCGAGGACGGATTGACAGACGACAAAATACCGATGGTCAGACGTTCTGGAGGCTCGGCTATTGGCTTTGTCAATGGGAACGTTAAGCCATCGCTTGCCGACTTGCGCAATAAGCAGGCCCACGGCGATCCGTTTGATGGATTGCCTGTTGGAGGCCTGCTCGAACTAGTGCGTGATCTCGTCGCGTATGCCTATCGTGATTTCATCAAGAACGAGCACTTACGAATTCCAGCAATGGGCTAGAACGCTTCTCGGCCGTTTCCCGCACCAGGCGGTGGGCTTTGCCTAGACGATCGTTTTCAGCTTGGCGGCATCCATTGCGGCCAAAATCTTGAAGAGCGTATTAGTCACGTTGAAGCACTTTTCAGCGTCAGCTTTTGTTGAATCTATTTTCCCGGCGTGGGCGATTGCGTTCCGCTTCCAGAAAAGTTGTTCTTCAAAAAACTTCTTCAGTGAAGGGTTAGGAGCAGCGTCCGGGTGCGCTCTGGCTACAAATGCGCCCAGACTTGCGTCTGACCGGATAAATTCGTTGAACTTCAGTGTTGTCAGATACTCTGACACCATTTCCAGCCTGTCCACGATTTTGAAGTATTTGCGGAGTTCGTCTTCAAATTTCTCCCTGTCCGCGTCCGTGATTTCACACGGTAATCCCGTGTCGATAGACCGCCACTTGATATAAATGCGTCCAAGTTCACTCTCCACGGCCACGGCTCCTAGAATTGTCGAAAGCGTGTAATCGTTAGACCGTAGAAACTGAAGCGCCTTATTGTAAATTCGCCAAGACGCGAAGCCATCGTCAACGATAATCAAGGCACTCCCACACTTTTCGCATGTGGTATCTTTGAATGGGTCAGTGCTCATCGTTTCGAGCGTCTGTTCGTGACCGCAACTGCACTTGACAGCGAAAAATGATTTCATCGCATCCGATAAGCTATGCTAGCCGTGCGGCCTGAGTCAATCTCGAGCTGAAGCAGTAGCGGTGCGGCAAGACCGCTTGACACCGACTTGGAAGATGATCGGCGACTGTTCTCGCCTCAAATTGCAAAATAGACGAACCATTGTAGCGGCAGGGTTTCAGATCACGGAGTTGAGGCTGTTTTATTCCTGGACTGCGGCTGATGACTTGCACATACCAAGGACTCGCGCGGGTTGCACGATCAATCAGTCGAATAGCCCCGCCGCATCTGCGGATTCTTTTCCGCTGCTCCTTCGACATACGTGCTGGTCAAATCATAGAGCAGCACGTCGAACTCCGCCTGGAACAACTCCCCATAGCGTTGTTTCAAATGCTGTTCGAGCTTCGTCTTGAGCGGGAGCAAGCGGTCCAGACATCGATAGAGCCGCGTGTCATTGAGCTTGCCTGCTTCGATGTGCAGCAAATCATCCAGCGCTGTCGAGGGATACCAGTGCTGCTCCACGGCCAACTCGCTGCCCGGAGCGCACAACCGATTGATCGCCAAGACGGCGGCCACACGCGACCACGCCACATCCGCGCCGTCCCCATCCAAATGCTGCGCGAAGAACTCATCGAGTCCCAAGCGCTTCCACAAATCCAGTCCCAGATAGCAATCCCCAAAGCGGCGCGTGCGTTCTACGCGGACTTTCTTCACCAGCACCCGTGCGACCTGGGGATCGTCGGGCACTTCTGCTTCGGAGGGAAACAGCTTGAGCTGGGTGCTCTGGCCCTGCTCATTGAAGACCTCCACGGTCTTTTGCCAGCGTGTTTGTGCTGAACCGTTCAGTTCCCCCAGATAACAAAGCGTGCGCTGCCGCGGCCCGTCAGCAGTGCGCACGGTCTCGACCAGCGACCAGTAGGTGTGTTCTTTTCCATTCTTGACTCGCTCATGCAGACGAAGAAACATTTCGCGCAGATCATGGCAGGAGAAAATTGGTGCTGCAAGAGGGTTGGTCTGCACTACACCGTGATTTCGTTGGCCAGCGGTGGAAATGAATCACTTCGGCAAGAAACCCAGGCCTAAAATCCTCAGATCATGCTTTCAGTGACGAACTTCGGCTAACGTGAGGACTTAACGCTAAGTGCAACGCCAATCCGAGTGGAATTCGGTCAATCGTGATCTCCAGATCATGACTGCTGCCCACGCGCGAAACCGGCCCCATTCTCCTGTTGGGCGGAGTTAGCATGCCGTGCGTAACGATGGGAATTGTTCTCTCGGCAGACAGTCTTCACCCCCCTCCTGCTCGCCTGTCTCCACAATTGGGGTACCGCGCAGGTTTTTGCTCTTGACGGAAGCAAGTCCTAGTGCTTGGAGACGGCATGTGTGGCGACTTGCCATATCTATCAGCTTATAAATCAATTTGTTAGAGATGGCTTGCGAAATGGGGCCGGAGTTGATATTGTGCCGTTATTTTCTTGTGATTTATTGGGTATTGTGGGATACTTGGTGTGGTTTCTCCTATGAACGATGGAGCTGACATTCATGGCAACCATGCCTAAACCCGACCTACTCGCCCATCGGGAAGCACTTCGGCTTTCAACTTCTGAACTCGTTGCACGTGTTGTCGAAATTCTTGGACGAAAACTCACAGCGTATCTTGGTGGCATCGAAGATGTTCGTGGTGTGGATCGTTGGATAGCTGGCGGTCGCCTCTACGGAGACGCCGAAGAGAGGCTCCGTCTGGCGTTCCAAGTGACACGAATGCTTCGCGACTACGATTCCCCAGCGGTTATTCAAGCCTGGATGATCGGAATGAACCCGGAATTGGAGGATCGCGTGCCGGTACGCCTGTTGCGTACGGGTAAGCTCGACGAGGTGGGACCGGAAATTCTGCGCGCGGCGAGAGCTTTCCTGGCTGGGGGCTAGGCGTGGGGCTCGAGGAACGGTCGCCACGCCAACGCCTGTTCCGCTTGGCGCGGCGACCTGATCCATGGAATCCTCCCGATTGGTCTCGCGTCCATGATGACGGTACATTCGGAAATCGCTTTGACGACCCTGACCGCTACTACCGTGTTCTGTACGCGTCCTCGCAGCGCCTCGGTTGTTACCTCGAAACGCTGGCTCGTTTCCGCAAGCCCGTTGGCATCGATGAGAAACTCGCCGAAGAGCTAGCTCGGATTGAAGGAGAGGATGATTTCGTCCCAATCGGCCACGTCCCGCTCGACTGGTTCGGCGAGCGACGGATGGGAAGCGCAATTGTCGAAGGTAGATTTGCTGACATTTACGGCGCCGAATGGGTTGGATATCTGAGAAAACAATTGGTAGATGTTGCGCGCACTCTTGGGATTCAGGACATTGATGTGGCGATTCTCCAGCGCGACTCGCCGCGCCTTGTCACGCAAGGGGCATCGCGGGTGGCCTGGGCAATGGGCTTTGATGGAGTCTTCTACTCATCCCGCTTTGGTAACAACATGGAGAATTGGGCGATTTTTGAGCCTTTTAGCATAACAGAGAAGACATCGGAAGAACTCCGGCTAGACGATCCCGATTTGGAAAAAGCCTTAGCAATCCATATGCTCGCAATCTATCGACCCCCGTTTTAAATCTTTGATCGCCGCCAAAGAGCAGAACTCCGTGGAATGAGCTTCATCTCGCGGTTGCGGTCGCCGACGCCAGCGTTAAACGCGAAGTTAAACTCACCAGTTGCGCGGCTTGCTTGATAGCAAAGGTGTTCCTCTTTGAATCTTGCGGGACTGAACTATGCCATGAGAGGCTCGAGATTCTCGATCTGCTCGACCGTCGCCTCGGCAGCTGTCCTGTTCCGCGCGTCGAGGAGCCACGCCGAGGTTTAGCGAAACCGTCAAGGCTACCGAGCGGAGCAAACTGGAGCCGCTCCGCCGATGCGTGGCCACTTCGCCATACGCCTTCAGATGCATTTTTTCTCGCACAGAGGGACAATGCCACGTGAGGTGGACCTAGCACATGCTCCGCGAAGTCTGTCGGTATACGTTTGCAGTATTCCCCTTCCTTAAAACTCATGCGTCGGTGAGTATTGGTGAGCTCACGTTTCGATCGACTACAGATATGAGCGGTTTGACGGCCGAGCAAGCAAAACAGGTGAGTGACGTCTCGGAGATGCTTTTTCTGCAGGATAACTTCCGTGTCCGTTCTGCCTCCTATGCTCTTGGCCCCGCCATTGATCTCGATGATCCCGGCGATAAGTACGTACCTGTTCTTCAAGACCTGGAGGATTTGCAAGCGGCTGTGGCCTACTGCTATGCATCGTCACATCCCATTTTCTGTGATCCATTTTTCCGCTACGAACATGCCAGTCTTCTTGTCTTCAGCCCCGGAAGAGTTTCGTTCTATCTGGTTCGACCAGAGCACCACGTCGAATGCGTGGGGCCAGAGATTCCACTTGAGAAAGACAGCCGAGGAGAAGTGGAAGGCTACAGAGGTTTGTACAATTTCAAGCATCACTTTTGGGTTGTCAAAGGATCGCGCCTTTATCCTCCTTTTCCGCAAATTGGCCTCAACATCGGCCAGGATCTGGAATCTGATCTTTATCAGTTCACATCCGAATCGCCCCATTACTCGTTGCTTATGGGTTTGCTTCGGAGACCAAAGACGTCCCTCGCGGACCGCATCCTGCGGGCAATCAAGTGGTTCAATAAAGGAAACAGTCGAGCCGCGAGCGAGGATGAAGCGATTATTAACTTAGGGGAATTATATAGATGACTCCCCCGAGCAAAAAGCGAGTTAAACTCCGGCGCGAGGTTTCAAACTCTTGCAACATTGGTGGAGCAGCCTGCCCCCAGAAGCGGCAGCGACGATTATTGCAGCCGTTGTCAGCCCCGTTGTTACAGTCCTTCTGCTTTGGGGCAACCGAGTGATAAACCAATTCCATTTGCGAACTCTTGAACGATTAAAAGAGGCGAGAAAGACTTTTGAAAAGGAGTGCAGGGAAGCTTACCCAGGCATAATCGCAATGGATGGGATGAGGTATTCGGCAAAAGATTTAGCGAGACGAGCGGGAATGCCGCAATGGCGAGTAAGAATGGCCGTTAAATGGCTTCGTCGATGTAACCCCAGAGAAGAATTCCGCGAATTTTTAAGTGATTAGCTTTTCGTACGTAATTCTCCGACCTACTATTGCCGCTACAAAGTTGGCGGAAGGAGTGAGGGCAATAAAGAGCGGCCTGCTTTGGACAGACCGCTCCTCTCGCCTAGAGACCTCGGAATATCTGTTCCAGAAGTCGGATTACGAGTCCGATATTCAGAACAGTTTTCATCACGAGGTTCATTCGGCGAAGTGAGACGCGGCGCTTCGCCATTTTGTCCCACTCCTTTTTGCTGGGTTGCCGCCGTCAGCGAGGATTCGACGGTCACCGATAGAGGGCAGTCCCCATCGAGGCGTTGGCGTGCCGTTGCCGAAACAAGGGCCGCTGGGCCACGGTGAGTTTAGCACTCCTGTGCGATTGGGTTTTTACCATTCGGTGCAATTAGGTTTTGGTAGCTGATTCGGCGTCCTACAACGGCGTTTATGAAACTATCGAGCCTGTCCAGCGAATGACGCTTTACGTTGCCTTCGTTTAGCCGCCATGCGAACTCGTTAACGTAACGGTGAATATGCTTACGACTAGCTTTGTGATAGACGCCATGCAATCCGCGACGGAGAACGGCGAATACACTCTCTATGCTGTTTGTGGTTACACCATTGTGGGAATACTGCCCTATGTTGTGGTTGACGGTTCTGTGGGCATAGTCTTTTCGGAGTCCGATGTAGGAACTATTTTCGTCTGTGCAGATCGTGGAGCCTTTTTCGATATGTTCAAACATGAGTTGTTGCATTGCCCGACTTCCCGTGGATTCGACGGGCATCGCCTTTGTGCGACCGCCGCGTTCCCGCATTCCGACGACGGCAACCTTAGCGGGAAGGCCGCGATCTCCAACGATTCGGACTTTCATATGTTTGTTGGCCTCTTTGCCGCCAAGATAAACTTCGTCTACTTCGACGATGCCTTTGAGAATCGTGGAGTCTTTTCCGCACGCCTCGCGCAGACGTTGCAGGACAAACCAAGCGGACTTTTGCGTGATGCCGATTTCTTTGGCGAGTTGCATGGACGAAATGCCCTTGCGAGCAGTCACAAGCAAGTACATCGCGTAAATCCACTTGTGAAGCGGAACATGCGAACGTTCAAAGATCGTACCTGTCCGCACGGTGAAGTCCAACGAACAAGGGTTGCAACGATAGAAGCCGTTTTTACGGGTAGTGATTTTGCCCGTGAGTTTGCACTTCGGGCAGACCGTGCCGTTCGGCCAAAGACGGGATTCAAGATAGGTACGCGCCGTTTCAACGTTCGGGAAGCGACTGAAGAGTTGGAAGGTGCTGATTGTGCTTCGGCTCATTGGCTGTATCCTCTGAGCTAAATAATACAGCAAGGCTTGCTGTTATGTCAAGAGAAAAAGGAGAAATAAAGTGTCTCAATTTACCGATGATTGTAGAGCGATTGGAGAATGGGGTCGAGAGACCGGACGGCTACATACGGAATGGATGAACGCTCACCCCGGCTTGAAGTTCGGGGTAGATTTTACGTGGAAAGACCTTCCTTCCGCAGATCATTTGCTACCCTCTCGTCGTAGGAAACCCGGCCATGCGGAGGGCCAAACTTGCCCAAAACATTCAGATAATTTATCAAAGCCTCCAGCTTGATGTTTAGAATCTGTATTTCTTGTTCTAACTCTTCCGTTGTTTTGGGCATTGTTTGCTCTCCGGCGGGGATTATACACTTCCGCCGAGGCTTCGGAGGGCTGACAAATGAAAATCAACCACTGGAAAATTATTACGGTCGTTTTGGCGAGCGTCCTTTTGGGATTCAGTTTTTCGGCTTACTCAACCAGGGCGTCTAGCAGCGTGACAGTGACCGAAGTTCAAATCGGCCAGAATTTTGTGGACGGCGAAATTGTGGGATTCTCTTGCGTTTCGGAGACGGACGGAGAGTTAAGCGAAGGCACTGGTGGTATCAATGGCAGTACGTCATGCTACGTTTTGACCAAATAAGGATAGCGATTGTGGACGCGAGATAGAGGCACTTAAACGGACTTTCTAGGCCTGCCGCCCTTGTGGGTCTTTCGCATGGATGCGATCTTACGGAAGTATTCAGGCCCGCGCTTGGCTGTCTGCTTGCCGCCGATACTGCCAGAATAAGCGGTAATCTCGGAATCGCGGATAGGTCTGTCGCAATGGGGACATCTAAACATATCAGCAGGTTAAAACAAGCCTTGCTGTTAAACAAGAAAAAAGATGGGGAGTTAAATATATAATTCCCTAACTTAGCTGTTGCATTCGAATCGCTCCTGGAATTGCCGGAGAGCGATCAGGTAACTGAGCGCTTGGTCGACTCCATATCTCTATTGCTGGGGCGAATACCACGGCTTGATGATTGGGCTAGACAGTTTTACAAAGCACGTTCCGAAGTTGTGCACAAGGGGAAAGCGCGCAATCTCAGATTCGTCGTCTCTTCTTCTGGCAAAGACGTGGACGCCTCGGTGTATCGCTCGCTCCTTGCCTACGGGCAACAAGTATTTCAGCTTTGCGTAGGAACGCTGATTTTTGGGGCTAAGCTGGCCGAGCAATATCGTCTTGAAGAGAAACTCGCCACGAACCAGGAACGTTTCACCGAAATCAACCAACAACTGAGCGATACATCCGTCGCGCCGGCCGACAGACTCCGTGGCATTACGCCAAAGGTTGTGACCGCAGAACGTTATCAATTTATCGGCGAGAGCAACCTGCAACTTGGCACCGTCGTTGATGCGGCGCGGTTGGCCGCCAAGGTCCTATTGCAGTGTGATCACGGCCTGGATTCAAGCGTGAAGGAACAATTTGAGAGGCTCGCGTCGGCTACGGCATCGGATCACTATCAGGTGTTGGATGCGGTCCGCCAACTGGAGACCGCTATTGGGCAAGTCGTAGCAAGAGAAGAATATGATAGACCACGCGAGGTTGCCATGCGGCTAATACGACTCGTCTGGCGATACACCTTTCAGGATTACTTTCACCTCAAAGAGCGGCTCGACACCCAGAAAAAGGACGCTGCACGGCTCCCTTGAAACGACTGAACGTGCTTAAGTACGTGGCGAACGTCGTCGATGGGGAACTGACTTGGTATGGCAGGCGAACAGGAACGTGGTGGCCCCCAATCGAACGGCATTGTATGCGCTTGCATGGACATCTACTTCAGGCAAAACAACAGTCTAAACCGGATTTTCTCTGTGTTGAGCTTACGTTGAAACGTTCAAAAGGCAGAAGTACATCGCTGGGCCGCGAGTGAGTGTGTGGAATCCGTGGGCCGTGCAGTGGCAATCTTTCGTAAAATTCGCCAGCATTATTGGATGGCAAACTGCCGCCACGCCGTTCACCTCCTTACTCAAAACCTGAGGCGAACTTCGCGCTAGACTTTGAGCCGTGCAAGCGCACCCAGCAATCGCCTTGATCCGGAGTACTTACATGTCTCAGAAAAGGAATCCCTTGTTAGTAAGAGTTGCTCCTTCTGACGAAGCCGAAACCAGCGGCCTTGGGGCCGCGTTTCCGCTGGTTTGACCCGTATTTCGTTCCGGCTGTCGTTTGTGTGCATTCTCACCGTCCCCAGAGGGTATCGGTGCTGGTCGCTCGTCCAACTCATTCAGGAGTTTCCGCTCGAGTTCCGCGAGATTCGCCGCAGACTGTCCGATGAGCATCTTCGCCTTGGCGTCGTTATAGCCGAGCCGGCGCGCCAGTTCGCAGATTGTCGCCAGTTGTTCGCCCTTTTCGCTTCGACCTGAGGTGGGCTCAGCGGATACGTCGGCGGCTGCATCGCTGTCAGGATAGAATTCGCCCGCAATCTCTTTGGCGCGCTCTCCATCCGACTCATGTACCACGTATTGAACTCCACGCGATAGCTCAATCGTCGGGCGACCTTCGGTCAAGAGCCTGGCAGGTTCGGTCATAGTTGCGACCAAAGTCCGCAGGTCTGTCCCTCCTATCTCGAGACTGAGGATGTAGGCCACGGACGTGTGCCTGATTCCGTCCTGGTCGGAGTATGAGATTTTCTCTGGGCTGGCCTTCAAGACTGCTTTGATCCCGGTCAAACGCCCTCCGTTTAACCGACGAATCTGCATCAATCCGTTCGAGAGATTCCGAATGGACCGGTAGCTGCTTGTATGCAATCGGCAGATGGCGCCGAAGGTCGGGAACTTCTCCAGGATGAAATAGAGATCGCCCGAAGGTTTGCAATCGCCTCGCTCCAAATCCGGGCAGCCGTCGCCGCATGGCTCAACGGGCTGGCCTTTCTTCGGCCCATCAATGTACTTGTAATTTGCAGGCCAATCCTCTCCTTCGGGGTGCTTCTGCGTTCTTCGCGTTGCTCGCATTTCGTAGTGCAGTCCGTCGCCATTCGCGATCTGCACAAGTTCACCACGGCATTTGCAGCCGCTGGGCCCCCACAGAGCGTACTCCGTTCGGAAGACTTCTCGAGGGTCATCATTGAGGAAGATGATTCCCAGTTCTGTCGGCTTCTCCCCGTGCGCCTTGGATATGTCCGGCGCTGGCTCCCAAACGACATCTTGACCGCGAAGTGTTTTCCGTTTGAAAACGAAGTGATCCAATCTTCGCGGGTGGCTATTTTCGTTGCCCGGTTCCGGCCCCTCTCCGATTGCAACCTTAATGGTTATCGGGAGTTTTTCGAGGGCTACCCCACTCTCATCATGTGTTAATCCGAGAATGCCCATTGGACTTCCACCTCCTCTTTGAATTAAGGCGTTTGTTATCGAAAACTACGAGTCGATTCCCAAATCCGATGGCAGCTTTAGAACAGCGTGAGTTGGCCTTCGGGTCTGCCCTCGCGTCGTGAAGTCCTGCGAGGAATCGATTCGAGCGGAGCGAGCGAGGCTAACTGACTCGCTGGCGCGATGGCGGCTTCACTTTCAGTGAGTCCGAGATCCTGGACAAGCTCTGTTGTGGAGCCTTCGGTTTCGGATGATCTCACTGAGAAGGCCTCTTCCTGCTTCTTTTGAAGATTGGCCCACACCTGGTCTGCTCGTTCTCCGATTCCTTTCTCCGTGACCAGCTCGCGGGCCATCGCCATGAGGATGTCGTCGTCTTCGTTGATCGCTTGCAATCCTTCCGAAGAGAACTTGCCTTCCATGGCCAATGACACGAGCAGCTTCTTGCCCATCAGCCGCAGACAGCTCTCCTGCATCGTCTCGGCGTAATGAAGAAATTTCACTTTTACGGGAAGCCGCTGTCCGATTCTCCAACTCCTCCTGCTTGCTTGGCGAAGCACGTAGATGGAGTATCCGGTTTCGTAGAAGAGGATCGTGGGGAAGTCGATCAGGTCGAGGCCCGTTTGCACCAACTTTGGGTGACAGATGACGGCCTGCACCCCAGCTCGTAGCTGGCGCTCGTACCAGCCCTCCCGCGACTCAGGCGGCACTTCGGTCGTCAAAACAGCAACTCGGATTCCCTCGTTCGAGAGAATGCGTTCCAGGCGCCGGGTTACATCCCGCTTCTGCGTATAGACCGCATAAATTTGGCACCGACGTCCGCGCGCGAGCTCCGCTTTTACTTCTTCTAACAAGCGGCGCTCCTTCGCGTAGACCAGCCTCTCGTCCAGGTCCAGTGTCTCTGCAATCAGGAATCTCTCTCTCCGCTGCGTCTCCGGGTCGTACTCCCAGCCATACAGATTCCCCAACCGGAACGGCCGATCCGGATACAGCAGCAATGCGTTCAACGCCACACTCATCACCGACTGGTTCCCGCGATGCTCCTTCAGCGCAGTTTTTACGTCCTCTTCAAGTTTCTTGTAGGCTTGTTTCAGCGGAGCATCCATCTCCACGCTAACGACTTCCTCCCGATAGGGCGGCAGCGCCTCCGAGATGTCTTCCAGCGAAATGAACGCTCCGAGGCTCATCAGGAAGCGGCCAAAGAGCAGCGGCGACGCCCCCGGTCGCCTGCGAATACGTTTTGTAACGCGCGCTTCCGAACAGGCATTATCCGCTGGCTCGATTACAGTGATCTTCTCGAGCAGCCCGTAGGTTTCCGTGAATGTCCGAACTCCAGCTTCGCCATATTCGAATCCTTCCGCGACCATCTTCGATGGTTCCACACGGTAGAGAATGTTGAAGACCTCATCGGCGTAGCCGCCAAGCAGTGTGCCCGTCAGCACGACGGTGCGTTGCGCACAAGCGGCCAGCGTCCCGAGTGCGTTTCCCTGGGCCGTATCTCCTTTCAACTCGTGCACCTCATCTGCGATGGCGTAGTCGAAGAAATCCGGCATGTACCGGCCAATGAAATCGACGGGAGCAAAGCGTCGGGTCTTGGTTCCGTCCGCCTGCCACAACGCGCTGTACAATGCTCGCCGCAATTCTGCGGAGTCGTCACCGTTCTGGGCGCCTAGAATCTCACTCAGCTTGGCCTTCTTGAAATCGTCTGACAGCAATCTCTCGCCATCCTCACCCAAGTAGATCGGGCAACCGGTATCGGAATTCACGACGCTCCCTTGATATCGCCCGCATCGGGCGTGCCCATACGCATGCCGCCAGAAATAACTGAGCTTCCCGCGCTCACGCCCCACAATGAACAGAGCGGGGAATCCGCAAATGGAATCCCACCGCTGGCGAGCAGTGCGGGCAGTTTTCCGCAGCCGCAACTCTGTCAGGGTGGTGCGCAACCCTTCCCGCACGATTCGGCCATGGCGCAGCCTGACTTCGTTGACTCCGGCATGGCCTACGGAACTCGTTGGAGTGCGCAGTCCGTCGATGAAAAAGACACGCACGCGGGGCATAGTCAGAAATGCCTCGCGCGCCCACTTCTCCACCAACTGTGGCGGAACCATGGCGAGGGCGGTGAAGGGCTTGCGCTCGCTGTGCACGTGGACGGCACCGAGGGAGATGAGCGTTTTGCCGGTCCCGCATTCCGCGATGACCGCTGCGCCACGCGCTTGATTCCAACGCTTCACCACACCCATGATCGCGAGCGTCTGTGCCGGGAACGGCTTCCGGAGAAGATGCGCGACCAGCGGCGACGCTGCATCGTCAAAGCCGTGCAGTGGCGGATACGTCTGAAGAATTCTCTCGCCCAGCTCTGGCGCCCAGGCACGCAGATAGGAGGAGATCGAGTCGATGTCCTTCGGTAACAGCATGATCTTTTCCTCATGGTTCGTTCAGTGGATTCGAGAACTACAAGTAAATTTGGAAGACTCGAGACGGCAGGTGCGGATTCGACAGCCTTCTTTGGCAGTTCGGCCGTTGTCAAAGTGATGTTTGTGTATCGCAGGAGCGCGGTCAGCAAGCCTCCGGCGTTTCGCCTTGCTCCGAATTCAACTTGTCTGCGGAGCTGCTCGGAAATTTCCAGCAAATCGAGCCGTTCGCTTCGGGAATTCGGATGAGACGGTCTCTTAGGGCTCTGCTAATCCATTTGAGAAATGTTTGCTTATTACCTTTGACCAAGACGGGCGAACATCCGAGCCCGAGCAATGAGCTAATTGCCTTTCGCTGGTTGAGTTCTCTCATGAACCAGGGCGCCCACTCGGGCACGACCGGAAGGCCGTAGCGAAACGCAACTCGATAGAGCACAAACACAAGTTCGCCGTCACACAGAATCGTGCGCGCACCCGCGCGATCCGCGCCCGGTTTGGTCTTGGCCAATTCGGCCGAGACCGCAACCAGGTGGCGTGCAGGGCGCTTCCTGCCTGGCACGACCACACTCCCGCGAAAGCACTGAGCCTCGGATCCAAGAGAAGCAGCAACACTTGGGCCCCTTGGAAGGTGAATTTGGAACAAAGCTCCTTCCGCCACTGCTGCACAAATGGCGCCTACTTCGGCATCACCACCTACCATCGAAATCAGATGGGCGCCGGTCGGGCCTCCGTCATCCCTTGCTGGCTCCAAGACCGCGCGATCAACGTGAACACGAACGCGCGTAATTGTATCTTTCATGCGCTTGGTGAATTCCAAGGTTCCAAACCGTTCGTGCGCGTTCTGCATTTCTTTTTCCTCCGCGCAGATACTCCATCCGCGTTCCGGTGTCTCAGACATCCTCGGCCTCGGGCAGGCCGCAGCACGGTTGGTGATCGCTTCACTTTGGGAGCGAATCATTGAATTTCTACCGTGGTTCGACGCGGGCGGACATGATCCTCACACGCAGACGCTAACGCGGAAAATTCATGATTTTAGAAACACGGAAGGCCTCGCTATGGTACAAATCCGTTATCGAGGCGGGTTTGAAACCAAAAGCGAGGCCTTCACTTGACCGAACATACCACAACAGACTGTCTTCTT